>Ga0302314_10019295_pt1 | contig 11335 bp, 10 predicted proteins | sample III_Palsa_N2_3_FD_200533 | JGI IMG/M metagenome (GOLD analysis project Ga0302314, IMG submission 200533) | Peat permafrost microbial communities from Stordalen Mire near Abisko, Sweden - III_Palsa_N2_3 | ecosystem: Environmental > Terrestrial > Soil > Palsa > Peat permafrost | place: Sweden... | reverse complement strand
CCGACGATTCGGGGCCGGAAGTTTACAGGAGAACGGGTACGGTGATGACTTCAAGGCCTTGGGCCAAACGCTGGGTAACCGCCGCCGCCGTGTGCGCGAGTGCGGTCGGACTGGCGGCACTGCTGGGCGCGGCGATGACTCCCCCGGCTGCGGTTCCCGCAACCACGGCGGTGCTTGCCCCCACCGAACAGGAAAACTACGTCGCTCGCCGCGTCAGCGACATCATCGCCCGCGAACACTATCGCCGAGCCCCCCTGGATGACCGGCTCTCGAGTCTCATTCTGGATCGCTACCTGGACGCCATCGACGGCGGCCGTAGCTATTTCTACGCGAGCGATATCGCGGAATTCGAAAAGTACCGCTACGAACTGGACGATGCCATCAAGTCGGGCGACGTAGAACCCGCCTTCGTCATTTTCCGCCGGTACCAGCAACGCAGCCGCGAGCGCATGGCCTACGCCACGGAGCTGCTGCAGAAGAAACCAGATTTCGATATCGACGAGTCCTTCAACTTCGATCGCGAGAAAGAGCCCTGGCCCGCCAATGCCGCTGAAATGAACGAGCTGTGGCGCAAACGCGTGAAGAACGACGCCCTGTCGCTGGTCACCACCGGCAAGCAGTGGCCGGAGGTCGCGGATATGCTGCGCAAGCGCTATGAGCGCGTCGCGAAACGCATGGACCAAAGCAAGCCGGAGGATGTGTTCGAGGCCTTCATGAATGCCTTCGTGCTGTCACTGGACCCGCACTCGAATTATTTCTCGGCGCGCAATTCCGAGGAATACAACATTCAGATGAGCTTGAGCTACGAGGGCATCGGCGCCTCGCTGCAATCGACCGACGACTATGTCACGGTGATTGACGTCATCGCCGGCGGTCCCGCCGCGGTGAGCGGCAAGTTGGCCGCGAACGACCGCATAACCGCGGTCGGCGAAGGTAAAACCGGCGAGCTGGTGGACGTGATCGGCTGGCGCCTCGACGACGTGGTGCAGAAGATTCGCGGCCCCGGCGGCACGATCGTGCGCCTGCAACTACTCCCCGCCGGCATGGCTCCCGGGTCGGCCCAGAAGGTGGTCGAATTCACCCGCAACCGCGTCTCCCTCGAGGCGCAGGCCTCTCACAAGGCAATGCGCACCGTCATGCGCAATGGGCGTGAGATCAAAGTGGGCGTGATTACCGTGCCCAGCTTCTATCAGGATTACGATGCCAGCCGTGCCGGCGCGAAGGACTACCGCAGCACCACTCGCGACGTGCAGCGGCTCATCGGCGAACTGCGCAAGGACGGCGCCGACGTACTCATCATGGATCTGCGCGCCAATGGCGGCGGTTACCTACCGGAGGCTGAGTCCTTGACGGGTCTGTTCATCGACCGCGGCCCCGTCGTGCAATTGCGCGACACCACCGGGCGCATCGAAGTGGACGATGACCCGGATCCCTCGATTTTCTACAGCGGCCCCATGATCGTCCTCGTCGACCGCTTTAGCGCCTCGGCTTCGGAGATTTTTGCCGGCGCGATTCAAGACTATGGCCGGGCTCTCATCGTCGGCCAGCAGACCTACGGCAAAGGCACCGTGCAGAACGCGCATCCGCTCAACTACACCATTTTCGGCCGTAAGCCGGAGCTGGGCCAGCTCAACGTCACCATCGGTAAGTACTATCGCATCACCGGCGAGAGCACCCAGGACCGCGGCGTGACGCCGGACATCATGCTGCCCTCGCTGATCGACACCAACGAAGTGGGTGAGAGCACGCGCGACCGAGCACTGCCCTGGGATCATATCGACCCGGCCGCGTTCAAGACCGAAGGCGACTTGAAGCCGGTCGCCGCAGCGCTGCAGAAGCTGCACGATGAGCGCACCGCCAATAGCGCCGATTTCAAATATCTACACGAGGACATCGCCGCGCTCGACGCCGTCCGCAGCCAAAAAACGCTGTCGCTGAACCTCAAGACCCGCGAAGCCGAGCGCAAACGTCAAGATGCCGATCGCCTGGAGCGCGAGAACACCTGGCGGGCGGCGCACGATGAGAAGCCGGTCAAATCGCTCGAGGAAATCAAGGACGACGGCGCGGCCGGAATCATCCTGAATGAAGCTTCGCAGATTGCGGCCGACTTAGCGGTGGCAGCGCCCCCGGCACAGCACACGCCGCCCAAGGCGACGACGGCCCGCCGCATCGACACGCAACACTAACAGCGAGTCGATGCGAACTACCGCGTAAGGGCTGGCTCTAGCGTGTCGGCGATATAAGGTGGGGCCAGCGGGTAGCCGCCGGCCGCTAGCGGTTACCGGGTACCCGCTAGCCGGTAACGGTTAACGCATCAGCAGGTTGTAAAGGTCCCAATAGTCCTCTGCGAGGACGTTCCATCCGGGCGCCGCCGCGGCCCGGGCGGACTTATCGGCCTTATCCACCTTCTCTGCCTCGGGTGCCAGCGAATCCGCCGTGGGCACGGTATCCGCCGAATTGCGGTATTCGCAGATGACGCGTAGGCGCTCCATCTTGGTCTTCACGACGACCGTGATTTGTTTCTGACTGACCACTGCAGCATGCGCTTTGCGGACCCGCAGCATGTAGTCCTCGCATTCGGGACGACCGCCAAAATTCATTTCGTGCACGCGCCGCGCCACTGCTTCCTTGGCGCGCGCCGCGAGGCCAAGGGCGTCGACAGTTTCGCAGAGCAGTTCGGCGTAACCAATGATGGCGAGGTTGATATTGCGACGTGCCGACAGCGAGATGCCCGGAAAATCATCCAGAGCTTCGTTGCCGATGGTGCTGCGCTCGGCGTGCAAATCCCCCACTTCCGCATCGGCGACGACCACGGCCTGCCGCAATGCTTCCAGGGATTTGTTGCGCCGTCGCCGTTCGAAGTAATGCCAGATGGCCGTCAATCGGCTCAATTCGTTTTGCGCGGCCGCCAAATGCTGCCGTTGCAGGTCGGCCTTCCCCGCGGCCAGTTGGAGGCGGTGATCGACATCCACCAACCGCGAGCGGCGGGCGGCATCGCAGTCGGCCTTGTGGCGCGCCATCTCCCGGGCCTCTTGCGTGCGAATCAGTTCGGCCGCGAAGCCTGAGAGCTGTTGATGGCAGGTTTTCCACAGGCCGCGCAGCTGGTAAAACACCAGGGCGCTGAAGCCCGTCGTCGGATCGGCGAGCAATTCCGCGAGCGAGTCCAGCTGCTCCTGGACCCGGATGGTGGCGCCTTCCTGCTGCTTCAATTTGTCACGCAACAGGTGGAATTCGTCCTTGAGGTCGGCGTATGCTTTTTTCAGACCCGCACGGTTCTGAAAAAGCTGCATGAGGCGCTCTTCATCGGCGCTCACGCTGCCGCCCTCTGGGCCCACCTTGAGAAAACTCAGCTTATCGATCATTCCCGCCTACTAGCCTGGTCGCGGGATATCAGGCGGCGCTAAAGTCCGCTAGAAGTGATGTCCCTGATCGGCACAATATTCCAGCCATTTATTTAACATCATGTTTCGAGTCCAGCGCTGATCCAGTTCACGCTTGAGTCTCGACTGCAGCTTGGATAACTGCGGATGGCGTTGAAAGCCTCGAAAGCTGCGAACTTCGGCAAGTCTGGCGTCGTGATACACGCACACTTCGAGATCGGGATCCCGTACGGGATCCCGTATCGGGTCCCCCTCGGAGGGGAATTCGTAAGTCAGGCGGAACACGCTCGTGTAGCGGGACAATTCGATCGGGGTGAGATATAGGTCACAGTCCGTGGGCGTCTTGGACACCCTGCGCTCGGTGATCGAGCGCAGATCGCGCACCAACCATCTCAAGCGTACGAAATTACTTTCGTACAACGTCATCAGCCCGACAAAACTGCCGGACTGCGCTCGCCAAGATGTTTCGACCCATTGGTCTGCGATCATGGTTCGACTATAGCATGCATGTGTAAATTGTCAGGGCCTGAGCCGGCGCTCGATTCCCGTGCGGTCCAGTATGCGGCTCGAAATCTCTTCGATGGAACATTCGGTCACGTCAAGTACGGGAACGCCGGTGCGCTCGAATAGTGACTCCGCCGCCCGCACCTCGAACGCCACCTGGCTCGTCGATGAGTACCGGCTATCAGGCCGCCGTTCGTTGCGGATCTGTTGCAATCGATCCGGCTTGATGGTGAGCGCAAAAAGTTTTCGTGAGTGGCTGTCCAGCGCCGCCGGCAATTTCCGCGACTCCAGGTCGTCTTCCGTCAACGGATAATTCGCTGCGAAAATGCCGTACTGCATCGCCAAGTACAAACACGTCGGAGTTTTTCCGGAGCGCGATACGCCCACCAGAATCACGTCGGCCCGCTCGTAATCGCGAATCACGGATCCGTCGTCGTTGGCGAGCGCGAAATTGGTGGCATCGATGCGCATCGCATAGGCATGCGTATCGGCCATGCGATGGCTCCTACTCGTCAAATGGTGCGATTGCGTCTTGAGTTCGTTTTCCAGGGGTGATAGGAATGGGTCAAAAAAATCGAGAAAAAAACCGGTGCTGGCGCGGACCACATTGCGCACATCCTCCTGGACCAGGGTACTGAACACGATCGGCCGCACCCCCTCCTGCTTGGCGACCAGATCGATTTTGCGAACCGCTTCAATCGCCTTGTCAACGGTGGCGATAAATGGCACAGTCACCTGACGAAATTCGATGCCGTCGAACTGCGTCATAAGGCTGTGACCCATAGTTTCTGCTGTGATACCTGTCTGGTCTGAAACAAAAAACACAGTTCGCTTGATCACGTCGGCCTCATTGTTGGAAGCGCCCGCGTCGCAGTGTTTCACTTAACCCAGGGTCGGACAAGCACTCATTTATGAAGCCTTACATCATCCCGTTTGAGCAGTTGAAGAACAAAGATGTCGAGCTGGTCGGTGGGAAAAACGCTTCGATAGGGGAAATGATTTCCGGGCTCGCCCGCCTTGGCGTGTCGGTACCGGGCGGCTTCGCGACCACCTCGCACGCCTACCGCGATTTTCTCGCTCAGGACGGCCTGGATGGGCGAATTCGCGACGTGCTGGCTACCCTCGACGTGGACGATGTGGAACGGCTCGCCGTCGTCGGCAAGCAAATTCGCGGCTGGATGCTCGCAACCCCTTTCCCGGCGCGACTCCAAGAGGAAGTTGTCACGGCGTGGCGCAAGATGGGGCAAGGCAGCGAGTTCGCGGTGGCCGTGCGTTCCTCGGCGACTGCCGAGGATTTGCCGGAGGCCTCCTTCGCCGGCCAACAAGAAACCTTTCTCAACGTACGCGGCGAAGAGCATTTGCTCTCCAGCATGCATGAGGTCTATGCCTCGCTGTTCAACGACCGAGCCATCTCCTATCGGGTGCACAGCAACTTCGATCACAACGCGGTAGCGCTATCAGTCGGCGTCCAACACATGGTGCGCAGCGACTTAGGAGCCGCTGGTGTGATGTTCACACTGGATACGGACTCCGGATTTCGCGATGTCGTTTTCATCACCGCCGCCTACGGCCTTGGTGAGACCGTGGTGCAGGGCGCGGTGAACCCCGACGAGTTCTATGTTTACAAGCCCGCCCTGCGTGCGGGCAAGCGCGCGGTGCTGCGCAAAAATCTGGGCGGCAAGGCGATCAAAATGGTGTACGCCCCGGCCGGCTCCGGCGAGCGCGTGCGTACCGTCGACGTGGCGCCCGCGGATAGGAATCGCTTTTCGCTGAGCGAGCAGGACATCGTCGACCTGGCGAAGCAAGCCCTCATTATCGAAGAGCATTACGGCGCACCCATGGATATCGAATGGGGCAAGGACGGCGACACCGGCAAAATTTACATTTTGCAGGCGCGGCCAGAAACCGTGCAGAGCCGTGCCGGCCGCACCATCCAACGTTTCACCCTGAAGTCCCGTTCCACGACGGTGGTCACAGGTCGTAGCATCGGTCAGCGTATCGGCGCCGGCCCCGCGCGCATCATCAAGGACGTGAAGGAAATGTCGCGAGTACGCGCCGGCGATGTGCTGGTGGCCGACATGACGGACCCGGATTGGGAGCCCGTCATGAAGCGTGCATCCGCGATCGTGACCAATCGCGGCGGCCGCACCTGTCACGCGGCCATTATCGCCCGCGAACTCGGCATTCCCGCGGTGGTGGGCTGCGGCACCGCCACGAGCGCCATCACGGAGGGGCAACCCGTCACCGTGTCCTGCGCCGAGGGCGATACGGGTTACGTGTACGACGGCATGCTGGAATTCGACCAGCGCAACATCGAACTGGACACGCTGCCCCCGATTCCCGTCAAGATCATGATGAATGTCGGCAACCCGGATCGAGCCTTCGATTTCGCCGGCATTCCACACAAGGGCGTGGGCCTCGCGCGCTTGGAATTCATCATCAACCGCATGATCGGCGTGCATCCGCGGGCGCTCCTGGAATTCGACAAACAGAGCGCTGAAATCAAGGAAACCATTTCCAAGCAGATCGCCGGTTACGCCGACCCGGTCAGTTTCTACGTCGACAAATTGACCGAAGGCATTGCACAAATCGCCGCGGCCTTCGCTCCCGAGCCCGTCATCGTGCGACTCTCCGACTTCAAGTCGAACGAATATGCCAACCTCATCGGCGGCAAACATTACGAGCCGCATGAAGAAAATCCCATGCTCGGATTTCGCGGCGCATCACGCTACATCGACGAAGTATTCAGGCCCTGCTTCGAGCTCGAATGCCGGGCGCTGAAGCGCGTGCGCGACGAGATGGGCCTCACCAACGTGCAGGTGATGGTGCCTTTCGTACGCACTTTGAACGAGGCGAAAATCGTCACCGGCCTGCTCGCCGCCAATGGGCTGAAGCGCGGCGACAATGGCCTGAAGCACATCATGATGTGCGAACTACCGACCAACGCATTGTTGGCGGATAAATACCTCGAGTACTTCGACGGCATGTCCATCGGTTCGAACGACATGACGCAATTGACTCTGGGATTGGATCGCGACTCGGGCGTCATCGCCAAGCTCTTCGATGAGCGTGACGAGGCCGTGAAGGCCATGATGGGCATGGCCATCAAGGCCTGTAAGAGCCAGGGCAAGTACGTGGGGATTTGCGGTCAAGGGCCTTCCGACCATCCCGAACTCGCCCTCTGGCTGGTGGAACAGGGAATCGACAGCCTGTCCCTCAATCCTGACACCGTCGTCGAGACCTGGATGTTCCTGGCCGGCGACGCGCCGAAGTAGCCTCTCGACTAGTTCAGCCGCAGCAGGTGCTCGCGGTAGTGCTGTAGCTCGCGAATGGACTCGCGGACATCGTCCAGCGCCAGGTGGCTGGACGACTTTTGGAACCCCTGGGAGACCTGCGGGGCCCACCGTTGCGCCAGTTCCTTCAGGGTACTGACGTCGAGATTGCGGTAGTGGAAAAAGCGCTCGAGCTTGGGCATGAGCCGCGCCATGAAACGCCGATCCTGACAAATGCTGTTACCGCACATGGGCGAACGCCCGGCGTCCACCCAGGCCTCCAGGAACTTGAGCGTCGCGGTTTCGGCGGCCGCTGTGTCCACCTGACTGGCCAGCACCCGAGCTGACAGACCCGACCCCCCGTGCTGCTTGCGATTCCAGTCATCCATCGCCGTCAGCACGGCTTCGCTTTGGTGAATGGCGAGTACCGGCCCTTCCGCCAGCACATTGAGGTGTTTGTCGGTTACGATCGTCGCGATTTCAATAATGACGTCGGACTCGGGCTTGAGCCCGGTCATCTCAAGATCGATCCATATTAGATTTTCTGGAGATTTCATTGCTGTCGACCGGAGTTGCGGGAAGGGCATGTTAGCAGAGCGTGCTACGTGAAAGACACGAGCGGCAGCGGAGTCGTGCTGGCCAGTTTTGGCCGCGGTGTGCTGGTGCAGCCGGATTCCGGCGAGGCGCCTCTGCACTGTTCGCTCAAGGGGCGAAAACAGCGCCTTGTCTCGGGCGACCGCATTGGCTGGAGCTACCAGGCGGCCCACGACGGCCCCACCGTGGAATCCATCGAACCGCGCCGCAATCTCATCGAACGCATCGATTTGCGCGGTCGCGCTGAGCCCGTGGCAGCAAATATCGACTGTCTGGCCGTGGTCGTCGCGCCGGAGCCCTCTCCGGATTGGTTCCTGGTCGATCGGTATTGGGCGGGCGCGCAGCTCAAGGACATCGCCACCCTGCTGCTGGTGAATAAGATGGATTTGGGCTCTGCGTCCATCAGATCCGACATCCAGACCTACCGCGGCTTGGGCCTGCGTTGCGTGGAAATGGCCACCCGCACCGGCGAGGGCCTCCCGGAACTCAGGGCCGCGCTGGCCGGTGCGGTCACAATGCTCGTCGGGCAATCGGGCGTGGGCAAGTCATCCATCGTGAACGCCCTGGCGCCTGGGGCGGCTGCACTGACCGCGGAACTGACGCGTGATGCCGAGGGGCGGCACACCACCACCACGGCGCGCCGTTACGCGCTGAGCGCGGACACCGCCATTGTCGATGCTCCAGGCGTGCGCGACTTTGCCCCGCCTGCGAGCCTGGTGCGCGCGGCGGAGCGAGGCTTTGTCGAGATCCATAAGTTCAGCGCCGATTGCCGCTTCAACGACTGTCGGCATCTGGAAGAACCCGGGTGTGCGGTGCGGGCGGCCGTGCCGGAGCACATTGCTCCGCGGCGCTACGAGAGTTATCGGCGCCTATTCCGTCTGTACGAGAAGCTCAGCCCGCCTTGAAGAGGCTAGGCAGCGACCGAGTCGGCTAGGACACTGCGGTGCGGCCCGCCAGCGCATGCGCCAGGGTGCCGCCATCCACGTACTCGAGTTCACCGCCCACAGGCACCCCATGGGCGATGCGCGATACCTTGAGGCCGCGGCGCAGCGCGAGCTCGCCCAGATAGTGAGCGGTCGCCTCGCCTTCCACCGTGGGATTGGTGGCCAGAATCACTTCGCGAACTTCACCCTCGGCGAGCACGCCGTCGAATTCGTCGAGGCCGAGCTCCGCCGGCCCGATGCCGTCGAGCGGCGACAAATGTCCCATGAGCACGAAGTAGCGGCCGCGAAAGCCGCCCGACTGCTCGATGGCAACCACATCCGCGGGAGACTCGACCACGCACAGCTGCGCGACATCGCGTTGCGTGGAGGCACAGGTAACGCACAGCTCGCTCTCGGTGAGCATGCGACAGCGTTTGCAGTGGCCCACGTTGGCAAGAGCCTCCGCTAACGAATGGGCCAACACCCGCCCACCGTCGCGGTCACGCTCGAGCAGATAGAAGGCCATGCGCTGCGCCGATTTGGGACCCACCCCGGGTAAGCAACGCAGCGATTCGATCAGACGCGCCAATGTGGGCGTATATTTCATCGAGCTCCTAGCAAACTCTAGAACGGCAATTTCATGCCGGGCGGTAAATTCATGCCCGACATCAGTCCGGCATATTTTTCCTGACTGCGCGCCGCCAGCTTGTGAACGGCATCGTTAATGGCCGCCAGCACCAAGTCTTCCAGCATGTCCTTGTCCTGATCGAACAACTTCGGCTCGATGCTGATGGATTTGGCTTCGTGCTTTCCGTTCAGCACGATTTTCACCATGCCCGCGCCGGATTCCCCGGTAATTTCCAGATCCGCGAGTTCCGCCTGAGCCTTCTGCATGGTTTCTTGCATCTGCTGCGCTTGGCGCATCAGATTTCCCAAGCCGCCTTTCATCATAACCATCTCCTCAAAGCTGATTCGTGGGTTTCACCGAAGCCGCATCCACCTCGGCACCGAAGCGCTCGCGCAATCCCTTCACCGCGACGTCCTCTTCGAAGGCGACGGTGGCTCGCAGCGTCCTATCCTGTTCCGCGATGGCGCGCTTGCGCGCCGGCGTCACCACGGCCGCATCCGCCGCTTCGTAGACGACACGGATTTCTTTGCCGAAGTAGGTGGTCAAGCACTGCACCAGCTTATCCTCGATTTGCTTCGTACGCCGATGCTCGGCCGCCGGGTCGAACTGCAGCTTGAGAGTGCTTTGATCGAAGGAGGACGGCACACAGTTCATTGCGAACTGGCGCACCATGCCCGTGATACCGGCCGCTTCCACCACGTCCGTCCAATTGCCTGAGTCGATGTGAGTTGGCTTGGGTACACCGCTGGCGGCGACACGGGCTGCGCTCGCGTCAGGAGCCGCGCTGGCCGCTGGCGGAGCCGCGGCAACCCTCGGCGCACTGGCCGCCGGTGCGGCACTTCCGAGACCTGCCGAACGCGGTGTCGTGGTCGTCGGCGCGACAGCGTCCGCGGCAGTCGATTCCGGGCGAAACGCCAGCATACGCAGCAACGTCATTTCGAACCCGACGCGCGGTTCCGGCGCCAGATTCAGGTCGCGTCGGCCGCCCAAGGCGATCTGGTAGTACAGCTGCACATCCTCGGGAGACAAGGCTTTCGCCAAACGAGTCAGCGCTTCGGCGTCGAACTCTTCGTCCTGATCCGCGGCATCCGGTACGATTTGCACCACCGCGATACGCTGCAGAAAGGCGGACAGCTCGACCAACGCGCCGTCATAGTCGGGCGCATCACGATCGAGTTCCTGCACCTGAGCGAGTACGCCCGGCCCATCTTGCCGAGACAGCGCATCGAGAATGCGGGTCACGTGACCGCGATCGATCGTGCCCAACATGGAGCGCGTATTGGCTTCGGTCAACTTGCCGCCGGCAAAGGCGATTAATTGATCCATTAAGCTCAAGCCATCACGCATGCTGCCATCGGCCGCGCGCGCCAACAGCGCCGCTGCCGCGGGTTCGAACTCCAGCTTCTCCTCCCCCGCGATGAACTTCATGCGCTCGCCGATCAACGTCGCGGACAGCCGCTTCAGACTGAATTGCAGGCAGCGCGACAGCACGGTGACCGGCAGCTTCTGCGGATCCGTGGTGGCCAAGAGAAATTTGACGTGAGGCGGCGGCTCTTCGAAAGTCTTGAGCAGCGCGTTGAACGAGTGATTCGACAACATGTGCACCTCGTCGATGAGGTACACCTTGTACCGGCCGCGGGACGGCGCGTACTGCACGTTGTCCAGCAACTCGCGGGTGTCATCGACCTTGGTGCGCGAGGCGGCATCGACTTCGATGAGATCGACGAAACGCCCTTCATCGATTTCGCGGCAAGCCGAACATACCCCGCAGGGGTTCGAACTCACGCCCTTCTCGCAGTTCAGGGATTTCGCGAGAATGCGCGCAACCGTGGTTTTGCCCACGCCGCGGGTACCGGTAAACAGAAACGCATGGTGGACCTTGCCGCTGTCGAGCGCGTTACTCAACGCCCGCAGAACATGTTCCTGTCCCACCATTTCGGCGAAACGCTTGGGGCGCCACTTGCGCGCTAGGACGATGTAGCTCATTCGTTAAGTTTAACCGGTACGTCAAGCGACCGGTGCCGAATAGGAGGC
>Ga0302314_10019293_pt1 | contig 11336 bp, 10 predicted proteins | sample III_Palsa_N2_3_FD_200533 | JGI IMG/M metagenome (GOLD analysis project Ga0302314, IMG submission 200533) | Peat permafrost microbial communities from Stordalen Mire near Abisko, Sweden - III_Palsa_N2_3 | ecosystem: Environmental > Terrestrial > Soil > Palsa > Peat permafrost | place: Sweden... | reverse complement strand
AGGATCGCCCCCTTGTTCGCCGTGTAGGCCGTATACCCCGGCTGCCCGATGAGTGCCAGCTCCGAGGCAATGTTGACGACGCTGGCCTGGCCACTCGTCCGCAGAGCCGGAATCAGCGCGCGGGTTATGCGGAAGGTCGCCGTGAAGTTCACCGCGATCAGCCGATCAAGCAGTTCATCTTCGCTCGTCACGAACGACTGCACGCGCGCGATGCCGGCATTGTTGACCAGGATGTCGCAGCGCCCGGCGAGGGCGCGGTCCAACAGTCCGAGCATCCGGTCGGTGGCCCCGCGGTCGGCGAGATCCGCCTCGTAGGCAATGAAGCGGCCCGGAAATTCGCGGCTCAGCGCTGCGAGCCCGACGTTATCGCGATCGATGCCGTGCACCGTGGCACCCTGCGCCATGAGCTGCCGGGCGATCGCCGCGCCGATCCCCCCTGCCGCACCGGTCAGGACTGCCTGTCGTTGATTGAGCGCGGCCATTCCAGGTTCAGATCACGGTGAGGAAGGAGACTCCGTGCGCACCGACAAAGCTCGCGGCGCGATCGGGCCCCGCGCCGACCGCACCGTAGTCTTCTGCCAACACCCGCCGCACACGGTTGTGGTGCCAGGTCGTCAAGAGCTCGCGCACCGGCATCACGGCCAACGAGCGCTCCTCGTACAGCTCGCGGTGCAGGGCGGGCAGTCGCCACCAGGGCAATGAGGGCCGCTGGTGATGGGCGTTGTGGTAGCCGAAGTTCAGAATCAGCACGTTGAGCCATGGATACCGGACCGAGACCAGGTTGCTGTAAGTGTTCTGCTGCTCATAGACCCGGTTGCGCCCGAGCATCGAGACCGGCTCTTCGGGCCTGACCACGAACTGCTCGAAGGTGTGATGGAAACCGTCGAAGAAATTCAGCAGATGCAGCTCGAGCGCCACCGCAATCCCATACAGCAGCGTGGCGCGCAGCGACCAGCTCGCCAGCAGCACCAGGAGCGCCACTCGCGCCGCTAACATGAACAGCACGCGCGGCAGGTGAATCCGTTGTGAGCGGACGAAAATCGGCCGCACCAGCACCTGCAGGTGCATCAGGATCTCCACCGCCGGTATGTAGGCCCATTCGAACACCTGCAGCGTCCGCCGCAGCAGCGGCCGGCGGCGCATCAGGTCCTTGAAGTCGAAGCACACGAGGTCGGCCCGATCCACGTGGTGGCGGACGTGAAGGTGACGGATGCGCTCGAAGGATGCGCAGCCGGAGCTCGCGATACAGTTGACGGCCTCGCCGACCCATTGATTGGCGCGACGGCTGATGAAGAGCGTCTGATGGGCCGCCTCGTGGAGCAGATAGGCCGCCAGCAGCATCGTGTGCGCACATAGCAGGGTGCCCAGGATGTCGAACGCGACGCTGCGCGAGGCCATGAGCGCAAAGGATCCGAGCCACCCCAGGAACACATAGCTTAAGACCATGCCGTGTGCGCGGGCATCGGTGCGATCACGAAACAGCAGCGGCAAGGCGCTCTTGACTGCGGCATTCATTGGCAACTCCTCCGGACCCCAAGCATACGTCGGAACGTCTGCAAATAGGAACAGATTTATAGACAATTCTGTACTTTAATGCCGAACCATGCCTATGCTCGACCGCATGACCGAGCGCAGGCACGATCCGGTGAGCGGCGGGCAATACGACCCGATGCGCGAGCCGCGGTACACGGATATCGCCACCTTCATGCGCGCGCCGCTGGTGCAGTCGTTGCGCGATGTCGATATCGGTCTGATCGGCGTACCGACCGACATTGCCGTCACCAACCGCCCCGGTGCCCGCCACGGACCGCGCGAAATCCGCAATGCTTCGAGTCTGATGCGGGTATTCAATCTCGCACTGCAGCTGAATCCCTATGACCTGTGCCGCATCGGCGACCTGGGAGATGTGCGGCTGGCGCATCGTTTCGATCTGGAATCGCAGATCGAGGAGATCGCGGCCTATTACCGCCGGGTCCATGACGCGGGCGTGATCCCGGTGACTGCCGGCGGTGATCATTCGATCACCTTTCCGATCTTCAAGGGGATCGCGGCCGAACGGCCGACGGGCATGATCCACATCGATGCCCATACGGATACCTGGGGAGAGTTCTTCGGCTCCAAATACACCCATGGCGCGCCCTTCCGGCTGGCGGTGGAGGCGGGGCTCCTGGACCCCCGGCGCACCATCCAGATCGGAATCCGGGGCGGCCAGAATACCCTCGAGGGCATCGAATTCTCGCGCACGCACGGCATGCGCGTGGTTTTCATGGAGGAATTCGCGGACCTCGGCGTCGCACAGGTCATCGCCGAGGCGCGGCGCGTGGTCGGTGATGGACCGACTTACATCTCGTTCGATGTGGATGGGCTGGACCCGGTCTATGCACCGGGCACCGGCACTCCCGAGGTCGGCGGCATCACCACGCTCGAGGCGCAAAGGCTGTTGCGCGGTCTGCGCGGCCTGAACCTCATCGGCGGCGACGTAGTCGAAGTCGCACCGCCATTGGATCAGACCGGCAACACGGCCCTGGTCGGGGCGACGATGATGTTCGAAATCCTGTGCCTGATTGCGGACAGCCGCTTCGGCCCGGCGGCACGACTTAGAGGAAAATGATGAGCGGGATCGATGATCACGCGCGGCATGCCGTGCAGATGAACCGGATGAGCTGGCCGCAATACCGTGACCTGCTGGATTCGGCCAGAACACCGGTGTTCCTGCCCGTCGGCGCACTCGAGCAGCATGGCCCGCACCTGCCGCTGGGCACCGACGCACTGCTCGCCAGCGCCATTGCCACCAGCGTCGCCACCCAGGTCGGCGGCGTCGTCGCCCCCGCGCTCGCGTACGGCTACAAGTCCCAACCCAAGTGCGGCGGCGGCCAGCATTTCACCGGCACGACCAGCCTGGATGCCGCAACGCTCATCGGCCAGACACGCGATATGGTGCGCGAGTTCGCACGCCACGGCGCGCAGCAGCTGGTGATCGTCAACGGTCACTACGAGAATCAGTGGTTTCTGATCGAGGGGATCGACCTGGGCCTGCGCGACTGCCCCGGCGCGGGACTTAAGGTGATGCGGCTCGACTACTGGGACTTCTGCACCGAAACCACCTTGGCCAAGGCATTTCCCTCAGGCTTCCCGGGCTTTGCGCTCGAGCATGCGGCGGTGATCGAGACCTCGATGATGCTGCACCTGCATCCTGATCTGGTGCAGCTGGCGCGGATTCCGGATGAGCCGCCCGCGCAGTTCCCGCCCTACGAAACCTATCCTGCGCATACCGAGTGGGTGCCCGCCTCCGGCGTGCTGTCTTCGGCCCGGGGCGCTTCGTCCGAGACGGGGGCCATGATCACCGCTGAGGTCGTCACCAGGATCGCTGCTGCGGTGCGCGCCGAGTCCGGGTCGTGAGCGCGCTGCAGGCGCGGCGCACGCGCTTCCTGATTGCGCTGCGCGAACTCGACGATGCCTGGGTCTCCTCGTTTCACCGGGTGGGCCTCGGCGATATCTACTTTTCGCGGCTGTTCACCGAGCTGTGGTTACGCGGCAATGATGCGGTGACCAAGACCGACGCCTACGAATTGGTGCAGGGAGTCAGCTCGCAGACCGCCATGAAATACGTTCGCCAGGCCATTGCCGACGGCCACCTCGAGGAACTCGAAAATCCGGCAGACGCCCGCTCGCGCCTCATCCGGATGTCTCCGGGCTTGCGCGAACAGTTCAACGGCGTCATCGACCGCGCAAGCGCGGCCTTCCAGCAGGCGTTTCTGCCGAAGAAATGACGTCTGGCGGCCCTGTCCTGCTCAAGCCCCCCTCCAGTGTTGGATCGCATTGCGGAATGAAAATCAGCTTGTTGGTGCTTCGGTTGCGCCCCCTAGGCCAACCTTGTGACCGTCCGCGAGATCAGTCTTTACAGCTGAAGTTGGCCGCCGACTCGCTGTCGCCGCGGCCCCGATACTGAGCGTGCTGCGGATATGGACACAGGGGTCGACTGCGTCCCGGGAAGGCCGCGCCCGTCGCGGTGACCTGATCTGGCGGCCGGCCCTGCTCCACCCAGTCCACCAGGGCGCTCAGCAGGTCAAAGTGATCCAAGGTCGCCTCGCCCCCGCTGCAATGTCCCATGCCGGGAACCAGAAAGAGCCGGCTCCAGCTGGTGATCGGGCCGGGGCCATTGTCGGCCGTCAGCCGCTGGTAATAGCCGATGGTGTCCAGGGCCGAGAACCACGGGTCGCTCAAGCCGTGGAAAAAAATCAGCTTGCCCCCGTGCGCCGTGAAAGCGGAGAGATTGGTCCAGGCATTGGTATCCCCCGCCATCTCGCGCGCATCTTGCGCAGCCTCCGCGGCGGCGTCCACATCCATGGTGGTCGCGGTCGGCGACGGTCCCACGGGGCTCATCCCGCCGCTGAGCAGGCCCGGTATCCCCCGCCCGCTCGCGGCAATTCCGGTGTCGTACGGAAATCCCGGATATACCTGTCGGCCTGAGGCAGTCCTGGGGCCGCCGAAGGCCAGCTTGATGGCCTGCACCTGCGCGGCGGCGAGACAGCTGTCGGTCTTCTGGCCACTGCACACCAGAACCGCCGGATCAAACGCGCAGTGGACGGCATCGAAGATCATGCCGTCCACTGCGCCATCGAGCGCGTCACAGGCCTTGAGCAGGCCCGCGAGGATCAGCTTTCGATCCGACGCCGACAGCGCCAGACTGGTTTGGGGACGCCCCTGCGCGTCCTCGGGTGCCACCACATTCAACTGCGTGGTGACCCAGGCCGTGGCGAGATTCGAATAATTGGTGCGCATTGCCGGCGACCCCACCACGACGCCGTCAAATTCTGCGGGGTAGCGCTGCACGGCGATCATCCCCTCCCGGCCGCCGGTGGAGCAGCCGACGAAGTAACTGTGTGCGGCGGCCCGCGCGTAGTGCGCCGTCACGAGCGGCCGCGCAACCGCCATCACCTTGCCGATATCCTGATACAGGAAGTCGAGCGCCGCCTGCTGGTCGGCGAAGAAGCTGCTGTCGAACACCTGCCCCTCGTGACCCGAATCACTGCTGATCACGGCAAAGCCACGGGCGAGAGCCGGCGTATCCCCGGAGGCCACCAGGCCGTAGGGTGGTACGACCGTCCCATTCAATCCGCCCCCACCCTGATACAGCAGCCGCCCGTTCCAGACTTCCGGCAATGCGAGCGCGAAGCGAATGCCATACACCTTGCCGTCACGTCCGGTATGCGCACCGATGATCCCCTCGACCCGGCAGTACGCGGGCAACTGCGCCGACACCGGCGGGGATCCGGGAGGGGTGATCGCCGGCCCGGCAGCCACGACTTGCGCCCTCTCGATTGATATTGACTCACCGGGCAATGGGTACTTGAGGAGCTCGGCGCAGTCGGAGTTCGCCTGTGCCGTCTTGATCTGACAAGACGCCACCGTCATCAGCAAACTCAGCGCAATAGTCCAGCGGATCGCGGGTTGCGACATTGTTTTCCCCTCTTTCAAAAGAATAATCGCGGATTACACGCTGCGCAATTCGATTACAGGTCGTGCATGCCTAGGGCAAGCGGCGTCCTAGGCTCCCACGGCAAGCCCCAGCAACTCGGCGGCGTTCAGCCCCACAATTTTCGCGCGCTCAGACTCTGCCAGTCGGATGTGGAAGCCGACGGGATCAGGTTCCGACATATCGAACGGATAGTCCGTGCCTAGGCACAATCGATCCGCGCCATGGGTGCGTACGAGACTTTCCAGCTGGTCTACATCGAACACCAGGGTGTCGAGCCAGAACTTACGCAGGTAGCTCGACGGCAGGCTGTGGCAATGCTCACGGCAGTCCGGGCGCGCGCGCCAACCATGATCCATGCGCCCCCAGTATCCTGGAATATAGCCACCGCCATGTGCCACGCAGATCCGGAGACCCGGATAGCGATCCAGTACGCCGCCGAAAATCAGATGACCGATGGCCAAAGTCGATTCCAGCGGATTGCCGATGAGGTTGTTGAAGTAGTACTCGCGCATGCGGGCGGCGTGCGTGAATCCCAGTGGATGAATGAACAGCAGGATGCCGAGTTCCTCGGCAGCACCGAAGAACGGACGCAGTTCCTCGGCGTGGAGATCCGTTCCGTTCACGTTGGTATTGATCACGATGCCACGCAGATCGAGACTTCGGACGCAGCGGCGCATCTCCTCGATTGCCATCTGCACGTTCTGCAGTGGCACGGTTCCCATGCCCACAAAACGATCGGCATGGCCGGCCACGGCGGAAGCAATGCCGTCATTCACCGCCCGCGCGGCCGCGCGGCCCATCTCAGGCTCCGCAAAATAGTAATACTGGCCGGGACTCGGCGAGATCGCCTGCACGTCGATCCCGAGTCGATCCATGTCCCGCAGACGCTGGTCGATGCTGTTGAGCGAGCGACCGATCGCCGCGAATTGCGCCCGATTGACCTCCATCGTCTTGGGCGACGTAAAATCCCCAATGCCCGGGGGCGGCCCCGGGTGCCTGGTTTGAACGACTTGCTCCGCGGCCGGGATGCCCAGGTGGCAGTGGATATCTACAACGAGGTGTCTGCCGCGTGCGTGGACCGGGATCGGCTTGCGATCGCCACAGGTCGTGATGGTCATGCGGTTCTCCTCGCAGGTTCGATCGTCCCGGTGCATTCACCAAACCCAATGGACACGAAGCCCTCCGCGAGCGCCTTGCCGCGCAGCGTTAGCGTATCGCCGTCCGCCAGCATCACCCGGCGCGTGCCGTCCTGAAAATGGATCGGGCGGGTGCCGCGCGCCGTGATCTCAGCCAAACACGCTCGGGCGCCCTCTTCGCGGCCCGAGACCGTGCCAGTGGCAATCAGTTCGCCCGCCTCGAGCGGCGCGCCATTGGAGGCCTGGTGGGCCACCATCTGGGCGAGCGTCCAGTAGAGTTCACTGACATTGGTGCGCGCGATGCGCTGGACCGCACCCCGGTCGGTGACCAGGTCCGCGGTGAGCTGGATGTTCAGGCCGCCCTTGGACTGATCAGATGGATCGAATAGGTATGGCAGAACGGCGGGTTCGCCTTCGCCGCGGGCGGGCGCCGAAATCCGAAACGGCGCGAGCGCCTCCATCGTCACGACCCAGGGGCTGACTGTGGTTGCGAAACTCTTGCCGAGATGCGGCCCCAGAATCATCTCGAAGAACTGGATGCCGCGCGCCGACCAATCATTCACGAGGCAACAGCCGAACAGTTGTTCTTGTGCCTGAACGATGCTGAGGGGTGTGCCCAGCGGGTTCCCGCCGCGCAGCCAGGCGCCGAATTCCAGCTCGAAATCCAGCATCGGTTCGGGGCCGAAACGAACCGTGCCACTGCCGGGCGGGTCCTCGAACTGGCCATTGGGCCTTACCACCGGGATGCCGCTCACCACCACCGAACTCGCCCGGCCGTTATACGCGACCGGCAGGGACATGCAGGCCAGCCGAGGCGCCGCGTCGGGTGTGCCGCTCATCCTGCGGATATGATGCAGGGATGTGCAGAAATCAGTGAACGCGGGCGGCTTCATCGGCAGCCGCAACTGCGCCTCAGACATCGGTAACAGCGCCGCGCTCAGTTGCGACCGACCCGCGACAGCCTCGGCACCGAACAGCTGCGACAATCGCGCCCGCAGCGCGCACACGTCAGCGGCGGGCAGCGCCAGCAGCGGCGCAAGGGAGCTACCGCACGCGGCACGGGCCGCATTCAAGGCGCCCTCGTCCAGGGTGCCCTGGTCGATCAATCCGCGCAGATCGATGATCGACGCCCCCAGCGCCACGCCGCCGCGCGCTTCCCCGGCCGTGCTGAAGACCCCGAATGGCAGGTTTTGGATCGGGAAATCGGTCTCAGGATCGTTCGCACTGTCCACCCAGCTGCGCCGCGCCGGGTCGTGGGTTGCGTTGAGCTCAGGGGCCATGGCCGCACTCCTGCACGTGCTGCCGCAATTTCTTGTGGTAACGGCCCATCGCGCCAAACAGGCCCCGTTGCTGCTCGTGGCTGAAGCTCGCGCCCCATTGCCGATACAATGAGAAGACGTTTGCGACGATCCGCTCCGGATCACTCCAGCCGCGGTATTCAGTCATATTGATATCCCGCGCGGCCGCCTCGAAATCAAGCCCTGCCTCGAAGCGACGGCGGGTCTCTTCGCGGATATATTCGAAGTAGCGCTTCAGGCCGTGCACCGCCTGGATATCCGTGATGGGACCATGGCCGGGTACGACCACCTCGGGGTCGAGCTGGATGAGGTAATCACAGGCCGTGATCCAGTTTTCGATGGGACCCGCCCACATGATGGGGTGCCCTTCATTGAAAAGCAGATCTCCGGTGAACACGACCCGGTCCTCGGGCACCCAGACGATCGTGTCCGAGACGGTATGTGCCGGGCCCAGGTCAATCAATTTCACCACTTTGTCGCCCACCGTGAGCGAAAGGCTCTGTTCAAAGGTACGAGTGGGCAGCGTGACCTGATCAACCCCGGAGAAGTCAAACTTGCGGCCCATCGTTTCGTAGAGAAACTCGCCGCTGTCCCCCATCTTTTGATAGTTGTTCGACAATTCCGCGAGCATCCGCGGGTTGAACCCTGCCATCTCCTGCTTCGTGGCTTGCGTGGCAATGATCTGCGCATCGGCGACCAGCCCGTTACCGAAGAAGTGATCCGGGTTCGCGTGAGTATTGACCACCGTATCTATGGCGCCGCCGCCATCAACCTCGCGCGCGAAAACATCGAGCATCTCGCGTGTCAGGGGCACGCTCATCAGGGTGTCGATCAGCAGTGTCCTGCCAGATGCAACAATAAGTCCGGCATTCGACCATCCCCAGGTACCATCGGGCTGGAGATACCCGTAGAGACCATTGCCGAGGTCATGAACTCCTTGCGTGAAGGGCCAGTTGGCCATCATTCTCCCCCCCATGGCGAAATCCAGATCCAAGAAGCGCTCCCAGGGGCGTCCCGGCGTCAATGCAGTGGGCCGCGAGAGCGTACTCGCAACGGCCAGAAAGCTGCTTCACGAACTGCCGCCGGCGCGGGTGACCCTGGCCGCGATCGCGCGCGAGGCGAGGATCGATCCGGCGCTGGTACGCTACTATTTCGGAGACCGGGAGAATCTCCTGCTCGCAGTCGTTGACGCCATGCTCGCCGACTTGCCGCACCTGGTGGCTGCGGATGCAGATGCGACGGTCGCCCTGGAGCAGCGAATCCGCGGAACACTGACCTTTACCCGCGCCGCGAAGCAGATGAACCGGCTGATGATCGATGAACTCGCCCAGTCCAAATCCCCCGAAGTGCGCGAGCGCCAGCGCCGGATGAATATCGCCGCGGTAGCGGACATCGGCAGGGTCATGGAACGCGATCACGGCGCAACGCTCACCGCGGTCGATCCCCTGTTCCTGCATATCGCAATGATCGGCATCTTCGATTTCTTCGTTCTGGCGCAGCCCCTGATACGCAATCTGGTACCGAAAGGGACTGACATGGAGGAGCTGGCGAAACGCTTTGAGGACTTTGTGGTGCGTCTGTTGCTCGATGGCTTGAGGAAACGCTGAAGTCATCGTTTAGTCTTCTGTTTCTGCGACGCAGACATTCCGCTGCATGCCAAGGCCGGTGATGGAGCCCTCGATCAGATCGCCGGGCTTCAGAAAGACGCCGAATGCGGCGCCGTTACCATAGGGTGACCCGGTACAGATCACATCGCCGGGCAGCAGTTCGACCCGGTCCGACAGGAACTCGATCTGGCGTTCGATCCCGATCATCATGTCCGCGGTCGTCTCATTCTGATAGACGACGTCATTGACCGCGAGCCTGATGGTGAGGTCATAGGGGTCCGCCACACATTGTCGCGGCACGATCAACGGGCCAAAGGGCAGAAATGTGGGGAAGCACTTGCCGGAGAGCCAGTCCGCTCCGAGTGCTGAAGCGTCGCGCCGGAAAACGTGGTCGCGCGCGGTTACATCGTTCACGACGGCATAGCCTGCGACGTGACGCATGGCGTCGGCCGCCCTGACGTGGCGAGCGCGTCTGCCAATGACCACCCCCAGTTCCAGTTCCCAATCCGGCTTGGCAACATTGCGGGGCAGCACCACGTGATCCTGTGGTCCGACCACGCACGACGGCAGCTTGATGAAGCAATACGGCAATTCCGCCCTGGCCCGTTCATCCATCATTCGCTCTGCCCGCCCGCGCCGCTCCTCCTCGGTCTCGGCCTGCGGACCCGGGCCGTGCATGGACGCATCGCCCATGATCAGGCCAATAACGTGCTTGCGGTAATTCGCGCCGGTACAGAAGACCTGTCGCGGAACATACGGAGCCGCCAGATCCAGCGTCGCCAGCAGCGGGGCGCCGCGCCATCGCTCTTCCTCAGATGCAATAGCTTCCAGGGCGGGGTATGCCGCCTCCCAGTCCACCAGTAACTCGCGCAGGCTCCTTGGATCCCCCAGCGATGCAAGCGGAATCGCCCGTTCCTCCACCACCAGAAGTGCGGCGGATGAACGCGAGGTCGCCAGAGCAAATGCCATACCGGGCCGCCTCAATACCGGGCCTGAAGGCCCGCCATCGTTGCGCCGAGCATCAAGGTCCCCTGGTTCGAGGTATCTCCCGCCATTTCCATCTGCCCGATGCGCACCGAATTCTCTACGACCGTGCGCACCCGCTGAAACCTTCTTGCGATGAAGGCGCGTAACGCCGCATCAACGGACTCATTTCGCTGGATTTCCTCTGCCAGCACGATCCCATCCTCTGCCGCGAGTCCCGCGCCCGAGGCCAGGTGTGGAGTGGTGGCGTGCGCCGCATCGCCAATGAGAACCACCCGGCCTTGAAACCAGGGATCCGGCGCGAGAATCCACTCCAGCGGCCGATAGTTGACCTGCTCAGGCTGCGTGATGGACTCGCGCACCGCGGTGACGACGCCGCCGTAAGACGCGATCAGCGCGGTGAGATGCGGAACCAGAACCGCGTCTGCATAAAATGGATTGTCCGGCACATGCTCGAGGACGAACAGGTACATCTGCTCGTCGGAAACGGGGTTGATGCCGAGCTTCACCGGGCCGCCCAAATACATCTCCGTGCGATCCACCTCCGGAGGCCGCTTCGCCACCACGCGCCAGCAACCCTGTCCCGTGAACTGCGGGGGCGGTAAATCCGGAAAGATCATGCCGCGGATCTGCGAATGGATGCCGTCCGCGCCAACCACCAGCTCATAGTGACCCGTGCGCCCGTCGGCGAACGTCACCGCCACGCCCGCCGCGTCCTGCGCCAGTGCCGCCACCGTTACGCCGAGCGTTACCTTCACCCCTGCTGCACGTACAGCCGAGGATAAAATATCGTGCAATACGGGCCGCAGGATGCCGCCACTTTGCTGAATCG
>Ga0302314_10019289_pt1 | contig 11338 bp, 10 predicted proteins | sample III_Palsa_N2_3_FD_200533 | JGI IMG/M metagenome (GOLD analysis project Ga0302314, IMG submission 200533) | Peat permafrost microbial communities from Stordalen Mire near Abisko, Sweden - III_Palsa_N2_3 | ecosystem: Environmental > Terrestrial > Soil > Palsa > Peat permafrost | place: Sweden... | reverse complement strand
ATGGGCTACGGTCGGGCCGCTGAGACCGGCAACGGCGAGTGAGTAATCGCCACGCATCGAGCTGAAAGAATGACGCTAACTTATTGAAATATAATAATAATTTCCGATAATGCTTATTAGACGCAAGACGTATGTCTACGCCGGATAGAGATGTCAGCGGAGCATTTGGCTCGGCCGCAACACCTTAGCCAAGCGAAGAACTCACACGACGCGCCCACCGATGCGGTCGGCTTGCCGGCGCAGAATTGACGGATAGGATGACGGAACCCAAAAATTTCGTCGGGCGTTACGCAACGATGGCGCGATCCGCTCCTCTGAAACCCGCGACCATTCTCATCGTTGAGAATGAAGCGCTTGTACGGCTTGAGCTTGCCGCCGCCTTGGCGGACATGGGCTTCATCGTCCTTCAGGCGGAAAACGCAGACGATGCGATCGCGCTCCTCGAAACCCACCCGCGAATCGCGATCCTGGTGACTGACATCACGATGCCCGGTTCGATGGACGGCCTGCGCCTAGCCCATCACGTGCGTGGCCGCTGGCCGCCGGTCAAGATCGTGGTCCTTTCCGGATTGCTCGATACCCAACTGTCAGAGTTGCCCGAGGACAGCCTATTCGTACCGAAGCCCTACGACGCACGCGAACTCTGGCCTGCGTTGGCTCGTATGGCGGGGGAAACCCGGTCGCACGCGGCCAGCCGATAGGCGGCGTCAGGTCACAGCGCAACTTCGCGACGCCAGAGCCGTTAAGGCTTCACGTGAACAGTCTGAGGGCGGAGCTCGCCCTTTGTTCGCGACGATCCGGTTTGGCTTTCGCCCCGCGAGCCTCCGGTTTCTCAAGGCTCAGAATGCCTGCCCCGAAACATACACCAGAAGATGTGGCGCTCAGCCTAACCTTGGCGGTCGTAACGTCCTCGCCCGCGCCTCTGTTGCTCCTGGACGGCCAACTTACCGTCATCGCGGCGAGCGCGTCATTCTGTGAAGTCTTCGGCGCCAATGCGGCGGAGCTGTCTGGTAAGTCCCTCTACGCCTTGGACGAAGGCGAGTGGGACAGCCCTCAACTGCGATCCTTGATGACCGCGACCGTTGGAGGCGAGGACACAGTGGACGCTCATGACATTGAGCTCAGACAGCACCGACGGCCGGTTCGGCATCTGATCGCCCAGGCCCGGCGACTGGATTATCTGGACCTTGAACAGACGCGCATTCTCGTCGCCGTGTCTGATGTTACCCATGCGCGGGCCGATGCAACGTTGAAGGAGTGGAAGTGGCCAAGGCCTCTAAGCCCGATCTGGCCTTGGTCAATATCCGCCTCGCCGGCCGCGACGACGGCATCGAACTATCCGAGCACCTGAAGGCGCTGGGCATCCCGGTTCTATTGATCAGCGGGCAAGTCAACCGGGCCAGTTCAGCCAAGACCGTGGCCATCGCTTCGCTACCCAAGCCCTACGATGCCGCCGACATGGTGATCGCTGTGGCCTATCTCTTGGCGCGCCTTCAAGGCGACCCTTCGCTGCCAAAACCCGACGGCCTCGAAGTGTTAAACGAGGAAGGATTCGGGCTTGCGCCAGCGGCTTAGGACCTCCCTGCCCTTCGCTGACCCTTTGCGAATTTCCTTTGAGTGGGACTACCGCGCGGAGGCTTGATGTCAAAAAGGCCGCCCTCTCCGCCATGCTGCGCCACGGCCTCAGTCGGACTTCAGCTAGAACCGGCAGCTTAACCGCTTAACCGAGCCGGATTTTCCCACGTTATCGGAAATATCTGCCCTCCCCTTGCCATACATAAAGGACGTTATGTGTGGTGATCGTCACCACGAAAGTGGCACCTTGCTTGACGCGAGCATCGGCCTCCCATCGATCCAACCGCAGGCGATCCCGCCGGCCGCAGCCAAGCGGTGAATAAGCTTCAGAGCATCGTCTCGGGGCGCAATGAGGGGACGTCTGGGGCAAAAAGCTTCACAATCGAGGCGTCAGTCGGCAAGGTGGTGCATCGGGGAACGGGCGGTCGAAGAATTGCGCAGCAAAATCATATTGTTGACGATCCGGCGAGACCGCGCCGAATGATCAGCCTCGCCGTAGCGACTCGCTATGACCGCGTCGCGGAGGCGGGCCGCAATCGACCGCTGCGTGTCGTGGTCGAAGCCGAGGATGGTGAGGAATACGAGGTCTTCCTGAAGTCGTCCGGGTGTCCGGAGCTAAGCGTGACGAGCCTCGCTCACGAGGTGCTGGCCGCCTGCGTCGCTGGCCAGGTGGGTTTGCCGGTTTGCCGGCCATTTCTCGTGGAGCTCACGCCCGAGTGGGTGGCGTCGGTGCACGACGCCGAGGTCCGCCAGGTTCTTCAGGCGAGTAACCCGATCGCGTTCGGCTCAACCGCCGCCGGCCCGGGTTGGAAACAGTGGTCCTCCGACGATGTCCTAACCCCGGCGCGCCGAGAAAAGGCCGTGGGAATCTTCGTGTTCGATGCGTGGGTCGAGAACCCGGACCGCAAGCCCAGCAATCCCAACCTCTTGGTGAAAGGGGACGAGTTTCGGATTATCGATCACGAACTCGCGTTGTTGGTCCGGGGGCTCCTGCCGCGGCCAGCCCCTTGGCAACCTGGGTATCTGAACCACATGATGGGACCGGACAGCCACGTTTTCGCAAGCCGCCTACGTGGAGGCGCCCTTGACCTGGATCCGATTAGGACGGCTTGGTCCAACTTGTCGGATGACGACCTCTCGGACTATGAGGCGTCGCTGCCCGGACAATGGGCGGAAGCCGGCGACGCTGTGACGGCGGCCTTAACTCATATTCGGGCGGTTCGTGATAGGATCGACGAATGTCTCGTGGAGATCAGGCGTACACTGGCATGACGGATCGGCGCCCTTACACCTACGTCTTGCTGCGCTACCGACATGACCCGTTGGCTGGCGAGTTCGCCAATGTCGGCGTCCTCCTGCATGAGCCAGGTTCTGGATATCTCGACGCTAAGGTGCGCTCGACCCTCGGACCGCGCCTGACCAAGATGTTCCCGACGCTGGATGGTGACGCGTTTAAAGGCTCCCTCCAGTCTGTCGCGCGCAGCGTGCGTAAGCTGGGCTCCCGCGAAGCCGGGGATATGCTGGCCTCCTTGGGCGACGCCGCGAGCTTTGCGCGCCGCGTCCTTCCGACCGATGATTCAAGCTTTGTCTGGGGTCCTCTTGGCTCCGGGATCACGGACGATCCTCATCGCGCGCTTGAGAAGCTCTACGCGCGGTTCGTCACTCAATACGACGGTAAGGCGAAGCCTTCGCGGGACGACGCCGCCGTCTGGCGCCCGGTCCGCGATCTCCTGTTGGCCCGCAACATCGCTGACCGGCTGCAGCCCAAGATGATCCGCTCGGCGGTTGACCAGGTCGAATTCGATCATGCCTGGAAGAACGGCGCCTGGCATTGCTACCAGCCGCTGTCATTTGACCTTTCCTCTAATGAAAACATTCGGGAAAAGGCGGCGCGTTGGGCCGGCCACATGCTGGCGCTGGAGAAGGCTGACGAACCCTTCAAGCCCCACTTCGTGGTTGGCGCGCCGACCAATCCTCAATTCCAGAATGCCTACGAGCGGGCGGTCGCCCTATTAAGGCTGAGCCCAGGGGCGCCCGAGGTCATTGAAGAATCCGCTGCAGAGGGCCTCGTCGACAAGATCGAGGACGAGTTGCGGGCGCACGATAGCGCTCTGAGGGTCTAACCCGAGGAGCCTCAGGCGCCGTCCGTCATCCGCAGAGATGCCGTTTTGGGATCGTATTCGAATTCCGTGACGGACCCGTCGCGCACTCTGCCGACGACTTCGTCGATCACCGAGAGCGGGACCAGATACCATTCCCTCGGTTGGACGGGCCGACCGAAGCGGTCGTGGATTGTCAGATCCAAACGCGCCGGCGCAAACACGCGATGGAGCAGGTTCTCCAGTTTGACCCGGTTGATGTTGAACAGCTTGTACGTCGCGACCACCTCGACATCAGCCAGCATATAGGTCGCATCGGTCGCCGCTTGAGCGATGCGGGCCTCGACCGCGCCGCCGGTGACGCCGATCTTGTGGATCAGGTCGCGATGCGCGGCGACATCGGGATGATCGGATTTGCTGCGCAGGACGTAGATTGTCCCGCTCTGCAAATCGTCGCTGGCGGCTTCGTTCCCGAACAAAGGCCCAGCCCCCGGATCGGTGATGCGCCGGCCACCCTCGTCCTTGTAGAGCGCCCGTTGGAACGACCGCAGCAGGTTGTCGCTCTCGGTGCCGTTGTCATAGATGACGCGCAGGCGGCCCTGAGCATGCCCGTGGTCAGTGACAAGCTCCTCGGGCACGGCGGCGATAAAGGCGATCTGACCGCCAAGGATGAAGAACTCGCCCAGCCTGATGGTCGGATTCTCGCCAAACCGGCGGGCTTCGCGGATACCGGCCTCAAGATCCTTCCTGACCGCCGCAAAGAGCGGCTTGAACGTCTCGAAATCGGCGCAGGGCGTCCGGTTGGCCACTTCCTCCGCGGCGCGGATCTCGTCGCGCGATTTCACATATCTGAGCTTGGTAATGTCGCTGTCGCCGCCGGGCGGAACCCAGAGCTCCGCGAGCAGGCTCTCGTCATCGACGAACTCTACCTCCTCCTCACTGACGCCCGTCGGCGCCGCCAGCAGGCCGTGGGCATCAAGGGGGGCGACCAAGTCACGGCAGTCGGGTTGGGCTCGTATCCGATCCAACCGAACCGCATAGAGCCGCTCGAAAATATCGCGATCCTCGCCATGCTGGGGTGCCCGGCCGTGTTCATCCACGAACTTCACGATGTCTTCAAAGCCGGCGATCACGCGCTCTTCGCGGGGCGAGCGCGCCGCCGCCTTCTTGGCGTCAACGCCGACGCCTAGCTCTGCCAGCAGCTCCGCGTCGCTGAACTCAGCCATTGGCGGCCTGCGCCACGTGCCGCGCCAGGACGGCGACGCCTTCGGCCATTCGCCGTTCCCAGGCATCCTGAGATTTGATGTCGGGAAGCCGACCGCGCTCTTGCTTGAATTTGCGCGCGCGCAGCGCCAGGTCCCGCGCCTCATCGATGGAGATCGCGGCGCGTTTGCCGGCGATGGCGATCTCAACCTGCTTCAGCATCTGCTCGTTCATTGACTTGGCTAGGACCGAGTAGGCTGCCTCAAAGGGATTGATGCCGTCGATCAGGTCGATGTCGAGCTCGCGGACGCTGAGCGCGAACTTGCGCACGCCGTCCACAAACGCGGTGCTGCCCTTGGCATCCCCATCGTCGCCGCCGCCGGCCATGGTCTTAGCCTTCTGGGTCAGGTTCAGCGCTGCAATGGCGTGCTGGCGCACTGCTTCCTGGTCGTCGTCGGTCAGCTCGGGGAAGCGATCCTTCACAATCTTACCCATGCGGAGCTGGGTCAGCTCTTGCGGCGCCGTTTCATCATCGAAAATGCCGCGCTCCACCACCGCCTTGTCCTGAACAAAGGCCGTGATGATCTCATTGAGATCCTCTTGGCAGATACGCTTGGCCTCGGGGCTTTGTGGCGTCACCAGGCCTTTGATTTCCATGTGGAATTGGCCGGTAGACTCGTTGAAGCCTACGTTCTTCCCATCTTCCTGATAGCCTTCGGGGCCGTAGTCGAAGCCCTGCTTCGGTCCGGCATTCTTCGGGGTGAAGTCGAAACGGGGCGCCAGCACCTGTTCCATCAATAGGCTGGCGGCGATGGCCTTCAGGGTGTCGTTTAGCGCGTCGACGACCATGTCCTGGCTGGCATCGGGTTCCGCGATCAGGTTCGTGAACCGCGCCGTCGCTTTGCCCGGCGCGTCTCGCGTCGCACGGCCGATGATTTGGATGATTTCGGTCAGGCTGGACCGGTAGCCGACCGTGAGCGCGTGCTCGCACCAAATCCAGTCGAAGCCCTCCTTGGCCATACCTAGGGCGATGATAATATCAACATGGTCGCGGTCGCCGCGATGGGCGGGGTCCTTCAGGGCGCCGACGACCCGATCGCGTTTGGCGCCGTCGTCCTCCACCAGGTCTGCGATTTTCAGCAGCCGTCCGTCCGGACGGCGGATCAGATGGAAGCCGGTCGCGGGATCCTCGCCCTCCCAGTTGCCCAGGGCGCTCATGATCTCGTTGGCTTCGCGGATCTTATCGGTCGTGCTTTCGCGCGAATTGACGTTGGGGATGTGGACGATGGTTTTCAGGTCGGGGTCCAGCACCTTCATGATGCTGTCCAGGTAGCTCCCTGAATAGAAGAAATAGCCGATATCCAGGGTCTTGAGGTGGTCGTAGCCGTTGAGCTGCTCGTGATAGGTATAGGTGACGGTCACGAACCGCGCCTCGTCCCCCGGGGTCAGCACGGCCTCCGCGTCGCCGCGGAAATAGGAGCCGGTCATGGCGACGATGTGGGCCTTATCGCGCGCGATGAACTGAGCCAATTGGGCGCCCAGCCGGTTGTCGGGATTGGCGCTGACATGGTGGAATTCGTCGACGGCGATCAGGCAGTCGTCAAAGGCTTCAACGCCCAGCTCATCGACCGCGAACCGGAACGTCGCATGGGTGCAGACCAGCACCTGGTCGTCACTGGCCAGAAACTCGCCGACGGCCTTGACCTTGGATTTGGCTACGCGCGGTTCATCGATGCCTGGCGCGTTGCACAGGTTCCACTGCGGCTTGACCGTCCAGTCCGCCCAAAAGCCGAAGGTGGAGAGCGCCTCATTCGCGAAGCTGCCGCCTATCGAGCGTTCCGGCACCACGATGATCGCCTTCCGCAGGCCCTGATTGTGCAGCTTGTCCAAGGCGATGAACATCAGAGCACGCGACTTGCCCGAGGCCGGCGGAGACTTGATCAGTAGGTACTGTTCGCCTCGTCGATCATAAGCGCGCTCCTGCATGGCGCGCATGCCGAAGGCGTTGGCCTTGGTGGACGCACCGGTCTGGCCAGTGCGCAGGGAAACGGAGGGAATGAAAGGTCTGGAGGTCATGGTTCAGGCGGCGCCTTTCCGCTTCGGGGCGTCTGAGATCATCTTGGTGTAAAGATCGAACAGCTTTTCCAGGCGCTCGGTGTCGTTGCGGAAGGTGCGGCCGAGATAGATGCGTTCCAAGGTCTCATCGTTGCGGTCGTGGGCATGGCGCAAGTCGGCGGGCATTTGGCTGATGCCGTCCTTGACCTCGTAAAGGTCAGCTATGGTAGCTGGATAGTGAGCCTCGCGTGCCAGGAGGATGTCTTCAGCGCAGCGGGTCAGATCGGCTTTATTCTTCTCGGTCAGGGGTGGGACTGGGAAAGTATTCCATCCCAACGTATTGGAATAGGAGAAATCCGTTCTCATGCGCACGCAGACTGTGCCGATCCATACCCAATGCAAACGTGAAGCAATCAACGCCATATTCCAAAGGGGCGCGTCGTATAGACCAAATGCCTTGTTTGTGAGTGTTGTTCGACGATCGACTATGCCAACCGGCAGAAATGGCCGATTTTCTGATGAAATGGCGGGAACGACGATGGTATGATTTCGACCAATGTTCATCAGTTTGAGCTGGTGCGCTCTCGTTGCCAAGGCGTTAGCGCCTTTGTCAGGGCTCGCAAGGCGAAGTGTCCTGACGCGCTCAATCCGTTCGGCTAGGGCTGGAATGCTATTGGCTTCGTCGAGGTCGTCATTCTCGACCCAAATGCAATATCTGGTGCCGCCATGGATGAAATTCTCTGATCCAACAATCTTCCTGATGAATCTAAGCTTCTGCTCTACGCTTAGCCCCAATTGTTCGACTTCTTGTTGATTTAGCAGCAGGTTCCCGCCATCTGATGGCTTGTTCCCAAACTCCATAATGCCAAGGCCGCCCGCAGGACCGCTACGCTTTTCCACAATCACATCTGGTCCCGGGACCAGATACGCGTTGATGTGCTCAACTCGCTTGACGACGGTAGTGCCGCCCTCAACTATCGAAAATAGGCTCCGGACCTTACCTGGCGCCTTAGAAATCCCAACGATAACTACCGTAACTCCGGCGTTGTAGTTTGCGAGATTGGCCCATTTGAAGCTGATGTGGGCAAAACTAATCTCGTGACCGCTCCGGAAAATAGCCGGCCAAAGCATGGGGACCTGTTGGCCCTGGCAAATGCTATTTGTAGACACGAAGGCCGCACCGGCTTCTGTCTGAGTTCCGTAGTCGGCTGCCTTGATAAACCACCCCGCGACATAATCTAGCGAACCCCAGGTGGGGGTCCGCCCTTCGCAGATCGATCTTATGTCGGACTTTTGCTCATCAGATTGCCAAGTCGAACCAAGATATGGTGGATTTCCGCAGATGTAGGTTTCGCCACCCTCGTTATCGAAATCGATCTGTGGCTGGTCTAGCGGCGTGTGGAACAGGTCATCGGCGTGATGTTTTACACCTGTCCCTGTCGGTGGACAGATGCTCAGCCAATCCAGCCTCAGCGCATTGCCACATGTGATCCAATTCTGGGTGTCCAGCGGAAGAAACTCGGCGAGCGCCTCCTGTTGGCCTCGATAGAGCACGTCGCACTGGTACTCGGCGATGATCAGGGCGAGGCGGGCGATCTCAGCGGGGAAGTCCCGCAGTTCGATGCCGCGAAAATTGGTTGCTGGGATTTCGCTACGCCGTTCAGTTTCCCGTCGACGGCGGTTGATCTCCGCTTCGATCGCCCGCATTTCCTTGTAGGCGATCACGAGGAAATTCCCGGAACCGCAGGCCGGGTCGAACACGCGAATTTTGGCCATGCGCCTGCGAAGGTTCAGCAGGCTGCGTGCATTGGCGCCAGCTGCTTCCAGCTGCCCGCGCAGGTCTTCAAGAAACAGCGGGTTGAGCACCTTCAAGATGTTGGGGACGCTGGTGTAGTGCATGCCTAGCGCGCCACGCTCCTTGTCGTCGGCGACGGCCTGGATCATCGAGCCAAAGATGTCGGGGTTGATCTGCTGCCAGTTCAAGGCCGCGGCTCGCAGCAAATATGATCGCGCAATCCGGCTGAACCGCGGGCAGTCTGGCGAACCTGAAAACAATCCGCCGTTCACGTAGGGCATTGCGTCCGCCCAAGGTCTGAATTTCGCTTCCGCGCGATCGTGGATCTTCGTGTTCATCGCCCGGAACAGCTCGGAGATCACTTCATGGGTGTTGCTCGACAGACTGTCGCTCATCCGCTCGACCGTGGCGGAGAACACGCTATTTCCAAGGAAGATGCCGGTATCCTCCGCGAACAGGCAGAAGATCAGCCGGGCCATAAAGTGGTTCAGATCGTGTCGGCGATCTGGCTGAGCCCAGTCGGGGTTGTCTCTCAACAATTCGACGTACAGCTTATTGAGCCGCCCGGTCGCCTTGATGTCGACCGGGTTGTCCTTAATCTGCTTGATCGTCGAAATGCCGGCCAGCGGTAGGAAGAACGCGAAATGGTCGGCGAATTCGGGATAGGCGCAGGCGAGCGGCTCGCCGGTGACCAATTCCTCGGCTTCCAGCACGGCACCGTCGGTCGCTAAGATGAACTTGACCTTGTTGGTCGTCGTCTTAGGGCTGGCGCGCAGCGCCGACAGGGCTTGGCTCACCCGGCCTTCGGCGCAGACCGCCATGTGGATGTTGTTGCGCTGTAAGACGCCACCCTCCACATCCGAAGCGTTGCCCGAGCCGGCACGAAGCCGCTGGATTATGACGTGCTTGTTGCCGAATGCAGTGAGGAAGGCGAACGGAAATTCAGCCGCGTCGAAGGGCGCCGTAGCCAATTCCGATACAGCTTCCTCGATCTCAACGGCGTTCAAGCCAATCCCCCAGCGTCAGCACTACCAACGTCACCTCTACCTTGCCGCGCCACCTGTGTGCAGCCCGCGATGAAGAGATCAAATCCGCACCCGTTCGATCTCATCCAAGCTGACCTGATCGGAGCGGCGATCATAGAGTTGGGTCGTGCGGGTAGAGGCGTGGTTGGCCATCGCCGCGGCGTTCTCTAACGTGCCGCCATTCTTGAGGTAGGCGGTGATACCGGTCGCTCGGAAGGTGTGATTTCCGATCTTGGTGGCGATGCCGGCGGCGGCGGCGCGACGGCCGATCATGGCGTAGGCGTTGGCCTGCGGCAGGGGCGTTGAAGTCAGCACTCCCCTCCCCCGTTCTACGGTCCGAAACAGCGGCCCTTTGGGGTCGCGCCGCAGGTCGCAACCGTCGAGATAAGCGTCCAAATAGGTCTCCAGGGAATGGTGGCAGGGCATTTCGTGGCGCTTGCCGCCCTTTTCGTGGAGCCGGACCCAAAGGCGCCGGTGCTGGACGTAGACGTCCTCGATCTTCATCCCCAGCGCGGCGCCCACGCGCGCGAAACTGAACACCATCAGCCCGATCAGCGCTCGGTCGCGCAGGCCGGCCGGTGTGCTGATGTCGATCGCATCGAGGAGCTGGCGCGCCTCCGTCGGATCAAGCACGGGAGTCTTGCCGCGGCGCACGCTATGGGATGGTCCGCGAACGGAGGCCGCTGGATTCAGCGGCACGACCTGGCCCATGACCAGCCAGTCGAACAGGTGGCGGATCGCGGCCAGATGCTGTTTGGCGGTCGGCGCCGATCGGGCAAGACTCAGGGCTTCGATATAGGCGCCGACATGGAGTGGTTGCACACCGACTATGGAGGCCACTCCCCTGCCCTCGCACCAGGCCAGGAAATCGATAACGGCCCGGGCGTAAGCCCGCCTGGTGTTGGCGTTGCGGATGGTCGCGGCGAAGAATTCGAGGAAGCGGACCTGCGCCCGTTCACCAGCGCCTATGACCAGCGCCGGCAGGACGGGCGCAGCTATCGGGACGAGCTCGTTCATCCGAGATCCAGCCCAAGGTGTTCCTTGATCACTGTCTTGGCGGTGGCCTTTGCGATTTCGGCAAGAACCGCAATGCTCACGCCGCCGATCTTCCCGGCGGCCTCCTTGGTTCTACGCCAGACCTCGGGACTACGAACGGTTTCCAGGAACTCGCATCCTTTCCAGCTTAAGCCGGACAGCATGACGCCGTCGTTGGCGGGCTTGGCGTTCAGGAGAAAGTCGGCGTCAGCCAGGAGGCGGAGGCAGTGATCGACCTGGTCGCCTGACCACCCCTCGATTTGAAACTCTGGATCAAAGGATCGGCAGAGCCAGCGCGATCCCAGCGGACCGTCGAGCCCTTCGACCAGCAGCAGCACCTCTCGCACCAGCTCCATGTCCCGCTTCAACCGCGCCGCTCCTATATGTGATAATGTCCTTTATCACATATATGTGGACCAATGAAAGCTGGCGCGGCCGTCGCTATTTGGGAGTGCCTCAAGGTTTGTTACACGGACGGCGCTAAGCCGGACAGACCATGAACAGACCGAATGTTCGCTTTACCGGCATCCCGAGGCGGCGAGAAACGGAAC
>Ga0302314_10019288_pt1 | contig 11339 bp, 5 predicted proteins | sample III_Palsa_N2_3_FD_200533 | JGI IMG/M metagenome (GOLD analysis project Ga0302314, IMG submission 200533) | Peat permafrost microbial communities from Stordalen Mire near Abisko, Sweden - III_Palsa_N2_3 | ecosystem: Environmental > Terrestrial > Soil > Palsa > Peat permafrost | place: Sweden... | reverse complement strand
TCGTCGCACACGACGAAGCGCGGATGCAGCACCAGTGCGCGGGCAATGCCAATGCGCTGTCGCTGCCCGCCGGAGAACTCGTGCGGATAGCGATCGCGCGCCCGCTCCGGCAGACCGACCAGGCCCAGCATCTCCGCCACAGACTTGCGCGTCGCCGCGTTCATGCGCGCGCCGTGGATCAGCAGTGGTTCGGCGATGATGTCCTCGACCGTCATGCGCGGGTTCAGCGCGCCGAAAGGATCCTGGAAGATGATCTGCATGGCGCGGCGCTGGGCGCGCAGCTCGGCGCCCTCCAGGTCGCTGATGTCCTTGCCGTCGAACAGGATTGCGCCGTCGCTGGGCTCGATCAGCCGGATCAGCAGCCGACCGAGGGTTGACTTGCCGCACCCGGACTCGCCGACCAGTCCCAGCGTCTCGCCGGCATTGATGCGCAGCGCCACATCATCGACCGCGCGCAATGCCAGTGTGGTGCGGCGAAACAACGTTCCGGCCTTGACCGGAAACTGCTTGGATACCGCTATGGCCTCGACCAGCACTGTCACGACGCGGCGAACTCCGCGGCGCGTATGCAGGCGGCGGTGTGGTCGGTGTCGTAAGTGGCCAGGGGTGGCAGCGCCGCTCGGCACGCCGGCAATGCATGCCGGCAGCGCACGGCGAAACGACATCCATGTGGGCGGCGCCCCGGATCGGGCAAGGTTCCGGGTATCGCCACCAGTCGATCGGTCTCGTCGGTCAGCGACGGGACACATTCCAGCAGGCCCTGCGTGTAGGGATGCAGCGGCCGGTCGAATATCCGTGCCACCGGCGCCTGCTCGACCACCCGTCCGGCGTACATCACCAGCACGCGGTCGGCGGTCTCGGCGATCACGCCCATATTGTGGGTGATGAGCATGATCGCCATGCCCAGGTCGTCGCGCAGGTCCAGCAGCAGATCGAGGATCTGTGCCTGGATCGTAACATCCAGCGCGGTGGTCGGTTCGTCGGCGATCAGCAGCTTGGGATTGCAGGCCAGCGCGATGGCGATCATCACCCGCTGGCGCTGGCCACCGGAAAGCTGGTGCGGGTAGTCCGTCATGCGCCGCGCGGCCGAGGGGATGCCGACCCGCTCCAGCATCTCGACCGCACGCGTATACACGGTGCGCTGCGGCAGGCGTTCATGCGCGCGGATCGTTTCCATGACCTGCTCGCCGATGGTGAACACCGGGTTCAGCGAGGTCATCGGCTCCTGGAACACCATGGCGATGCCCGGTCCGCGGATCCGTTGCATGCGCGCATCGGAAAGCTCGGTCAGGACCTGGCCGGCGAAGTAGACCTGACCGGCGGCGACGCGTGCCGGCGGGGTTGGCAGCAAGCCCATGATGGTCAGCGCGGTGACGCTTTTGCCCGAGCCGGACTCGCCGACGATGCCGAGGATTTCCCCTGCGTCGAGGCTGAACGTTACGTCCTCAACCGCCGTGATTTCACCGCTGCTGGTTTCGAATGCGGTGGTCAGGCCGCGTACTTCCAACAGGCTCACGCCGAAAGTTCCGGGTGACACGGGAAGCCCGCAGGCCTAACGCCCCCGTCATGCCGGGCGATGGCCCGGTGTCCACGCGCTGCGTTTGTTGCGGCAAAGCAAGTCGTGGATACCGCGCCTTCGCCCGGCATGACGGGGCTATGCATCGTCACTGCTGGATCCTCAGCCGCGGGTCCAGCACGTCGCGCAGGCCGTCGCCCAGCAGGTTCAGTCCCAGCACCGTCACCATCAACGCCAGGCCGGGAATGGCAATGATCCACGGCGCATCGACCATGTATTGCCGGCCTTCGGCCATGATGTTGCCCCAGGTCGGTGTCGGGGGCACCGCGCCGACGCCAAGGAAGCTCAACGTTGCCTCGGTCAGCACGGCGTAGGCGAACAGGAAGCTCAACTGCACGATCAGCGGCGCCATGGCGTTCGGCAGGATGTGGCGGCGCAGAATGCGCCAATGCCCGGCGCCGGCGGCCACTGCGGCCTGCACGTATTCCATCTCGCGCAGCACGATCACCGATGAGCGCACGATGCGCGCGGTGCGCGGGGTGTAGACGACGCCCAGCGCGATGATGACGTCGTTCAGCGACGGCCCCAGCACCGCGGTCACGGCGATCGCCAGCAGCACCGCGGGGAACGCCATCAGCGCGTCGTTGAGCCGCATCACCACGTTGTCGATGCGGCGGAAATAGCCGGCCGCGGCACCGATCGCGGTGCCGAACACCGCATTGATCGCCACCACCGACACGCCGATGATCATCGACAGCCGCGCGCCCCAGACCACCCGCGAATACAGGCTGCGACCGAAATTGTCTGTGCCGAACAGGTGATCCCACGAGGGCGGCAGGAACCGGTAGCGCATCGCCAGCTGGTCGGGGTCGGCCGAGGTGATCCACGGCGCAAGTATCGCAACGAGCAGAACAATGGCGAACACCACGAACCCGGTCATGAAAAGCCGGTGGTGCAGCAACCGCCGCAACGTCAGCGCCGCGGGCGACAGGCGGCGCTGCGGCACGTCCTCGGCGTCGGTCCCGGCGACGGGGTCGGTGTCCGCCCCCTTTGCGGCGGCACCCGTAGCGGCCCCGATCAAGGTCAGGTTGTCAGGCGCCGTCATAGCGCACCCGTGGATCGAGGAAGGCGTAGATGATATCGACGCCGATATTCACCAGCACCAGCAGCGCGGTGACGATCAACAGCCCGCCCTGGACCATCGGATAATCGCGATTGAGCACCGCCTGGGTCAGCAACTGGCCGACGCCGGGAATGGAGAACAGCGACTCGGTCACCACGGAGCCGGAGATCAGCAGCGAAACGATGATACCGATCACTGTCACGATGGGGATCAGCGCGTTGGACAGCGCGTGCTTCACCACCACCAGCCGGCGCGGCAGGCCCTTGGCGCGTGCGGTGCGGATGTAGTCCTGCCGCAGCACTTCCAGCATGGTGGAGCGCGTGATCCGCGCCAGCAGCCCGGCCAGCAACAGCGCCAGCGACACCGCCGGCATCGTCATGCTGGCCAGCCAACCCAGCGGATCGCTCCACAGCGTGACATAGCCCCCGCTTGGCAGCCAGCCGAGGTCGACTGCAAACAGGATGATCATCAGCAGGCCGAGATAGAAATTCGGCACTGAAATGCCGATCATCGCGAACATCATCGCCGCCTGGTCGACCCAGGTGTTCTGCCGTAGCGCGGCCAGCACGCCGGTCACCAGGCCGATGACCAGCGTGATCACCAGCGCGTAGAGCGACAGTCCGATGGTGACCGGCAGACGGAACATCGTTGCTTCCAGCACCGGTTCGCCCAGCAGCAGCGAGCGGCCGAGGTTACCATGCAGCAGGTTGCCGTACCAGCGGATCAACTGCTCCATCATCGGCTGATCCAGGCCCAGATTGTGCCGGATATTGGCGATCTCTTCCGGCGTCGCGCTGAGCCCGGCGATTGCGGCCGCGGGATCGCCGGGGATCAGGTGGATCATCGCAAAGGTGATCAGGCTGACGATCACCAGGATGGGCAGCGCGCTGAGCAGCCGACTGAGGATGATGCCGATCATGCGACGCCAGTCATCAATGACGGCCGCAGGTTACTGCTGGAACCACACGTTCGCGATGCGCGGGATGCGGAACGGCACGAAGCCGTTCACGTCAGACCGCGTCGCCTGAACCTTGGTGAACGAACCGAACGGCACGGCGTAGACCTTGTCCAGCGTGACCTTCTGCATCGTCGCGAATGCCGCCTGCCGTCCCGCCGCGGTCGGCAGGCTGTTCATGTCGTTCCATGCCGAGAGCATGTCCGGATCGTCCTTGCCGCCCTTCGGCATGTACACCGCACCCGGATTGACCAGGAACTGCATGGTGGCAAGCGCACCCAGCGCCGGCTGCGTGCCCCAGCCGGTGTAAAAGAAGTTCCAGCCGGTGTCGGGCTTCAACGCCATTTGCACCGAGGTCGGCCAGTCCGTCACCTTCAGCACGGCGTTGATGCCGATCGCCTGTAATTCCTGCTGCATCACCAGCGCCGAATTGTACATCGGCGCATAGTCCTTATCGGTCAACAGCACCACCGGCGCGCCCTTGTAACCGGATGCGGCGAGGTATTTCTTCGCCAGCGTTGCGTCGTGCAGGTTGTAGGTGTCTTTGCCGGCGTCGCTGTAGTCCGCCTGGTTCGGATACTGGAAGCCGACATTCAGCTTGTAGTTGCCATCCGACGCAGCATCCATGATCTCGTCCATGTCCAGCGCCGCTTGTACCGCCTTGCGGAAGTCCAGATTGTCAGTCGGCGGAGCGGAGGTGTTCGGGATCGCGATCTGTATCCACCAGTTGTTCAGCGGTAGGATGGTGATCTTCGGGTTCTTCTTGACGTCCGGAAGCGACTTCGAAGGCACGTCCTCCACACCCTGGAGCTCGCCGGTCTCCAACCCGGCGACGCGCGCCTGGCCCTCGGTGACGATACGGAACGTCACCGTATCGAAGCAGGCCTGCTTGTAGCCGCCAAAGCCGGTGCGCTGCTCGAAATTGGTATTCGGCTTATAGCCATCGAAGCGCTTCATTTTCACGAAGCTGCCTGGCACCGACTGCACCAGTGCGAACGGCCCGGTGCCGATGGTCTTCAACTGCTGCGGCGGGTCGTTCTCGTCCTCGGACGGGATGATGACGATGGGTACGCTGAACGACGACAGCGCTTCCAGGAAGGTGGGCTGCAGCCGCTTCATGTGGATCACGAAGGTGTATTTGTCCGGTCCGTCCCAGCGATCGACGTTGTCCAGCGTGCTGCGCTGCAGACCGATTTTGCCGTAGCGATTGAAGGACGCCACCACGTCGGCCGAGGTCATTTCCTTGCCGTTGTGGAAATGCACCCCCTGGCGCAACTTGAACGTGTAGGTCATGTGGTCGGGGGACTCGGTCATCGAGTCCGCCAGTTCCAGGATCGGGCTGAAATTCTCATCGCGCGTGGTCAGCGATTCGAACATGTTCATCGCGATGTTGCGGGTCGAGATGGTGGACGACGTCATCTGGTCCAGGCTGTTGATATTGGCTTCCTGGCCGAATACAAAATCACCCCCGACATGCGGGCACTTGAACGGCGCCGCCAACGCGGTACCGGCAGCCAACGTCAATCCAGCCAGCACGCCGATGGTGCTGAACATCCCACGTCCCATTATCAAACCTCTCCTGTCGCGGCGGCCCAATCACCGCCTGCCCCAACTCCTGGCCGCCCCAACTTCCGGCAGCAATGAGCCTGACGGACCCGAACGGACCACGTCAAGCGAAAGCCCACATCATTGCGCTTGCAATCGCCGGTTTTCCGCCCGCCTCGGTCGGCGATCCACTGGTTGCGCCCCCGTATGGCACCCGGGCATAATCAGGCGCATCTGTTCCGGAGTTGTTCCTCCCGCATGAATACTATTTTCCGCGGCGATATCACCACCGCCCGAGGTCGCGCGCTGGCGTGGCTCGATGCGCTGCTGGTCGACCATGCGGTGTTCCGCCTGGTATGGGGCAACGTTGCCGAGGTCGTGCCGGGGCGGTTGTATCGCTGTAACCATCCGCTGCCCGGGCGCCTTGCGCATTTGGTGCGGCGCTATGGGCTGCGCACGCTGATCAACCTGCGCGGTCCCACGGGCAATGGCTCGGACGCGCTTTCGCGCCACGCGGCGGCCCGCCTTGGGCTGGACTTCGTCGATATGTCGCTGGAAAGCCGCGGCGCGCCGCAGCGGGACCGCATCCTGCGGTTGCATGGGATCTATCGTGACATGCGCGCGCCGGCGCTGGTTCATTGCAAATCCGGCGCCGACCGCGCCGGTTTGGCAGCCGGGTTGTTCCTGCTGTTCGAGGGGGGCACCGCGCGCGACGCGCTGCGCCAGTTGTCCTGGCGTTTTGGCCATGTCCGGCAGGCCAAGACCGGCATCCTCGACGCGTTCTTCCTGCATTACCAGCGCGAGGGCGAAGGGCGGAAACCGTTCCTCGACTGGGTGCGCGAGGATTACGACGAGGCGGCATTGCGCCGGAACTTCCATGCCAACGGCCTGGCCAGCTTCATCAACGATTGGCTGCTGGTCCACGAGTAAGTGCGGTGCGGGCTTACCGCCCAGGCGACGCGCCCCGGGGGCACGGGCTGCGGGGCACGCGCTGCTGGGTACACGCCGGAGGGCCCACGCTGCTGGGGACCGCCGCAGGGCACACGCTGCGGGGGACACGCCGCGGGCGACCCGCCGCGTGGGAATGGCTGAGAATGACCGGCCGCGGGCGCATTGTCGCATGCGGATGTAATCACCCGATGAAGTCCGTTTTCGGGGCGCTTATCCGGCCTTGTACCGCGCCCCTACTTCCCGAATGTCGCACGAAAAAATCGGCGTTTGGGGCGGCCACCGGACGGGGTCCATCCGGCAGTCAGCCGTTGCGTTACCGCGTCCAAACTGCGTAATCTCGCTGAACGTCATGAGACGGGGAGCGGCGCGGTGTCTGGCTCGACATGGGATTGGATTGGTCCGCGGACCGACGGAAATTTCGACGACGCGAGCAATTGGAGCCTGGTGGCTGGCCCAGGCAATGCGAACAACACGCCAAACACGGGCGACACCGCCATCATCAACAACGCCACGATTGCGTTGGATGCCGACGCCACCCTGAATAGCAACACGCTGTTTCTGACCGGTACCACGACACTTGATTTCACTGGTGACATCACCGGCAGCACCGTCATCAGCAATGGCAACACCACTATCAACAGCGGCATCAGCCTCGGCAATCCGACGCTTGATCGGGGGACGGTTATTTCCAATGACCCTCCGGGCACGCAATCCTCCACCACACTGAACTTCGACGGCTACACCATCAATGATGGCACCATCGTCAGCAACGACACGATCGACGGCAGCAGTCTGACGCTCAACGTCAACCAGGACGGCACCGCCTCCGGTTATTTCCTTAACTACGGTGACATCGAGGCCGACGCCGGCAACACGGTCACCATCGCGGTCAACGGCACGTCGGAACTGTTCAACGCCGGTCTGGTCTATGCCAACGGCGGCACGGTCGTGTTTGATGGCGGCACCGGGATCGCCGGTGGCTACGCGCCGATGCTGGGCGGCGTTGCCCTGGTCGGGGATGGCGGCACGCTCGAGTTCAATGCCGGATTCCCCTCGGGGACCAAGGGCAGCAACCCCGTCTTCGCGTTCTACGACAGTGTCAGCGGCGACACGCTGAAGCTTGACCAGATCGGGCAATTCGGCGGCCGCATTCTTGGGTTCGAGCAAGGTGACACCATCGACCTCGGTGGCGCGCTGTCGATCGGCACGATTGCTGTCACCGGCGACGGGCGGGTGCTGTTGGAAAGCAGCGCCGGCAGTGTCATCGCGACATTGGTGTTGTCGTCCGGCAACTACACGCCCGGCAGTTATGCCGTCACGGCGGTCGCCGCGGGCACGCTGGTGGCCGGCGGCTTCACCCTGACCACGGGAGGCGACGGCGACACGCTGCTGACCACCGATGTGGTCAACTCGGTCTGGAACGTTGCGTCGTCGGGAACCTGGCAGCAGGCAACGGACTGGTCGACGGGCGTCGTGCCCGGGGCCAATGACACCGCGGTCATCGGCGTCGACCCGACGATCAGCGCGACTGCGACGATCAGCCCGTTCGTTGTGACCACCGGCAGCACCGCGGTCTCTGTCGGCGCGCTGATCGAGCTGAACAGCAACGCGACGCTGCAGATCACCAGTGCCACCACGGTTGGCCTCGGCACCATCTCTTATGGCGTTCAGCAGATCGCGGGCGAAGTCGAGGTCACCACCGGCAACACGCTGACCACGACGTTCTTGCGGCAGCTCGGGCCCAGCGCCGACCTGCAGATCGATACCGGCGCGGTGCTCGATCTCACCGGGCACGCCGATCTCGGCTTCGCCAACAACGGCACGCTGACCGAGACCACCGTCGTCAACGGCACCGTTTTTGCCAACGGCGACACGCTCGGCCTGTTTGTCCAGGGCACCGCGACGGTCGATGGCGGCTTGATCAACGCCGGGCCGGTGCTGAGCGGCTCCAGCCTGATCTCGACGGGCGGCCTGATCAGCATCGGGCAGGACGGCGGCGGCACGCCGAGCAGCATGACGGTGGAGAACGGCGGCACCGTCATCGGCACTTACGGATACCTCTCGTCCGACCCCACTTCGTTTGGTCGGCTGACGCTCACAGGGGCAGGCACCACCTGGGACGATGTCGGCGATTCGACCGACCTGTACAACACCCGCGGCTACATGGTTGTCGGCGGGAACAATCAGTCGACCAACCAACCCTCCCCCCCGCCAGCGGGCGCCGCCCAGCTTGTGGTCGAGAATGACGCGGTCCTGAATGAGGCGCTGTACGCGTCGATCGGCGCCCAGGTGGACAGCGCCGGCAGTGCGACGATCACCTCGGGTGGCGTCTGGAACATCGGCACGTCAGCGGCAGGCGGGTTCCTGAACGTCGGCAACGCCGGCAGTGGCACGCTGGTCATCTCCGACAATGGCACGGTGAACATACTCGCCGGCACCGGCACGTTCACCCAGAACGGCACCCTCATTACCGATGGCCAGGGCATGGCCATCGCCCACGATGTCGGTAGCGATGGCACTGTCATCGTGGACGGCGGCCAGCTCAACCTCACGATCAACAACACATCCACCAATTCGGGCTTGGGCGTCGGGGAAAACGGCCACGGCGTGCTGGACATCTTCGACGGCGGCACCGTTTCGATCACCAACGGTGGGTTCAGCGCAGGCTCCGATTCAGCGGCCGGTGACGGCACGATCACCGTCGGCAGCGGCGACGGGCGAGCCGCTCTGCTCGAGGTCGCTTCGCCGACCAATCCCAGCGGCGGCGGTGCGAGCATCGGGAAGCTTGGCACCGGCACAATGTACGTGAACGCCCTCGGCACCGTTGATGTGGGTGCCGGAGGGGTCAGCGTCGGCCGCTCGGCCGGTTCGTACGGCTTCGTCGAGATCAACGGCGGCCTGGTCGAGACCGCCACCAACGGGCTGACCGTCGGCAATGCCGGCACGGGCACGCTGGAGCTGCTCAATCTCGGCACCGTCTCGCTCACCGGCGGCGGCGTCGACGTCGGCGAGTCCTTGGGCGCGCAAGGCCTGCTGGAGATTGCTTCCGGCGGGATGCTCACCTCGACCACGAACGGGATGGATGTCGGCTTGGACGCCGGCTCGGTCGGCACGCTCGAAGTGCTGGCCGGCGGTATCTACAACATCAGCACCCACGGGATCAGTGCGGGCGTCTCCGCCGGCGCCGTCGGCACCATCGTGGTGGACGGGACTGGCGCGCAGATCAACATCGGCAGCGAGACCGGCGGCAGCTACGGTTTCGATGTCGGTCAGTCCGGCGCCGGCTACCTGACGGTCGAGAGCAACGGCAGGATCTCTGATGCCGGTGTCGGGTTCAACGTCGGCTCGAGCGCGGGAGCGACCGGGACGGTCGTGGTGGACACCGGCGGTGTGATCGCGATTACCGGCGCCCATGGCATGACCGTCGGCAACTCCGGTACCGGCGTGATGACCATCGGCGCGGGTGGTACCGTCTCGTCCGCGAACTACTTCGACATCGCGCAAGGCAGCACGGCTGCCAGCGGCAATGTTGTCGTCAATGGCGGCACGCTGGACGACGGCGGCATCTTCAATGTTGGCAACGCCGGCGCAGGCACACTGACCGTCGAAGGCGGCGGTGTGGTGGACCAGACCGGCGTTAACTTCAACATCGGCGGGAACGTCGGCAGCCAGGGCGCCGTCATCGTCGACGGCGGCGCGCTGACCAGCCAGGGCATCTTCAAGGTCGGCGGCTTCAATCCGAGCGGCACCTCGGTTGCCACGCTGCTGGTCGAAAATTCCGGTCACCTCGTCACAGGCAATGAAACGACCTCGGAAATCGACGTCGGGAACGGGACCGCGACCGCGACGGTCACGTCGGACGGCGTCTGGTCGGTCGAAGGTCAACTGATTGTCGGCGACGCGAATACCGGCGCGCTGACCATCAACGATGGCGGCGCGGTCGACGTGGTCAGCGCCGATATAGGCAACCTCAACAACCTGGGCGTCGGCCATGGCGACGTCACGGTCGGCGACCTCGGCACGCTGACGGGCAACGACGTGTCGGTCTCCAACGCGTCCACCGGCACATCATCCGGCACTTTGACGGTCGACACGGGCGGCACGGTCGGGACCAGCTTCCTGATGGAGGGTGCCGGCGGCACCATCAACGTCACCGGGAGTGTGACCGCCACCAGCGGCGTCACCATCGGCCAGGTCGGCACGGGTCTGGCGATGATGACCGTCAGCAGCCTCGGCGTGGTGACCGACAGCGGCAATTTCTTCGTTGGCAACGTGACCCAGGGCACGCTGGCGGTGGATGCCGGCGGCCTGGTGACCGGCACCGGCGGGAATACGCTGCAAATCGAGGACAGCAGCACGCTGACCGTCAATGGCGGGACGCTGGCCGGCTTCGGCGACATTGTGGTCGGGCTGTTTGGTGCAGCCAGCGCCGGAACGCTTGATGTCGTCGGCGGTGGCACGGTCGAGGGCACCGCTGTTACGGTCCAAAACGAAGGCCTGCTGCAGGCCGGCAGCCTGTCCATCGGGGGCGCGATCACCAGCGGTGAGATCGGCACCTTGGCGATCGACACCGGCGGGACGGTCTTGGTCTCGACCGTCACGCTCGGCACCGGCGGTGTGATCGATCTCAGTGGGGGTGTGCTGGATCCGATCACGATGGACGTGACCGGCGCGGGCATGATCAACGGGTCCGGCCCGCTGGATGCCAATGTCAGCTTCGCCGCCAGCACCGACTCGTTGACCTATTCCTCGGCGGGCAACACACTGGAGATCGTCGGCAGCGTCACCGGCGCCGGCACGCTGGTTCTCGCCACGAGCAGCGACATTCAGCTCGACGTGGCGCCGGACGGCGAACAGACCGTACAGTTTGGACCTGGAACGGAAACGCTGATTCTGGCCACGCCCGCCCTCAATACGACCGCCTTTGCGGACATGACTGCCGTTGGGCTGGGCGACCAGATCGACTTTGGCGGCGGCCTCACCGTCAGCACGATCGGTTACGCGGCGGGTACCGACGGTCAGGACGTCACGGTGGATTTTGCCAGTGGTGGCGCCATCACCTTGGACAACGTTCAGTTCACTGGTGGCGCGACCGGTTTCAAGATTGTCACCGACTCCTCCAACGGCGACTCCGGGATCCAGGCGGCGTGCTACGCGGCTGGCACACGCATCGCAACGATGCGGGGCGAGATCGCGGTGGAAGATCTGCGGGTCGGTGACCTGGTGCAGACGGTGCTGGGGGAGGCCTC
>Ga0302314_10019287_pt1 | contig 11339 bp, 9 predicted proteins | sample III_Palsa_N2_3_FD_200533 | JGI IMG/M metagenome (GOLD analysis project Ga0302314, IMG submission 200533) | Peat permafrost microbial communities from Stordalen Mire near Abisko, Sweden - III_Palsa_N2_3 | ecosystem: Environmental > Terrestrial > Soil > Palsa > Peat permafrost | place: Sweden... | reverse complement strand
TGGGAGGCGAATACGATCCGGTGAACGACTCCCAGACGCAAGGCGGGACAGCCCGGACGGGCCTGGACGCAGCTGCAGTGTCGATGGCGCGGGGGGCGTCCGGGGTCTGGCTGCGGGCGGGGTCCCGGTTCGGTCTGGCCTGCCGCGGCGTGGTGTACCTCCTGGTCGGCTACCTCGCTTTCCGCCTGGCGCTCGCCTCGCACGGGCGAACTGGCGCGCCTGCGAGCAGCGCCGGAGCGGTGCAGGCGGCCGTCGCCGGTGCGTGGGGAGGTATCCCGCTGGTGCTGCTGGTCGCCGGGCTCGCCGCATACGCGCTCACTCAGCTGCTTGAAGCCGTGTTCCGGGCTGCCCGCGCCACAGGCACCATGGGCAAGTGGCGGCAGCGTGCGGTGTCGTCGTGGGGGTTCCTGCTGTACTCAGCGTTCTGCCTGAGCACCGCCCGGCTCCTGGTGGACACCCCTCCGAAGCAGACGGCCCAGTCCGAGCAGCGGCAGGATACGGGGATGGCCGCGGACTTGCTGCGCACGGGATGGGGCAAGGCGCTGCTCGTCGTGGCGGGGATCCTTGTCGTGGCGGGCGGCCTGGAGGCGGGGCGCCGTGCGGTCCGGCTCGATTTCCGGGAGCGGTTCACCGCCGAGCACATGTCCCGGGCGCTGGCCATGGTCACGCGGGTCCTCGGCGCGTTCGGCTCGGTCGCGCGCGCCGTCGTGTTTGTCCTGACCGGTGTCTTCCTGATCAGGGCCGCGGTGCTGTCCAGCGCGGACCAGGCGAAGGGGCTAGACGCGATCTTCCGCTCGGTCGCCAGCTCACAGTACGGTCCGTGGCTGCTGGCGCTGCTCGCGTCCGGCCTGTTCTGCTACGGCCTTTACTGCCTGCTCGAGGCCCGGTACCGCGACCTGACACCAGGGCAATAAGCCGCCACTGCAAGAGCGTGACCGACCGCCCGGCCTCGCGGCAGCGGCGCAGCCGGGGCGCCGGCGCGTGATGGCCCGGATTCCGGGACCGCCAGCCTGCTGGTGCTCCCTCGGAGACCGCCAGCGAACTGCGGCTTCGCGCTAGGGCTGCCGGCGTTGCCGCCTCCTGGGCTGCTGCTGGGGGCACTGCGGGGATGGCGGCGAGAATGGTCGTCGTCGCCCTTACTTTCCTCCTGGGCGGTAATCGAATCCGGCAAGCAAAGGCCTCCAAGAAGCCGGGGCGATCCAGCAACCATGCCTCGCCCAGGCCGCAGTCTTGCCCGGCGGCGTAGCCGGCAAAGCTACCGGCATCACCGGCTGACGGGAGACGCAGCGATGCGGCGCCATCGGTCAGGACGCCTCCGGCGGCCCCGCTAGGGCTGCACCCAGTCGTTATGCACCCAGCGGGGGTTCCTCGCCGACTGAGTGCGGGACGTACTGCCCGGCGCGGCTGGACGGAAGGTTCGCATCCACGAGAGCGCTCCACCCAGCCGGGCGGGTACTGACGTCCTCGCAACGCTCCTGAAGCCGGTGCAGTGACTCGCCATCGCCAAGCCGGAATGCCGCCTCCACGCGTGCGCTTTCCTGCACCTCGGGAAGATCCAGCACAGCATCGACCAGGCTCGCGCGGCGCCCTGGAGTGATGTGCCCCGGCTCGGCGCGCAACGACACCCGGGCGGTGCCCCCAGATCCATTGGAAGTGGTCACTTCGGCCGTGGCGACGGTGCGGTCACCATCGCTGACCTCGACGCGCTGACGCAGATCATGCTCAGCCATCCGATGCCTCCAGCGGGCGCGAGCTTCTTGGGGGGTACTCATGGGCGGCTCACCTTTCCTAGTGAGTCATCTGCTGGGGCGGGTGCACCGGCAGGGGATCGGCGGCGGACTGGCCGCTCCGCGACTGCGGGGTGTCCCCCTGCGGCCTGCGGAGGCGCGGGCCTGGCGGGTTATCGGCGGCGAGCAGTTCTAGCACGAGGCTGGAAGCTGAGGTCCTCGGTGCCACGGACCCGGTTAGCGGGTTCATTGGTAAGAGCACTGGCGGCGTGAAGCTGCTACCCGTGCCTGCTCCGCCTGCGCGTTCCGGCGCTTTTGATTTGCATCCAGGTCAGCATCCCGTGCCACCTCCGTTTAGTGCCTGCCCCGCCAGGGACCGGCACCACGGACATCGGGAAATCAGCCTCAATGCCTGCCTCCACGTTACGCCGGCAATCTGTAACTAGCAATATTTTTCCGGAAATAAGGCTACACTATCGTCACGGCGTCCGGGGCTTCCTGACCGACCACGCCCGAGTTCTGCTGTGCGTCGCCCACGACCCGGGCATGCGCCTGCGCGACATCGCCACCCGCCTGAACATCACCGAGCGCAGCGCCCACGGCATCATCACCGACCTGACCGCAGCCGGCTACCTCGTCAAGCAGAAGGATGGGCCGCCGCAACCGCTTCCAGGTCCAGGCGCACCTTGCCCCTACCCGCCTGCCGAGAACGCGCCGTCGGCGAAGTCCTGGCCCTCCTCACGGGCAACGACCGGTCCGGCATCGAACTACCCCCGGCAAATGACGCTGACGGCCACCGCGCGACCCAAGCAGGGGTGGCACTCCCCTCCTGCCGGGCAGGCAAGCCGATGGGGCCGGAAGCGCTGTGCTTGACCCGGGCGCTGAAACCCCCGACGCCGCCCGAGCCGGTGACCCGGCTCGCTGAGCAGGCCCGCCGAGTCGTGGCCCTTTACGTGCCGCCGACAACCGCCTTCTTGATGAGGCTCCCGTGAACGACAGCACCGACCTTGGGCGCCCAGATCGAACTGATCTACGCGACCGTGACGAAAAGGCCCACCACAGTGACGCTTCATTTCGGCGGATCGCCCCCCCGACCGGATTGTCGCCCGTGGTTAGTTTCAGTAACCGGAGAGCAGTGCCCTGGTCGGCACGGAATGGCCCCGGGCATGTTTCCTCATTGCCCGTTTGGTTAATGATTGCTTCGCTTTGTTTGTCATAGGTTTCCTCATCTGCCGGACGCCAGGGGTGTAGCCCACGGCGAGGTACCCGGCGGTGAAGGCGAGTTCGCGCACCTGCAGGTCGGGGACGTGCTTGGCCAGTAGGCGCCAGGGCCGGTCGAAGCCGGTGAAGTCGGTGATGAACGGCCGGTGCAGGCGGATGACCCATGGCCGCAGCGGCCACATCCACGGTGCCGGCTGTTTGCCGCCGGTCGCGGCGACCGGTGAGCCGGGGCGCAGGTGGGCGAGGATGTTGTCCAAGGCGGCGCGGGACTGCATGATGTCGTGCACCGCGCAGAACAGGGCCGCGTCGGCCATGCCGTCGATGGGTGCGGTGGCCACCGGAGCTGCGATCAGGCGGACGTTGTCCCAGCCGTGTTCGGTCACGCGGTGCGCGGCGACGGCGAGCATCTGCTCGGATTCGTCGATGCCGATGATGGTGCCGGCGGGGCCGACCTGGCGGTGCAGCAGCGGCGCACACAGCCCGGTGCCGCAGCCGACGTCGAGGACGGTATCTCCGGGCCGCAGAGGCAGCGACGCGACGAGCAGTTCCCGCCACTGGCGGAAGGCGTCGGTGCGCCGGTCATAGTGACCGGCCTGGCTCCGGTAGGCCTCCGATGCCGGGGGTGGCTTGGCGGTGGTCATGCGGTGCGAGCCTGGGATGTCGTCATCGCTGGCCCTTCGAAGGTGCTGGCGAAGGCGAGGGGGGCGGACGGGGTGCTACCCGGGTGGTCGCGGGGTGCGGTGAGCCAGGTGCCGAGCACGGCGGCGAAGCGGTCGGGGTGTTCGACGTGGGGCAGGTGCCCGCAGTCGGGGAACACCGACAGCCGGCCGTGGGGCAGGTGCTTCACCGCGGTGTGGGCCTGGCTGACGGGGAGCAGGTAGTCCCGGTCGCCCCAGATGATCAGGGTCGGCGTGGTGAGGGCGGGGAGCCGGCCGGTCAGGATCTGGCGTTGTCCGTGCGGCCCGAACAGGGCGCGGGCCATCGCGGTGGAGGCCTCGAGCTGGCCGGGCCGGCGGGCGAGCGCGTGCTGCTCGGTGAGGAACTCGGCCGGGATCCGCCAGGGCTGGGCGAACAGCATGGCCGCGGACATGGTGGTGCGGGCCAGGTCGCCGCCGGGCAGGCGGCTGATCATCACGGCCAGCTCGCCGATGACCGGCAGGGTGTCCAGCGCCAGCAGCGGGTGCACCTCGCGGCCCAGGCCCGCGCTGTCGACCAGGGTCAGCGTCCGGATCCGGGCGGGGTCGGCCAGCGCCAGGCGCAGGGCGATCGCGCCGCCGGCGGAATGACCGACCAGGTCCAGCGGTGCCTCGGCGCCGACGGCGGAGCAGAACGCGGCCACGAAGGGGGCCAGGTCGGCGCCGGGAGCGTGACCGCCGGCCGCGGGTCCGCTCTCGCCGTGACCGGGCAGGCTCAGCGCCAGGACCCGGCGGGTCCGGGCCAGGGCGGGGATGACCCACCGCCAGCTGGTCGCGCTCTGCTCGTGCCCGTGCAGCAGGAGCAGCGGCGCTCCGGCGCCGGCGTCCAGGTACTGGGTTTGCACCCCGTCGACCGTGATCCGGCGATCATGAAGAACGATCTCCCCCCGGGCCTGGGGTTGCGACGGAGCAGACGTGGGCTCAGGGCGGGCAGTCATGGCATCTCCGGGTACTCGCTCACGCGCGTGAGCGGCTAAGTCACCGGGGACCGGAGCGACACGGACATTGACAAGATCGGCTGAGGTGCACAGCCGAGACTTACTACGCATTATACGCGGACATCGTCAGACTGCCTCAAGAGCCGCAATTCGCCCGGTGCGCCCTGCCCAGACGGTCATATCCGGCGGTATCGCGACTGCAGAAGGACGAACAGGCAACCCCCCGGCATGCGCCGCCACGCCCGCACGAGGCGGCACGGGGAAGCCGCTCGATCCGGCCGCCCGTTTCGGTTCCGTGCATGGGGAGTGCAGGCGCAGTGGGCTGATCCGCTCGGTGAGTTCGGTCTGGTGCTGCTGACCAGCCGTGACGGTGCGGGCGGCCCTGCCGGCAAGCCGGCGGTGACCTGCTGCTCGCCGCGCCGCGCGGGCAGGTGCGGCGCATCTTCGGCCTGGCCGGTGTCTTCTCCGTCCACGGCCAGCGTGGACGGCGCTGCGCGGACCGCCGGATGCTCCCGCTCCGTGGTAGCCGCCGGGTAACCGGCGCCGGGCGCCGGGCATGGCCCCGGTCCGGGCCATCCAGAGGTCACGGCCGGGCCGCCGCAGTGACGGGTCAGCTGGCGGGGTGCTGTGCTGGCGCGGGCGGCCTGGTTTCGCCTGACGGGGTCAGGTGCTGGTCAGGCCCGTGAGCAGGATGTCCAGGCCGCGTTCGAGTTCGGCAGCGCCGTCGTAGCCGCCCAGGACCGGGGCCAGGCCGCGGAGCAGAGGGCCCGGTAGGTGTGCAGGGCGTCGGGTCCGCTGAACCCGGCCCGGGTGAGCAGGGCCAGGATGTCTTCCAGGGCGCAGGGTGCCGGCCGGACGCAGCCCGAGGGGGGTGGCCACCGGCCGGGTGACGATCAGCGGCACAACGTGCGGGTGGGCCAGCGCCAGCGCGCTGTACGGGTGGGCCAGCGCCAGCGCGCGGTAGCGGCGGGCGACCTCCCGCAGCTGGCCGGCCCAGTCCGGGTCGGCGCAGTCGACCTGGAGCTGGCCCAGGACGGTCTCGGCGACGCCGTCGAGCAGGGCGGCCTTGCCCGGCGCGTGCCGGTAGATGATCATCGGGTCCCGGTCCAGGACGCGGGCCAGGCGGCGCATTGACAGCGCGCCGTCGCGGTCGATGATCTCCAGCGCGGCGGCGAGCACCGCCTCGCGGGTGATCTTGCCGCTGCCGTTGCCGGCGCGACGGAGGTCCGGGGTCGTCATGGCGGCAGCACCTTCCTCCTCGCGCTTGCCAGGTCCACACCGTTACCAGCATCGTAAGTCTACGATGTAGACCCCATCATACCTGTCGTGTTACGCTGTAGGTCTACAGTAACGGCAGGACCGCGTCCCCGGCGTGACCGGGGTTACCGGGCCATTGCCGCCGACGCCCCGCCAGCGCGCCCGCGCCGGGCGGGATGAACCCGTGAAAGGCAGTCCCGATGAGTATCGCCAAGAAGATCGCGCACAAGGCCGAAGCAGTCAAAGGCGGCGCCAAGAAGGAAGCCGGGCGGGCCACCGACAACCCGCGCCTGGAGGCCGAAGGCCGCGGCGACCAAGCCAAGGGCAACCTCAAGCAGGCCGGGGCCAAGGTCAAGGACGCCTTCAAGCACTGACGACCGGCGCCAGCCATCTTGCCTGGCCCGGGTCTCCGCCCGCCATCCTGGCTCAGCGTTATGAGACCCGCTGATAATGAGAGGAGTAATCCATGTTTATCAGCGTCGGAGTCATCGTGATCATCGTGATCATCGTGCTTGTCGTCCTGTTCCTGCGCAGGCACTGAACCACCTCACGGCGCATGGCCGTTACCTTGTTCCCTCCGGGCCGGGGGCAGGCCTGTTCCTGCCCCGGACGGCGAGGAACCCCCGAAAACCGGCGAGCGCCCGGCCGGGCCCGTTCCCTGACGGTCTCCCGTCCGGCCCTGCCCAGCAGCTCGGTCACTATCAGCATCTTCACCAGGTCCAGGCAGTCATCGATCGACTTGGCTTCCAGATACACCACGGTGGTCAGCAGCGTGGCGAGCTTGCGCAACGCGCCGGTCTTGGCTGCCATCCCGTATCGGGCCAGGTCCACCATCCGCCGATAGGGGACCCCGGCACCTCCAGCGCGGCCCCGAGGATCTCCCCCGCCCGTGCAGCGCGCTTTCCAGGTTCCGGCCCGAGGCACCGCCGGGCCCATACGCCACCACTCCAGGGCCGGCACCCGCGACCCGTCCGGGACCTCCAGCAGCATCTCCAGGATCGCCCGCTGCCGGGGCGTAAGCAGCCGTTACAAAGTATCGTGCAACCGGTCGGCCGCGCTGCCGCGCACCGCGCCCTTACGTCCCTGCCGCGCAGGCACAGCTTACCCGGACAGTGGAAGCTCAGCGATCGCCCGGTGACCTGGCCGGGGTCTGGCCGATGAGGGGTTCGGTCCCGTCGATGAAAGCCTGGGCCAGGCCGCCCAGGCGGAGGTTGCGGTTACGGGCGTAGCTGCGCAGGATGCTGAATGCCTCGGTCGTGTCGATGCCGAGCCGCTCCGCGAGCTTACCCTTGGCCTGCTCGATGATGACCCGGCTGTTCAGCGCGGCCTGCAGCTGCTCGTTCAGGGTGTCGCCGTGGCGCATGCTGCGCTCGTGCAGCAGGCTGATGGTAGCTACGTCGGCCAGGGCCTGCCCGACGCGCACGTTCGCGGGATCGAAGGCACCCGGGGTGGCGCGGAACAGGTTCAGCGCGCCGATGACCTGCTCGCGCAGCCGCATCGGCAATGCCTGCACGGCCGCGAACCCGGCCTGCCGGGCGGCAGCGGTAAACCGGGGCCAGCGCTGCGCTTCCGCGGTCAGGTCGGCGACGGTGACGGGCTGGCCACCCCGGAAGCAGTCCAGGCAGGGACCCTGGTCGTTCTGCAGCTGGAACAGCTCCAGCAGCCGGGCGGCTTCGCTGGAGGCCGCCACCACGCGCAGCACACCGCGCGGGTCTGCCAGCAGCAGCCCGGCCGCGGAGACATCAAGCAGCTGCACGCTGCGGTCGGTGAGCACGTGCAGGAAGTCGATCACGTCGAAGTCGGCGACCATGGTGTCAGTCAGCTCGACGAACGTCGCCGACAGCAGTTGTCCGTCCATCCCCGCTCACCTCCAAGGAAACGCGGCAAGATCGGTTGCGGGAGCCCGCACAGACGGCGGCCGCGCTGGCGCCGGCACGCACCTCACGCCCTGCCATCCTGGAAAGGGCCGGAGCCGGGGGTACAGCCGCAGGCGGCGGGCGATGACATCACGGCAACACCGGTCAGCCGAAGGTCGTTAACGAAAGCGTAAACCCGCAATCGCATGAATGCCACCCGCGATGCCGGTTCCGAGCTGCCCGGCGTGTCATCCTGGCCGCCGTCAGCCAGCCGCCGGTGACGCTAACCGCGGCCAGGGCCGCCGCGCACGCACCCGCGGCGAACACGCGCCCGCCCGACGGCCTGCGTGGGCGGTGACCAGGCCCCAGATCCTGCCGACCCGGCTACCTGTTCATCGGCGCAGCCAGCGCGGCAGGCCCGTGCCGCAGGGCCCGGCGGGGCCGCGTGGCACGCAGCGGGCAGAAAGAGCCAGGCCATCCAGGATCACCACTGGTCATGTGGCACGGGAGCAGCGAACCTCCCGCCCCTCCGGCTTGCCAACGATGCCTCCTCCCGGATTCACGTTCCTGACCGCGTGGCGACGGGCGCGGCCAGCGTATATGGCTGAGCCGCCGCGACAGCACTGGGACCGGCGGCCGCCGGGAGCGCCCGGCGCTGCGGTACCCCACCGCAGAGTCAGTGCTTCGCGCATCGCCGCACCTCGGCGGAGCCATGATCTGCCACCGGGGCCTCGCCCCTAGCTTGTCGCGAATGAGGCGGGTAACTCGGTGTGGCGGACAAAGAGGGCCCGGCTACGGCGGCAGCCTCGCACCGCCCCCACGCCAGCCGCAGACCGGGAGCGCCGGCCGATCAGGCAAGCAGCCCCCCGGCAGTCCCCAGGGCGGCTCCCGTGACAGAGCCGGGGCGGTGTCGCAAGGGATAACCGGGCCTGACTCAAAGTAATGCCTCCGGCCCGGCGGCTAGTAATCGCGTTCGCCCTGATCGCGGTCCTGAGCGGGCCGGGCAAACCCGGTTACCGCGGCCCCTGCGGGCCGCGACCGCGCTCTTCGTCAGCCATTTCGGGCCGCCTCCTGATGGCTATGAGATGACGTTCGCGTCTCGCGCCTGCTGAGGGCAGCCCAGGCCCGCGCTGTGCCCGATGAACTGCCAAATGGCAGAACCACGCCAGCAGCTCGCCCGGCGCCCGAGCATGCCAGCCAGCAAAGCGCGCGCACGCAGCTGGTCGTCCGGCTTGACCGGCGAGCCGGGTCAACCTCGGGCGGCCGCTGCCCAGATCGCTCGCCGGGTAAGCGCGGCGCTCTCGCGCTAGTCAAATGAGGTCGGCGATGCGTGAGCCAGAACGAGTGCCATCAATGATCCGTTCGGCGGCTGGCAACCCGCGGCGGCCGGGTTCGGGCTGGGGCGAAACGGAGCCTGAGGCCAAGCCTGCGCAGCACCGAGAGGAACCACAGTGTGGACGCGCAGGTCCCGGCGACGACGAGCGCGGCGGTCACGGCGGTCGAGAGCAGCAGGAACATCTTGGCCGGCTCGGTGACCATCATCACGGCCAGGCCGGCTGTGAGCAGCAGGAAGATCCCCGCCCACAGCCAGGTCGCGCCCTGGAAGAAGCGGTGCAGGCCCGGGTGATGGGTGGCCGGCTGCCGCAGCGCGACGACCTCAGCGGCCAGCCGGGCCACGAGCGGGTTCAGGCCGCTCGCCGTCCGGGCAAACATGACGCACATGCACAGGTTCGCGAGCGGGAACTGCAGCAGGAACAGCCAGAGCTCGCCGGTGGCGAGCACCACCGCGGTCTGCAGCGTGAGCACCACCGCGGAAATCGTCAGCAGGCTGGGCACAGATCCAGTCATGACCTTGCGGATGACCGCCGTGAGCCAGATGACCGCAAGCCCCGAGATCAGGCCCGCGTCGCGACCGGCGAGCCAGGCGGCAGCGACGTACGCGGCCACGGGCAGCCCAACGGACTCGGTCAGGTTCCAGCCCGCCGTGAGCAGCAGCCGCAGCGGCCGCGGGAGTTCCAGGTCCCCGGCCATGCAGGTGCTGGCCGCCAGGGAAGACCCAGGGCCGTCAGGTCGTGCTGTCACCAATGCTGCGGTCATCAGTCCCGCCTCGCGAAGCTGGGAATTGCAGCGGGGCGGTGCCGGGACTGGCGTCGGCTATTTCCGGGGGATTTGAGACCATCGAGGGACCCCGCCTGAATCGGCCTGCCATCCGGCGCAGGCAGATGGCGTAGCGTCGGCGTGCGCTTACGGCCGGTCCACCGCGTCCGTGTCGCGGATCAAGCCTGCGGGCACCGGCCAGGACGCCAGATCGCGTCCCCACTGTGACCCGGAGCCAGTGGCCCGCTCGCGAAGTGCGCCGGCAGCTGCGAACCACGGGACATGCGGCCCTGCCCCCAGGGCTGGCGGTAGCGGGGGTCTTGCCTGGGCTGCCGCAGCGTTTGCCGCCCTGGCGAATCGGGCGTACCGTCAAAGACAGGACTATCGCCCTGATCGTGCCTGCCCGCGCGTGAGATCGCGATTCCTGCTGCTCTGGACCCCGGCGGTACCTGATTATTCCAGGTGAGCCAGGTGAGGCGCCATGACAGCACCTATCCGCCAGCGGATCCCGCTGGCTGCCAGGGATGAGCAGGTTATCGTCCGGCGCAGCGCCGCCAGGCATGACCGGGCCATGGCCGCCGCTTGCCAGTCATCGGCATGCTGGCGTGGTTCGAGGCACAGGACACCACCGGGGACGCTGTCACTGGCACTGGGGCAACCCGGTCACCCGTGTTTGCTGCGACCCCCGTCCAGCCCGCGATCCCCGCTCGCGGCGCAACAACACGCACCGGCGCCGTCAAGCCCGCTATCGGAGCTGGGCTCCGCGGCGCGGCTCGGTACGAAACGACGCCGCCACGTTCAGCCTCGCCGTGCTCATGGCCTCATTCTTGGCGCGTACCAGCGTGCCGTCATCCTCGCGCCCGGCCCGGCATCCGGGCTGCGGCGCGGCACTCTGTATCGAGAAAGCAGGTAATCCGCATGTCAACCGGGATCATCGTGGTCATCATTGCGGCCGTCATCGTGGTCGCAGCCCTGGTGACCGGCGGGATGGCGATCATGCGCCGCCGCCGGCTTCAGCAGCGCTTCGGCCCGGAATACGACCGGGTCGCAGGTGCGCGTGATAGCAAGCTCAAAGCGGATTCAGAGCTGGCCGAGCGCGAGCGCCGGGTCCGGGACCTTGACATCCAGCCGCTCACGGCCGCGGCCCGCGCCAGCTACGCGGCTCAGTGGGCAGATGTCCAGGAGCGGTTCGTCGACACGCCAGCGGACGCTGTGGCAGGCTCACAGCTGCTTGTTACCGCCGTGATGACCGACCGCGGCTACCCGGCCGACCATCAAGACCAGGTTCTTGCCGACCTGTCCGTCGAGCACGCAGGCACCCTGGGCCACTACCGGGCGGCCGAGGAAATCAGCGGCAGCGCCGCCGCGGGCACGGCCTCCACGGAGGACCTGCGGCAAGCCATGATCCACTACCGTGCCCTCTTCGGCGATCTCCTCGGCGAGCCCGCTGACGCGGGACCCGACCCGGCAGCAACCGGGCAGATCATCGCGGCGGATGCCATGACCCCCAGGGACGGTGACGTGTACGCCGCAGTAGCCCGCGCCAAG
>Ga0302314_10019284_pt1 | contig 11340 bp, 9 predicted proteins | sample III_Palsa_N2_3_FD_200533 | JGI IMG/M metagenome (GOLD analysis project Ga0302314, IMG submission 200533) | Peat permafrost microbial communities from Stordalen Mire near Abisko, Sweden - III_Palsa_N2_3 | ecosystem: Environmental > Terrestrial > Soil > Palsa > Peat permafrost | place: Sweden... | reverse complement strand
GATGCGCTGGAGTCGCGCGATGTTGTGTGGTTTCTGGTGGATGTGACGCACCGTTTGCCGGAGCCGAAGAAGGCGCAGACGAGTGAAGAGTTTGCCGAGGCGCGCAAGGTGCGGACGCTGGGGCAGCATCGCCGGATTTTGTCGAAGGCGGAAGATGATTTTGCGTTGCAGTTGGTGAAGAAGCTCGACTGCCCGGTGATCCTGGTGTTGAACAAGATGGATGCGTTGCCGAAGAGTGCGCTGCTGCCGCTGATTGCGCATTGGTCTTCACTGCATGAGTTTGCGGATGTGATTCCGATTTCGGCGAAGAAGCGCGAAGGGTTGGAACTGCTGTTGGACAAGTCGACGGCGTTGCTGTCGGAAGGGCAGAGGTATTTTCCGAGGGACCAGTTGACCGATCAGCCGGAGCGTTTCCTGGCGGCGGAGTTGATTCGCGAGAAGATCCTGATGCTGACCGGCGAAGAGGTGCCGTATGCGGCGGCGGTGATTATCGAGAAGTTTGAAGAGCCTGCCTCGATGAAGAAGGGCAAGGATGGCAAGCTGCCGGTGACGAAGATTGCAGCGGCGATCTATTGCGAGCGGACGGGACAGAAAGCAATCCTGATCGGCAAGCAGGGAGAGATGCTGAAGAAGATTGGCACGGCGGCGCGGAAGGACATTGAATCGCTGCTGGGGACGCGGGTGTTTCTGGAACTGTTTGTGAAGGTGCAGGAAGAGTGGCGGGCTTCGCGAGGGTTTGTCGAAGATCTGGATTGGCGTCGGCAGTTGGAGCAGATGGCGGATATCCAGCATCGGAATAACAAGCTGGCGGAGAGCAGGAATGGGAAGGTTCCGCTGTTTGAAGCCGTTGAAGAAGACGCGGATGAGGAACCGGCAGAGGACAGCGAGTGAGAGGCCTTCTGCGACGGCTACGTGGGGTGCCGGAGTTGAAGACTCGGCGGCTGCGGCTGGTTGCGATGACGCCGGAGATGCTGGAAGCGGATGCGGCTCGCGAGGGAAGGCTGACGACGTTGTTGAAGGCCAGAGTGCCTGCTGCGTGGCCGCCTGCGGAGTGGGAGCTGCATGTGCTGGCGACGATCTTTGCGAACGCTACGGCGAGGCCCGAGAGCATGGGATGGCACAGGTACACGCTGATGCCGGATGTCCTGGGGAGACGGACACTGGTGGGGTGCGTCGGTGGATTTCCGCGGGGCGATGGTGTGGTGGAGATTGGGTACTCGACGCTGCCGGCGTTTCAGCGGAAGGGCTATGGGACCGAAGCAGCGGGCGCGTTGGTGGAGTATCTGCTACAGCAGGAAGGTGTGCGCGCGGTGACGGCGCAGACGTTTGCGAGCATGGCGGAGTCGATCAAGGTGATGGAGCGGTGTGGGATGGTGTTCGCGGGTGAGGGCGATGATCCCGGGACGGTACGGTATCGGCGGGAGCGGTAGGGGTTTGATGGCGGAGCCGGGATTTTCCCGTGGCATGCATGGCTCTTGGCGCTGCGCCGCCTTTAGGGTGCGAATCAGTTTTCCGTTGGTTTCGTGATGTGGTCGACCACAAGGTTGGGCACGGCCTCGTGCACAGCTTCGAGCTTGAGCCCAAGCTGTTCCTGCACCGCGGTGAAGATCGACGGCCAGCTGTCCGGATCGTGCGTGGACCACTCGCGGCCAAACTGAAGCGTGTAATTGTAGGTGCCAGTGAGACCGGTCTTGTCAACGACGGGCGCTTCTACCATCGAACTCAAGGCGCCGGTGATGGCGCGGATGGGGGCATTCGATCCTACGAACTCGAGGCCATGCGGCGATCCATGCGCCTGAACGTTGGCGGGTGGCGGCGGAGGTGGTGCTTCTCCATCGGCTGGAGGCGGAGGCGCGGGCACAGCCGTCATCTTGACGCCACCTTTGTCCACGACGAGGTTGTAGATGGAGCTGTTGCGAGTTTCAAGGTGCGTCTTCAGGCCCAGGCGCTCGGTCAGCAGTACGCGAATCGCGTTCCGCTTCTCCAGCCGGACCTCGTTATTGGTGAGCTTGGCGAGCCTGGCGTCGGTCGCTTCGTCTGAGCGGGCCTGGATGTTGTAGAACGTGTTTGCGACCCAATCCGGTGCGCCGACCACCGGGGCATCGAAGCCATAAGCAATCTGGAGAAGGGCCTTGATAGGAAGGTTCGTGGCTTCGAAACGGCTGGAGTGCGGCAGGCTAGAGACGGATACGTGGAAATTGGCGTCCGGCGGCGGCGCAAGGCGAATGGTGGCTACATCAAAGGTGAGTGTGGGCGTGTAGTTGGGTTCTTCCACGATGGGAGTCTGCGCGTGAAGCCACGGACCGGATAGGAAGACGAGAAGGACCGTGAGCAAACCAATAGGTCGCCGAACGATGCGGAACATAGGCGTAGGACTCCTTGTGGGGATGATACGGGCGGGCGAATGGCTCAGTTCCCGCATTGACACGAAAACGATTTGCAAGGCTCCGCTTGAGGCTGTGGTGGACTGGACCAATTCTAGTTCCGAAGTCTTCCGCTTGCCCGCTCCAGAGATAAATTTCGGCACCGCCCTTTGCGTTAATGTGACACCCTGACGAAACTTCGGATCGGTACGGGGAAGTTGGCTTCCTGCTCCTATCAACGAGCATCCGCAAGAATTCTCTTGCGCTCCAGCTTTCCTCGGCGGATACTTTACCGCGAAGCCAAACATCCTCTAGAGATGCACGCAAATTCAGCGTGGCGGCTCGCCTTGTACTACTCTTCTCTTCAGTCAGGGCCCAGCGAACGTCCGGCCTTTCTTGTCTCGCGCTGCGAGTGCACAGGCTTCACGTCCGCCACTCCAACCGAGAAAGCGAGAGACGGATGCCTTCCTATCGTCAAACCAAGTGGTTCTTCCTGAACGTTGCTCCAGTGTTCCTGCTGGTGGCTATCGCCGCCTTTGTCCTCAAGCAAGGTCGCCCTGTCCACGCCGCCACGACGCCTGCACCTGCCGTTGTCACCTGCGCGGATAGCCGCGCTGTTGGGGTGAGCCCTGCTCTTGTTCCCACAAGTATTGACAGCACTTGCGCCGTCATCCCCAGCGAGGTCGCCGGCATCAAGGCTCAGAACAGCATGGACGTCTACGCATGGCTCGCTTTCGTTTCGGCCAACTGGCCCTCCGATCCCACCACCTGCTCGGCTGACACCTCGGCTTCGATCCTCACTGCACCACCCAGCCCCGTCTGGCTCACTTTCAACTCGGACGCCAGCCTCTTTGTCCCCAAAGGCATGAGCCCGGCTAAGTGGTGTCCCCAAGCCAGCGGAGGAGGCAAGCTGCTTAGCGCTGCCTCTGCTCGTGAAGGTGCGCTGTCTGCGCAGCGCATGGCGAAAATAGCGCTGCTTCCCGCCGCCGTCAGGGTTGTTGCGCTCAAGTACAACAATGTTTCTCTCTACCTCGTCCACAACGCGAAGGGAGAAGCGCTTGAGGAGTCGTCGAAGCTGCTCGGCGACGCGATCCCTGACGATCTCAAGCGCATTCTTCAGGCCACTCGCGAGCCTATCGTCGATCAGAATGGACGCTTTGCCCGCTATGGCATCAACGTGAGCCAGGCGGAGTATCAGTACCTGCTGGACAACAATTTATGGACAACCGCGGGTCAGGAAGCTGCTGCGTCTATTTCCTTTCCCGCAGGGCAGCGCAATGGGCCTATTGGATCCATCGAATACAAATCCGCCTGGAAGATTCTTGGGAAAGGCGACGACCCCAGCCACTTCTTCACCCAGGAAGCAATCATCTACAACGACCAGCCACCTTGCACGAAGGGGCAGAAGTGTCCTGATCCGGAGCCTAGCCCGGAGAAACAACCTGTACTGGTTGGCCTGATCGGTTTGCACATTGTGCATAAGACTGCCACTAATACCGGCTGGGTTTGGGCCACCTTTGAACAAGACGAGAACGACACGAAGTCCTTCTTCAACCCGCACTGTGTAAGTTGCGCCGTAAACACGCCGCCCACGCTGCAGCCCTATCGCGAGCTGGATGCACAGGGCCATCCTCTGAATCCACCCACACAGATCAAGTCCATCCCCACGGACCCTGAGGATACCAACGTCCCGCCGCTGAATGAGGCGTTTCAGGGTTATCTGAAGGGCACCCCATGGGCGCACTACAAGCTGGTCTCCGCGCAGTGGATGGGGGAGTTCAGCCAGACGCCTTTCAAGCCGCAGCAGATGGGCAACAATGTTATGGAGACCTATGTGCCTCCGGGGCCGAGCACCTTCGGTTGCCTGCAATGCCACACTCACGCCATCGCACGGCCTTCGGGGAAGCCATCTGATCGCAGCTTCGTCATAGCTGCTCAGCAGTAGTTGGGGTGTGCCCTAATCGGGCTTGGTGCGTTGAGGCGCCAGGCCGATTAGGCTCTTTCAGCCAACCACAATGTGCAGATGTTTTGAGAACGCTTCTCTGCCTTCCAGAGTGATTCTAACTGCGCGTGATTTTCGTATTGCTTCGATCCAACCAAGTTCCACGAACCGCTTGTACATGGCGACGCCCAGGGTGCCCGCGAGATGCGGGCGGCGCTCGGTCCAGTCTGGACACTGACGCGCGAGCTTCATGTCGGTGGCTTTCGACAGGGTAGGTATGGCGATCCCTCGTTGCTCGAACCATGCTCTCCCGGGGTCTGTCACGGCGAATGTTCTTCCCGCGGAGGGCACAAGGTAGCCTTCCCGTTGCAGTGCATCCGTGATCGTGACACCGGCCCAGCCGGCCAGGTGCGCATAACAGGTTCGTGCATGCTCAAGGCTTCCGAGAGCGGGTGGAACTGCATTGGTGCGAGAGCCTGCGTGTGGCGCAGAAGACAGCAACAATAGTGACTCCACGGCGTAGGCTACTTCTTCATTCGCCAGTTTGTAGTACCGGTGTCTCCCTTGCCGTTGCGCTGTGATGAAACCGGCTTCGACCAGCCTTGCAAGATGCTCGCTTGCGGTTGGCGGGCTGACATGAGCAGCCAGAGCCAGCTCTCCCGCAGGCACGGCGCGACCTCCCATCAGCTGGAGGAGCATGGCTGCACGGGCAGGTTCTGCGAGTAGTCTGGCTGCGTTTGCGAGGGCGTCACTCATGAGAACAGTATGCGGGTTCTTTTTCTCCAACACTTCGGTCTATGCCGAAGTGTCTTCATAGACCTGTAGCATCCAATGTTCTCAGAGGTTCTTATGTACACATTATTTCTGAAATACACCATCGACCCAAACAAGCTATCCAACTGGCTCGAATATGCTCAAGCGGAGTTCGAGCCCATTACCGAAAGCGGTGGCCGCATCACCGGATACTACTCGCCCACCGACTTCGCTGGCGCTACCAGTGAAGCGTTCGCCACGATCGATGTGGGGACCATGGCCGAGTATGAGGTGTATCGCGCGAAGCTTGCCGCGCATCCGAAGCACAAGGAAAATGCTGGCAAGATTGCGGCGTCCGGTGCGATTCACTCTGTCTATCGCGCCATCATTCAGCGGGTTGAGCCGGGAGCGAGTGCGAAATGACCCAGACTCACTCCACCGCAACACCGTCCATTCCCGGCTATGATTACGGCACTCCGAGGAGTGCCGTATCGTCGGTGTCAGAGAACGAACTCTCGCAACTCGAGCAGACTGCCGGATGGACTGCCGATGATGCCGAGGTGCTGGCGCGTCATGCTGATCTCTTCCAGGCAAAGGCTGAATCCATGGTTGATTCGTGGCGTGCTGTTATTGGTTCGCAGCCGCATCTCTCTCATTGGTTCGTCAAACCGGATGGCGCACCCGATGATCCGTACAAGGCAAGAGTGAGGCTCCGTTTCGTGCAATGGGTCGTGGATGTGGCGCTGCGTCCTCATGATCGGGATTGGCTGAACTACCAGCAGGAGATTGGACTTCGTCATACGCCGGCGAAGAAGAACAAGGCGGATGGCGCTCACACACCGCCGGTGGTACCGCTTCGATATCTTCTGGGCTTTATTCCGATGGTGCTTCCTATCCGCGGATTCTTTGCCGATGGGATTCAAGAGGAAGCGGAACTCAAGAGGCTTGAGGACGCATGGACGAAGGCTGTGCTTCTTCATGTGACGCTGTGGTCGCGCGCGTATGTTTCGGACGATCTGTGGTGAGGATTGTCTGAAACAAGGTGGTTGACTACTCGCCGATGCTGACGCCCAGGGCTTTCATCTTGCGGTAGAGGTGGGAGCGTTCGAGGCCGAGGGCTTCTGCGGCGCGGGTGACGTTGCCGTGGCAGCGGTCCAGTTCCTTGAGAATGTAGTCGCGTTCGTAGGCTTCGCGGGCTTGCAGCAAGGTGGAGAACTCTTCGCGGCTGTTGTTGTTGCGGCCTGCTGTGTTTCCTTCCGTGCGCTGGACGAGCATGGGAAGGTGTTTGGCTTCGATGCGCTGGGCTTTGGGGTTGAGGATGAGGACGCGTTCGATGACGTTTTTGAGCTCGCGGACGTTGCCGGGCCAGTGATATTGCTTTAGCTGGAGCAGGGCGGCGTCGGAGATTTCGACGCGGGGGCGGCCGTATTGCTGGCCGAACTCGGAGAGGAATTCGCGGGAGAGGCTGGGGATGTCTTCTTTGCGTTCGCGTAGTGGAGGGACGAAGAAGGGGATGACGTTGAGGCGGTAGAAGAGGTCTTCGCGGAAGTTGCCGCGAGCGATTTCTTCTTCGAGATCTTTGTTGGTGGCGGCGATGACGCGGGCGTCGATGTGGACGGGCGTGGAGGCGCCGACGGGATAGAAGCGTTGTTCGTCCAAGGCCCGCAAGACTTTGGCCTGGGTTTTGAGGCTCATGTCGCCCACTTCGTCGAGGAAGAGTGTGCCGCCGTCGGCTCGTTCGAAGGTGCCGCGTTTTTCAGTGGGCTGGTTGGGGCCACCGGGGCCAGCGCCGTGGCGGTAGCCGAAGAGTTCGGTTTCGATGAAGTCTTCCGGGATGGCCGCGCAGTTGAGCTCGACGAAGACGCGGTCGCGGCGGAGGGATTCGGCGTGCATGGCGCGAGCGACTAGCTCTTTGCCTGCGCCGGACTCGCCGTAGATGAGGACGCGGCCGTTGGTGGGGGCCATGAGCTTGATCTGCTGGCGGAGGGCCTTCATGGGGACGGAGTCACCGGTGACGGAGCCTTTGACGGCGAGCTGGCGGGCGAACTCTTTGTTGTCTTCGCGGAGCTGGTAGGACTTGATGGCGTTGCGAAGGACGAGCAGGGTGCGGTCGAGCGAGAGCGGCTTTTCGAGGAAGTCGTAGGCGCCGAGCTTGGTGGCGCGGACGGCGGCTTCGATAGTGCCGTGGCCGGAGATCATGATGACTTCGGGAGCGCCGGCGCGGGATTCTCCGCGGGACTCGCCGCGGATTTGGGCGAGGATGTCGAGGCCGTCGCCGTCGGGGAGCCAGATGTCGAGCAGGACGGCCTGATAGTCAGCGTCGCGGATGAGCTCGAGGGCTTCTTTGGCCGTGCCGGCGGTGGTGATGAGGTAGTCCTCTTCGCGCAAGATGGCTTCGAGCGAGTCGCGGATGTCGGCTTCGTCGTCGACGATGAGGACGTGATTCATAAGGCAGTTGTTAGTTCTCAGTTGTTAGTTGTTAGTGAGTCGGGGATGGAGGGTGAGAGTCGATATCTATGAGCGTATCTCACGGGACGGGTTCAGGCAGAGACTCCTTCGATGTGGTTGGATTCTTTGGGGTCGGAGACTTCGGCAGGGTCGCCGTCGAGATTGGTTGCGGGTCGTAACTCGATGATGAAGCGGGCTCCGGCGGGGAGATTTCTTTCCGCGCGGATGGTGCCTTGATGCTCCTGCACGATCTTAGCGGCGATGGAGAGGCCGAGGCCTGTTCCGCGCTGCTTGGTGGAGAAGTAGGGGAGGAAGAGACGTTCGCGCATGTCGTCTGTGAGGCCGGGGCCGGTGTCGGCGATGACCATTTCGACCAGCCCGGAGTCAAGCAGGCGGGTGGAGATGTGGAGCTCGCGGAGGAGGCTTTCCTGCATGGCTTCTGCGGCGTTGTCGATGAGGTTGGAGAGAGCGCGTTTGAGGGCTTCGGGGTCGGCCAGAACGAGCGGGAGGTTGCGGGCGAGATCACGGCGGACGTGGATGTTGCCGAGGCGTCCGGCGAAGAGCGCGAGAGAGTTGTCGACGATCATGTTGAGGTCGGAGGGGTGCGGACGGGCGCTGGGGAACTCGGCGAGGGCGGAGAACTGATCGACGAGCGAGCGCATGGTTTCGACGGAGGAAGTGATGATCTCGGTCGAGCGCTGGATGACTTCGGGAGAGCGCGACTCGATGTTGTGCTCGGCGAGCAAAGGAGCGAGGCGGGTGATGTGGCGGTGGATGAGCTCGGCGTTTAGCGAGATGGGAGTGAGGGGGTTTTTGATTTCGTGGGCTACGCGGCGTGCGACTTCTTTCCAGGCACTTTGCTTTTGGGCGTGGAGGAGTTGGGTGACGTCTTCGAGAACGAGGACGTAGCCGAGGTGTTCGCGGTTTGCGGTCGATCCGGCTTCGAGCAGAGCGACGGTTGCGGAGAGCTGGAGGACGCGTGACGCGGACGGCATCTGGAACTCGGCTGAGACGGCACCCATGCGGTGGGCGCGGCGGAGCAAGCGATCAAGCGATTCGACGATCTCAGCTGGGAAGACTTCCGTGAGCGCGGAGCCGATAAAGTGCTTCTGACCGCCGGGGTCGAGCATTTCGGAGAAGGCGCGATTGGCGAGCACGATGTGGCGATCGGCGGAGAGCGTGACGACACCGTTGGGGATGGTTTCGATGAGGGTTTCGAGCTCGGTGCGGCGGGCGAGGAGGGCGGCGTTGAGTTCGGAGAGCTGTGCGGTGGACTGCTCGGCGACGGCGCGTGCGGATTCGAGATCGGCGGCCATGGCGTTGAAGCTTTCGACGAGCTCGCCGAGCTCTTCGGTGGCGGAGGAGCCGACACGATGCGCGTAGTCGCCGGCGGCGATGGCTTCCATGGCGTCGGCGAGGGATTCAATGGGGCGAGTGACTTGTTTGCTGAGGTTCAAGGCGAGCCAGCAGCAGGCAAAGAGGGCGAGGCCGGTGGTGAGCAGCAGCAGGCCCATGTAGAGGTTGCGAATCTGACGGCGTTCGCGGAAGAGCGTCCAGTAGGCGTCGGCTCCTGTGCGCAAGCGCATGGTGGTTGCGGCGATTCCGGGAGGGATGGGGACGCCTACGAGCACGATACCGCCACGGCTGAGGCCAGCGGTGGAGAGTGTGTAGTCGGTGCCGTCCATGCTGTAGATGGGGTCGTCGTTTTGCTGGGCGGCGAGTAGAAGGGTTTGCTCGCCGGTGCCGGTGATGGGTCTTTCTTCCATGGCTGGAAGTCGCTCGGGGCTTTCGTCAGTATCGTTGTCGGCGGGGCTGAGGGATTTGAGGACGACTCGGCCGGCGGTGTCGGCCGGTACGCGGAACGAGGTGACGGGAACGCCATCGCTATAGATGATGGCGAAGCCGCCTTGCAGGGTGATCTCGTGACGCTGGAGTTCGCGGTCGACTTCGGCGGCTGTTGCGGGGGATGGATTCTTAGTGGTGCCGATGGTGGAGTCGGCGAGTGCGGCGGCGATGGAGTTGGCTTCAGAACGGGAGTTCAGGGCGGCGTAGTGGAAGAGGTCGCTGGCGAGATTGTTGGCGTCTTCGCGCATCTGCTTGACCGGCTGCGAAAACCAGCGATCAACGGCACGGTTCATGAGCAGGTAGCTGAAGGCGAACATGAAGACGAGCGGGACGAGAGAGACGAGGACGGCTCCCCAGAGCATGCGGGTGCGGAGTCGGGTGCCGAGGACGCGGCTGCGCTGGTCGGCGTAGAGCTTGAGGACGTTGCGGACGAGAAGGACCAGGACGCAGACGAAGAGCAGGAAGGCGATGGTTGAGAGAGCGATGAAAACCAGCGTTTGGAGCGGGGATGCTGGGTTCAGGAAGTTGAGATTGAAGGCGTTAAGGGTCGCGAGCGCGAGGAAGAGCAGGGTGAAGCAGATGACGAGCCCGATGACGAGCGCCCTGCGTCGCGTTGCCTTCGTTCCCATGCGAGAAAGTCTACTCGTTCCTGAGGGGAGAGACGAGATGCGGAGATGCGAGATGCGAAAGGAGCTCGTGGTTTTGGTATGAGCTTCGCTGTTTCGTCTCCCGTATCTCTGTCTCTCGCATCTCGCTTTTAGTGTGGCTAGGCTGACAGCAGACTGGCGATGGGGGTGAACTCGCGGTTCTGGTTGTCGGCTACGGCTTTGTAGGTGAGGTGTCCGTTGTAGGTGTTGACGCCTTCGGCGAAGCCGGCGTCGGCCTTGAGAGCGGCTTCGGCTCCGAGTTGGGCGAGCTTCATGACGTAGGGGAAGGTCGCGTTGGTGAGCGCCAGGGTGCTGGTGTTGGGCACGGCGGCGGGCATGTTGGTGACGCAGTAGTGGACGACGCCGTCGACCTCGTAGCTGGGGTTGGAGTGCGTGGTAGGCTTGGCGGTTTCGATGCAGCCGCCCTGGTCGATGGCTACGTCGACGATGACTGCGCCCTTTTTCATCTTGCTGACCATGGTCTTAGTGACGATCTTGGGAGCTGCGGCGCCGGGGATCAGGACGCCACCGATGACGAGGTCGGCTTCCGAGACGGCGCGCTCGATGTTGTAGGAGTTGGAGGCGACGGTCTGGAGGCGGCCGTAGAAGAGGTCGTCGAGCTCGCGGAGGCGGTTGAGGTTGAGATCGACGAGGGTGACTTTGGCTCCCATGCCGAGGGCGATCTTGGCGGCGTTGGTGCCGACGATGCCGCCGCCGATGATGCAGACGTTTCCGGGAGGGACTCCGGGGACGCCGCCGAGCAGGACACCGCGTCCACCGTGCTCTTTTTCGAGGTATGCTGCGCCAACCTGGACCGAGAGGCGGCCTGCGACTTCAGACATGGGGGTGAGCAGGGGGAGGGTGCCGGCGCGATCCTTGACGGTCTCGTAGGCGATGCCGGTGACCTTCTTTTCAAGCAGCTTGTCGGTGAGTTTCTGGAGTGGGGCGAGGTGTAGATAGGTGAAGAGGACGAGGCCTTCGCGGAAGTGGAAGTACTCCTGCTCGATGGGCTCTTTGACCTTGACGACCATGTCGGCGAGACGCCAGACGTCGGCGGCAGCACCGACGATCTCGGCACCGACGGATTGATATTCGGCGTCCGGGAAGGACGAAAGCTGGCCTGCGTTTTGCTCGACGAGGACTTTGTGTCCTGCTTCGACGAGCGACTTTACGCCTGCGGGTGTGACGCCTACGCGGCTTTCGTGATCCTTTACTTCTTTGGGGACACCGATAATCATGCTGGTTCTTCTCCTGAAAATAACGCTAAGGAAAGAGTACGATGCGAAGGACGTGGTTGCATAATGCGGACGTGTGCAGGCGCTGCAAGGGTTATTCGCAGGCC
>Ga0302314_10019282_pt1 | contig 11341 bp, 5 predicted proteins | sample III_Palsa_N2_3_FD_200533 | JGI IMG/M metagenome (GOLD analysis project Ga0302314, IMG submission 200533) | Peat permafrost microbial communities from Stordalen Mire near Abisko, Sweden - III_Palsa_N2_3 | ecosystem: Environmental > Terrestrial > Soil > Palsa > Peat permafrost | place: Sweden... | reverse complement strand
TGGCGGCGTTGCCATCCTAACCGAAAGAGGAGACTCTTGGAAATAAATTTTCTATTGAAGCTTTTCCCGTTGCCCAAACGTCCCACTAATTGCCTGGAACCGTGATGAGACAAAATGTTTCAATACGTATTATAGTTTCTATTGAGAAACGCGCTGCTTTTGAGGCCCCTTCGAGGTAAGTTGCATCATGTCTTCCGATCATTCTAAGAGTCGTGTGTTTGCCGCTCTCGATTCCTTCGCCATTGAGATTCCTTCCTGGGGCTTTGCCAATACGGGTACGCGGTTCGGGAAATTTACGCAGGCCGCAGCCGCTACGAACATCGAAGAGAAGTTTGCCGACGCCGCGGAGGTGAATCGCCTTACCGGCGCCACACCAACGCTGGCGCTGCATGTGCTGTGGGACCTGCCGAATGGCGTAGCCGATGCGCCGAAGATCAAAGAGCTTGTTGCGAAGACGGGCGTTCGTGCGGGCTCGATCAATCCGAACCTGTTTCAGGAGGCGGAGTACAAGTACGGCTCCATCTGCAATCCAAGCGCGGAGGTGCGAGAGAAAGCAGTCGCGCACCTGATCGATTCGGTTGAAATTGGCAAGGCGCTGAATTCAGCAGAGGTCTCGCTGTGGATTGCGGATGGCTCAAACTACCCCGGCACGCAGAGCATGCGCCGCCGCATCGGGTGGATGAAGGAGTGCCTGCACCGCACCCACGCTGCACTGGCGCCCGGGCAGATCATGCTGGTGGAGTACAAGCCGTTTGAGCCGGCTTTTTATCACACCGATATCGCGGACTGGGGCATGGCACTTGAGCTTTCGCGCAGCGCGGGCCCACAGGCGAAGGTGCTGGTCGATACCGGCCATCACTACCAGGGAACCAACATCGAGCAGATTGTGGCGTGGCTGATCGAGCTGAATGCGCTGGGCGGATTCCACTTCAACGATCGCAAGTATGCCGACGATGACCTGACCCTGGGTTCGATCGATCCGTACCAGATATTCCGCATCTTCCACGAGATACTGTTCGAGCAGAGCAAGGGAGCGGCATGGAAGGCGCCTGCTTACATGATCGACCAGAGCCACAATCTCAAAGGCAAGATTGAGGCGATGGTGCAGACCGTGGTGACTGCGCAGGAGCTTTATGCGAAGGCCGCGCTGGTGGACCAGGCAAAGCTGGTCGGCTTGCAGGACGGCTGCAGCCTGGTTGAGGCGGAGGAGTTGTTTCGCGGAGCGTTCTGGACGGATGTGCGTCCGTTGCTGCGGGAGTGGCGCGAACAACGCGGGCTAGCCGCGGATCCATTGGCTGCGCTGCGCGAAGGTGGTTACTTAGAGCGGATCACGGTGGAGCGCAGGGAGAAGAACGCTGGCGGTGCGAGTTCGTATGCGTGAGACGGCGATTCCAGTCAAAGCTTTCCGCATGAAAAATCCATTAGGGGAATTTGCCGTTCTTCTTGATAATGGGCCTCGTGCGCAAATGCGCGCCAAGAATGAGGTGAGATTTGGCTTCCAAAGTTAAAAGCAAACGGCTCTATCTGATTCCCGTACTGACCAAGGCGCTGGACATACTGGAACTTCTTCGGGCTGAAAACCAGCCGATGGTGCTGGAGACGATTCACCGCCGCACCAAGATTTCGAAGACAACGGTGTACCGGATTTTGAAGACGTTGGTGCATCGCGGTTACGTGGCCCAGACCGCGGACCGTCAGTACCGGCATGTTGCACGACCGAAGAAGTTGCGCTTTGGGTTTGGCGGCCAGAGCGCGGAGATGCCATTTTCAGAAGCAGTGGCTGCGAGCCTGCGCAGTGCGGCTATTGCTGTAGGTGTTGATCTGATGGTGCTGGATAACCGCTATGACGCGGAAACGGCAAAGGAAAATGCGGAGACATTTATTCGCGAGAACGTGGACATCATCATCGAGTTCCAGATCGATGAACATGCCGCTCCGGTGATTGCCGACAAGATTGCGGAGGCAAAGATTCCTTTGATTGCGGTGGATATCCCGCATCCTCATGCGGTGTACTTCGGCGTGGATAACTACCGTGTCGGGCGTGAGGCGGGTGAGTTGCTGGCCGAGTTTGCCATCAACCACTGGGGCGGCAAGATGGATTGGATGATCGGGCTGGATATCGAAGAAGCTGGCCCCCTGGTGCAGAGTCGCATTACCGGTGCTTTTGAGAGTGTTAAGGCGAGGCTGCCGAACCTTCCGGTGGAATCGTTTGTGCGCATCGATGGACGAGGGATGCGCGATAAAAGCTACAAGGTAGTCCTGGAGTTTTTGAACCGGCATCCGAAGGACAAGTACATCCTGATCGCTGCTGCGAACGACACGAGCGCACTGGGCGCCATCACTGCCGTGCGCGAGCTGCAGCGTGAAAAGAATGTTGCTGTGGTGGGGCAGGATTGCCTGGACGAGATGATAGTGGAGATGCAGCTCCCGGGCAGTCCGGCGATCGCTTCGATCTCGCACGAGGCCGGCCTTTATGGGCCGCGGTTGATCGATATCGGGCTTGCGCTACTGCGCGGTGAGAAGGTCGCGCCCTACAACTACGTGGAGCACCGCGCCGTGACAGCAGATCGCGCTCGTACGATGCAGGCGACCGAGGTTCAGATGGACGCGAAAGCAAAAGCGGTGGCGAAGGGAGCAAAGCCGCGGCAGGCTAAGGTGTGATCATCTTATTTTGATTGTTCTCTATAGAAATTGTTACTCTATTGGTTGTCGCGGAAGAAGCAGCAATGCTGTGCCCCCGCCGCTCAATTTTTTATGGATAGGACAGGAATTGCATGGGTACCTCAAACAAGCTCCACTTTCTTGAAGACCGCTGGGACGAAGCGGTTGCCGCAAAACTAGACGCACCGGAGCTGCTTCGCTACCGCTCGAACCTGCTCGGCTCAGACTTGCGGCTGACGAACTTCGGTGGAGGCAACACCAGCTCGAAGATCGAAGAGATTGATCCTCTCGACGGCGAGAAGAAGACAGTTCTGTGGGTGAAGGGCTCGGGCGGGGATCTGGGCAGCATCAAGCGTTCTGGGTTCGCGACGCTCTATTTGGATAAGGTGCTTGCGCTGGCGAAGAGCTACAAGGGCGTCGAGCTTGAGGACGAGATCGTAGGGATGTACCCGCTGTGCACGTTCAACAACAACCCAACAGCGGCTTCTATCGACACGCCGCTGCATGGCTTTCTGCCGGCGCCGCATGTTGACCATCTGCACCCGGACTGGGCGATTGCGCTGGCGGCTTCGGCCAACGGCAAAGAGAAGATGGAGGAGTTCAACAAGCAGTTCGGCCACAAGATGGCGTGGGTGCCGTGGCAGCGTCCTGGATTTGAGCTGGCCATGATGCTGCGCAAAGCGGTGGAGTCCGTGCCGGGATGCGATGGTGTTGTGCTGGGCGGTCACGGCTTGTTTACGTGGGGCAATACGCAGCGCGAGAGCTATCTGAACACGATCACGATCATTGATCAGCTTGGTCAGTTTATCGAGGAGCATGCGAAGAAGAAGGGAATCAGCTTTGGCGGGGCAAAGCATACGTCGCACGAAGAACGGTTGAGCATCGCGGCGAAACTGATGCCGGCGATTCGCGGACGTGTCTCCGCGAAGCAGCGGGTTATTGGCAGCTTTACCGACGCACCGGATGTACTGGCGTTTGTGAACTCGCACTCCGCGAAGCAGCTTGCGCGGCTGGGCACGAGCTGCCCGGACCACTTTATTCGCACGAAAATTCGGCCGCTATTTTTGGACTGGGACCCGAAGAGCGCCGTGAGCGATCTGGAAGCGACGATGGACCAGGCGCTTGAGACGTATCGCGCGGAGTATGCGGAGTACTACAAGGCACACGCGCTGCCGGAATCGCCTGCGATGCGCGATGCCAGCCCGACAGTGGTGTTGGTGCCTGGAGTGGGCATGTTCAGCTTCGGCAAGAACAAAACAGAGTCGCGTGTAACCGGCGAGTTTTATACCAACGCCATTCACGTAATGGAGGGCGCCGGAAGTCTCGATGAAGGCAAGCTGCCCGCGGAGTTGCCACAGGCTGGATGCGCGCCGACCTCTGCGTTTAACGTACATCAGAACTATGTTGCGCTGCCGCCGAGTGAGGCCTTCCGAATTGAATACTGGGCACTGGAAGAGGCGAAGATTCGCCGCCAGCCGCCTGAGAAGGAACTCAGCCGTCGCATCGTGCTGGTTGTCGGCGGAGCCAGTGGCATCGGCCGTGAAACTGTCCTGCTCGCCGCCGAGCGCGGCGCACATATCGTGGTTGCCGATCTCTCACAGGAGGCCGCACAGAAGGTCGCCGAGGAAGCAAAGGCTATCGGCGGTAAAGAGTGCGCGGTTGCGACGGCGATCGACATACGTAAGCGCGATGCCATCAAGAGCGCGCTGGAAGCAACGATTGCGGCGTTTGGCGGTATCGACATCCTGGTGAATACGGCGGCAATCTTTCCAACCTCGCCGGATGGCATCATCACAGACGCACAGTGGGGTGTCACGCTAGAGATCAACGTCACAGCGAACTATCTGCTGACGGATGAAGCGCAGAAGGTCTTCAAGGCGCAGGGAATCCCCGGCAGTGTTGTCCTCACGAGCTCCGCGAATGCCGTTGTAGCCAAGCGTGGATCAGAGGCCTACGACGTGAGCAAAGCCGCACTGAGCCACCTGGTACGCGAACTTGCGATAACCTACTCGCCGCTGCTGCGAGTCAACGGCATCAGTCCGGCGACGGTCGTGAAGGGCTCGACAATGTTCCCCCGTGACCGCGTGAAGGCTTCGCTAACTAAGTACGAAATCCCGTTTGACGACAGCGCGAGCGACGACGAGATCCGCAACCTGCTGGCCAGCTTCTACGCGCAACGCACGCTGACGCACGTGCCCATCGATCCGAAGGACTGCGCCGAAGCTATCCTGTTCGTCGGCGGCCCGAAGGCCCCGGTGACAACGGGACATTTGATCCCGGTGGACGGCGGCTTGACCGAGGCTTATCTGCGATGAGCCCGGCGACAGCCGCAGCACCAGAAGACCGGCGAGCCCTCGTAGCAATCGATCTTGGTGCCGAAAGCTGCCGCGTCTCCCTGCTACGCTGGTTGCCGCACGGCCCGCACATGCAACTCGTACACCGCTTCGCCAACCACGCAGTTGAGCGACCAGACGGGCTGCATTGGGATATGGCGCGCATCCTCGACGGCCTCGACACTGGCCTGCGGCAGTGCGCCGCGATTGCCACCGAGGGCATCCGTTCCATCGCCGTCGACGGCTGGGCCGTGGACTACGTCCGCCTGGACGCAGATGGCAAAGCAATCGGCGATCCTTTCTGTTATCGCGACGAACGGACGGCTGCAGCGGTGCAGACCTTACATCAGCATCTCTCCGCCGAACGGATGCGCGAACTCACGGGCATTCAACTGCTGCCCTTGAATACCCTTTATCAAATGTTTGCCGACGAGCCCACCGTAAAGCCCTTGCGGTGGCTCAATCTTCCGGAGTACGTGCTTTATCGCCTCGGCGGCCGCCCGGTTTCCGAGCGCACCAACGCCACCCACACGCAGATGGTTGGCCTCAATGGTGCATGGTCTACGGAGATCTTCGCCGCGCTCGGCCAATCCACCTCTACCGCTCCAACATTGGTCGAGCCCGGAACAGACATCGGCCAACTGCAGGGCAAGCTAGCCAAGCTGCCCGCCTTCACCAACACCCGCCTCATAGCGCCCGCTTGCCACGACACCGCCTCCGCCATCGCTGCCATTCCCGATGCCGGCGACGACTGGGCCTACATCAGCTCCGGCACGTGGTCGCTGGTCGGAACGCAGCTCCGATCCCCCGTAAATTCAACCGAAGCCCGCGAGCAAAACTTCACAAACCTCGGCGGCGCGGACGGCACAATCTGCTTCCACAAGAATGTAAACGGCATGTGGCTGCTGCGGCAGTGCATGGAAGAATGGTCCACCACCGGCACACCACTAAGCCTTTCCGAACTGATAGAGGCTTCTACCAAATTCGCATCACGCGGCTACGTCCTCGACGTGGACGACCCCGATCTCCTCCTGCACGGCCAGATGCCCGAACGCATCAACGCGCAGCTTCGCCGTCGCAACCTGCCTGAGCTAAGCCCCGCCGCAGCCGACGCCCCGGAGATGGCAGCCTTCCTCTTCCACAGCCTGGCCGCGCGCTACGCCGAAGTCCTGCACAACGTCGCCGCGATTACCGGCAAGCACTTCCGCCGGCTCTACATCATGGGCGGCGGTAGCCAGAACGAGTTCCTCAACCGGCTCACAGCGGAGGCAACAGGCCTCGAAGTCTGCCGTGCGGGCACGGAGTGCTCGACGGTGGGCAACTTCGCAGTGCAACTAGCCGCACTCGAGCATCAACCGACCAGCCTCTGGGCGGCGAGGCTCGTCGGCGCGCGGCAGCTATAGCCATCTGCGCTATGCTAAAAGCTCTTCCAGTTAAACTCTGAGTTCCACAAGCCAGTACCACCGGCATCTTCAATCCCAGATTCTGTGAGGCTGCAACGATGGACGAGTCGACGCCGCCGAATGCCGGCGCAGTAAACGACGGCCCCAAGGCCTCCACCTCGCCTGCTTACGGCTTGCAGCAGCAAGTGCTTTCCCCCATGGAGACCCTGGCGCAATCCATCTCCACCATCGCACCCAGCACAACGCCTGCTCTAACAGTCCCGCTCATCTTCGCGCTAAGCGGCGCCGGAACCGGCCTCGCCTACGTGATCGCAACGGCGGCAATGGTGCTGGTCGCCCTCTGCGTTGCCTCGTTCGCGCGCGAGTCCGCATCGCCCGGCTCACTCTATAGCTACGCCCGAGCCTCGCTGCCGCCGGTCTATAGCGCGCTCACAGCCTGGGCGCTCTTCTTTGCCTATGTCATGACAGCAGCCTCAGTCATGGGCGGCTTCCTCAACTTCGCCTACGTCTTTCTCGACCTGCTCTTCGGTCCGCGCGGCGCGCATGTCTCTCCGGTGCTCTTGGTCGCACTGGTCACAGTCGCCGCGGTAGCCGTCGCCTATCGCGACATCAAAATCTCCGCCCGCCTCATGATGACCATCGAAGCCATATCGGTCTTCCTCATCGCAGTGGTCATCGCGATCACGCTCTGGAAGCACGGTCTTCACCTCGACACATCGCAGTTTCGCGTTCGCGGATTCTCCGCGCAAGGCGTGCGCATGGGCGTAATGCTGGCGATCTTCAGTTTCGTCGGTTTCGAAAGCGCAACGACGCTTGGCTCGGAAGCCCGAGACCCGCTCAAGACGATCCCACGCGCGGTCATCTCGAGCGCGTTGCTTGCGGGCGTCTTTTTTCTCATCTGCTCTTATGGCGAGGTGCTCGGCTTTCGCGGCTCGCCCGTCTCGTTGGGCGATAGCGCCGCGCCGTTCCACTATCTCTCATCGCAGGCCGGCATCAGTCCCGCGGGTTGGCTCATCGACGCTGGCGTTCTCGTCAGCATGTTCGCCGCCACGCTGGCCTGCGTCATCGCGGCGTCCAGGATATTGCTTCTGATGGCGCACCACGGCCTCGCGCATCGCGGCTTGCAATCTATCCACGCGTCCAGCGACACCCCGGGCGCGGCCAGCATCGTCTCCGCTGCTCTGGCGTTTCTTCCGGTAGTCGTGCTGGCTCATCGCGGCGTCAGCGGAGCCGACATCTACGGCTGGATGGGTACCCTCGCCGTCTTCGGCTTCCTTACCGCGTATACGCTCGCAGCGATTGCCCTGGCGGTGCATCTGCATCGGGAAAAGCGGCTCAGCTTTGGTGGAGGCATCCTTGCAGTCGTCGCGACGTTGGCGATGATCGCCGCGCTGCTGGGAAATCTATTTCCCGTGCCACCCACGCCCTACCGCTATTTCCCGTGGATTTACGGGGCATATCTCGCGCTGGCGTTGCTCTGGTATTGGATTGCCGGCCCAAAACCGGTCTTAAACGACTGAGACATCTCCAGTTGCATCACTTTTTGTTTGACTCCGATGAATTCTCGTTTATTCTTTGATTACCAACAGCCAACGACCTTCGGGCCGAAAACGCTTCCTCTAACCCCTAGCACTTCAGCGGTCGAACTATACCTATTTTGACCGTGATTCACAGTCTGGTCCTTCAAACGGATTGATCTGTAGAAGAGTTGTGGAGTCGGTGCATTCGTGTATCTACTCGCGGTTCTGTTAATTGCTTCGCTAACGCATAGAACGTTCCATCGCAGAGCTTCAGGAACAAACGGGCTTCTTTCAGCGTAACGAGCTTCAAACAACGGCAAGCGGATACGCCGCTGCCACAGTATCAACGAAATTTTCTGCGACTCTCTGGGCCGGACGCACTCGTGTATCCGGACCTCGACGGCCTCGCAGAATGAGTCGATTAGGAGGCACCATCTTGGTAATGTTCCGGAAATTAGCCGCAATCCTCACACTTTCCATTCTCCCCTGTCTGTTCTTCGCGACTGCCGGCGCAAGCGCCCAGCAAACTCTCGGAGGCATCACGGGAACGGTGCTTGACCCGCAGAGTAGCGCCGTTCCAGGGGTCGAAGTGAAGGCTGTCTCGGACGAGACCAAGCTCGTTCGCACCGCCAAGACAAACACCGAAGGCACCTACGCCCTCGTGAATCTCCCGATCGGCACATACACGCTCACCTTCACCCTCAACGGTTTCTCGACCGCCAAGTATCCTGGCATTCTCGTCCAGGCAGACCGCACCGTCACTCTTCCCGCGCAGCTTGCCATCGGCGCAGTCTCTGATTCCGTTACGGTCGACGTAAACCCATTGCTCAACGCGACCGATACGACTAACGGCTACGTGCTGGATAAGGCTCAGATCGAGTCGATCCCGCTGCCGACGGGCAGCTTCACCGGCGTGGCGCTTCTTTCCCCCGGCGTTAGTGCGGAACTTTCTCCCGGAACGGGCGCGAATGAGGGCCTTGGCAATCTGCCCATCTGGGCCAACGGCCAGCGCGACACAAGCAACAGCTTCTCGCTAAACGGTGTCGACGCGAGCAATCTCTTCAACGGCAAGAGCACCAGCTCCGTCGGTTCGGCACGTGTCATCAACAGCACAGGTGTCTCCACCAGCAATGGCGGGGGAGGAGTCATTGCATCAACGGCTTCGATCTATCTCTCGATCGGCAATGCCATCCCGACGCCCGCTCCTGAGACGATTCAGGAGGTCCGTGTCAACGCTTCGATGTACGACGCTCAGCAGGGATCAAGCTCCGGCGCACACATCGATCTCAGCACCGTCTCTGGAACGAACGCCTACCATGGCACTGTCTATGGGCATCGCGGCACGAACTGGATCAATGCCGCGCCGTTTTTCTTCAAGAACGACCCCCAAATCCCGAATAACCTGAAGAACCCCGAGCTCCATCGTTACATCGTCGGTGGGACGTTTGGCGGTCCCATTATCAAGGACAAGCTCTTTGGCTATGTTGCTTACCAGCACCTTCAGGTTTCAGACCAGGAGATTGGAGACGATTTCCTCGCTGTACCGGTTGGCCTCAGCGACAACAATCGTAATGCCGGCGATTTTGTGGCACTCTCCAATAGCTCCTTCTGCACGCCCTATGACGTCGCCAATTACGGCTGCACTCCAGCGACCACGGCAGACCCAGTCGCCCTTGCTCTATTCAATGCGCCCTCGCTGTCTGGCGAACCAGGCAGTTGGCTCATTCCGAACGATGATGGAATAGCGCCGACAGCGGCACATCCATTCAACGCCTTCTTGCCCGGAACCGGCCGCTTCAAAGCCGATCAGGGCATAGCGGATCTCGATTACAACGCTACGACCAAAGACACCATCTCGCTGAAGTATTACTACCAGCACGATCCCACGCTCGCGCCCTATGCTTACTCCAGTGTCCCCGGCTTCACGGAGCATCTGGACTCCGGCGCACAGGTGTTTTCCATCAACAACACCTACCTTGTGAAGTCGAACCTCAGCACAACGCAGACCCTCGGCTTCCTGCGCGAGAAGATCTGGGGTGACAACGAACAGCCTTTCGGCCCATCCAATATCCCGGGAACCACACAGACAATCAATACCTTTGGCTCGAATTACTTCCCGGGCGTGTCCATCTACAACATATTTGGCGACTATGTTAGCGCTGATGGTTTGCCAAACTCGGGCATTCTGAATATTGGGCCTAATGCTGAAGGGCAAAGCTCCAACACCGGCGTCTTCCAGAATCGTCTGGAGCCTTCGGGCAATGCCATCTGGACACTGGGCAAACACACCCTGAGCTTCGGTGCGACCTATAGCTATACCCAACTCAACACCATCGACAAGCGCACCAATAGCGGCACAGTCGCAACGGACGACTTCAGCCAGTTCGTTCAGGGGCAGGTGACACCGGGCAGCTCGTCCACCGGCTTCTATGTCTCGTCCTTCCTGCGCGGCGATGCCAACCGGTACTACCGTGCCAACCAACTTGGCAGCTATGTGCAGGACAAGTTCCAGGTCACGCCCACGCTCTCGCTCACGGCTGGCATTCGCTATGACTGGGATGGTGGTCTTTCGGAAAAATACGGTCGCCTCTTCAACTTCGATCCAACGCTCTACAACTACAATGCCGTCTCGGATACCATCGTCAACCCTGGCTTCATCATCGCCGGCAATAATGCGAACGGGACCTCGGGTGTTAGCTCGACGACCTTGACGGGGCGGCAGTGGGGTGTTGCGCCGCGTCTCGGAGCTGCATGGCAGCCTGAGATGTTCCATAACAAGGTCGTTGTTCGTACCGGCTTCGGCATGTACTACGATCGCGGCGAGTTGTTCAGCTACTTCTCTCCCGGTTACGCCATTGGCACCGTGACAGGCGGTCCTTTTGGCGTCAACCAACAGCTTCCGTTCGTCAATGTTCAGTCCTGCCCTAAATCCTCGCAGTACCTGTATGAGGGCTACATCTCGACCTGCGGCGGCGCGGGTGGTGGAACCGGTGCCGACGCTGTCGCAGGCAACCTCGAAAACCCCTATGGGTCTGTGCCAAAGGCGGCTCCCAATAGCCCAAAGGCATCCGATCTGAGCAATTACCTGCCGAACCTGACAAGTATCGAAAACCCGGGATTGTCGACCTCGATCAATGGAGGCCAACCTATCTCCCTTGGCGTCTACGACCGCGCCAATAAACTTCCCTACACATACAACTACACCCTGGACATCCAATGGCAGCCGCGCAACGATCTGGCGATTGAACTTGGCTACGTGGGCAATCTCGGCCGGCACCAGGTCATCCCAGTGCCCTTCAATCAGCCCGGAATCGCCACGGCCACCAATCCCATCCACGGTGAGACTTATTCCTACGGCTATACGGTTTCCAATAATTATGTTCCGATCAACCTGCCGAACAACGGCCCGTCATACGATCAAGAC
>Ga0302314_10019277_pt1 | contig 11343 bp, 9 predicted proteins | sample III_Palsa_N2_3_FD_200533 | JGI IMG/M metagenome (GOLD analysis project Ga0302314, IMG submission 200533) | Peat permafrost microbial communities from Stordalen Mire near Abisko, Sweden - III_Palsa_N2_3 | ecosystem: Environmental > Terrestrial > Soil > Palsa > Peat permafrost | place: Sweden... | reverse complement strand
CAGGCCACCGCGGTCAGGTCCGCTCCCTCGGTCGGCGGCAACTGTTCCGGGCCGGCGGGATCGCCGGGTGCCGTTTCCCAGCCGAGGCCGGGCAGCGCAATGATGCGGTAGCCGCCGGCGACCCGGCTGGCCACGATCAGCCCGCGCTGCTCCATATAGGCGAGCACGCTGCGGGCGCGGCTGGCGGAGCGGCTGCCATAGATGCGCGCCACGGTCGCATCGGCAGGGCAGGCGGCTCCGGCATTGGCCGCGCGGGCCAGGAGCAGGAACACGCCCTGGATATCGTCGGACAGGCCGGCGGCAATCGCCGCCGCCTTGTCCCAATCCGGGCTCGTCTCGGCCGCGATATCGGCGCCGGCCCGGCACGCGGTCAGGCGCCGGCGGAAGCCGGCCAGGTTGACGGCTTCGCCGCGCAAGCCGTGGCTGCGGCACCGCACCAGGAAATCCTGATAGAGCACGGCAATCGAGCGCTCGGCAGCCTCCGGCGCCGTCAGTACGGCGCGAATGATGGCGTCGAAGGCCTGGCCTTGCGTCCCGGCGGCGGCCGGTTCGGCGGTATCGAGCGGCGGCAGCGGCCGGGCGCGCTGGAACAGGGTATCGGCATCGGCCGAGGGCGGCGGGCGGCGGATCGGCGACGGCAGCGGCCGGTCGCGATCCTCCGGGCGCAGGATCAGCCCGCGCGCATCGGCCGGGGCCGCGGGCAGCGGCAGCAGCTTGGGGCTGCCACTGCGACCGGATGTCGCAACGTCGCCGATCCGCACCGCCAGCGGCCGGCGTGACAGGGCCGGGCCGAGTGCCACGAAATGCCCGCGCTGCAGATCGCGGAACATCTCGGCCTGGCGGCGATCCATGCCCAGCAGATCGGCGGCGCGTGCCATGTCGATATCGAGGAAGGTCCGGCCCATCAGGAAGTTGGAAGCTTCGGCCGCGACATTCTTGGCCAGCTTGGCCAGGCGCTGGGTGGCGATGGCGCCGGCCAAGCCCCGCTTGCGGCCCCGGCACATGAGATTGGTCATGGCACCCAGCGACAGCTTTCGGGCCTCGTCCGAGACCTCGCCGGCAGCGCTCGGCGCAAAGAGCTGGGCCTCGTCGACCACGACTAGCACCGGGTACCAGAAGTCGCGATCGGCATCGAACAGCCCGCCCAGGAACGCCGCGGCGTGGCGCATCTGCTGCTCGACATCGAGGCCTTCGAGATTGAGCACGACCGAGACCCGATGCTCGCGCACTCTGAGCGCCGCGCGATGCAGGGCGCCCTCGGTGAAGGTTTCCGACGCGATCACGAGGTGGCCGAACTGCTCCGCCAAGGTGACGAAATCGCCTTCGGGATCGATGATGACCTGCTGCACAGACGTGGCGCTCTGTTCCAGCAGGCGGCGCAGCAGATGGCTCTTGCCCGAGCCGCTATTGCCCTGGATCAGCGCGCGGGTGGCGAGCAGCTCTTCGAGGTCGATATGGGCCGGGCTGCCCGACGGCGTCGAGCCGAGCTCGATATGAACCGTCAAGACCGGCTCCGGCGACGGTGGTCGAATGGGCTTGGCATCAGCCCTGTTTAGCGCCCGGCTTTTGCCGCTGGCAAGGCGTTTGGCCAAGAGCCCAGCAGGCCGGGGGTTTCCCGGGTGGCTTGGGCGCCGGCCTGGCTCCGGACCGGCTCCGACTCGTCACGTGGCGAAGAGCTGCGATATATCGGCGAAGGCCATCCGGATCGCGGAAGAACGGTGTGCTTGGAGCTGCCCAAAATTGAGAGCGTCATTGCGAGTTGCACACCGGCCTGGCGGCCGACCCACAGGAGCAGTTTCATCCAGGGCGGGTCGGCCGCCAGGCCGGTGTCGAACTCGCAATGACGACGTTGGAATACCGTTGCAACTGGTTCGCTTGATTTTGGGTGTCGCGTTGCTCATCGGGGGCTCCTGGATCGCGACCCGCCCGAGTATCGGCCCTCGCCAACAATACCATGAAGCTGCGCGCCGCCACGCCGGCTTTGCTGCAGCGCAAAATGGCTATTCGCGAATATGAAATGCGGATATTCGTAGCAGAATATCCAATATTTTGCGCGTATGGTCATTCTGCCTTGACAGGCGGTGAGGGCTGCCGCACCCTGCAGGACCACACGCGACCTAATCGCGGGGCTGCCGGGAACGGGCAGGAAGACAAGCGGCGGCGCGCCCGCCTTGGGAAGAAAAGGCCGGCGCAAACCGTCGCCTCACCAGGGGGAGGTGGGGTCATGATCAGGATCGTGATAGTCGCGATCGGTGGCTTGATGGCGGCGTTCGGCGTGTCGCGGGTCGATTTCCCCGCGATTGGCCGGGAGGTTGCGCAGCATGCCGCCTATCTGCCGGGCCAGGCGGGGCCGGCGCTCGACATGGCGGTGCTGTTCCGTCCGGGCCAGCACTGAGGCAATGACGTCAAGCAAGACGGGGATGGCATAGTGGGTAAGCTGCAAGACAGGGTTGCGATCATCACTGGCGGCGCGCGCGGTATGGGAGCGGCGACGTCGCGGGTGTTTGCCGGCGAGGGGGCGAAGATCGTTATCGCCGATCTGCTCGAGCACGAGGGCGCGGCACTGGCCGCGGAGATCGGTGCTGCGGCGCGCTACCGCCACCATGACGTCACCGACGAGGCGAGCTGGGCCGCGCTGGTCGATTTCGCCAAGGGCGAATTCGGCCGCATCGACATTCTGGTCAACAATGCCGGGGTCCTGCTGTTCAAGGGCCTGCTGGAAATGGAGAAGGCCGAGTTCGAGCGGGTGCACGCGGTCAATCTGATCGGCCCGTTCCTCGGCATCAAGGCGGTCGCCCCGACCATGATCGCGCAGGGCAAGGGTGCCATCGTCAACATTTCCTCGGTCGACGGCATGAAGGGCTCCAATTCGGTCGGCGCCTATTCGTCGAGCAAATGGGGGCTGCGCGGGCTGACCAAGGTCGCGGCGATGGAACTCGGCCACAAGGGCATCCGTGTGAATTCAGTGCATCCGGGCGGCGTCAACACCATCATGGCCAATCACGACGCCCGGCCGCTCGACGAGGTCAATCGCGACTACCAGCGCCAGCCGATCCAGCGCATCGGCGCGCCGGAGGAGGTCGCCCGGGTCAGCGCCTTCCTGGCCAGCGACGAGGCGTCCTATGTCATCGGCGCCGAAATCACCGTCGATGGCGGCATGATCATCGGCCCGTATTACGAGCACATGCCGGGCGCGCCCGGAGTCTAAGCGGAACAGGTACGCGCCGCCTTGCGCTTGCCCGGATTATCGCACATCCGCAGCAAGAGACCGGTAACGAAGACCGGCGCAAGATGGCGCGATGGGAGGGTGACGAGATGGCTGCGCTACGCTTGATCAATCGCTACGCGAATATCTTCATTCGCGCCGCCGAGGCCAAGGGCTATGACCGCTCGACCATCGGCCGGGTCGTCGATCTCACACCCGATGCCATTCTCGGTGGCCAGCCGGCCTATGGCCCGCGCAGCCTGGCGCTGATCTCGCGCAACATCAAGCTGCTCATGGGCGACGAATTCTGCGGCTTGACGCAATCGCGCTGCAAGGTCGGCTCTTTCATCATGATGGGCGAGCTGACCGTGCTCAGCACGAGTTTGGGCGAAGGGCTGCGGCGCGCTTTCTCGTTCTATGATCTGGTCTCCGACGATGTCAGTTTCCGCCTGGTCCAGGATGGCGACCGCGCAATCATCGAGATGCGCTTGGCTCACCCCGAGATGGACCGGTTCAATTTCCTCTATGAATGGTGGTTCGTCGTCTGGACCAATTTCGCCAGCTGGCTGATCGGCGAGGAGATCCCCTGGCTGTCGGTCGAATTTCCCCATGGCCGCGCCGAGGATTTCGAGGAATACGCCAAGAGCCAGGGCCAGAGCTGCGCCTTTAACCGCCCGGTGGCGAGCCTGACCTGCCCGTCGCGCTTCCTGACGGCGCGGATCACCAAGCGACTGCCGGATTTCGAGCAGTTCCAGAACGCCCAGACCATCGATTTCCAGGGCGTGCCGGGCACGCGGCGCTCGATGAAATCGCTGCTGACGGCGGCGTTGCGCGACCATCTCTACGAGACCGAGCGCTTCCTGACCATGGAAGAGATCTCGGACAAGTTCAACATGTGCAGCCAGACCCTGCGCCGGCGCCTGGAGGAAGAAGGCACCAGCTATCGGACGATCAAGGAAGAGGTCCGGCGCGAGGCGATCATGACCTGGCTGCGCGATATCGATGTGCCGATCGGCGAGATCTCGCTGCTGGCCGGCTTCGCCGAGCCGAACGGGCTGTTCCGGGCGGTCAAGCTGTGGACCGGCATGAGCCCGAGCGAGTATCGCGCCCAGATCATCCGCGACAGCCGGATCAATCTGGTCGTGCCCCTGCCGCGGAACCAGGCCGAGGTACTCGCATTCGGTCGACGCTTGGCGTCATAGTGATCCTGTTTGCGTAGAGTTTTCAAAAAATATCTACGCAAATTCTATTGGACTGTTGACTCGCCCTGTCGCCGCGTGGATAGCTGAAGTCCGCGCAGCAGATGAGGCTGCGCATCCGGCACGCGGGAGCGGGGTTCGAGAAGATGGCCAGCCTGATGACTATGGATCGACCCGCCGCCTTGGGGCGCGCGCCTTTTATCGTGGCGCTGGGCGGCACCCTGCGTGCCAATTCCTCGACCGAGAAGGCGCTTGGCGTCGTGCTGCGCGCCGCGGCGGCGCTGGGCGCCGAGACGGTGCTGCTCGGCGGCGCAGATCTCGATCTGCCGCTCTACGCGCCCGATCGCCCCGACCGGTCGCTGGCGGCGCACCGCCTGGTCGAGGCGCTGCGCCGAGCCGACGGCATCGTGCTCGGCTCGCCCGGTTATCACGGCGGGATCTCCGGGTTGGTGAAGAACGCGCTCGATTATGTCGAGGACATGCGCGGCGATCCGGCGCCCTATTTCGAGGGCCGCGCGGTCGGCTGCATCGCCACCGCAGCTGGCTGGCAGGCGACCATGACGACGCTGAATGCACTGCGCGACGTCGTCCACGCGCTGCGCGGCTGGCCGACGCCGCTCGGCGTCCCGATCAACACCATGGAGCCGGTCTTCGGTCCCGATGGCCAATGCCTGGCGCCACGGCTGCACGAGCAGCTGCAAGCTGTGGCGCAGCAGGTCGTCGGTTTCGCCCGGCAACGCGCCGCAATCGGCTGAGGCGGCGGGCCGGGCAGCGATGGTCGATGTCCTCTCGCTTGCCGATCTCCTGGATCTCGTCGCCGCACCGGCCGCCTTGCCGCCATACTCGCCACTGGCGTCGCAACCCTTCCTGCTGATCAGTTCGACCAATCGGGCAGCGCCGCTGGCTGCTTCCGACCAAGCCCGGATCGGCGCCTGGTTGGCGCGACAGCCCTGTCCGATCCTGGGACTGCCCGGCAGCGAACCCGTGCACGCGGCCTGCGATGTGGTCCTCGCACATGCCGACGAGCTGACGCCTATAATCCGCACCATCGCCGCGGCGCCGATCGCCGCCATGGTGCTGGTCCAGCTGCTGCGCGCCACTGAGACCCTGTCCGTCACCGCCGGGTTGTCGGCCGAATCCCTGGCCTATGCGACAGTGCAGGCCGGGCCGGAATTCAGGCGCTGGCTGGCCGACCGGCCGCAGCGGCCGCCGGATGCGCGCTGGGATCCGGGGCCGCCGGTGCTGCTCGAAACCGGCGAGGCCGGGCTCGAGATCCGGCTCAACCGGCCCTCGCGCTGGAACGCGCTGTCGATCGAGCTGCGCGACGCGTTGGTCGAGGCGTTCCAGCTGGTGGCGGCCGATGCCGGGATCGCCCGCGCCCGCGTCACCGGCAAGGGCCGCTGCTTCAGCATCGGCGGCGATCTCGCGGAGTTCGGCACGACCCCGGATCCGGCGACCGGGCATCTCGTACGCAGCCTTCGCCTGCCGGCCGCGGCGCTGTCGCTCTGTGCCGAGCGGGTCGAGTTCCATCTGCACGGCGCCTGCATCGGCGCGGGTATCGAGCTGCCGGCTTTCGCGCATCGGGTGACCGCGACAAGAGACGCCTTCTTTCAGCTGCCCGAGCTGCGCTTCGGCCTGATTCCTGGTGCGGGCGGCTGCATCAGCCTGCCGCGCCGCATCGGCCGCCGGCGCACAGCCTATATGGCGCTGTCCGGCCGCCGCATCACGGCGGCCAGGGCGCTCGAATGGGGGCTGATCGACGCGATCGTGGAATGAGGCGGGCCGGAGGTCTCAAGCCTCCCAGATCATCTCGCCGTCGCGCAGGGTCGCCAGCACCCGGACTTCGGCCAGGGCTTCTCGAGCGCTCGACCAGTCGCGATCGAGCAGGCACAGATCGGCCGGCATGCCGATCTCGATCCGGCGGGCCGGGCCGGCCGCGTAGTCGAGCGGGCCGAGGAACAGCGCCAGCGCCTGTTCCGCGCCGAGGGCCTCGTCCGGGCCGAGCACGGCACCGTCGGCGCAGCGCCGATCGACGGCCGCCTGCATCGCCAGCCAGGGCTCGGGCCGGCCGAAGGGCGCGTCGCTGCCGGCCGCCAGCGGGATGCCGGCGTTGAGAAAGCTGCGTCCGCGATAAAGCCAGGGCAGCTCGGCGCGCTCGGTTTCGGCGCGATAGGCATCGCCGCGCTCGCGGATAAAGTTCGGCTGGGTGACGACCATCACGCCGAGTTCGCCCAGGATCGGCAGCAACTCCGGCGGCGTCAGGGAGGCATGCTCGATCCGGTCGCCGGGCACGGCACCGGCCTCGGCCAGTGCGGTGGTTGCCAGCACCAGTTCGGTCAGGGTCACGCAATGCACCGCGACCGGCCGCCCGGCGGCGTGGCTGCGCCGAAAATTGGCGACGATTTCGTCATAGGGCGGCGGGTCGGTCTCGTGCAGATGCAGCTTCCACGGTCCGCGGCCGATGGCGCCTGGGCCGGGCGGCAGCGCATCGAGGCTGGCATCGCCCATGACCAGCAGCCGCTGCAGCAACTCACCACGCCGCTGTGCGGCGGCGAAATGCTGGTAGGTGGCGATGTCGTTGCGCGGCGTTGCATCGGTCAGCCCGGTGACACCCTGCGCGGCGAGCGCCCGGCTGATGGCGGCGAGGTCGGGCAACGCACCGCCGATCCGCTCGCGCAGCCAGGCATCGCCGTCATAGAGCCGGCCAGTCCAGCCCGCCACGTCGCGCTCCAGCGGCGCATTGTCGCCGGCGACGAGGGCGAGGGCGGCCGAATTCAGCACCCAGAGCCGGCCGCTGCGATGCTGAATCCGCACCGGGCGCTCGGCGACATGGCGGTCGAGCCAGCACCGGTCGATCGGGCCGGCAACCGACTCATGATACTGGACACCGCGGATCCAGCCCTCGCCGCTGGCGGCGGCTTGGGCGAGCCGCAGTACGAGTTCGGCCGCATTCCGGATATCGGGTGGTCCGCACGGCACCGAGGCGCCTGCCGCCGCGAGTGCCGACAGATGCAGGTGATGGTCGTGCAGCCCGGGCAGCAGGGCAGCACCGGCCGCCTCCAGCACCGTCTCGCCGCTGTGCCGGTCGAGCGATGCGGCAATCTCGGTCACGACGCCGCGTTCGAGCCTGAGATCGCAGCGGGCCCGTCCCTGGAGTTCGGCGTGGCGGATCAGCATCGCGGCGCCAGCTCCGCCAGGATTGCCGCCGTGTCGGCGCCCATTGCGCGCCCCGAGCCGGCGCCGTAGCGCGCCAAAGGCGCCGCCACAATGGCGCCGGATCGTGCCAGCAGCTCGGCCCACTCGTCGCGCCGGGCGGCGGCATCGTCCGTGCCGCCGAATTGGATGCAATGGGCGACGACGTCGGTGAGGGCCAGGGCGACGAGCCGGCTTCTTCCGTCGAGATGGTTGCTCCAGGCCGCCAGTGCCGCGTGGATCCCGGTCAAAGGATCGGCGATGGCGTCACCGCAGAAAATCGGCTGACCCTCGGCGAGCGGCAGCAGGGTAGACAGCCCCGCCGCCACGCCGGCATCGTCGCCGAACGCGACCCAGCCTGCTTGCGGCAGCGCGCGGCCGTGGCCGGTCAGGCTGATCCAGCTCAATCCCGGCCGGCTTTGCACGAGGGCGGCGGCGTCGATGCCGAGTTGCTGCAATGCTCGGGGCCGGGCGCTTTCCAGCACGATATCGGCGGCAGCGATGAGAGCGCCGAGCTGCGCCCGCCCGGCCGGGGTCGTGAAATCCAAGGCGACGCTGGCCTTGCCGGCGTTGAGCAGGTCGTAGAAACCGGCCGGGCCGCAGCGCGCGCCGTCGGGCCGCGCCCGGCTCTCGATCTTGATCACGCGGGCGCCGAGCCCCTGCAGCAGATGGCCGGCGAGCGGGCCGGCCCAGAGGGCGGTGAGATCGATCACCAGCGGTAGTACCGGCGGATTGGGGCGTGTCGGCCCTTCGGCCAGGATGCGGCGCCAGGGCACGGGGATCGCCGGCGGCGGCGCCAGGGCGGCGAGCGCCAGACCCAATTCGCGGCCGCGCTCGACGAGCCAGGCATTCGGCCGATCGGCCAGAGCCGCGGCAACTTCATCCCAGTCGGCTGCGACTTCCCGCTCGAGCCAGGCCGGCAGCAGGGCCCAATCATCTTCCCTGGCGAGGTTGAGGGCGAGCCAGCCATCGGCGCTCGGCAGCAATCGACAGGCGCCGCCGGGGGCAACCGAACCGGCGCGGCGGAGACCGGCAATCGCGGCGCGCTCGCCCAGCAGCCGGGAACCGGCAAAGGGCAGCGGGATCCGCGCCAGGGCGGCAAGTGCCGCGAGCGCGCCATCGGCACAGCTGGCCAGCGGCGCCGGGCAGATTTCGGCCGGGCCGGTCGCCGCACCGGTCAGCGCCATGGCGCCGCTCTTGGCCCAGGCGATCGCCGGATGCGGATCGGGCGGTGCCGCCACAATCGTGACGGGGATGCCGAGCCCGCCCAGCAGGTGCCGCGCATAATCGGTGGCAACGCCTTCCCCCGCCAGATTGGTCACGCGGCGCCATCCCTTGTTGCATCGCGCATCGGTGCAGGGGAAACTCCAAACCAACGCCCCGTCCGATGACGGGCGAGAGCCTATCACGTCTCGATCGGGGGGAAATGATGCTGAAGGGCAAGACGGCGATCGTCACCGGGGCCGCGCGCGGCCTCGGCCGGGAATTCGTGCGCGTGCTGAGTGCGGCCGGGGCCAAAATCATGGCGGCCGATCTCAACGACTGCAGCGAGACACTCGCCCTGGCCGAGGGCGACGTGGCGTCGATCCGGCTCGACGTTACCGACATGGTCTCGGCACAGGCGGCCGCCGATGCCACGGTCGAGCGCTTCGGCGGCATCGATATCCTGGTCAACAATGCCGCCCTTTACGGCGGCATGACCGGCGGCCGCTTCGAGAAGATCGACGCGGCGGAATGGGATCTCGCGATGAGTGTCAACGTCAAAGGCATCTGGCATTGTTGCAAGGCCGCGGTGCCGGCGATGCGTCGGGCCGGGGGCGGCAGCATCGTCAACATCTCCTCGGTGGCCGCTCTCTACGGCACGCCCTATGCGCTGCACTACACGACGTCGAAGGCGGCCGTGATCGGGCTGACGCGGGGTCTGGCACGCGAATTGGGCCCCGAGGGCATCCGGGTCAATGCCATCGCACCCTCGGCCGTGCTGACCGAGGGGACCAGGCAATTCTTCGGCGATCGGCTCGACAAATCCTTGACCCATATTGCCGGCAACCAGGCGATCCACCGCAACCTGATGCCGTCGGATATTTCCGGCGCGGTGCTGTGGCTGGCGTCGGATCAGTCGGGCTTCGTCACCGGTCAGACCATTGCGGTCGATGGTGGAACGGTCATGCTCTGAGCGCCGTCACCTGGGGGTGCTGCGGGTGGTCGGCCATGTCGAGTTCGGCGGTTGTCGCCCAGGCTTCGATGTCGGGCAGTCCGTCGGAGGGGCGGCCGCCAGAGCCGTTTATCCGTTCGAAATCGGAAAAGACGACCATGCCGAACACGTGATCGGCGCGCTCGCCGGTCGAGGAGACCGGCAGCAGCAGCCGGCGGAAGCGCACCCAGCTCTGCTCGGAATGAACCAGTCTGCCGCCATAGACCACGGGCATACGCTGTTCCAGGACCCGGGAAAACAGGCGCTGGCGGCTCGACACGGCGCTCGGCACGATCAGCTCGTCGAGATAGAGACCGGTCGGATTGTGGCGAAACACCCGGCAGATCTCGGTCCCGGCCAGGCGGCAGCGAAACCGTCCATCGGCCATCTGCTGATAGATGAAAAGATTAGGCAGGATGTAGCGCGGCATGTCGACCGGATCGATGGCGGCTTTGCGCGGCACGTCATTTGCCTGCCGGCGTTCACGCCAGAAGGCAAAGCACTCTTCGAGCGACGTCCCGCTCAGGACGCCAAGAAATCGCGGCGAAACGGCCGGTTCGGGCTGGGTCATGCCGTGACGATACGCAAGCTCTGTTAGCTGGTGATTAAAGCCGGGACGGCGCCACGCAAGGGCAGCTGTGTCATTATTGCGGATCGGCGTGCCATTGTTCCGACCAAAAGCTGGTCACCGGGGCCTCGCCCGGTTCAAGAGAGCCTGGGCCAGGCCGCGCCCGTCCTCGACCGGCTATGGCGCATTTCCGCTATCCGACCGCGTCCGTCATGGCCAGCTTCACCACGCGGCAGCGCGGTGCGGGGTGGCTCTTGGCCTCGACCCAGCGCAGCAGGGCCGTGCCGCAGCGATGCCCGTCGGTCTCGATCCAATTGCCGAAGCCCGGATCGCGCGCGGCCACGACCAGGGTGACCGTGCCGTCGGCGTTCAGCCGCGCGGTATGCTTGTTCACCGTGATACGGTGGTAGCGGTAGTCCAGCGACTCCATCCACCAATTGTTCAGCTGGAAATTCCAATAGGGGCAGTCCGGGATCTCGGTCTCGATGACCCAGGCCTCGTCTGCGGCCAACTCGTAATAGCCGTGGTAATAGAAGATCTTGGGGTCGCCGCCGGCGCGCCAGAAGAATTCCTGGCCGAAATCGGGCAGCTGATTGGGCTGCGCGCTGAACTTCTTGGCCCATTCGGCGAAGATCCGGGCCGTGCCGTAGACGAAATCGCCGGCGCGCTGCAGCCCGAGGGCCAGCGCATCGGGATCGAGCGGCCCGGGGGCGGCCGGACCGCCGATCTGTTCGATGCGGTAGCTGCCCGGGATCTCGGTGCCGCGGTCCAGATAGGATTGGCGGATGATCAGGATCGAGGAATCGGGCGCCAGCCTCAGCCAATTGCCCGGCTGCGGCGTGGCGCTGGCGATGATCTCGACCGAACCGTCGGGTCCGAGGATCAGGTCCTTGTCTTCGATCTCGCCGGTCGACGCCATGGTGCCGTCGATGTGATAGCGGTTGGCCTTCGAGCCGATGCTGAAATAGGCAATGGTGCCGCGCTT
>Ga0302314_10019274_pt1 | contig 11345 bp, 11 predicted proteins | sample III_Palsa_N2_3_FD_200533 | JGI IMG/M metagenome (GOLD analysis project Ga0302314, IMG submission 200533) | Peat permafrost microbial communities from Stordalen Mire near Abisko, Sweden - III_Palsa_N2_3 | ecosystem: Environmental > Terrestrial > Soil > Palsa > Peat permafrost | place: Sweden... | reverse complement strand
TTTCGGAGCCCCATTCTGGTTCGACGCTTTGCAGTCGATCATTCGCCTCAAGGGCGCGGGGCCCAGCCCGCAGGAAAAAACGGACAAGAGAGCCGCATCAAGCTAATTTGCGCTGCGCGCGACAAAGGTCAGCGCCCTTTGCGGCCATCCCCGCCGCGTGCCGGTTCGGTCGCCTCCGCTCCCTCGCCATCGACCGGCAGCGGGTGGATCATGTCCTCGGGGCGGACCCACTCGTCGAACTCGGCCGCAGTGACATAGCCGAGCGCCAGCGCTGCATCGCGCAGGCTCGTGTCCTCGCGGTAGGCCTTGAGCGAGATCTGCGCCGCCTTTTCGTAGCCGATATGCGGGTTGAGCGCGGTCACCAGCATCAGCGAATTGTCGAGGTGCTCCTTGATCCGCTTCTCGTTCGGCTCGATGCCGCGCGCGCAATGTTCGTCGAAGGAGCGGCAGCCCTCGGAAAGCAGCTGGATCGACTCCAGCACATTGTGCAGGGTGACCGGCCGATAGACGTTGAGCTGAAAATGCCCCTGCGAACCGGCGAAGGCCACCGCCTGGTCGTTGCCGAACACCTGGACCGCGACCATGGTCAGGGCCTCACACTGGGTCGGATTGATCTTGCCCGGCATGATCGAGGAGCCGGGCTCGTTTTCGGGGATCCTGAGCTCGCCGATGCCCGCCCGCGGCCCGCTGACGTAAAGGCGGATGTCGTTGGCCATCTTCATCAACGCGCCGGCCAGCGTGCGCAACGCCGCGCTGACGTTCACCATCGCGTCGTCCGCCGAAAGCGCCGCGAATTTGTTGGGCGCCGAGGTGAAGGGCGCTCCCGTCTCCTCGGCGAGCTTGCGCGCCACCGTCGCGCCAAAACGCGGGTCGGCGTTGAGGCCGGTGCCGACCGCCGTGCCGCCGATCGCCAGCGGAAACAGCCCGTCGCAGGCTCTCTCGATGGTGGCGATCGCCTGATCGAGCTGCGCCGCCCAGCCTGAAATCGCCTGGCCGAGGGTCAGCGGCGTCGCGTCCTGCAAATGGGTGCGGCCGACCATCACGACGTTTGAAAACGCTTTCGCCTTGTCGTCGAGCGTATCGCGCAGCTGCGCGACGGCCGGCAGCAGCGCTTCCTTGATCTGTCCGACCGCGGCGATGTGCATCACGGTCGGGAACACGTCGTTCGACGACTGACTGTGATTGACGTCGTCGTTGGGATGGATCGGCTTCTTGGATCCGATGACGCCGCCGGCGATCTGGATCGCCCGGTTGGCGATGACCTCGTTGGCGTTCATGTTGGACTGGGTGCCCGACCCGGTCTGAAATACGACCAGCGGAAACTCGTCGTCGAGCTTGCCGTCGATGACATCCTGAGCTGCATGGACGACGAGTTCGGCCTTCTCCTTCGGCAGTTGCCCGAGCTCGAGGTTCGCCAGCGCCGCGCATTTTTTCAAGAGGCCGAACGCGCGGATCACCGGCCGGCCCCAGCGGTGCCGCTCGGCGCCGACCGTGAAGTTGAGCCGGGAGCGCTGGGTCTGCGCGCCCCACAAGTGTTCCGCCGGCACCCGAACTTCGCCGAGCGCGTCTTCCTCGACGCGAAATTCTTCGCTTTTCGCCACAACGGCCTTCATGCTTGGCTTCTCCGCGGGATAGCAATGCGACGCCGTTCAGGCGAAAGCAAGGAGGCGCAGCCGCTCTTGCTCTCACGGCTTTGCTTCTCTATAAGGCCCGGCTTCGCGCCGGTTCCGACACCCCTGGAGGCAGGGCGCGCACTCGATAGCAAGTAAGGACATCATCATGGCAGCGATCAAGCAACTCGCGGCCGTGACGCGCAGCGGGACAGGCAAGGGGGCCGCCCGCTCCGTTCGTCGCGAAGGCCGCGTTCCCGCCGTCATCTATGGCGGCGGCCTGAAGCCCGAGCCGATCTCGGTCGACTACAAGGACGTCAACAAGCTCATCTATTCGGGCCACTTTCTGACCTCAATCTTCGAGCTCGAGGTCGAGGGGCGCAAGGAGCGCGTTCTGCCGCGCGATTATCAGCTCGACGTCGTCACCGACCGGCCGGTCCATGTCGATTTTCTTCGGCTCGCGGCGGGATCGCGGGTGCGGATCGGCGTCCCCGTGCACGTCGTCAATCGCGAGGCCTCGCCGGGATTGAAAAAGGGCGGCGCGGTCAATCTCGTGCTGCACGCGGTCGAGGTGATGGCGCCGGCTGACGCGATTCCGGAATCGATCACCATCGACCTCGCGGGCCTCGATTTTCACGATTCGGTGCATGTGTCCGCGATCAAGCTGCCGGAGGGTTGCCGGCCGGTCAGCTCCAAGGCGGACCAGACGGTGGTGACGATCGTCCCGCCGACGGTGATGGTCGAGGAAACGACGGCTGCGCCGGCGGCGGCCGCCGCCGCGGCGACTCCAGGCGCCGCCCCGGCCGCGCCTGCGGCCGGCGCCCCGGCCAAGGCCGACGCCGCCAAGGGCGCCGCCGCTCCGGCGAAAGCGGCGGCCGCGCCCGCCGCCGCCAAGCCGGCCGCCAAGAAGTAAGGTCGCCCCGGACGGGCGGGTTTGCGCCAACGCCAAGCCCGCCCCTCATGTTGATCGATCGGGGGCCCCATGCTGGTCATCGCGGGACTCGGCAATCCCGGCGCGCGCCATGCACGCAACCGCCACAACATCGGCTTCATGGCGGTCGACGCGATCGCCGAGGCGCGCCGCTTCGGCCCGTTTCGCGCCCGCTGGCAGGGACTGGCGGCCGATGGCTTGATCGAGGGGACGCGGGTGACCCTGCTCAAGCCGCAGACCTACATGAACGATTCCGGACGCAGCGTCGGCGAGACGCTGCGCTTCTGGAAGCTCGACCTCGGCGCGCTGATCGTCATCCACGACGAGCTCGATCTCGCGCCGGCCAAAGTGAGGGTCAAGCTCGGCGGCGGCAATGCCGGCCACAACGGCCTGCGCTCGATCACCGCCTACGTCGGCAACGACTATAAACGGGTGCGCGTCGGGATCGGCCATCCCGGCGATAAGGCGCTGGTCTACAATTACGTGCTGAGCGACTTCGCCAAGTCGGAGGCGGGCTGGGTCGAAGCCGTCTGCCGCGCGATCGCCGACGCCGCGCCCCTGCTGGCCGCCGGCCAGGACGCGAGCTTTCAGAACAAAACCCACCTCGCGATCGAAGCGGCGGGCTTCGGCGAGACGTCGAGCGCCTGACGCCGAATTGGGCGTGAGACGATAGAGAGACGCGCGCCCGATAGAAAGGACAGTCGTCGTCATGCCGGAAGCCAAGCCGCCGCTGTTTCCCGACAATCCCCATTTCTGGTTCGAGACGTTGCGCGTCATCGCGGCGGACGAATATGGCGGCAGCCAGTTCGGCGAAGTGCTTGCCGTCGCCAATCGCATCAAGGGGGGCGACTATGACAGCTGGTTCGAGGCCTGGAACGCCATCGCCGACAGGGTGGCGACCGAGGCCGATGACCGGCTCGGCCGCGGCCACCGGGTCAGCGCGCGCGACGGGTTCCTGCGCGCTTCCAACTACTATCGGTCGTCGGAGTTCTTCCTTCACGGGACGCCGCGCGATCCTCGCGTCGCCCGCGCCTATCGACGATCCGTCGATTGCTACAAGGCTGCGCTGCGCTGTTCGATCCGCCGATCGAGCCGGTCGAGATCCCTTATGAGCGCACGACGCTGCCGGGGTACTTCCATCGGGCCGATCTCTCTTCGCGTCTGCGCACGACCATCGTCATGCATAGCGGTTTCGACGGTTCGGCGGAGGAGATGCATTTCATCGGCGCCCGCGCGGCCACGGAGCGTGGCTATAATGTCCTGGCCTTCGATGGTCCGGGGCAGTTCGGGCCGCTGCATCGCGAGGGCCTGACCTTCCGTCCCGATTGGGAGAATGTCGTGACGCCGGCGCTCGATTTTGTCTTGAAGCTGCCGGGGGTGGACCCGAGGCGAGTGGCGCTGATGGGGGCGAGCCTCGGCGGCCTGCTCGCGCCGCGAGCGGCGGCCTTCGAAAAGCGCGTCGCCGCCGTCATCGCCAACGACGGTCTCTACGACTACGCGGCGGCGCAGCTCGCCAGGGCGCCCGCGGAGCAGCGCGAAAGCATCAAGGCCATGCTCACCGCGGAATCTGCGCCCGAACTCGATCAGGCGCTCGATCAGACGATGAAAACGAATCCAACCGCGCGATGGGCTTTCACACACGGCATGTACGCGATGGGAGCGCCGACCCCGCGCGCCTATTTGGCCGCCTCGCTCGCCTATAACCTGAGGAACGGCGCGGCTGAGTCAATCACCTGCCCGACGCTGGTCTGCGAAGCGGAGAGCGACCTCTTCTTCAAGGGGCAGCCGCAGGAGCTCTATGATCATCTCACCTGCTCCAAGACGCTGATGCGCTTCACGGAAGAAGAAGGGGCAGGCGCGCACTGTCAGGCCGGCGCAGGGCGCCTCGCCTTCGCGCGTATTTACGACTGGCTCGACGAAACGCTTGGCTGAGGACCGGCGAACACGATTCGGAATCCCGCTGTCTCGACGTTCGCCGTCGCGATTGTTTCGGTGGCGAGGCTCCGGTTAGCCCTTCACGCCGCGCGCACCGGATCGCGACCCCGGCGCGAGCGCCGCCGGCGCCGTTCGGCGGGCTCGGCGGTGGTATCCGGATCGAGCGCCGGCAGCGCATCCATGACCCGTTCCGGCGGGAAGATGACGATCACCTCCGTCCCGAAGCGGAGCGTCGAGTTGAGGCGGAACTCGCCGCCGTGCAATTCGACCAGCCCCTTGACGATCGGCAGCCCGAGGCCGGTGCCTTCCTCGGCGTTCTTCTGCGCCAGCGCGCCGCGGCCGAAAGACGATAGCACGATCGGGATTTCCTCCGGCGGAATGCCAGGCCCAGTGTCACGGATCGACAGATATTGCCCGCCGGTCCGGGTCCAGCCGACCTTGATGACGATCGAGCCGCCCTGGGGCGTGAACTTGATGGCGTTGGTGAGCAGGTTGAGCGTCACCTGGCGCACTGCCCGCTCGTCGGCCCAGATGCGCGGCAAGTCGCGCTCCAGCGCTTCGGTGATGGCGAGATGCCGCCGCTCGATTCGCATCGACAGGAGACGGAGACATTCCTCGACCACGCCGGTGAGCGGGACCGGCTCCTCCTTCAGTTCGTAGCGTCCGGCTTCAACCCGCGACAGGTCGAGAATTTCGTTGATGAGCATCAGGAGATGCTGACCGCTGGCGTGGATGTCGGTGGAATATTCCTTGTAGACTGACGCCGTATGGGGACCGAACAGCTCGGCCTTCATCACTTCGGAGAACCCGAGCACCGCGTTGAGCGGCGTGCGCAGTTCATGGCTCATCGTCGCCAGGAAGCGCGATTTGGCCAGATTGGCGCTCTCGGCGCGGCGGCGCGCTTCGTCCGAATTGAGCTTGGCCTGCTCGAGCTCGGCGATGAGCGAGTCCTTTTCCGCCTGAAACGAAATGTTCTGCGCCGCGGCGGCGTGCAGGCGCCGCGCGACGACCAGAAAATAGCCGATGACGCCGACCGCCAACGCCGCCGTCGGCAGCGCCGCCCCCTGAAGACGGGGGGCGTAGAGGATGATGACGCCGATGATCATCGGCAGCATACCGGCGACGAACGCCGCCGGAATGGCCGCCGCCAGAAGCGACATCACGGTCGAGACCAGGAGCATCACGACAATGGCGAACGCCTGAGCGTTGGGGTCGCGCGACTGGAGCAGCGCGACGATGAGATAGGCCCAGGCCGAGCCGCACAGCGTGGTCGACAACACGAACTTGCGCCGCCACGCGCCGGCGGCCTTCTCCTTTTCGCTGCTGTCGAGAAACGCGATCGGCAGCGCATAGCCGATCGCGATCGCGCAGGCGATGAAGGTGATCCAGGTCATCAGCGGACCGGCGTCGAGCCACGCCAGCGCGGTCGCGCAGACGCCAAGCGCGATGATCCCGAGCATCGGAGAGGCGCTGCGGTTGATCTCGGCGAACAGCCGCACCATCGCCGCCGAATGGCTCGGGACCGCATCGGGCTCGGAGAGCGACCGCCGCGCCTGCCGGAGCTGGATGCTCATCTTGCGCCGGCGCGCGGCGACGTCGGGGGCGCTTCCGCGCCCGCCCCCCGCCAGATCGGCCCCGACGTCACTCATAAAAACCCGATACGCACGCCCTTACTCGCGTCAACCATGCGGCCGAAATGCTTAACGAGCAACTGACGCGATGGCGAGGAATTGAGAGATTGTTGAGGCTATTTCGATTAACGTTGTTAAGTCCGCAGGCGCCAATTCCCGCCGGCCGGGGTCGAGCTTAAGCATTTCTTAACCCGCCGATGTCGCGGGTCTTATGGAGGCGGCGCCCGTCGCGGAGGAGGGCGGCATGAAGCTCTACAATTCCAATCTGGCCCCGAACCCGCGCCGCGTGCGCATCTTCCTGGCCGAGAAGGGCGTCAAGATCCCGCGCATCGAGGTCGATCTCGCCAAACTGGAGCACAAGGCGGCCGAATTCTCGGCCCTCAATCCCTTCCAGACCATCCCCATTCTCGAACTCGACGACGGGACGAGGATCGCCGAATCGATCGCCATCTGCCGTTACATCGAGGAATTGTGGCCGGAGCCGAACCTCTTCGGCTTAACCGCGCTCGAGCGGGCGACGATCGAGATGTGGCAGCGCCAGCTCGAATTGCGCCTGCTTCTGCCGATCGCCCAGGTGTTGCGCCACAGTCATCCGCACATGGCGGAAATGGAGAACCCGCAGGTTCCCGAATGGGCGGCGGCCAATCGGCCAAGGGCGCTCCGGGCGATGGCGATCGTCGACGAGGCGCTGCGCGACCGACCCTTCATCGCCGGAGACCGCTTCACCGTCGCCGACATCACCGGGCTGGTGGCGCTCGACTTCGCCAGGCCGGCGCGCATCGCCATCCCGCAGGAGCTCGCCAATCTCATCCGCTGGCGTGAGACCCTGAAGGCGCGGCCGAGCGCAACGGCATGAGGCGCCGGCTTTTGCTCGCCGGCGCGTCACACAGGCTCGAGTCGCTCAGTTAGTTGCAGACGCGCACGCCGCCGCGCCACCAGCAGTGCCGGCCGGCATAGGGGTGCGCATAGGCGCCGCCGCCATTTCGCCGGCAGCCGCCATTCGGTCCCCGATGAAAGCCGGCCCCGCAGCCGCCGGCCGTGAGCGTGAACGCGGATGGCGCCTGGTCGGCTAGCGAAGGAAATGGCATCGCGCCCGCGGGAACGGCGGTCGCCAGGCCGACCAAAGCAAGCGCAGACGCAAACAGGATTTTTCGCATGAGATCACCTTTCGATTCGTGACGGGCCCAGATCTAGCGAGCCGTCGTTGAATGGCGGCTGAATGACTGCTCGAGCGCGCGCGCGACATCTGAGGATGGTTAACGCGGGCCGCCTGAGGTTTGCTGCGCTCGTTCCCTGGTCCGGCTTGGCGCCATCGTTGCTTGGCGACATCGCGCCCCGCTAGGCCTGAGGTCGCGCCAGACTTCAGGCGGCTCAAGAGGCGGGCGCCGGCGACCCGATGATCTCGACCGTTCTCTTCGACATGAACGACGTTCTGTGCCGCTATGACCGGGAGCTTCGCGTCGCCCGTCTCGCGCGCGCGAGCGGCAAGTCGCCCGCGTTTGTCGAGGCGGCCATCTGGGGGTCCGGCTACGAGGACCTCGGCGACTCCGGCGCCATGGACGCCGAGGGTTATCTTGGCGGGTTCGCCGAGCGATTGGGCGGCGGCTTGACGCTCGACGCGTGGACCGGGGCGTTGCGCGCCGCGCTGACCCCGCTGCCCGAGGCGCTGGCGCTTGCGGCGGCGCTCGGGCGCCGGGCTGTGGTGGCGGTTCTGACCAATAACAATCTCCTGGTGGCGCGCGAGATCGACGCGATCTTCCCCGAGCTCAGACCGATCTTCGGCCGCAATATCTTCGTCTCGGCCGAATTTCGCGCCCGAAAGCCCGCTCCGGAGGTCTATCGCCGCTGTCTCGCCCGGCTCGGCGCGACGCCGGAGGCGGCGCTGTTCGTCGACGACAGCTCAAGGAACGTGGCTGGAGCCGAGGCCGCAGGCCTCACCGGCTTTCTCTATGTCGGCGCCGACGCACTGGCCGAGCGGTTGAGGGGGGCGGGATTGCTGCCGCACACCGGATAGCCGCTCGGCCCTTCGGAAGCCGTCGCCTTCAACGCCGGGCGCGCGGCTTGCGGTTAGGCCATTTGACGATCCGGTCCGGCCAATATTCGGGCGCGAGGTCGGTCTCGCTGGCCGAGACCCGGCCGCGCACCGAGACGCCGGCCTCGTGCACGCTGTCGGGCGAACCCGAAACCAACGGATGCCAGTCGAACAGGTCCCGTCCTTCGGCGACCAGCCGATAGGCGCAGGTGACCGGGAGCCAGCTCAGCTCGCGCACCGCGGCCGGCGTCAACTTCACGCAGTCGGGAACCCGCCGGTGGCGCTGCCGATAGTCTTGGCAACGGCAGGTCTTGGCGTCGAGCAGCTTGCAGCCGATGTCGGTGAAATGGATCTCGCCATCGTCTTCGTCCTCGAGCTTGACGAGGCAGCAGCGGCCGCAACCGTCGCACAGGCTTTCCCATTCCGCCGAACTCATCTCGTCGAGCGTCTTCACCCGCCAAAATGGCGGGGCTGGCTGGTCTTTCGCCGTCATGGGATCGGCTTCAAGCCTCTCGTCCGGTTGACTTCCGCGCGCCGCTCGAGGCGGCGCCGACCTCGTCTTGCGCGAGCAGGCGCGCTGCATCCCGCTCAGGGCGGCGAGCGCCCCGCCTCGACACTAGGTCAGGTCCTGCTCGTACGCCAGCCCGGACGTGATGGCGAATGGACTTTCCTCCGCGTTGGCGCAAGAGTGCGGCTCAAGCAGCGGGGAAACGCAATTCGCCAGGCAGGACATCAAACCCGTGACCACGCTCGTCATCAGTCACCCGGCCTGCCTGGCGCACGAGATGGGCGAGGGCCATCCCGAGCGGCCCGACCGATTGCGCGCGATCGAGCGCGCCCTGGAGAGCGAGGCGTATCAGATGCTGGCGCGCGACCTCGCCCCGCGCGCCGACCTTGACGCCATCGCCCGGGTCCATCCCAAAGACTATATCGAAGCGATCCGCGCTGCGACGCCGAAGCAGGGTCTGGCGGCGGTCGATCCGGATACGTCGATGTCGCCGGGCAGCTATGAGGCCGCCCTGCGAGCGGCCGGCGGCGCGCTCTTCGCCGTCGATGAAGTGATGAGCGGCAAGGTTCGCAACGCCTTCGTCGCCACGCGCCCTCCGGGCCATCACGCCGAAGTCGCGAACCCGATGGGCTTCTGCTTCTTCAACAATGCGGCGATCGCCGCGCGCCACGCCCAGGCGGCGCACGGCGCCGAGCGGGTCGCGATCGTTGATTTCGACGTCCATCACGGCAACGGAACGCAGCACATCTTCTGGGACGATCCGACCGTAACCTACGCTTCGACCCACGAGATGCCGCTCTATCCGGGCACCGGCGCGGTCGGCGAGCGCGGCGAGCACAACCAGATCGTCAACGCCCCGCTGCGAGCGGGCGACTCGGGCGAAACCTTCCGCGAGGCGATGGAGGCCGTGATCCTGCCGCGCGTCGAAGCGTTCTCACCCGATCTCATCATCGTCTCGGCGGGCTTCGACGCCCACCACCGCGATCCGCTCGGCAATCTCAACCTGGTCGAGGCGGACTACGGCTGGGCGACGCGGCGGCTGATGGAGATCGCGCGCCGGAAGTGCGGCGAGCGTGTCGTCTCGGTGCTCGAAGGCGGCTACGATCTTAATGGGCTCGCGCGCTCGGTCGCCGTGCACGTAACGACGCTGATGGAGGGGTGACGGCGCGCGCCGGAAGGCGCTCACGTCTCGGCGATGCCGCCGAGATCGCCGGCCTGCGAGCCGCTGTCGCGCCCGTGCGGCAGCGCGAGGTAGTCCGCCGAGCGCATTTCGTACAGGCGCGAGGCGGTGCGGGCGAACTCGAACGCCTCCGCGCCGTCGGCGCCGGCATAAAGCGTCTTCGGTTCGCCGGCCGCCGAGGCGATCAGCTTGACCCGCATGTCGTAAAGCGCGTCGATCAGGATGATGAACCGCTTGGCCTCGTTGCGCTCGCTTTCGGCAAGCGCGGGGATGCGGTCGATGATGATTGTGTGAAAGCGCTGGGCGATCTTGAGATAGTCGGACGCGCCGAGCGGTCGCCGGCACAGCGCGTCGAAATCGAACCGCGCGACGCCGTCTATCGCCTGCGGGACGTCGAGATGGCGGCCGAGAAGCTCGATTTCAAGCGGCTCGCCCCTGTCATGGCCGGTCAGCGTCAGGAACGCGGCGTCGAGGGCGGCGTCCGCCTTCGGGCCGATGGGCGAGTAATAGACCGGCGCGCGCTTGAGCTTCTCGAGCCGGTAGTCGGTGCGCGCGTCGAGCTCGACGATGTCGAGCCGCTCCTCGATCATCGCGATGAAGGGCAGGAACAGCGCGCGATTGAGCCCGTCCCGATAAAGATCGTCCGGCGCCACATTCGACGTCGCAACCACCACCACGCCGGCGGCGAACAGCGCCGCAAACAGGCGCCCCAGGATCATCGCGTCGGCGATGTCGCGCACCGAAAACTCGTCGAAGCACAGAAGCGAGGCCTCGCGCGCCAGCTCCGCCGCAACCGGGGCGATCGGATCTTCGCCCACGACCTCGCCGCGCTTCAGCGCCTGGCGCCACTGATGCAGCCTTGCGTGCGCGTCGGCCATGAAGGCGTGAAAATGCGCCCGGCGCTTGCTCGGCCCCGTGACCGCATCGAAGAACATGTCCATCAGCATCGTCTTGCCGCCGCCGACCGGACCGTGGATATAGAGGCCGCGCGGCGGCTCAGCGGCCTTGTGCCCGATCAGCCAACCGAAGGCGCCGGGCTTCGGCTCGGGGCGATAGTCCTCAAGCCCCGCGCTCAGCGCATCGAGCTTCCACGCCAACTCCGCCTGCGCCGGGTCAAATTCGAACCCGCGGTCGGAAACGAGCGCACGGTAGCCCTGGGCGATACGGCTCATGGACGGGTCTTGGCCGGGGAAAGGGAAGGGAGGAATCGGTTCAGGAGCTATTAGTTTCGATGGACGCTCGACTCAAGGTCTTTAGGTTTCGGCGCGCGCTCTATCGGAAGCCCGCCGGAAGCCGGGCTTCGACTTGGCGGATCGCGGCCGCCTCGTCTTCATCAAGCAGATAGCCGGCTCTGACAAGGTCGGCCGCCTTGTCGCGCGCAAGCCTAAGGTAATCCGCGCGCGAGCCATAGCGGCGCGCGAGCTCCTCGGCCGGAAAAGGCCGCCAGCCGGAGAAATTGCCGCAGGTTTCCCCGATCGAGGCGATGACGGCGGGCGATAGCGCCGGAGGGTCGGCGAG
>Ga0302314_10019272_pt1 | contig 11346 bp, 8 predicted proteins | sample III_Palsa_N2_3_FD_200533 | JGI IMG/M metagenome (GOLD analysis project Ga0302314, IMG submission 200533) | Peat permafrost microbial communities from Stordalen Mire near Abisko, Sweden - III_Palsa_N2_3 | ecosystem: Environmental > Terrestrial > Soil > Palsa > Peat permafrost | place: Sweden... | reverse complement strand
ACGCCATGGCCGGCATCGCCAATGTCCGCGATATCCAGTCCCAGGTGATCCAGGGCTCGTCGACCACCATCGTCACCTTCGAGCTCGGCGAGGACCTGCAAAAGGTCACCGACGAGGTGCGCACGCGGGTGGACCAGGTGCGCGCCGTGCTGCCGCGCGAGATCGATCCGCCTTCGGTCCAGCGGCTGGAGATCGATTCCAGCCCGATCATCACCTATGCGGTGGCCGCGCCGGGCATGACCCCCAGCCAGCTGTCCTGGTTCATCGACGACACCGTCTCGCGCACCTTGCAGTCCGAAAAGGGCGTGGCCCAGATCTCGCGGGTTGGCGGGGTCGACCGCGAGATCAATGTGGTGATCAATCCCGACAAGATGGCTGCCCAGGGCCTGACCGCCGCGGCGCTGAACACCGCCCTGCAATCCTTCGATATCGACTCGCCCGGCGGCCGCCTGACCATCGGCGACCGCGAGCAGACGGTGCGCGTGCTGGGCTCGGCGACCACGGTCGAGCAGTTGCGCGGCCTGAGCATTCCGCTAGGGGTGGGCCGCTTCGTCAAGCTGTCGGACATCGCCGATGTGGGCGATGGCGCTTCCGAACCGCGGGGCTTCGCGCGGTTGAACGACCGGCCGGTGGTCGGTTTCCAGGTCCTGAAGACCAGCAACGCTAGCGAGGTGACGGTCGAGGACGGCGTCGGCAAGGCGATCGCCAAGCTGCAGGCGCAGCACAAGGACGTCACCTTCACCAAGATCTTCTCCACCGTCGACGACACCCGCGCCAGCTACGCGGCGACCCTGCGCGCCATGCTCGAGGGGATGGTCTTGGCCTCGCTGGTGGTCTGGCTGTTCCTGCGCGACTGGCGCTCGACAGTGATCACCGCCATCGCCATGCCCGTCTCGCTGGTGCCGACCTTCCTGTTCATGGCCGTGCTGGGCTTCAGCCTGAACGTGGTGACGCTGCTGGCCCTGACCCTGGTGATCGGCATCCTGGTCGACGACGCCATCGTCGAGATCGAGAACATCCAAAAGCGCGTCCAGGCCGGCGCGCGGCCCTATCGCGCGGCCATGGAGGGCGCCGACCAGATCGGCCTGGCCGTGGTCGCCACCACCGCCTGCATCGTGGTGGTGTTCGCGCCGGTGTCCTTCATGGGCAGTATTCCCGGCCAGTTCTTCAAGGAATTCGGCATCACCGTGGTGTTCGCGGTGCTGTTCTCGCTGCTGGTCGCGCGGCTGCTGACGCCCCTGCTGGCGGCCTATTTCCTGAAGCCCGCCGCCGACCCGCATCCGCGCCCGCCGATGCCGCGCTTCTATCGGCGGGTGCTGGAGTGGGCGCTGTCGCACCGGATCGTCACCTGCATCATCGGCGGGGTGATCTTCCTGGCCTCGCTGGGCCTGACCATCGCCCTGCCGTCCGGCGTCCAGCCGCCGGGCAATCCGGACTATATCTTTATCGGCATCCAAGGCCCGCCCGGCGCGTCCCTGGCCGACATGGACCGCATCTCGCGCGATGCGACCAAGCTGCTGCGCGACAAGGTGCCGGAGACCGCCAACGTCTTCACCCAGATCGGTTCGGTGGCCGGCGAAGGCTTCGCCGGCGGCGGCGGCAGCGGCGGGGTGGCGGCCGGCACCATCACCCTGGTGCTGAAGGACGATCGCAAAGCGACCGACACCGAGATCCAGGACCGCATCCGCAACGACCTGCGCCAGATCCCCGACGCGCGGATCAGCTTCCAGGGCGGCGGCTTCGGCAATGCCGGGGTCCAGATCGTGCTGACCAGCCAGAACGGTCCGGCGCTCAATGCGGTGGGCGACATCCTGGAGCGCCAGATGCGCTCGCTGAAGACCATCGCCGACCCCAGACCTTCATCGCCGCCGACCGGACCCGAGATCGCCATCCGCCCCAAGCCCGAGGAGGCCGCGCGCCTCGGCGTCAACGCCCAGGCGATCGCTTCGCTGGCGCGCGTCGCCACCATCGGCGACATCGACGCCAATGTGCCGAAACTAACCGACGGCGAGCGTCGTGTGCCCATCCGCGTGCGCCTGCCGGTGGAGGCGCGCAGCAATATCGACGTCATCAAGTCACTGCAGGTGCCGACCGCCAATGGCGGGACCGCCCGGCTGGACAGCGTGGCCGATGTGCAGTTCCAGGCCGGCCCGGCGCTGATCAACCGCTTCAACCGCCAGCGCATGCTGGCCATCGACGGCGATCTGGCCGGCGGCGCCCAGCTGGGCCAGGGGCTGAAAGAGGTCAGCCAACTGCCGATCATGAAGCACTTGCCGGACGGCGTGGCGCCCGCAACCACCGGCCAGTCGCAGCAGTTCATCGAGCTGTTCACCCAGCTGGGCATCGCCATCTTCACCGGCGTCAGCATGATCTATGCGGTGCTGGTGCTGCTGTTCCGCAGCTTCTTCAAGCCGATCACCATCCTGTCGGCCCTGCCGCTGGCGATCGGCGGCGCCTTCATGGGGCTTTTGATCTTCCACGAATCCGTCTCCATCCCCTCGCTGATCGGGCTTCTGATGCTGCTGGGGCTGGCGGCCAAGAACTCGATCCTGTTGGTGGAGTACGCCATCGAGCGCGAACGCGCCGGCGTGCCCCAGCGCGAGGCGATCATCGAGGCCTGCCGCGAGCGGGCCCGGCCGATCGTGATGACCACCATGGCCATGGCCGCGGGCATGCTGCCGACGGCCCTGGCCATCGGCAAGGGCTCGGAATTCCGCCAGCCCATGGCGGTGGCGGTGATCGGCGGCCTGATCACCTCGACCATCCTGTCGCTGGTCATGGTGCCGGTGGTCTATGAGATCATCGACGATTTCGAACACTGGCTGACCCCGCGCCTGGCCCGCTACGTGACGCCGCAAGAAGCGCCCGTGGCCGCCGCGCCGGTGGATAGGCTCTAGCGGGGTTTCCACACCACCCGTCATCCCGGACGGCCTGCAAGGCCGAGCCGGGATCCAGGGGCCAACGCACCCGCCCTGGGCCCCGGCTCTCCGCTACGCTGCGGCCGGGGTGACGACACAGAAATAGGACCTCGTTTGAGGCAGGTTCGTTGCCCTGGAATGCCACCTCGGCATTTGACTCAGCCTCTCCCCTCGGTGGATAGTTAGGCATCCTAACTAATAACAACGACAAACCAGGCCCCGGAGGAAATCATGAGCGACGACGCGGGTGCGCCGATCCTGACGCGCACGGCGGTGGTCCAGACCACCAACGGCCCGGTGCGGGGCTATGCCGAGGGCGGGCTTCAGATCTTCAAGGGACTGCGTTATGGCGCGCCGCCGGTGGGTCCGCTGCGCTTCAAGCCGCCGCAAAAACCCGCGCCGTGGAGCGAGCCGGCCGTTGCGATCGCGCTGGCCGCGCCCTCGATGCAGGCCGGCGTCGATCCGACCGCGCCGGTAGGCCAGCCGCAACGCAGCGCCGGAACCCCGGCCACGCCGGGCGAGCCGCCGGCCAGCGAGGACTGCCTGTTCATCAATGTCTGGACGCAAGGCCTGAGCGACGCCAAGCGCCGGCCGGTGATGCTCTGGCTGCATGGCGGCGGTTTCGCCAATGGTTCCGGCGGCGCGGCCATGTATGACGGCGAGGCCCTGGCGACCAAGGGCGACGTGGTCATCGTCACGGTCAATCACCGGCTGAACGTGTTCGGCTATCTGCACCTGGCCGAGCTGGCCGGCGCCGACTACGCCCAATCCGGCGCGGCGGGCATGCTGGACATCGTCCAGGTGCTGGAATGGGTGCGGGACAATATCACCGCGTTCGGCGGCGATCCGGGCAACGTGACCATTTTCGGCGAGTCCGGCGGCGGCTGGAAGGTCAGCCTGCTCATGGCCATGCCGGACGCCCACGGGCTGTTCCACAAGGCGATCATCCAGAGCGGCCCCGGCCTGCGCGCCGCCAAGCCGGAGACGGCGACGCAGACGGCGCGCAGCCTGATGGAGGCGCTGTCGCTCGCGCCGGACGATATCGGCGCGCTGCAGGCCGCATCGAGCGAGGCCATCAGCGGCGCCGCGGCCACTGTGGTGGCGCGGCTGCCGGCCGACCAGCGGCTGAACGGCTTCTCGCCGGTCAAGGACGGGACCGCCATTCCGGGCGACCCGTTCATTCCCACGGCGCCCGCCCTGTCGGCTGACATCCCTCTGATGATCGGCACCAACAAGGACGAGGCGACCCTGTTCATGATCGGCGACCCGAGGTTCGGCTCGCTGACCGAGGAGGACCTGGCCAAACGGTCCAAGGCCTCGGCCGGCGACAAGGCCGATGCGCTGGTGGCGCTGTTCCGCGAGCTGCATCCCGACAACGGCCCCAGCCACCTGATCAGCGACGTCCAGACGGCGGCGGGCATGTGGTCCGGCTCGATCACTTTGGCTGAGCGCAAAGCCGCCCAGAAGGCCGCGCCGGTCTATATGTACCAGCTGACCTGGGAGACGCAGGTCGCCCGCGGCCGGCTGAAATCGCCCCACGCCCTGGAGATCCCGCTGGTCTTCGACAATGTCGAAAAAGCCCGCAATTTCGTCGGGCGCGGGGACGAGCCCCAGGTCCTGGCCGACCAGATGTCCAGCGCTTGGCTGGCCTTCGCCAAGACCGGCGACCCGAACGCCGATGGCGTTCCGGCCTGGCCGGCCTATGACGCTGAGACCCGGGCGACGATGATGTTCGACCTGGAAAGCCAGGTGGTGAACGATCCCAACGCCGAGGTGCGAGCGGTGTTGCAGGGCTAAGAGGGCTCCGCGCCCGCCGAACGGCCGGTCAAGTCGTCGGCGAAACGTCTCAGTAGGCGGGTAAGGTCGTTCAGGTCCTGTTCGCTCCAGCGGGCGAGGATCGGGCCGGCCAGGCGCGCCCGCGCCGCGTCCAGGGCGTCGGTCATGGCGCGGCCCTTGTCGGTGACCACCGCCTCGTGGATGCGGCGGTCGGCTGGGTTCGGCCGTCGCGCGACCAGGCCGAGGCTTTCCAGTTTCGCCACCTGTCGGCTGACGGTGGTGTGATCGCGTCCGGCGCCGTCCGCCAGCTCCACAACGCCGATCGGGCCCCGTCGCTCAATGCGTACGAGCAGGGGGAAGAGCGCTCGATCGAGCGCGATGCCGGCCTCCTTGATCAGCACATCGTCCCGCTGGGGGCGGTTCATGAGCACCGCGAGGTCGATCAAGGCTTCGTGGAGTTGGCGAATATCGCTGGGCATGTGTGTAAAATGCATATTTTTCTTGACCCCGTCCAGGCGGCCGGATAACCCGTGCAAAATACACAGGTTAGGATGTGGCAATGACGACGAACCCCGACACTGACGTGCTGATCTGCGGGGCGGGCGCCGCTGGCCTGACCCTGGCGGTCGACCTGGCGCGCAGGGGCGTGGCTTTCCGGCTGATCGACAAGGCGAAGGGACCTTTCCAGGGCTCGCGCGGCAAGGGGATCCAGCCCCGCGGCCAGGAGGTGCTTGAAGACCTTGGCGTGCTGGATCGGATCGCCGGCGCCGGCGGCCCCTATCCCCCGCAGCGGATCTATGGCGGCGACGGTTTCCAGGATGCGCCGGTGATGGCCGAACTCGCCCCGGCGCCGGATGAACCCTATCGCACGGCGCTGATGTCGCCCCAGTTCCTGACCGAGGCGGCGCTGCGCGAACGTCTGGCCGAGCTGGGCCGGGCGCCCGAGTTCGGTCTTGAACTCAAAGGCTTCGACCAGGACGCGGACGGCGTCGATGTCCGACTGGACGGCGCGGCGGGGGAGGCGGCCCTGCGGGTTCGCTATCTCGTCGGCGCCGATGGGGGCCGCAGCTTCGTGCGCCAGGCGCTGGGGGTCGGATTTCCGGGTGAGACCCTGGGCGTGAGGGCCGTCGTCGCCGATGTCGAGATCGACGGCCTTGGCCGCGATGTCTGGCATCGCTGGGGCGTGGCGCCCGAAAGCATGATTGGGATCTGCCCGCTGTTGGGGACGGACCTCTTTCAGTTGCAGGCGCCGATTCCGCTGGAGGGCGAGGTCGATCTTTCCGTCGAAGGCCTGAGCGCCATGCTGGCCGATCGCTCCGGCCGGAGCGACCTTGTCGTCCGCACCGTCGCCTGGGCCTCGGCCTATGTCATGAGCGCGCGCCTGGCCGATCGCTATCGGGTCGGGCGCGTGTTTCTGGCCGGGGACGCCGCGCACATCCATCCGCCGACCGGGGGCCAGGGGCTGAACACCAGCCTGCAGGACGCCTACAATCTCGGCTGGAAGCTGGCCGCGGCCCTGGCGGGCGCGCCCGAGGCGCTGCTGGACAGCTACGAGATCGAGCGCCGGCCGATCGCCGCTGGCGTGCTGGGGCTCAGCAAAGGGCTTTTGACGGCGGCCCAGCAGCGCGGCGAGATGCGACGGGGCCGCGACACCCAGCAGTTGGACCTCGGCTATCCGGACTCGCCGCTGTCGCTGCCGTCGCCGGACGGCGCGGCGAAGGTTCAGGCCGGGGACCGGGCGCCCGACGCGCCTTGCCGCGGCGGCGGGGGCCAGCCGACCCGCCTGTTCACTCTGTTCCAGGGGCCGCACTGGACCCTGCTGGGATATGAGGCGGACGGCGCCGCGCCCATTCTGGCGCGTCCCGGCCTGCATATTCACAGGGTTGGCGAAGGCGGGGACATCGTCGATGACGGTGGCCACATCCAATCCTCCTATGGCCTGTCTCCTGGCGATTGGGTGCTGGTGCGGCCTGATGGTTATGTCGGTGCGATCGTCTCATCCTGGCAGGCTCCGCCGTCGGACGCCTACCTCGCCGGCGTCGGCCTGCCGCCTGCGCGCGGGATGCTGTTCGACCCGGAAAGCCAAGTGGTGAAGGATCTGAACGTCGAGGTGCGGGAGGTGCTGCAGGGGTAGGGCGCCCGGCTGTAGCCGCGTGTATTGCGAGTTGCGCAACTAAAGGTGCGTCCACACCTTGCGAAGTTCCATGCCGACGCATTCCGAGAGCCTTCGGCCTTGCTCGGCGGTCGTGTTTTCAATGTTGGGATTCATGGCTTCGAGCACGAACCGGCCGAACGCCGTTGGCCAAACATAGTGGAGATCGTTGAGCGACACCGTCGAGCCGCAACACGGCGTGGTGACCTCGAGCTTGGTGAAGTCGAGCTCCGCGGCGCGGCTCACCGCATCTCCCCACCACCCTTCCGCATCCGCTCCGCACGAAGGGCATTCAACCCCGGACCAATTGCCGTAGGGGTGAAAGAGCTCGATCTTCTCCATGAAGTCGACGCTGATCTCTCCGTCCGGCGCCATCGACGCGAGCAACTCGGCTGCTTGATCGGCGGCGTCGGGCGTCGGTTGCCAGGACGGATCGACCGGAATGAATTTCAGCCAATTGTCAGACATCCCGCCCTCACGATGGTTTCCGCAGCCGCGCCGCATTAGCGCGTCTTTGTAGCAGTTGCGAGGCCGGGCGATAAGAACAAAAGCAGAACGATTCGAGGGACGTAGACGATAGGCGTGGCGATCAGGCCGGCTGGTTTTACAACCCGAAAATCATGGACGTCGCGGACTTGGGCGCCTCATTGGTTGTCAACGCCACCCGCCGCGCCGCATATTCCGGAACCCGCGTTACAGCCGGCCGTTGCTGAATCGCAGCCGGGAAGCCTGAGGAGCGTCATGTTGAAGCCGAAAGCGCCGAAGCCGAAAGCCGCTGAAAAGGCGGCCGCGCCGAAGGTCCGGTCCAATCTGCTGAGGTTGAAGCCCGTGGGCCAGCAGGTGATCGTGATCACCGGCGCCACCTCCGGCGTCGGCCTGGCCACCGCGCGCGCGGCGGCGGCGCGGGGGGCGAAGCTTGTCTTGACGGCGCGCAACGAGGCGGGGCTGGAGGCGGTGCGTGCCGACCTGGCCGCCAAGGGCGCCAGCGTGGCCTACGCCGTCGCCGACGTCGCCGACCGGGCGGCGCTGCAAGCCGTCGCCGATCTGGCGGTCGAGCGGTTCGGCGGGTTCGATACTTGGGTCAACGGCGCCGGCGTCTCGATCTTCGGGGCGATCTCCAAGACCCCTATGGAGGATCAGCGGCGGCTGTTCGAGACCAACTATTGGGGCCTCGTGAACGGTTCGCTGATCGCGGTGGAGCAGTTCAAGACCCGCGCGGGCGGCGGCGCGCTGATCAATGTCGGCTCGGTGCTGGGCGACGTGGCGATCCCGCCGCAGGGGGTGGTCAGCGCCTCCAAGCACGCGGTGAAGGGGTTCACCAACGCCCTGCGCATGGAGCTGATCGGCCAGCGCGCGCCGGTGTCAGTGACCCTGATCAAGCCCTGGGCGCTGGATACGCCGTACAAGGATCATGCCCGCAACCTGACCGGCATGGCGGTGAGAAATCCGCCGCCGGTCTATGGCGCCTCGCTGGCCGCCCAGGCCATCCTGCACGCCGCCGAGCATCGGACGCGCGAGCTGACCGTGGGCGGCGGCGGGCAAGCGCTGGCCATCGTCAATGCCATCGCGCCGTACCTGGCCGAGCCGCTGTTGGCCTGGGCCGCGCCCGCGCTGAGCCGAGATGGATCGGGTCGTCGGCAGGCCATGGTCGACAACCTCTATCAGCCAGGCCAGGAGCCGAGGGAGCGCTCGTTCCAGCGGGCGGTGCGCGAGACCAGCCTCTACACCAGCGCCCAGATGCGGCCCAAGACCACCTTGACCCTGGCGGTGCTCGCCGGGCTGGCCGCCAGCGCCGCATTCAGGCTTGGGGCGTCGAATTGGGGGGCGTCGAAGGGGCGGCGGGAGCCGGACCAGTCGGATCCCTCGCCCCATTCGCTGATTAAGGCGCCGCCGGTTCAGGCCTTGGCGGCGAGGCTCGGCTTGAACGGCCTGGGGATCCGCGCAGCGCCCTGACGCTCGAACATCCAGCCGGGATATTCGCTGGGCAGGGCCGAGACCTTGTCCAGGGCTTCGATCTGCTCGGCCGTCAAGGTCAGGTCGGCGGCGGCCAAGTTATCCTCCAGCTGGTCCATGCGCCGGGCCCCGATGATCACCGTGGTCACGAACGGCTTGGCCAGCACCCAGGCCAGCGCCACCCGCGCCACCGTCGCATCATGGGCCTCGGCCACCTCGCGCATCACGTCGACGCAGGCCCAGGCGCGGTCGCGGTTCACCGGCGGGAAGTCGAAGCCGGTGCGGCGCGCGCCTTCCGGCCCGTTCGAGCCCGGGCCGAACTTGCCCGACAGCAACCCGCCGGCCAGCGGCGACCAGACCATCAGGCCGACGTTCTGGTCGCCCATCATCGGGACGATCTCGCGCTCCAGGTCGCGGCCGGCGATGGAGTAGTAGGCCTGGACGGTCTCGAACCGGGACCAGCCGCGCTGCTCAGAAATCCCCAGCGACTTCATGATCTTCCAGGCCGCCCAGTTGGAGCAGCCGATGTAGCGGACCAGGCCTTCGGAGACGAGGTCGTCCAGCGCCCGCAGGGTCTCCTCGACCGGGGTGACGATGTCGTTGCCGTGGATCTGGTAGAGGTCGATATGGTCCAGGCCCAGCCGATCCAGGCTGGCCTTGACCCCGTCCATGATGTGGCCGCGCGAGGCGCCGCGATCATTGGGGCCGGTCCCCATATCGCCGAACACCTTGGTGGCGATGACCACGTCGGAGCGCTTGACGCCCAGATTCTTCAGCGACTGGCCGAGCATCTGCTCGGAAACGCCCATCGAATAGACGTCGGCGGTGTCGAAGAAATTGATCCCGCCGGCCAGGGCGCGAGCCATCAACTCGTCGACCGCCGGCTGGCCCAGCCCGCCGATGGCCTCCCAAATGCCGTCCTGACCGCCGAAGGTCATGGTTCCAAGGCATATTTCCGAAACGTACAGGCCCGTGCGGCCAAGCTGCCGATAGCGCATGGTGAACCTCTCCTGGAGATGGCGACGATCTGGGAGGACGGCGGGTGGGGCCGCGCTCGGCGATAGTCTAGATCGGCAAGGCGCCCGGACGCTACCGCCGCCGCGGCTATTTCGCCCGCTCCGGCTTGTGGGCGGCCTGCACCTCAATCTCGCACAACATGCCAGGTCCGACGAGCGAGGCGACCTGGACGGTCGCTCGCGCGGGTTTGTTCGGCTGCCCGGGCGTGCCGAAAAAAGTCAGATAGGCGGCCATCATGCCCGGAAAGTCCATCTTGCCGTCCTTGGCCGGATCTCCGGCCAGATAGACCCGCATCATCACCACATCGGCCAGGCTCATGCCCTGCGCCTTCAGGGCGTCGGACAACCGCGCGAACACCCCCGTCGCCTGGGTCTTGGTGTCGCCATAGGCGGCTGCCGTGCCCGGCGGCGCCTTGGGATCGATCACCGGCGGGGTCAGGCCGCTGACATAGACCAAGTCATAGCCGGCGGGGACGCTGACCGCGGTCGCTATCGGCGAAGCCGCAGGACCCGCGCGTGTGATCTCGTCGGCGCGCGCGGGGCCGGCCGTGATTGTCAGGGCGCCGAGGATGGCGAGGATGAAGCGTTTCATGATCTGCCTCTTGTTCTGGTTTGATGGGTTTAGTGGGCCTGCAGGCTGTGCGTCGCGTTGGCGTCGAGCTTGGCGCGGGCCTCCGCCACGATCCGCGGCGCGACCGCCGGCGCCTTGTTGCCCCAGGATGCGCGAGCATAGGTCAGGATCGCGGCTATGTCGGCGTCGTTCAGATCGTCCTTGAAAGTCGGCATGCCGCCGCGGCCCTTCAGCACCACGCCGACCAGGGGGCTGGCGTCGCCCTGAACCAAGGGATTGCCGGCCAGGGCTGGAAAGGCGCCCTTGACGCCGGCCCCGTTCGCCTGGTGGCACGCCGAGCAATTGTCGATAAACAGCGACTGTCCCGTCGGGGCGTCGGTCTGGGCCGAAGCCGTCGAGGCCAGGCCCATGGCGGCTATTGCGGCGAAACGAAAACGTGTCACGGGACTAAACCTCAAACCTGTTGGACGCGGGCGTGAAGCTTGGCGATCTGTTGCCAAGCCGATTCAATGGCGGCGGCCTGCCAGCCGTTATTATAGGTCAAGTGCTCCCCGGCCAGATAGATCCGCCCATCCGGCGCGCAGAGCGTCGGATAGGCGGTCCGGCGCGCGTCCTCGCTCCAGTTCGCCCAGCCGCCTAGGTTGTTCTTCTCCAGGTGCCAGGAAAAGGAGAAGGCGTTTTCAAAATTCTCTGTGTACTGAGGGAATATTTTCTGACCCGCGGCGACCGCGAAGGCCGCGCGAGCGGCGGGGGACTTGGCGCTGACCTTGGCGGCCTCCGCTCCGAAGGCGTAGTAGCCCAGGATGACGCCCTTTTGTCCCTGCCAGCCAGTCGATGGGAACGAGATGCTGCCGACGCCGGGCATGTCCGTATAAATATGCCCGCCATAGATGAAGTCGTCCTCTTCCCAGAACCGCCGCTTCATCTGCAGGCCGATCTTGTTCACCGGCGCGTAGGAGA
>Ga0302314_10019268_pt1 | contig 11348 bp, 10 predicted proteins | sample III_Palsa_N2_3_FD_200533 | JGI IMG/M metagenome (GOLD analysis project Ga0302314, IMG submission 200533) | Peat permafrost microbial communities from Stordalen Mire near Abisko, Sweden - III_Palsa_N2_3 | ecosystem: Environmental > Terrestrial > Soil > Palsa > Peat permafrost | place: Sweden... | reverse complement strand
AGTGGGTGCTGAACCGTGTGTGCATGGATTACCGGCGGCTGCAGGCCGAGGTACCCGACCCGGGTCGCATCTCGCTGAACCTGTCGCTCAAACAGCTGCGCGAGGCCAGTTTCATCCTGCGCTGCCGCTCGGTGTTCCGCAGCCACGGCGTATCACCGGATCACTTCGAACTCGAAATCACCGAGTCCACCCTCATGGCGGACACCCAGCGTACGGTGCGCCTGCTGGGCGAACTGCATGAGATGGGTCTGCACCTGTCGATCGATGATTTCGGCACCGGCTACTCCTCCTTGTCGGCGCTGCAGCAGTTCCCCATCGGCACACTGAAGATCGATCAGTCCTTCGTCCGCGATGTCTCCGAGGACGCCGGCGATGCGACCATCGTCCGCACCATCATCGACATGGGTCGCAGCCTCGGGCTGGACGTGGTGGCCGAAGGCATCGAATCGCAACGGCACCTCGACTTCCTGCGCGAGCATCGCTGCCAGTACGGTCAGGGCAAGCTGTTCAGCGACGCCAACACCATCGACGCCCTGCTCGCCCTGCTGGCCCGACAGGCTGCCGGCGAGGCGCCGTTCGGCCATCTCATCCACCGCACGGGACTGGCGAGCCGCCGGGCATGATGTCGCGCGTTTGAGGCGGGCATGAAGGCACCGTGGGCCCGCTGGGTTGGTGCTGCCATCGCGGCGCTGTGGGTCGCGGTCACCGTGTACTACGCCACCCGCCCTCTGCCGGCCGGCATGCGACTGGCCAGCGCCCCGCGGACCGTCCCGACCCGCGACGTGACCTTTCTCAATGACATCACCGGAGCCAACGCCTATGACCGCGGCTTCAGCACGCACACAATCTTTGATGCCATGCTGCGCACCATCGGGGAGGCGCGCAGCCTCGTGGTGCTGGACTGCCACCTGTGCAACGACCTGCACCGCACCCCCGCGGACACCGCCGCGGGCCTGACTCCCATGGCCGCGCAGCTGGTGGATGCGCTGCTGGCGCGCAAGGCGGCGGTCCCGGGATTGCAGGTCCTCGTCATCGCCGATCCGATCAACGACCTGTACGGTTCTGCGCCCACCCCGGAGTTCGTCAGGCTGCGCGCAGCCGGCATCCAGGTGGTGACGGCCGACCTGGCGCGCCTGCGGGATCGCAATGTCCTGTACTCGGGACTGTGGCGGCTGACGCTCAAATGGTGGAGCCATCCGGATGCCGGCGGCGGTTGGCTGCCCAACCCCTTCAGCGACGACGGACCGCGGCTGACCGTGCGTGCCTGGGCGCAGCTCGCGAACCTCAAAGCAGCAAACCGTCGCGTCCTCATCGCCGATGATGAACGCGGTGAACTCACCGCGCTGACGGGCAGCGCCGAGCCGGCCATGGCAAGCAGTGTTGACACGGTCACGGCGCTGCAGGTGCGCGGCGCCGAGGTGCAGGCGCTGCTCGCCAGTGAACTCAAGCTGGCACGGACCTTCGGCTGGAGCGGCTCGATCGCGCCACCTGCCGTGGTCGCCGCGCGTGCCGCAGGCTCGGGCAGCACCGCCGTGGACCAATTGCAGTTTCAGTGGCTGGGCGAAGGTGCGATCCGTGCGGCCGTGCTGGCCCATATTGCCGCCGCGAGCGACGGCGACAGCATCGATGTCGCAACCGACAGCCTGTCGGAGCGCAGCGTGATCGCCGCCCTGCTCGCGGCGAGCCGTCGCGGCGCCACCGTGCGCATGATCCTCGATCCGCACAAGAACGCATCGCTGTGGCGCAGTGCCAATCAGTCCGTCGGCAGTGAACTGCTGGCAGCAAGCGACGGCCGGATCCACGTGGCCTGGTATCGCACCCACAGCGAGGAGTTCCGCGCGGCGCTGGTCCTGATCCATGGCAACGGGCCGACCTGGATGGCCACCGGTTCGGCGAGCCTCACCCGCCGCGATCTCGGCGACTATGACCTGTCGCTGGACGCCGCCGTCTCGGGCGCACCCACCGCGGCGCCCCTGGCCACCGCGCAGACGTTCTTCGACACGTTGTGGAACGATCGCGGCCCGCCGGGGATCGAGTTCACGGCGGACGCCGACACCTGGACCGATCCCTCGCAGCTGCGCTACTGGACCTACCGCGTCATGGAACTGCTGGGGATTTCGCGGACCTGAGCAGCTGATCGGCCTGGGCCGCGACCGCGAGCACCGCCTGGTCGGCCACCTGGGAGAACACCGCGACGACACTGGCCATGCGATTCGCTGGCGCCTGCTGACTCTGGCTCACCGCAAAACTGCCGATCAGGACACCATCGCTGCGGCGGAGCAGCAGGCAGTGCAGGTCGACCCGGATCGTCGGGGGTGCCGTTTCGGCAGCATATTCGGCGGTGAAGCGCTCAACCGATGTCTGCAGCAGATAATCGCTGTTCAAGGTGCCCCGCTCATCCGCCACCGCGCTCCACAGTGGATCAGCACGAAACGTGGCCAGCACCAGGTCCGATACCACATCGCTCAGGGGCGCGCTCCAGCGACTGCCCGCGTAATAGTCGAGGCGGTTACCCGGACGCGTCAGGGCGATGCGGTCGGTATTGAGGCCCGCTGCCGGCAACGGCCGGGCAATCCGCAACGTCGGGCCGGTGGCCTGCGCGGTGACGGCCACGGCCTGCGGCGTCTGCACCACGTACAGCTGCAACTGCGGCGCACTGCTGCGCAACAGACCCGAGCAGCCGGACAGCGCGAGAGCCAACGAAACAAGCGGCACACGCAGGTGGTTCATGGCGGAATGGCAACTCCCTGGTCCGGCTTCTCAAACAACAGTTGTGAGGGGTTCTCGCGCAGGCTGTGCGCCAGGTCCCGGACTTCCGTGACGGCCGCACGGCTGTCCCCGAGCAGTCGTTCCACCTGCGGCAGGCTGTCGCGGGTGAAGGCACGCACGTCACCGCGATTTTCGCGAATCATCTGATCCAGGTTCGCCGTGGCGTCGCCCAGTTGCTGCGTGACGTCGGCGATGTGGCTCACCGCGTCGCGCAGCTGCGGGCCGGCGGCATCCGTCACGCCGCGGACACTGGCCGCCGTGGCACGGAACTCATCCGAGGTCTGGTGCAGATCGGCGATCAGCCCGCGCAGATCGTGGATGGTGTCCGGCAGAGCTCGTGTCGTGGCGTCGAGGTTCGCAAAGGCACGCGATATGGAATTGAGATTGTCCTGATTCAGCAGCATCTCCACGCGGCCCAGCACTTCGGTGGCGCGGCCCACCATCTCCGGGAGGCTCGAGAGCAGCAGGTCGATGTTGGATTTGGAGGAGCGTATGACCGGATAGCGCTCGCTCGGCACCGCTTCCAGCAGCCGCTTGTTGCCGGGGAAGCGCAACAGGTCGATGAACAGCACGCCGGTCACGCCCTGCTGCGACAGCTCGGCGACCGATTGATCCGAGATCGGCGTGGCGGAATCGATGTCGACGATGACCTGCACGCGACTCGCATTGCGCTGATCGATGTACATCGACACCACGCGACCGACGTTCACGCCGAGGTAGCGCACCGGGGCACCCTGGGTCAGACCGCTGACGCTGCCATCGAAATACACTTCATAGCGGGTGAAGTCACGGTGTTCACGCGCATCCGTGTACCAATACACGAACAGACCGGCCATGGCGATGACGAGCAGGACGAAGGCGCCCACGGCCGCATAGTTTGCTTCACGCTCCATGTGCCTCTCCGGCGCGTGCGTTGTGGCCGCGGGCCCGCACTCCGTGGAAGTACGCCTGGATCCAAGGATGGGGATTGTCCATGATGCCGGCCAGCGTGTCGCTCACCATGTGTCGGTCCACAATCACCCCGACACGATTGCAGGTACGGAAGATCGTGTCCAGATCGTGGGTGATCATCACCACCGTCAGGTGCAGGTGCTGATGCAGGTACAGCAGCAGCTCATCAAATGCCGCGGCGCTGATCGGATCGAGGCCCGCGGTGGGCTCGTCCAGGAACAGCAGCTGCGGATCCAGGGCCAGCGCCCGCGCCAGGGCGGCGCGCTTGATCATGCCGCCGGAGAGCTGCGCGGGATATTTGGCGGCCGCATCGGCCGGCAACCCCACCAGGCGCACCTTCAGCATGGCGAGCTCATCCAGGTCCGAATCCGGCAGGTCGAGGTACTCCAGCATCGGCAGCTGCACATTCTGCTGTACCGTCAGGGCACTGAACAGCGCACCCTCCTGGAAGGTCACACCGTAGTCGACCTTCACCGCGCGCAGCTGCCGCTGTGTCATCCGGGTCACATCCTCGCCGTTCAGGCGCACGGTTCCGGCGACGGGGCGCTGCAGGCCCAGGATGCTTCGCAACAGCACCGACTTACCGGCGCCTGAGCCGCCGACAACGCCGAAAATCTCGGCCGTTGCCACCGTCATGTCCAGGCCATCATGGACGACCTGAGTGCCGAAGCGATTCACCAGACCCCGCACTTCCACGCGCGGCGCCATCAGATATCCAGTGCCATGAACAGCATGGCGAACAGCGCGTCCGCCAGCAGGACCACGAAGATCGCCTGCACCACGGCCACGGTGGTCAGCCGGCCCAGCTCCCGGGACGAGCCGCGCACCTGCATGCCGCGATAGGTGCCCGCCAGACCGATCAGCATGCCGAACACCGGCGCCTTGAGCAGCCCCGACCAGAACGTGGTCGGGGCGATCGCGTCGTTCATGCGAATCAGGTACTGCGGCAGCGGGATATCCAGCAGGAACTTGCACAAGAGGGCGCCGCCGGTGAGGCCCACGGCATCGGCGATGACGGTCAGCAGCGGCAACGCAATGGTGAGGCCGAGCACGCGGGGCAGGATCAGGGCCTCGAAGGGATCCACGCCGATGGCCTGCAGGGCATCGACTTCTTCGTTCAGATGCATGGAGCCGATTTCGGCGGCAAACGCGCTGCCGGAGCGGCCGGCCACGATGATGGCGGTCAGCAGCACGCCCAGTTCGCGCAGCACGCCGATGGTGACCAGGTCCACGACGAACAGCTCCGCGCCGAAACGGGCCAGCTGCTGTGCGCTCATGTACGCGACGATGACGCTGATCAGGAACGCGATCAGCGTGACGATCGGAATGGCCGTGATGCCGGTCTCATAGATATGCCGCGCGATGGAGATCGGTCGCAGCCGTCGCGGCGCGCGCCGCGCGCCGAACGCCGTGACCGCGATGCGACCGCCGAATGCCAGGCCGCTGACGAGATCGTCCCAGCCGCCGACGACGCGGCGCCCGAGGGCCTCGACCGGCTCTTCGATGTGGTGCGGCCCGGGTACTGCGGGATGCGTGACCGGCACCGGTGCGCCGAGGGCGGTATCGAGCAGACGCAATTGATCAGGCGGTGCACCGGCGAATGCAACGCTGGCGCCGAGAGCGCCGGCACGTTGCAGGAAATCCCGCAGCTTCACGCTCGCTGACAGGTCCAGCACCGTGAGTCCGCTCGTATCAATCAGGACGTGGTCACTGCCACGCAGCGGCACACCCGTAAGCTCGCGCTCCAGTGCGTCAAGGTGCGCGACGCGCCAGGGGCCGATCAGGTGTAGTTCGATGCCCTGCGCAGTGCGACGGCTTTCCAGATACACGTAGGTTTAGGGAACATCAGGTATCGTCCCGATACTGCCTGATGCGGATGGTCGCGACAATCAACAGCACGGCCACTCCCACCCCGAGCCACAGGTCAACGTTGGCGAATACGGGGAAGGGGTCGACGTTGGCCACCAGCAGATTCAACGCCCGGGACTGCGGCCCAGTGCCATCGCCGACTGCGGGACCACTGGGCCCGGCGTATGTGAATACGCCACCCAGACGGTACAGCACCACGTCCATCACATGTGTGGTGCCGAGCGCGATGCGCTCCATCATGATGAGCACGACGGGCGGCAGTAATACCCACAACCAAACGCTGCGGCGCGCCCAAGCCGAGACCAGCATCAGAAAGGCGGTGATGGGGGCATACCACAACACCCCGGCGATCACGACCAGCAGCGAGATCCCCTGGATGTGCAGCCACGTGCCCGCGTCCCAGTACGTATCTCCGGTGTGGTCCTGCCAGGCCCGCACCAGGTAAATGCCGGAACTCAGGAGCGTAGTCAGCGCGGAGACCAGGTAGATGCCGAGCGGCACGATGACCATGACCACCAGGATCTTCGCCAACACCGTGAGGGAGTCCGATACCGGCATCGACTTCCAGAAGAGGATGCTGCGATCCTTGCGCTCCGCGTACAGGCAATCCCCGGCGTATATGAAGGTAGTGAGCAACAAGGTGATGAACTGCGGGATCGCCGCCAGAGTCATATAGACCCCGAACAGGGCGCGGCGCTGTTCGGGAAGCGCAGCGAGGCTCGAATCGAAACTGACCTTGCCGATGATGGCCCCGATCAGCAGCAGCGCGGCAACGGACAGCGGCGCGATCCACAGCGCGCGATGCTCCCAGAACTCGCGGCGGATCAGGGTACGCAGTACCGACGGATGCCGCTCTGCGACGGCGACGGGGGCGATGGCGTCCAGGGTGGGCTCGGGAGTGCTCATGCGGCCTGCATCTTTGCCACGAAGAGATCGGCGATCGAGGGGGTCCGGACATCCCCCAGTTGTGCAAGGGTTGCGGGCGACTGGCCTTCGAAGAACATCGCCACGCGGCCGAAGATCTCCCGCTCATAGAACGGCCGCAGCGCGCGGGCGGCCTCGACCTCGGCGGGGCCGACGGTCAGCTGTACGTACTGCTCGGCCAGGGTCTCGACCGGTGCCGCCAGCATCACCTTGCCGTGACGCAGGAACAGTACGTCGGTGAGCAGATTCTCGATTTCCTCGACCTGGTGCGTGGTGAGCACGATGGTGCGCTCCTTGTCGAAATAGTCGTTCAACAAGGTGTCGTAGAACTGGCGCCGATACAGCAGATCCAGTCCCAGCGTGGGCTCATCCAGCACCAGCAGCCGCGCATCGATGGCCAGGATCAGGGCCAGGTGCAGCTGGGTCACCATGCCGCGCGACAGCTCACGCACGCGACTCTTCATCTTCAGGTCCGTCTTGCGCAAGAATTCCTCGGCGCGTTCGCGGCTGAAACGCGGATGCACGCCGGCCACGTAGTCCAGCGCCTGGCTGACCTTCAGCCACCGCGGTATCACCGCCACGTCCGCGATGAAGCACACATCGCGCATCAGGTCATCACGCTGGGTGCGGGGATTGCGGCCGAGGACCGTGAGGTCACCCTGGAAACTGGTCAGGCCCAGGATGGCTTTCAGGGCGGTGGTCTTGCCGGCGCCGTTCGCGCCGATCATGCCCACGATGCGGCCGGAAGCCACGCTGAAGGTCACATCATCGAGTGCGCGATTGGACCCATAGGACTTGCGCAGTTCCCGGGCCTCAATTACTGCCGTCATTATGGGTATCCGGTGGCGTGACAGTGGGGGAGGGTTTGGTGCCGCCGGGGCGGATCCCGGTCAGCAACTCGGGGGCGGACAGCCCGAGCCGGACGATGGTGGCGTGCACCTTCGGCCACTCGTCGTCGAGGAAGCGCTGTCGCTCATCCTTGAGCAGGGCGGCGCCCGCGCCCGTGCTGACGAACATGCCGCGTCCGCGGCGCTTTTCGACGAGATGCTCGTCGACAAGTTGCTGATATCCCTTGAGGACGGTCAGCGGGTTCAGACGGAACTCGGAGGCGACGCTGCGCACCGAGGGCAGCGCGTCGCCCTCCTTGAGGATCCCGTCCAGAATCATCGCCACCACCCGGTCCCGCAGCTGCCGGTAGATTGGCACACTGTCATCCCACTGCGGGTCCATGAACGCTCCGAAACGCCCGTGTCGGGCTAGTAGAGTTCTAATCTACCAGAACAGCTCCGGTCGTTGACGAGTCCACTGCCTTCTCGGAAGTGGGAGAGTTCTGACCTATGGCCTGGGCCTCGCTCGTCGTCACGTTCACGGCATGGATCAGCAGCGCATTCGGGGCCATCGCAATCAGCGCGCAGACCAGCATCTTCAGGGTCACAGTATTCGCGTTCATCTCATCTCTCCGTCGTTGGTACCGGGAGGCGGTCTGCCTGTCCGGTTGCATGGTGTTATATATAACTACAACACTACCCATGTGTCAAGCCCCAACACAGAGACGAGGTTCACGGAATGGAGGGTCGGCCCGGTAGAATCGGCGGTCACCTTCCGTGGAGTCCGTCATGAAGCAAGCTGTGAATGTCGCGATCACCGGCGCCGCCGGCCAGATTGGCTATGCCCTGGCGTTCAGGGTGGCCTCCGGCCAGATGTTTGGCGCGGACCAGCCCATCAACCTGCACCTGCTGGAAATTCCCCAGGCCCTGCCCGGCCTGCAGGGTGTCGTCATGGAGCTGGACGATTGCGCCTTTCCGACGCTGAACAAGGTCATCGCAACGGACGACGCCAAGGTGGCCTTCAAGGACTGCAACGCCGCGATGCTGGTCGGCGCCCGGCCGCGCGGCCCGGGAATGGAGCGCAAGGACCTGCTGCTGGCCAACGCGCAGATCTTCTCGGCGCAGGGCAAGGCTCTGAATGCGGTCGCGGACCGCAACGTCAAGGTGCTGGTGGTGGGCAATCCCGCCAACACCAATGCGCTGATCGCCCGCGCCAATGCCCGCGACCTCAATCCCCGCAATTTCACGGCCATGACCCGCCTGGATCACAACCGCGCGCTGGCGCAGCTGGGTCACAAGACCGGCACGCACATCAGTCAGATCCGCAAAATGATCATCTGGGGCAACCACTCGGCGACCCAGTACCCGGACGTGAGCCATGCAACGGTGAACGGCAAGCCGGCGAAGAGCCTCGTGGACCAGAAGTGGCTGGACGAGACGTTCATTCCGGTGGTCCAGCAGCGCGGCGCAGCCGTGATCAAGGCGCGCGGCTCCTCCTCAGCGGCATCGGCCGCCTCGGCGGCGCTCGACCATGTGCGCACCTGGGCGCTGGGTACGGCGGAGGGCGACTGGGTGAGCATGGGCGTGCCCTCGGACGGCAGCTACGGCATCCCGGCAGGCGTCATCTATTCCTACCCGGTGACCACGAAGAACGGCGAGTACCAGATCGTGCAGGGCCTCGCCATCGATGAGGCCAGCCGCAAGCGCATGACGCTCACTGAGACCGAACTTACGGAAGAGCGCGAGGGCGTCAAAGACCTGCTGGGATAATGTACGGCGCGATCATCACGGTCCTGTTCCTGGCGGCGGTCGTCGGCCTGACCTATCTGCGGCGGGGTCTGGTCATCTTCTGCTGCACGCTCACGCTGCTGCTGATCCTGTATTGCCTGCTCGCGCCGCCGGCACACACCTGGAAGACGCTGCTGTGGGCTGTGACGGCGCTGCTGTGGCTGCTGAACGTCAAACCTCTGCGCCGCACGCTCATCAGCGGTCCGTTCCTCAAGTCCTACCGCCGGCTGCTGCCGTCGATGTCGCAGACCGAGAAGGAGGCCCTCGAGGCCGGCACGGTCTGGTGGGACGGTGAGCTGTTCACCGGCGCGCCGCGCTGGGAAAAGCTGCTCAGCGCCAAAGCGCCGCGGCTGACGCAGGCCGAACAGGCCTTCCTCGATGGTCCCTGCGAGCAACTGTGCGGGATGCTGGATGACTGGGACATCACGCACCGGCGCGCCGACCTGCCGCCCGAGGTCTGGTCGTTCCTGACCGCGAACGGCTTCTTCGCGATGATCATCCCGAAGCACTACGGTGGCCTGGAGTTTTCGGCCTACGCGCACTCTTGCGTGCTGGCGAAGGTCGCCAGCCGCAGCACCACCTGTTCCTCGATCGTCGCGGTCCCCAACTCCCTGGGCCCCGCGGAGCTGCTCAATCACTACGGCACCCAGGCACAGAAGGATTACTACCTGCCGCGCCTCGCACGCGGTGCGGAGATTCCCTGCTTCGCCCTCACCGGACCGCGCGCGGGCTCGGACGCGGCGTCGTTGCCGGACACGGGCGTGGTCTGCCGCGGCGTGTGGCCGGCGGACGCAGCGGGCCAGGAAGTCCTGGGACTGCGCCTCAACTTCTCCAAGCGCTATATCACCCTGGCGCCCATCGCCACGGTCATCGGCCTGGCGTTCCGGATGTTTGATCCGGACCAGCTGCTCGGCGAGCGCACCGATCTGGGCATCACCGTTGCGCTCATTCCGCGCGAGACGCCGGGCGTCACCATCGGTCGTCGCCACTTTCCGCTGAACATTCCGTTCCAGAACGGCCCCATCGAGGGCAAGGATGTCTTCGTACCACTGGACTGCCTCGTGGGCGGTCCGGCCATGGCAGGCCAGGGCTGGCGCATGCTGGTGGAACAGCTGTCGGTCGGACGCTGTATTTCGCTGCCGTCCAATGCCACGGGCAGTGCGAAGGCCGCCGTGTGGGCGACCGGTGCCTACGCGCGGGTACGCCGGCAGTTCAATCTGCCCATCGCGCGCTTCGAAGGCATCGAGGCGGTGATCGCGCGCATGACCGGCCTCACCTACACCATGGATGCGGCCCGCTCGGTCACGGCCGGCGCCATCGACGGCGGCGAGAAACCCTCGGTGCCCTCCGCGATGCTCAAGTATCACGTCACCGAAATGGGCCGCATCGTCGCGAACGACGCCATGGATGTGCACGGCGGCAAGGGCATCTGCCTGGGCCCGAGCAACTACCTGGCGCGCAGCTACCAGACGGTGCCGGTGGCCATCACGGTTGAAGGCGCGAACATCCTCACGCGCAATCTCATCATCTTTGGCCAAGGTGCCATCCGCTGCCATCCGTTCGTGCTGAAGGAAATGGAGGCTGCGCGCGATCCCGACCGCCGCGCCGGCGTGGCGCAGTTCGACGCGGCCCTGTTCGGACACATGGGGTTCACCATTTCAAATGCCATGCGTTCGCTGGTGATGGCGCTGACGTTCGCGCGCCTGCGTGGCGTGCCCGATCATGGGCCGACGCGTCGCTACTACCAGCACATCGAGCGCTTCAGCGCCTCGTTCGCCTTCGCCGTCGATGTGGCCATGCTGACCCTCGGCGGCTACCTCAAGAAGAAGGAATCCCTGAGCGCGCGACTGGGCGATGTGCTCTCTGCGATGTACCTGGCCTCGATGGTGCTCAAACACTACGACAACGAGGGCCAGCCCGAGGCGGACCTGCCGATCGTGGAATGGGCCTGCCGCAACCTGCTGTACTTTGCGCAAGAACAGCTGCATGGTTTCCTGCGCAACTTTCCGAACCGTTTTCTGGCCGGCTTGATGCGCCTGCTGATCTTTCCCCGCGGCCTGACGTACTTCGCGCCCTCCGACCGGCTGTCGCGTCGCGTGGCGGACCTCGTCACCGCCGCCACGCCGACCCGCGAGCGTCTCGGGCTGCACGCGTACACCGCTCTCAACGACAAGAGCCCGCTGGGGCTGCTGCAGGAGGTGCTGACGCTGGCCGACGCCG
>Ga0302314_10019264_pt1 | contig 11349 bp, 9 predicted proteins | sample III_Palsa_N2_3_FD_200533 | JGI IMG/M metagenome (GOLD analysis project Ga0302314, IMG submission 200533) | Peat permafrost microbial communities from Stordalen Mire near Abisko, Sweden - III_Palsa_N2_3 | ecosystem: Environmental > Terrestrial > Soil > Palsa > Peat permafrost | place: Sweden... | reverse complement strand
CGCCACCTCGGCCAGCAGCGCGCCGGCGGTGCCCTCGTTTCACGCGCTCGGGGCCGCCGGGCCACGGCGGTCGCCGCTGGCCGCGGCGGTTGTTTCCAGCCCGCCGCCGCGGCCAGCGCAGCCGCCGGGCAGGCGGCTGGCGATTCCCGGCACCGCGACCTGCACCGCGATCAGGGTGTCCGCGCATGACCGGGCGCAGCCCGACTGCGCCGCGCGCGAGCTGCTGCAGGCGGGTCGCCCCCCGGCCGCCGATCATCCCTTCACCACAAACCCCCGACAATTACGGAGCTGGATTGAACAGAACCGGCTACGTTGAGCACATGGGCGACAGCGAAGTTGTCGCCTCGATTGTCGCTGGCGAGGCCGAAGGCCTCGCGGTGGCGTACGACCGGTACGCGAGCGACCTCTACGGCTACTGCCGGTCGCTGCTGCACGAGCCCGATGACGCCGCCGACGCGGTGCAGGACACCTTTGTCATCGCCGCGTCGAAGCTGGCCGGCCTGCGCGAGCGCGAGCGACTGCGCGCCTGGCTGTTCGCCGTCGCCCGCAACGAGTGCCTGCACCGGCTGAAAACCCGCCGCGCGGCGGCGCCCCTGCAGGACGCGCCCGAGCTGGCGGACGAGAGCGTGGACGTCGGCGGCGCGGCGGAGCGGGCCGAGACCATCGCCCTGGTCCGGGCCGCGGTCGGCGGCCTGAACGACGGCGAGCGCGACGTCATCAACCAGCTCTGGCACGGCCTCGAGGTACCCGAGGTGGCGGCCGTGCTCGGGGTGTCGCGCAACCACGCCTACTCGCTGTTCTCCCGGGCGCGCGAGCAGCTTGAGGCGTCCGTCGGCGTTCTCCTGGTCGGCCGCGCGGGCCGCCGGGACTGCGCGGCGCTCGACAGCCTGCTTGGCGACTGGGACGGCCGGCTGACCGCCCGGCTGCGCCGCCGCGTGGGACGGCACATCGACCAGTGCGGGACCTGCTCCGACCGGCGGCGGCAGGAGCTGACCCCAGCCATGCTGTACAGCCTCACCCCCGGTGCGGTCCTCGGGATGGCCGCGCTGCGGCTTGGCCCGTTCCACGCCGCCGCCCACCTCGGCGGCGCGCTCGCCGGGGTACGGGACGCGGTGCTCGGCCTGGCCGGCAGTTCCGGCCCGCCCGCGGCCACCCTGCGGATCGGGAAATGGCAGGCCACTGGACGCAGCCCGCACTCGTTCGGGGCCAACGGCTTTCCCCGGCCGCCGCACACGGGTCATCTCGCCTTCCTGGCGCGGCCGCACCTGCCGCTGACGGTGGTCAGCGGGACCGCCGCCGTCGCCGCGACCGCGACCGTCGTGGTGACGGTGACGGTGGTCGCTCCGCACCCGCGGACGGCGCCCGACACCCACGGCGGCCAGCCGCCGGCCAGCGCGGCGCTGCCCGCCGGGGCACCCACCACGACGCCCGGGGGCACCCACTGGACCAGCCCGGCGCAGAGAATGAGGGCGCTGACCAGGGCAACGGCCGGCGCCGCGGGGAAACTGGGCGCCAGCGGGTCCGTGCTCGGCAGCGTGGCCGCGACGGTGACGGTCAGCCCGTCGGCGACCGGACCAGGCGGCGTGCTCGCCGACCCGGCAGGCGGGCCGGTGGAGAGCCCGGGCAGCCCGGCCACGGACGACCCGACGACAGCCCCGGCCGGCGACCCGACGACCGGTACGCCGACCGCGACCGTGTCTACGTCCACGGGCGGGTCGAGCGCCGCGGCGACACTCACCGTGTCGCCGTCAACGGTGCAGCTCATCCCGCTGGTCGGCGGGTCGCTGACACTGACCGCCGTTGGCGGCCCGGTGTCATGGTCGATCTCCGAGCCCGGCAGCCTGCTCGGCACCTTGACCGTAGCGCCGTCGGCCGGGACGCTGAACGCCGGCGACAGCGTCACGGTGGAGATATCCGTCTCCGGACTGCTGTCGCTTGACACCCAGCTGACGGTGCAGCCGGGCGGCCAGTCGGTGACGGTGCTGCTCGGCGTTGGCTGACCCCGCGCCCGCGGGGCGCACGGCTCAGCAGCCGGTCATCCGGGCTGCGGGGCAGCCGGTCCGCAGGCCGGTGCCTGCGGCCGGCGCAGCTGAGTCCCGTTCCTCAGCAAACGGGCCCTGGGTCCGCGGCGCGGTGCCAGGCGGCCGCGGCGGTCGCCCGCTGCGCCTGGTCACGCAGGTCACGCACGGCCTGCGCCGGGTCGCTGGCGCCGTAAACGGCCGACCCGGCGACGAAGACGTCCGCGCCCGCCTCGGCGCACCGCTCGATCGTCTCGTCGGACACACCGCCGTCCACCTGCAGCCAGATCGCGCGTTCGGGCGAACCGCGCAGCGCATTGCGGGCGGTGAGCAGGGCGCGGGTGCGGCGGAGCTTCGGCAGCACCATGTCGAGGAACCGCTGGCCGCCGAAGCCGGGCTCCACCGTCATCAGCAGCACCATGTCGACTTCGTCGATCAGGTCCGTGTAGGACTCGATCGCGGTACCCGGGTTGATCGCCAGTCCGCAGCGCGCGCCGGCCGTCCTGATCGCCCGCAGCGTCCGCACCGGCGCCTTCGCGGCTTCCGCGTGGATGGTCACGCTGCCCGCGCCAGCCTCCGCGTAGGCGGGGGCATAGCGGTCGGGGTCGGTGATCATCAGGTGGCAGTCGATGGGCAGCGCCGCATGCTTCAGCAGCGCCTCGACGACCGGCAGGCCGATGGTCAGGTTTGGCACGAAGTGGTTGTCCATTACGTCGACGTGAAGCCAGTCGGCGGCGTCCTCGACGGCCTTCGCCTCGTCGGCGAGACGGGCGAAGTCGGCGGACAGGATGCTGGGCGAGATCTGAACGGCCATGGCAGTTCACGAGTGTAGAGTGCGGTCTTCCTGACCGCGCGCGCGGGCCGCCGTGGCGACGCGCCTGGTCCGCTCGTCCACCGGACCGCAGCCCGGGGACGGATCGGAATGTCACACCCGCGCACTAACATTGCGCCTTGAGTTCGAGACCTCCGGGCCGGAGGTCTCCTGCTTGCGGAGTCCCGCTCTAGTACAGGAGGCGCCAGTGGAAGCCGATCTTCTCGACCGGGTGCGCAAACTGCTCGCCAAGGCCGAGGACGAGGGCTGCTCGGCGGCCGAGGCGGAGGCGCTGACCGCCAAGGCGGCTGAGCTGATGGCCAGGTACGGCATCGACCGGGCGCTGCTCGGCGCGATCCGCCCGGAAACCGATCGCCCGGACGACCGGACGTTCACCCTGGCCAACCCGTGGGGTGACGTGAAGCGGCACCTGCTCGCCGGGCTGGCGACCGCGCTGCGCTGCCAGTGCGTGCTGACCAGGCACGACTCCGGAACGCGGCTGCACGTCTTTGGTTACCGCTCGGACCTGGAACGGGCGGACATCCTGTTCACCTCGCTGCTGGTGCAGATGGCGCGGGCCCTGGCCCAGCAGCCGGTGCCGGGCTACGGGGGCGAGGCGCGGGCGTGGCGGCGCTCCTGGATGCTCGGCTACTGCTCGGCGGTGGTCTCCCGGGTCAAGGCGGCTGAGCAGGCCGCCGCGGCGGCCTCTGGTGCCACGGACGGCACCGCCGGCGGCCAGTCGGCCGCGCTGGTGCTCGCCGACCGGTCGCTGGTAGTGCGGCAGCGGGTCGCCTCGGCCTACCCGCGGCTGCGCAAGACGCGCGTCACCTACTCGGGCGGTGGCTACGGCGAGGGTTACCAGGCCGGCCAGCAGGCGGACATCGGCGGCGGGAAACTCCGGTCACGGTCAGCCGGGGCCATCGGCCGCTGAGCGGTCAGGTAACGGGTGCAACTCACTAAAAGCGCGTGCGCCCCTTGCCGGTTCTTTCCGCACTAATCTGGCGCCCACGCCGTGGGGATTTCTAGCGCCTGGGGTGGCGGAGCAGAAACACAGGGGGTGGCAACCATGGCCGATATTGCCGGCCGGTCACGACGGCGCAATCGCGTGCTCCTCGCGGCCGGCGCCACCCTGGTATTGCTGGCCGGCGGATCGATCACCGCCTGGCGGACGGGCGGTTCCCCGTCAACCTCGGAACTCACGGTGCACCGGGCCGCGGGCTCGCCTTCCGCGGTCGGCCGGGCGACCATCGCTAACGTTGCGTCCGCATCCCGGCTGGGCTCCGCCGCGGCATCACCGCCGGGCTCCGCCGCCGCGTCCCTCGCGGCCTCCCGTTCCCCCGCGCCGGCGAACCCCGGCCCGGCCGCGCCCGCGGCTTCCGCCGCCCCGTCACCGGCGGCTTCCGGCTCCGGTTCTGTGCAGAGGCCGCCGCCCGCGCCGCCGGCGAAATCCCCGCCCTCGGCACCGGCTGGTGCCCCGCCCGCCGCGCCGGCCAGTTCCCCGGCGCCGCCGCCGCCGGGGGCGCCGACGGGAAGTCCGCCGGCGGGAGCTCCGCCGCCAGGAGGTCCCCCGCCGCCCGGCGGGCCGGCCCCGGGCACAGCATCCTTGGTGCCGATCCCGCACGTGCTGGCCTGACCTTCAGCGGTAGCGTGCTTTTCATGGAACACGTGAGACTGGGGCGAAGCGGGCTGCAGGTTTCCCGGCTCTGCCTGGGGACGATGACGTTCGGACTGCAGAGTGACGAGGCGACCGGGTTCGCCGTGATGGACAAGGCCGCCGAGGGCGGGGTGGACTTCTTCGACACCTCCGACGCGTATCCCCTCGGTGGTGACCTGACCACCCGGGGACGTACCGAGGAGATCATCGGGCGCTGGATGGCAGGCAAGCGGGAGCAGTTCATCCTCGCTACCAAGTGCTTCGCGCCGATGGGGCCGTCGCCGATGGACGGCGGCAACTCCCGCAAGCACATCATGTCCGCCGTCGAGGGGTCACTGCGGCGGCTGGGCACCGATTACCTCGACTTGTACCAGCTGCACGGGTACGACAAGAACACCCCGATCGACGAGACGCTGTCCGCCCTCGATGACCTGGTGCACACGGGGAAGGTGCGCTACATCGGCTGCTCGAACTTCATGACGTACCAGCTGGTGCGGGCCGTCGGCCGCTCGGAGACCCTGCGGCTCGCCCGCTTCGACTCGGTGCAGCCGCGGTACAACCTGCTGTTTCGCGAGATCGAGCGGGAGATGCTGCCGTTCTGCGCCGAAGACGAGGTGGGCGTGATCTCCTACAACCCGATCGCGGGCGGCCTGCTGTCCGGCAAGCACCAGCGGAACACCGCCCCGGCCGAGGGCAGCCGGTTTACCCTCGGCAACGCCGGCCCGATGTACCAGGACCGGTACTGGCATGAGCGGATGTTCGACACGGTTGAGCAGCTGCGCGGGCTCGCAGACCAGGCCGGGGTCCCGTTGGTGACGCTGTCGGTGGCGTGGGTACTGGCCAACAAGGCGATTACCGCGCCGATCATCGGCGCCAGCCGGCCCGAGCAGCTGGACGCGTCGCTCGCCGCCGCTTCGTACGCCCTCGACCCCGGGCTGAAGCAGCAGCTGGACGACCTCACCTATGAGTACCGGCTGGGCGACGCGGTCCGCTAGCGGCCACGCCCCCGGTTCACAGGTGCGTCGCGATGACCACCAGGCAGGTCACCACGAGCGCGGCGACGAGGCCTATCCCGGTGATGACGGCGACGCGAAGCAAGATCACGTCCTGGCGCATCTGCCGTCGCACGTCCTCCGGCTTCGGCTGGGGCGGGACGTAGCCAGGAGGAGGATCATGCAGCATCTTGCGCCGTCGTCCGGGCGCGCCGCCGAGATAGACCATCATGCCTCCCGCAGCCTGCTCCGGCCCCGATGCCGCCCGCAGCCTGGTGCTGGCAGCATACCGCCGCCCCGTCGCCCCGAACAGCCTGCTGAGGGCACATTCCAGCGGCCGGACGTACCATCGGCTCCGGCCGCTGAACAGGGACTCAGCTGGTGCGGCCGAGCAGCGCGATGAAGATCGCGTCGGTGCCGTGGCGGTGCGGCCACAGCTGCGCGAACAGCGCGGCGGGCGACCGGGTGCCGGGGACATCGGACAGCACCGCGGGCGCATCGAGGATCTCGACATCCGGCCGGGACCCGGTGACGTCAGTGACCACGTCCCGGGTTTCCGCCGGGACTGGTGAGCAGGTGACGTAGCCGACCACGCCGCCGGGACGGACGGCGTCCAGGGCCGCCCGGAGCAGGTCACGCTGCAGCGCGGTCAGCTCCTTAAGGTCAGCGGCGGACTTGCGCCAGCGAGCCTCCGGGCGGCGGCGCAGCGCGCCCAGGCCGGAGCAGGGCACGTCGACCAGCACCCGGTCGAAGGTGCCGGCCGCCCAGGGCGGACTGGTGCCGTCGGCGACGAGCACGTCGAACGGTGGCGGCTTGCCCGCCAGCTGCCGGGCCGCCCGGGTGAGCGTCTCGGTGACCAGGGCGGCCCGGTGCGGGTGCAGTTCGGCGGCGGTCAGCCGCGCGCCGCGCGCCGCCGCCAGCCCGTAGAGCAGCCGGGCCTTGCCGCCCGGGCCCGCGCACAGGTCCAGCCAGTGCTCGGGCTGGTCATCCGGCCGGTGCGCCAGCGGGACGCTGGACACGGCGATGGCGGCGAGCTGGCTGCCCTCGTCTTGCACGGCGGCCGCCCCGGCGGCGACCAGCGGGGCCGGGTCGCCGGACGGCAGCGTGAACGCGTACGGGGACCAGCGGCCCGGTTCCGCGTCCGCGGGCATGACCTCCTCCCGGGGCGGGCCCCCCGGGAGGGTGGCCAGGGTGACCCGGGGCCGGGCGTTGCCGGCTTCCAGGGCAGCGGCCAGTTCCGCACCGGCCACGTCGCCGAGGGCGTCGCGGTACGCCGCCACGATCCACCGCGGGTGGCTGTAGCGGATCGCCAGGTAGCCGTCCGGATCGGCCCCGGGGTCCGGGGCGACGATGGCCAGCCAGGCTTCCAGGTCCCTGGTGGCGACACGGCGCAGCACCGCGTTGACGTAGCCGGAGACACGCGGGCCGACCACCGCCTTGGCCAGGTCGACGGAGGTGGCGACGGCGGCGTGCGCGCCGACACGGGTGTTCAGCAGCTGGTGGGTGCCCAGCCGGAGGATGTCGACGACGGGCGGGTCCAGCTTGTCCAGCGGACGGTCGCTGCAGGCGGCCAGCACCGCGTCATAGCTGCCCTGGCCGCGCAGGGTGCCGTAGGCGAGCTCGGTCGCCAGGGCGGCGTCACGACCGGTGAGCTGGCGTTCAGCCAGCAGTTTGGGCAGCAGCAGGTTGGCGTAGGCCGCGCGGTCACGGACCGCGGCCAGCACGTCGTAAGCGGTGCGGCGCGGCAGGTTCGCCCGCCGGGCGCTGTCGCGCCTGGCCGCCGCGGGCGCGGCCCCGCTGGCAGCGGGCCCCTTGGCGCCAGACGCCTTGGCATCAGGCGCCTTGGCCTTGCCCGGCGCGCCGTAACGGCGGCGCGGGCGGTAGTTGCCGCTCATGTCAGGCAAGGGCGAGGCCAGTCGCGGCGCCGGAAGCAGCCAGCCGCAGGCCGCGGGCCCAGTCGGCGGCGGGCATCCGGCGCTTGCCCGGCGGCTGGACGTCGCCGAGGCGGACCGGAACCGTGCCGGTGCCGGCGTAGACGGCGTTCCGGTCGAAGCGCAGCTCCCCCGGTGCGAGGCCAGCACCGCTGGGCTCCCCGGGGGCGGCGGAGACCAGGCCAGCGCCGGCCGCGAGGGCGACGGGCCACAGTTTCAGCCGCTCGGCGGCCGATCCGCCCGGGTGGAATTCGGTCCACGCACCGGGGTCGGGGGTGCAGCCGCGGATCTGCCGGCTGACCAGGTGGGCGGGGAGCTTCCAGTCCACCCGGGCGTCGGCCGGGGTGAGCTTGGGCGCGAAGCTGATCCCGTCGGCTGGCTGCGGCACGGCGGCGATGGTGCCGTCCTCGATCCCGTCCAGGGTCCCGACGAGGAGCTGCGCGCCGGCCACCGCGAGCCGGCTCAGCAGGTCGCCGCTGGTGTCGGCCGGGCGGATCGGTTCGGTGAGCGTCCCGAAGACCGGGCCGGCGTCCAGTTCCTTCACGATCTGGAAGGTCGTCGCGCCGGTGATGTCGTCGCCGCGCATGATCGCGTGCTGGACCGGGGCGGCGCCGCGCCAGGCGGGCAGCACCGAGAAGTGCAGGTTGACCCAGCCGTGGACGGGGATGTCGAGCGCCGCTTGCGGGAGCAGCGCCCCGTAGGCGGTCACCGGGCAGCAGTCGGGTGCGATGGCGCGCAGCTGGTCGAGGAACCACGCCTCGTTCGGGCGGCCGGGTTTCAGCGTCTCGATCCCGAGCTCCTCGGCGAGCTCAGCCACTGGCGAGCGGTCGATTTTGCGGCCGCGCCCGGCGGGCGCGTCGGGCCGGGTGACGACCGCCGCCACCTGGTGCCTGGAGGCAGCGAGGGCGCCCAGCGCGGGAAGTGCCGCGGCCGGGGTGCCTGCGAAGACGAGCCGCACCTGTGCTCCCTAGGAGATCCGCTGGGTGGGATGCGGTGAGGCCTTGACCTCGGGGACGGGCATGCCCGACCACTCAGCCTCGCGGATGGCCTGCATCGCCAGCTTGCGCTGCTTCTTGTCGAGCCGGTCGATGAACAAGATGCCGTCCAGGTGATCGGTCTCGTGCTGCACGCAGCGGGCGAGCAGCTCGGTGCCCTCGAGCGTGACCGGGTCTCCGTACATGGTGAAGCCGGACGCGATCACCCGGGGCGCGCGGGGCGTCGGGAACTGCAGCCCGGGCAGCGACAGGCAGCCCTCGTCGTCCTCCTCGGCCTCGCCTTCCAGCTGCAGCACCGGGTTGATGAGGTGGCCGGGCTCGTCGTCGACGTGGTAGGTGAACACGCGCAGGCTGACACCGATCTGCGGGGCGGCGAGCCCCACCCCCGGTGCGTCAAGCATGGTCTCGGTGAGGTCCTTGACCAGGTTGCGCAGCTCAAGGTCGAAGTCCGTCACCGGTTCGGCCGCGGTGCGCAGCACCGGGTCGCCGAACAGCCTGATATCCCTGAGCAACTCCCGTTCCCTTCACGTCGCCGCGCGGCGGCCCTGGCCGCCCTGCGCCACAAAAGCGCGGCCTGCGGCGCAGGCCTGCCGCAGGCGCATGTTTGCTTGGTTGATTCTATCGGCGGTCTAGATCAGCTCCGCCGGGTCAAGCTGCACCCGGGCACCGCCGCCCTCCTTGCGCGCGCTGCGGCCGGCCTGGGCGGCCCGCAGCGCCCGGGCCAGCGCCGCCCCTTCCGCGCGGGGCGCGCGGACCAGGGCCTGGACCTGGTCATCGGCCTGCTGCGGCGCGGCGGCGGGCCGCGGCGCGGCCTGCTCGAGCGGCACCGGGCCGAGCACCTCGAATCCGTGGTCAAGGCCGGCGATGACGCTGGCGACGGCGGCCGGCTCGCCGCTTACCGCGGCCATCCGGACCGCCGGCGGGAACCCCAGCTCGGCCCGCTCGGCGAGGTCTCGCTCGGCGAACGTCACCGGGTCCCAGCGGACCAGCGCCTGGGTGGCCGGCAGGGCCGCGTCCGCGTGCACCAGGACGGTGCCGTCCGGCCGGACCAGGGCGGCGGCGGCCAGCCAGCGGCGCAGTGCTTCCTCGGCCGCGCGCAGACTCGGGCGGGACAGCAGCGCCCAGCCGTCGAGCAGCAGCGCGGCGGCGTAGTCGGCGAGCGGCTCCGCGCCCGGGGTGGCGATGACCAGGGCGGGCTGCGCGGGCACCTTCGCCAGGACCAGGTCCCCGCCGGACGTGCGGACCGGGACACCGGGAAAGGCCCGGCCAAGCTCCTCGGCGGTGCGGGTCGCACCGGTGATCGTCGCGCGGAGCTTGCCGTGACCGCAGTTCGAGCAGCGCCAGCCCGCTGCCGCCGTGCCTGCGGGCGCCGCGCTGGCCGGCCCGGTGGCCAGGGCGCCGCACCAGCGGCAGTCGGGGGCGGCGTGCGGGCCGGACAGCCGCAGCGGCCCGTTGCACTGGCTGTCGCCGGCCGGCCGGGTGCACCTGGCCGGGGTCCGGCACCGGGCGCAGGCGACACCGGCCAGGTAGCCGCGCCGCGGCACCTGGACCAGGACCGGGCCGGCCGTGAGGGCTTCCCGGGCGGTGCGCAGCGCCAGGCTGGGCAGCCGGGCGACGGTGGCGCCCTCGTCCCGGCGCAGTTCATTGTCGTCGGCGGCCGGCCGGACCCGGGGCGCGGTGACGCGCACCGTCTGGCGGTCGGCGCCCAGCTGGTGCGCCCAGCCGGTCTTCACCAGCTGCGTCAGCTCGGTCGTGCGGGCGAAACCGCCGATGAGGGCGGCCGCGCCGGCCCGGTGCGCGCGCAGCGCCAGCACCTCACGCGCGTGCGGATAGGGGGCGCGCGGCTCCGCGTGCAGGTCGTCACCATCGTCCCAGAGGACCACCAGGCCGAGGTTCCGCACCGGGGCGAACATCGCGGCCCGGGTGCCCGCGGCGATCCGCGCCGCGCCGCGCAGCACGGCCAGCCACCGCCGGTACCGCTCGGCGGGACCGAGATCGGCCGTCAGCGTGACATGAGTGCCTGGCGGCGCCAGCGCCGCCAGCGCCTCGTCCACCCGGGCCAGGTCACGTGCGTCGGGCACCACGATGACCACGCCGCGCTCCGCGCTGGCGGCGGTGACCGCGGCCCGGGCGATCTCTTCCGGCCAGGACGGGCCGGGCAGCGCCGTCCACGCGGCCCGGGCGGGCCGGCCAGCGGCGACCGCGTCGAGAAACGACAGGCCGGCCGGGTACCGGGCCCAGGGGCCGGCGGCGGGACGGGGCGGCGGCCCGCCGGGGACAGCTGCTTGCTGCGGGCCATCTCCCGGCTCGGCCCCGGCTGGCCCGCCGGCCGGGCCGGCCGCCTCAGTGGCGGCATGCCGCTGCGGCACCGCCAGCCGCAGCACGTCGGCGAGGGTGCCCGCGTAGCGGTCAGCGACGGCCCGGGCCAGCCCGGCGATTTCGGGGGTGAGCACCGGTTCCGCGGAGACCACCCGGTCCAGGTAGCGCAGGGAGCCCTGATGCTCGCTCGCCTCGGCCCGCTCGATCAAGAAGCCGTCGGTGAGCTGGCCGGCGAACCTCACCCGGACCCGGACGCCGGGTCGGGCCTGGTCCGCGAGCCGCTCGGGCACCAGATAGTCAAATGGCCGGTCCAGGTGAGCGAGCGGCAGGTCAACCGCGATCCTGGCGACCGGCTTGTCCGCCGCGGGCCGCAGCGTGCTGGTGTCCTTCGGCTTTTTCGGCCGGCCGGGCTTTTTTTCTTTCTTACCGGCCTGGCCGGCCGGGGCCTGCCCCGGTTGCGGGGGGATGTCGGTCAGCAGCAGTCCCGCTGCGCTTTCGTCCCCGGTATCCGCCACTCATCCGTCCTACCAGATGCGGCCGGGCAGGTTGCCCAAGAAGCACGGCTCCGGCTGGCCGGGCTGGCCGGGCGCGCCCAGGGAAACACAAACGGCCGGGCACGGGAAGCCGCA
>Ga0302314_10019263_pt1 | contig 11349 bp, 9 predicted proteins | sample III_Palsa_N2_3_FD_200533 | JGI IMG/M metagenome (GOLD analysis project Ga0302314, IMG submission 200533) | Peat permafrost microbial communities from Stordalen Mire near Abisko, Sweden - III_Palsa_N2_3 | ecosystem: Environmental > Terrestrial > Soil > Palsa > Peat permafrost | place: Sweden... | reverse complement strand
CCAGCGACGGACATTCGTGGCGATCGTGGAGGCGCTGGCCGTCTTGCACATCTACGTCGACCTCGTCGTGGCGGGCGAGAATCCGGCCGAGCGGTACCCAGGGGTCGCCGCTCACCTGGCGGCGTGCGGCCCGTGCGATGAGGACCTCACCGGGCTCCTGCTGGCCGTCGCCAGTGACTAGCGCGGCGGGTGACCGGTAAGACGGGTACGCGCCGGCACCGCTAACTGACGGGCAGGCGCCATCAGGTGCCCGCCTAACCCGGTCGACGTCATCGCGGTCAAGTAACCGTTCGCGCCGCGGCCCGCGGGGCGGTCAGGTTGACCGCGCGCGGGCCGCGGGCGTTACGCTCCGACGGGGGCGGTGCTGACGTCCCAGATGGCCCCGGCGTCGTCGCCGGCCAGACAGGCGAGCAGCCCCGCGGCGGACTGTTCCGGGGTGATCAGGGTGCCCGCGGCGAAGTTCTGGTTGAAGCGCTCGTGCAGGCCGCCGATGCGCTCGGGATCCTGGCCGCGGATCCAGGCCTGCATGGCGGTGTCGACCCCGCCCGGCCGGTAGACGTTAACGGTGACCCCGGTGCCGGCGAGCTCGGCGGCGAGGTTCACGGTATGCGCCTCGAGGGCGGCCTTGGTGGCCGCGTAGGCGTTGCCGCGGATCATGCCGGCCGGGTGGGCGACGATCCCGCTGGAGACATTGACTACGCGGCCCCAGCCCGTGTCCAGCATGCCGGGCAGCATCGCGGCGGTGAGCGTGACCGGCGCGATCACGTTCACCTCGAACGCCAGCCGCAGGTCCCCGGCCGAGACGGCGGCGGTGGGGCCGAGCGGCTCAACGACGGCGGCGTTGTTGACCAGGATGTCGACGCGGCCCGCCGCCAGCACGGCCGCCGCGGCCTGGCCACGGTCCCGCTCATCGGCTAGGTCGGCGGGCACCACGCTGATCCGCCGGGCGGGCACACCCTGCGCGCGCAGCAGGTCGCGCGTCTCGTCCAGCTGCCTGGCGGTGCGGGCGAGCAGAACGACGCGGGCGCCGGCGGCGCCGAGCCCGAGCGCGATGGCCCGGCCGATACCGCGGCCGGCCCCGGTGATCAGCGCGGTCTTCCCGGTGAAGTCAGTTGCCACTGCGGTCTCCTCGACGGCTGGCGGTGAAACGGGACGGTGGAGAGACGGCCCGGTACGTTCATCCGGACTTTTTTGGGCTCCTGGTGGTTAGCGGCGCGGGGCGGTGGCTTCTTACCGGCCGCACTGGGGCGGGGTTCACCGGTAAGACCTTCGTCCGGCGCGACGCATACAGGGCAGACGGCTTCATCCGGCGCCGTCGCGAGCGAACCGCGAAGGAGACCTCCAATGCCGCTGCTCAACCCAGGCGACCCGTTCCCCCGGCTGACGATCAGGACCACGGACGGGCAGGCGCAGACACTCCCGGACGCGTTCGCCGGCGACTTCGGCGTCGTGCTGCTGTACCGGGGCGCCTGGTGCCCGTACTGCAACGCGCAGCTGCGGGCCTTCGAGCGGGCCGGTCAGGAGCTGGCGGACGCGGGCATCCGGGTCGCCGCGCTTTCGGTCGACGACAAGGAAGCCACGGCCGCCCTCGTCGCCAAGCACCACCTGACCTTCCCCGTCGGCTACGGCGCGGACGCCCCGGCCGTGGCCGCGCTCACCGGCGCCTTCGTCAACCCCGACCCGGTGTACCTGCAGTCCACCGGCTTCGTGCTCAACCCCGCGGGTAACGTCATCGTCAGCGTGTACTCAAGCGGCGCCATCGGGCGGCTCGTTCCCGAGGACGTCGTCGGGCTCGTCGGCTACATACGCGAGCACTCGCCGTCCACGACGGCCTGACCCGGAGGGGACAGCGGCATGACGGACGCGGACATCCACTTCTACTTCGACCCCGTGTGCCCCTTTGCCTGGATGACCAGCAAATGGGTGCGCATGGTGCCCGCGCAGCGCGACTATGACGTCGACTGGCGGGCCTGCCCGCCGGGCTGGCCGAGGCGCTCGACGATACGCGCTGGGACGATGAGATCCGCGTCGAGGGCGACGAAGCGCTCTCGCTGACGGGCAAGGACGTGGGCACGCCGATCATCGCGTTCGGCCCGCCACGGGGCACGGCGTGGAGGTCCGTCGCGGCCCATATGACATCGTGGTCGACGGCGAGCGAGCCGGGTCGGTCGAATTGCAGGGCACGTTCGAGACGCCAGTCGAACCCGGACGTCACACCCTGAAGATCCGCGACGGCAGGAACTCGAGCCGGACCGCGACCTTCGACGTGGAGGAAGGCCAGGTCGTCGCCTTCCGGTGCGGCGGAAAGAACATCCTGCCGGTCTTTCTGCTGTCGTTCGTGGTGCCGTCTCTGGCGATCTCGCTCAGGCGCGAGTAGCAAGCGATGCCAGGAGCGTATAAGGCCGGAAGAGATCGGGCATCTCGCGAACGGGCGGGGGCTCTACCTGCCGCCGGACGTCAGCGCGGAGGTTTCCGAGCCTGGGCCGACGCTGCCCCGGCCTGCCTGGCTGGGCGGGCCCGGGGCAGCGGGCTTGCCGTTTCTAGGTGTTGACGATCCCGGCGGAGGCGGTGACCCCAGCGGGCAGCGGGGTCGGTGAGCTGGGCACTTCGGTGAGGGTTCCGCCGTTGACGGCAAACACGGACAGGAAATGCATGCCCGAGCCGTCGACCAGCAGGTACCTGCCGTCGGGGGACAGGCGGGCGTCGATGTCGGCTCCGCCGCCGGTGATCGGGAAGCTGCCGATCAGGGTGAGTGAGCCTTCGGGGCTAATGGAGTAGCTGGAGATGTTGCCCGATCCGGTGTTGACGGTGAACAGGTACCGGCCGTCGTGGCTGATCTCCACCCAGCAGGGCGCGGTCTGCCCGTCGGCGTAGGGCGACGACCCGATCGGGGAGAGCTGGCCGAACAGGCTGTCGTCGTATGCGGACACGGTGCCGAGGCCGGCGCCGTTGTGGGCGTTGCTGACGAAGAGCTGCGAGGGCCGGGCGGGCGAGAACTCGGCGCCGAGCTGGCCGAGGCCCTGCCCAGTGAAGGGAGAGCCCTTAGCGGCGAGCAGGTGGCCGCCGGGCAGCACGACGAAGCTGTCGATCATCGAGGTGCCAGTGCGGGTGCCGATGAGGTGGTCGCCGAAGGCGTTGAAGAAGACATCACCAAGGCCGGAGCTGTCCGGGACAGTGACCGTCGATCCCGGGATCGGGGTCAGGCTGCCGCCCAGGCCCAGACGGAAACCGGAGTATCCGCTGCCGCCAGCGCCGGAGTTCGCCACGTAGACCAGGCCGGTCGGGGAGACCGCGACGCTTACCGGCTTGATCCCGCCCGAGGACACCGGCGGGCCGGCAAGCACGGGCACGCCGCCCGCGGTGAGGCGCAGCACCGAGATCTGGTTACTGCCGGCGTCGACGGCCAGCAGGTACCGGCCGTCCGGGGACACCTGGATCGCGCCCTGGGAGGCCAGGCCCGCGCCCAGCCCCGCGCCGCCGGCGCTGAACGGAGAGTCGGCGAGGGGGGTAAGCGAGCCGTCGGCGTGGCGGGCGAACCCGTCGATGGTATTGGCCGGGGCGGTGTTGGCATCGACGTAGGTGTAGCCGACTACCGGCGACGAGAACGTTGACGCGGACGCGGACACGGGGACAGCCACTGCCGCGGCCGCCGCGGCCGCGGCCGCGAGGCTGAGCAGTATCAGGCCCGGCCTCAGCCTGCGGAGCTTGCTGCGGGTAATGCCCGAGCGATTTGAGAATCTCATCATCTCTCCCTGCGTTGGGGGTTACTGGGCATGCACAACCTCAGTCCCTCCGGGAGCCTCTGTGTTACGTCCCGAGCCGAGCAACGGTGCGGAGCGGTCTCCTCGACCCCGCGTTGACCTCAACTTAAGTTGAGGTCCTATGTTGCTGCCATGACTGCTGGACGGAACGGCGACGGTGACCCGCTGAGCCCGGTGATGGCCGGCAGCGCGGTCGTCTTGGGGCCGGGCGGCCCGGTCGGGACGGCATGGCTGGCGGGGCTGGCGGCCGGGCTGCGCCTTGAGGGGGTGGACCTGGGCGCGGCCGGGCTGATTGTGGGCACGTCCGCGGGTGCGATCGTGGGTGCGCTCCTGGCCTGCGGGGGAGATCCTGGCCGGCTCGCCGCGCCGCCCGGTCCCGGCGCCGCGCGAACCGGTCCCGGCGAGGTGCGGACTGACCGGGACAGGCTCGCGGAGGTGTTCGCGACGCTCGGCGATCGTCGGCTTGACCGGGGCGACGCCCTGCGCCGGGTGGGCCAGCTGGCTGTCGCCGCCTCGACGGGTGCTGAGGCCGCGGCCGTCGCCCGGATGCGGTTCCTCGTCGGCACCGACGAATGGCCCGGTGGCCCGTTGCGCATTACGTCGGTGGACGCCGAAACCGGCGAGGCGATGATCTGGGACCGGCACGGCAGCGCATCGCTGCCGGAGGCGCTGGCCGCCAGCACGGCATTCCCCGCGACCGCGCCGCCGATCACCATTAACGGGCGCCGCTATATTGACGGTGCTCTCAGGGCCGGGGCCAATGCCGACCTGGCCGGTGACGCGGACGTGGTGATCATCGCTGAGCCGATGTCACGCGTCCCCGGCACGAGCAGTGCCACGGCAAGCGCGGGGGCGGTCGTGCGCCTGGTCGCGGACTCCGAGGCGATCGAAGCGTTCGGCCCGGACATGACCAGCCTCGCCACCTGGGTTCCCGCGTATCAAGCCGGCATCAGGCAGGCGCCCCAAGCCGCCCGCCTGATCAGGACGGCAATACCGTCCCGAGAGCCGCTCATGCCTGACCCGTGACCAGAAATGCGATAAGCACCGCCCTTGATTGTTTCCGCGATTCTCGTGTCCGGCTGACTTCGTGTTGTGTTCGCCCAAGGTGCTGCCCGGTGTGTGGTGATCGTGCCCCGGCGGTGACGGTGTCTCTTTGTGCGGCCGGTCCTGCGGTGATGGTTGGCTGTCATGCCTATGCTCCCGGGGTTAGATACTGCTGAGAGTTCGTTGCTTGTGCGGGCGAGGTTGCTGATGACCGTTGCACCGGGGGCCGGCGCTGGTCAGGTAACTCGCTGAGGCGCGATATTGCCGGTTTTTCCTAGCTGCCGTTGAGCTGGTGCTCGGTCCGGCCGGGACTAGCTCCGGGCGGCGATGCGGGCCGCGATGTGAAAGCCATGCTTGTCGCACGGCCGGGCATCGACCTGACCCTGACGTTCCTGCGCGCCAAACGGGACGAGACCAGGCGCCTGGCCCGCGTCGCGCCCGTTGACCTGGGCATCCCGCAACTCGCCTGCATTACCCGCGGCCCGGCCGTTGCTGACGGCCGCAACAGCGCTCCGAGGGATCGGGCTGATCACCCGCGCAATCCGGGATGAGTGCAGCGCCAGTGGCACATGGCGCGGCTGACGGCCGGCTTTCGCCCGGCCTGCAGCCCGTCTGCCCGGAGCGGGCGCTGAGGCAAGCTCAGTTGTTGCTGTCCAGCCATGCCCGGTGCAGTTTCGCGAATTGTCCCTGCTGGGTGAGGAGGTCGGCCGGGGTGCCGTCTTCTGCGATGCGCCCCTCGGCCAGGACCAGCACCCGGGCTGCGATCTGGACGGTGGACAGGCGGTGGGCGACGATGAGCGCGGTCCGCCCCTTCAGCACGGTCTTCATGGCGCTTTGCACGGCCCGCTCGGCAGGAATGTCGAGCGCGGACGTGGCCTCGTCGAGAATCACGACCGGGGGGCTGGCCAGGAATGCCCGGGCCAGGGAGATGAGCTGCCGCTGCCCGGCGGAGAACCGGCCGCCGCCGCTGTGCGCATCGGTGTCGTAGCGGCCTGGCAGGCTGGTGATGAAGTCATGCGCGCCGGTCGCTCGGGCGGCATGCTCGATGTCCTGCGGTGTGGCACCGGGCCGGCCGATGGCGATGTTGTCGGCGACGGTGCCGGAGAACAGGAAGGCGTCCTGGGGGACCATGACCACGCTGCGGCGCAGCTCGGCGGTGCTCAGGTCCCGCAGGTCGACCCCGTCGAGGAGGATCCTGCCGTCGCCAGGGTCGTAGAAGCGGGCCAGGAGCCTGGCGAGGGTGGACTTGCCCGCGCCTGTCGGGCCGACGACGGCGACGGTCTGGCCGGCTGGGATCACCAGGTCGAAGGGGGCCAGTACCTGGCTGCCGGCGCGGTAGGCGAAGCTGACGTGCTCGAAGGTCACGGTGCGGCCTGCGACGCCGGGTGCGAGCGGGGGCAGGGGCCGGGGGCCGGCTGGCTCGGCGATGGCAGGCTGCTGGGCGAGCAGTGCCGCGATCTTGTCCAGGGAGGCGGCCGCTGACTGGTAGGCATCCAGGACGCCGCCGAGCCTGAGCGGGTCGTCGTACAGGGGCCGCAGGTACAGGACGGCGGCTGCGAGCACTCCCAGTTCCAGTCCGCCGTCGGCGACCCGGTAGGCGCTCCACAGGACGAGTGATGCGATCGCGATGTTGGCGACCAGGCGCGAGGAGGTGACGTAGCGTGCCATCTCCAGGCCGGAATCGCCGTTGACGCGCTGGTGCTGGCCGTTCAGCGCGGCGAAGTGCTCGTCGTTGGGCTGCTCGCGCCGGAACGCCTGCACGGTGCGGATGGCCCTCAGGGTCTCGGCGAACTTCGTGATGACAACGGCGATCGCGCTCGAGCGCTGCCGGTAGACCTTGATGGACCGGCGGCGGAACGACCGCATGGTCAGGTAGACGGGGCCCATGAAGGCAAGCGCCGCGACGCCGAGGCGCCAGTCGAGATAGAGCAGGATCGCGCTGATGTAGGCGATGGACACGGCCGCGGTGACGATCTGCTCCAGTCCGTCTTCCAGCAGTTCGCGGAGGGCCTCGATATCGGTGGAGGCCCGGGAGGTCAGGCGTCCGGAGGTGTAGCGCTCGTGGAAGTCCAGGCCCAGTGCCTGGGCGTGGCTGAACAGCCGGACGCGCAGGTCAAGCAGCGTGTCCTGGCCGACGCGGGCGGACAGCAGGATGAAGGCCCGCCGCAGCGCTCCGGCGGTCACCGCGGACGCGAGATAGCCTCCGGCGACCCAGGCGAGCGGGCTGGAGTCGCCGGCGCGGATGGCCGGGATCACGTGGTCGATGGTGTAGGCCACGAGCAGGGGGCCTGCGACTTCCGCGGCCTGCTGGAGGAGCAGCAGAACGCCGGCCAGGAGGATCCGCCGGGCGCTGGGACGCAGCAGGGACCCCAGCAGCCGCCGCGACGCCCCTGGCGGTGCTGGCAGGACGTCGCCAGCCGGCGGGCCCGCTGATTCCGGGCGCGGCTGGCCCGGAGCCTGCTCGCTGGCGCCGGAGTGCATGCCGCCGGATACGGGGGAGGTCATCGCGCGCCTGGTTCTTCGCCGTCGGGGACCGGGGATTCCACGGCGGTCATGAGTGCCGCGTACTCCGGACTGGTCCGCAGCAGATCGCGGTGAGTCCCGACAGCGACGATCCGGCCATGAGACAGCAGCGCAACCCGGTCGGCGAGCAGGACGGTGGAGGGCCGGTGGGCGATCACCAGGGCCGTGGTTGTGACCAGCACCTCGCGCAGGGCCGCCTCGACGAGCGCTTCGGTATGGATGTCCAGCGCGGAGAGCGGGTCATCGAGGACCACGAGCCGGGGGCCGCCGATCACCGTGCGGGCCAGTGCGATCCGCTGACGCTGCCCGCCGGACAGGCTCAGCCCGTTCTCGCCGAGGCGAGTCTGCGCGCCATGAGGCAGGCGCTGGACGAACTCACGCGCGTGGGCCACGTCCAGCGCCCTCTCCAGATCGGCTTCGCCGGCGGACTCGGCGCCCATCAGGACGTTCTCCGCGGCGCTGGCGGAGAAGAGGGCAGGCTCGTCGAAGGCCACGGCCACCAGCTGGCGCAGCTCAGCGCGTGGCAGCGTCGAGATATCAACCCCGTCCAGGGTGATCCGGCCGCTGGTCGGCTCATAGAGACGGGGCACCAGCGCGGCCAGCGTGGTCTTTCCGCTCCCGGTGGCCCCGACGAGCGCGACGGTCTCCCCTGGCGCGATGCGGAGGTTCACGTTGTGCAGCACCGGCGGCGACCCGGGCGGGGCGTCCGGATAGCGGAACTCCACGCCCTCGAAGGCGAGCTCGGCCGCGCGAGTCCGGGTCTGCGCAGGCCGAGCCGGGGGCGTCGCATCGGTACTGGCCGGCTCATCCAGAGCCTCGAAGAACCGGCCGGCGGCCGTCGCCGCTTCGCTGCTCATGGCCAGCAGCGAGCCTGTTGATTCCACTGAGGGAAGCAGCACGAGTATCAGGGTGACGAAGGCCAGCAGCGTTCCTGCTGACAGGCGGTGGCCCGCGACCTGCGCGGCGCCCAGTACCAGGGTGGCTCCGGTCGCCACCTCAGGCAGAGTCGTGATGAGCACCGACAGCCGGGCGAGCAGGTGTGCCTTGTGCAGTTCGGTGCCGCGAAGCCGGCGAGCCTGCTCCCGGAACGCGAGTGTGCGGCTCCGGTGCTGCCCGAGGCCCTTGATGACGCGGATGCCCAGGACCGACTCCGCGACAGCCGTCGTCAGGTCGCCGGACTGGTCCTGCGCTCGCCGGGCGGCACTGGAGTAGCGGCTCTCGAACCGGGCGCACAGCACGAGGAGCGGCAGCACCGGAGTGAGCACCACCAGAGCCAGGACCCATTGCCAGATCACCAGGATGACAACGCCCGCCACGATTGTCACCGCGTTGACCAGCAGGAACGTAGCCGGCTCGGCGAGAAACACGCGCACTACCTGAAGGTCGGTGGTGCCGCGGGAGAGCAACTGCCCCGCTGACCAGCGATCGTGGACTGAGACCGGCAGCCGCTGCACATGCCGGTAAAGGTCCTCGCGCATCTCTGCTTCGACTTCGGCGAGAGGCCGGGCCGCGAGCCATCGCCGCACACCGAAAATGCCCGCCTCGGCGATACCCAGCAGCAGCAGCCAGAGGCCACCCAGCCACACCCCCGAAGGATCACGGTGACTGACCGGACCATCCACCAGCCACTTCAGCACCAGCGGCATGGCGAGACCAAGGCACGAAGCAACGATCGCCAGCAACGTAGCCGCCGCCAGCCTCACCCGCACCGGCCGGACATACGGCCACAGACGAAGCAGGGAACGCAACGCTGACCGCTCGCCGCCAGCAGAATGCGGTCGCACGGCGAAGACAGGCATCCAAGGACAGTAGAAGACTGCCGCACATCCGCGCACTTGAGTTTTGCACCGAGCCGAGGCCAGATCTGCTAGTCAGATCTCCCTGAAGATCACCCGCACTTCCTGCATGAGGGCCCGTTCTGCGCCGTCAATCGAGTTCGCCGACGGGGCCAATTAGAGCAACCAGGACCACACACGTTCGCAGTGCAGACTCGATAACCTCCGCAAAATCAAGGCCGATCTCGATGGAGTCCAGATCCATAAAAACAGGAGTATCCGGAAAGAGCGAGCTCAAGTGTTCCTTCAGAAGGCGCGCGTAGGCACCGCTCTCTTCGCGCCGGTAACTGATGAACACTCCCCGGAAAGGAGATGCTGGCACGTGTCTCACCTGCCTAGAAGCCACTGCCCTTAAGTTGTTGGACTTGTGTCCGCTTTCGGCAGGTTCGACGGGACGATGGCTGTGGTCAGGAGCGCGAGCGGGTCGTCGGCGCTGGCGGGCCGCTTCCGCAGTGCGGGCAGCAGGCGTCGGCGGCGACGTGCTCGCGGACGAGGGAGAGCACGGCGGTGAACGAGACGGCGGCGAGGCTGGTCCCGGCGTCGGCCGCGGCCGACGGGGGCCGGGCCGCGATCATGTTGCGGACCAGCAGCAGTGCCCAGGCCTCCTGCCGTGCGAGGGCCGCTGACCTGCCGCGCAGCACCCGGCCGGTGCCGCGGACGGTCTTCTTCAGGTGAAGGAAGCCGGTCTCCGCCTGCCATCTCGCGGCATAGAGCGACGCGATCTCGCGGGCCGGGAAGGCATCCGGGTCGAGCAGCGTGGTCAGCACGCGGATCGCGGTCGTCTTGGTCCCGCCCCGGCTGGTCCTGGTCAGGACGGTGAAGCAGACGAGCCGTGCGACGGCGTCCTTCAGGCGGGGCATCGTCCTGTCGCCGGCCTCGCGGCGGCGCCTGCCGAGCAGGCTGCCGCTCTCGCGGAGCAGGACCAGCTCCGACCCGTCTTTCAGCGTCCTGAGCTGGTGGGCGCCGGTCGCGGAGAAGCGGGTCCAGCGGTCCATGGAAAAGAAGCCGCGGTCGGCGAGGCTGAGCTGCCCCGGCCCGAGGGCGCCTTCCAGCCGGTCGGCGAGGGCGTTCTCGCCGTCGTGATAGCCGCCGACCGCGGCGGCCTTCCACCGCATCGTGCCTGCCTGCAGCAGCGCGACGAGCCGCAGCCTGGGGTGCGTGCCGCCCTCGGGGGACGCCGAACTCCGCGGCCAGCTCCGGGCAGCTGAACAGGTCCAGGGTGGTGCCGTCGAAGATGACCAGCTCCAGGCCGGACGCCGTCCCGGCCGCCGCCGGCGGGACATCATCCCGGGCGGCGTCGAGCTCGAAGGCCCGCCGCGCCAGCAGCTCCCCGATCAGCCCGTCCCGGCGCAGCTCGGCGAGCCACTCCTCGTCCTCCCACAGGCCCGGCCCGGCCGCGACCCGCGCCGCCAGCGCCTCGCCTCCCGGCTCCGGGCCGTCACCCTGGCCAGCAGAAACCGCGGACGGAACGGGAACGAGCATGGCAAAATGAGCGCACAACGAAGCTCCTGCGGGAAACGTGCTGACTAGACATCACACGTCTTACCAGGGGCTTCGTTGCATTTCCCCGGCCTTTCCCGCCCGCTCCCGCATCGTGACCAGCCGGCAACGCACAACACGAAACCGGACACCACACCACAGGAGTCCGCGAACTTAAGGGCAGTGGCCTAGAAGCTCACACTGCTGCTGATGATTTACAGGCACTCCAACAACCTCGCCCGCGACCTGTACGCACTCGGTGACGGTCAGGCCGCGAGGCAACTCGATCGCGATACCCTCGCCCGAACGCGCCGCGTCCTGGGTGATAATCACCCAGATACCCTCGCCTCGCTTAGCAACCCGACCATGGATCTTCGTCACCTGGGCGAATCGCCCGCCGCGGATGAGTCGGGCCGGCCGTTGATGTAGGGCCACGGTCCGTTCATTAAGATCTAAATCTTTAGAATGAACGGACCGTGCCGCCTGCAGCAGCTCGCGCTAGTAGGTCACCTGGGGGAGGGAGCAGACCGGGTTCAGAAGGGCGAGGTACATCGTCTCCGCGACGACCGCGTAACCGGCCGGCGTGAGGTGCGGGTAGCCGGTCTGGGGGAAGGCCGTCTTGCCGTTCGCGACGTAACCCGGGGCCATGACCTGCCTGCTCGCGCCCATCGTCGCCCCCTCAACCTCCACGCAGCCGTCCTGGCCGT
>Ga0302314_10019262_pt1 | contig 11350 bp, 17 predicted proteins | sample III_Palsa_N2_3_FD_200533 | JGI IMG/M metagenome (GOLD analysis project Ga0302314, IMG submission 200533) | Peat permafrost microbial communities from Stordalen Mire near Abisko, Sweden - III_Palsa_N2_3 | ecosystem: Environmental > Terrestrial > Soil > Palsa > Peat permafrost | place: Sweden... | reverse complement strand
AAGGCCTTGGTTTCCCTCGTCACCGGCCATCCACCCAGCCAGGTGGACGAGCTGCGAGGTAGCGGCGAACAGCTCGCGGCCAGTGGCCTGGGAGTAGATGCCGTTCAGCCAGGGGGCGACGTCCTGGGTGAGATAGCGCACCGCGAGGTGGCGAGCGTGCCCGCCGCCGAGCTCGGAGGCGGTGTCGCCCAGGGCAGTGGTCATCCGCCTGATTGCCATGACCTCGCCCCGGCCGACGTTGACCGGGGCCCGGTGGCGGCGGCACGAGTGCGGCGGGTGATCGCGTCCAGGTCGGGGAGGGTTAAGGCGGCGAGCGCATACGCGCTGGTGGCGGCCAGGAACTGCCGTCGCTCCAAGTCCAATCCTCCCAACCGGATAACTGAGGCCACGCTATCGCCGGACAGCGCTCGTCCGTGGCCAACACCGGGAACCGTGGCGGCCGTGCTGTCCGGTTCCCTCTCCAGTTTGAGGACCTTCCCGCTCCCCCGTGTGTCAGAGCCGTTGGGTAGCCTCCAGCCATCGGATCCGCTGACATCCCATGGAGAGGGTATTCGGTGACATACCACATGCACCTGCGGGCTTTACCGCCGACGGAAATACAGCGGGACGGCGAGTGGGTCGAGTCCTTCATGGAGACGGCCTGGCAGAACTATGAGGAGGAGTACGAGACCGGCGTCACCTGGGCGTTCGAGAAGAACTTCGACGGTCTCGCCCATCTCTACACCGGCATACCCGACGGCAGGGTCGCCGACGACCCGAGTGGATTGCCCGTCTTCGGCGGCGAGTCCATCCCCTATCCCTTGCAGGGCGGCCCGCCGTTCCTGATCATGATGCCGGAACAGGTGCAGGCCGCCTGGGAGTTCCTGGACGAGGCTTCCTTCGACGCCCTCTGGGCGGTCTCCGGTCCCGCCCTCTCCGCGCACTGGCCGGACGCCAGGTCGGTCTACCAGGACCACCACCGGCGACTGAGCGAGTTCTACGAGGACACCGCCCGCTGCGAGGAAGCGATGATCAAAGCCTTCTGGTACTGAGCGGGCCGTGACACTGCGACGATGTCACGCGAGCGCGAGGTGGGGCAGGCCGATGTCCTTGGCGGCGGCAGTCAGCTCCCCGTCATAGGTGAGGAAGCCGTCCAGCTCTGCGGCCAGAGGTTGCGCTGTCGCCAGATGAATCGCGTCCAGCGTCCCCAGCTTCCACACTTCGAAAGCCGCCGCCCGGGTCAGCACATCATCGTCGAGCAGTATCTGATCCACACCCTTGAGGGCGTTGGTCACCAGGAAAGGGACGCGCTGCCGGTCGATACCGGCGCGGCGGAACGTCCGGGCTACCTCAACCCCGGCGAGCTGCGATGTCACCAGGCAGGCATCACTGTCCAGACTGCTACGCCACTCACGAAGCGCCTCGGTCTGGGGCTCTCGCTGCACGAACTTAAGCAGCACGCACGCGTCCAGGTAGTACAAGCTCACCGGTTGCGCTCCTTGTCCCGGTCGGAGATCAGCAGGTCAGACAGGGAGGGCAGCTCGGCAAGGTCATCCAGCAGCTCGGGCATGACACCAGGATGGGCCGAGCGCCGGATCCGCCCTTCAGCAGCCAGCCGATCCAGAGCAGATGTGGACTGCGCCGCAGGGGTCATCCGGATGACCTCCTTGCCATGCTCCGTGAGGATGACAGTGGCCCCTCGGCGGACTTTCGCAGTGATCTTGGCTGGGTTGTGGTTCAGCTCTCCAAGCGGGATCGTCTCCATGCCTTCAAGGTACACAAAAAATGTGTACCTGCAAGACAACCCTGCTCCTGCCTCACCCCCACCGGTACACAGGTGATCTCGGGTGGCTTCTATCAGGTGGGCGCGCCCTCCGACGGAGTGCTGTTGACCAGTAACCCCGACGGCAACCGATGGATGGTCTGGCTGAAGAACCCCCCAACCGCCTCCGACAACACCGTCAAGGTCTACTCGATTTGCATGCCGGTGGGCTGACAGCTTGATCGTGCATTCGGTGACCCCGTCAGACCTGCGCGGTATCCGCGCAGGCGGCGGGGTCCATTCCTGGCGCGGCACCTTCCGGACGGACACGAGTGCGAATGCGCGCCCGCCGGGACAGGACCCTTGGATGCCGAGAAACCCGGCTGCGTGCGGCGGGGTGGCAGCGGCAGGATGGCCGCCATGACATCACGGATCAACCACATCACCATTGACTGCACCGACGCGTACGCCCTCGGCAGCTTCTGGTCCGCTGTACTCGACGCGCCGCTCGGCGAGGACGACCTGCCCGGCGATCCGGAGGCACTGCTGCGAACCGACGGGGTCGCGCTGCTGTTCGTAACCGTCCCCGAGCCCAAGGCGGCCGGGGCCAAGAACCGGCTCCACCTTGACCTCCAGCCGCAGGGTCGACGAGACGCCGAGGTGGAGCGGCTGCTCAAGCTGGGCGCGGTACTGGTGGCCGACCGGCGGCGTCCGGATGGAACGGGGTGGGTCACCCTGGCCGATATCGAGGGAAACGAGTTCTGCGTGGAGCGGAGCGCGGCCGAGCGGGAGCAGTGACCGTTCCGCCGGGGTAATTCGATGCTCCCCAGCGCTGGCTGACGATCAATCAGCGGGAATATCCTGGTCCTGACTCTTGGGGGGCCACATGGGTCAGCGGATTTCTGGTGCCTGGGATACTCCCGACTACTTTCTCCGGCCGCGTGGGTACTACCTCGGGGAGCCGCCGGACGAGGTGGTCTACTCGTTCGCGCGGCGGCGGTCGTTCCTCGCGGTGGTGACGCTGGCCGGGGTGGCGCTGTTCTGGCCGGTGTTCGCGAAGAACCAGCCGAGCGATGTTTCCGGACCGAGCAAGAACTCGGTGCTGTACTACGTGCTGAATTTCCTCGGGAATCTGCTCGGGCAGTCCGTGGTGGCGATGGTCATCGGCGGGTTCTATCTGGTGGGGTTCTCGCTGCTGCTGGTGGTCATCACCAAGTCCGGTCACCGGCGCCGGGCGCTGAAGCAACTGCGCTGGCCCGGGGCCGCGATCGTCTCGGTGACCTGCCTGTTCCTGCTGGGCGGCGGGGTGGCCGCGCTGGTGCCGGCGCTGACCAAGGCGGCGAAGCCGGAGGGGCTCGCGGTCCGGGCGCTGGTGTATGTGGTGCTGATCGGCTCGCTGCTGGTCATCTTCACCTGGATCTGCAAGAGCCTGTATCTCTGCGCGGTGTACGTCTTCCGCGCCGATGACGGGCATCCGCTGCTCGCGCCACTGGTGACCACGTTCCTCACCTGGACGCTCGCCCTGATCGCCCTCAGCCAGGGCGGATCCAGCGGCCTGCCGCACACTGTCGGCCTGGGCGTGAGCTTTCTCGGCCCGGTCTCGGTGACCGCGCTCAACCTCTGGGCCTGCCGCCGGATCCACCGCAAGTTCCACACCCTGCTCTTCCGCGCGGGCCCGCCGCAGGAGGGGTGAGCTCAGCCGACCCACTCGGCCCGGGTGATGGCGTGGACGCAGGTCGGACGGCCGGTGTTGCCGGCGATCAGCTCGCGGTCCCGCCCCATGCCGAGCTTGTCCATGACCCGCTCGGACGGGTCGTTGCCGATCTGGTGGATGCTGATGATCCGATCCAGCCCGACCTCTTCAAAGCCGAAGCGCAGGGCGGCCCGGGCCGCCTCGGTGGCCAGCCCCCGGCCCCAGAAGGACCGCCCGAGCCGCCAGCCGATCTCGACGGCCGGCATCACCTCGGGCAGGAACATCGGCACCGCCAGCCCGGTGAACCCGGCGAGCTCGCCGGTCTCCTTGACCTCGACCGCGAACAGGCCGAAGCCCTTTTCCTCCCAGGCCCCTTCCAGCCGCTCGATCATGGCCCGCGTGTCCGCCTCGCTCAGGACCGAGCCGTCGCGGATCCAGCGCATCACCTCGGGATCGGCATTGACCGCGGCAAAGGGCAGCAGGTCCTCGTCGCGCCAGCGGCGGAGTATCAGGCGGGGTGTTTCGATCGTGGTCATCGGACCATCATGCCCCGGGCCGGAAAAGCGCCACAGTGAGTTTTGTCCCGCACCGGGACGGCTCGGCAGTGGCCCGGCCAGGAAAGCGGTGAGACGGCGCGGCTGATGCCTCATCAGGTCTAAATTCAGTGCGATGTCCAACTTCGGGTGGACTTCCGAAAATCCGACGTCCTGACATGGCTACTGATGGTAGTTATATGTGCACTGCCTGTAGCTGGAGATCGCCGGGCGACGCATCACATCACTCTGGAACAAGGGGAGGACAGTCATGGCCAAGCGGGAGAACGAGGGTGCGGAGACGCCCGGGGCGGTGTTCGGCGAGCTGCTGAAGATCAAGCGGATGGACGCCGGGCTGACGCAGGACGAGGTCGCCACACTGGTTCACACCGAGCGGTCACTGATCACCAAGTTCGAGGCCGGACAGCGGGTGCCTCGGACGGAGATGGTGGAGAAGTTCGACAGCTACCTCGCCGGTCGCGGCGAACTGATCCGGCTGCACAAGAAGATCAACTGGACCACCCGGCTGTCATTCTTCCCGGACTGGTTCCGGCGGCGGGCTTTGATGGACGCGCAGCTGATTGAGTTGCACGAGTACCAGTCCCTGCTCATCCCGGGGCTGCTCCAGACCGAGGCATACGCACGGGCGCTGTTCGAGCGGGTCTCCGGTGGGGACGACGCGATCACCGAGGAGAACGTGGCGGCTCGACTGGGCCGCCAAGCGCGGTTCCTGGAGCCGGATGGCCCGCTCTATGTGGCACTGCTGGACGAGAGTTGCCTGAGGCACGTGTTGGGGAGCAACGAGGTCATGCGGGAGGCGATGGACCACCTGTTGGAGGTGGGAGCGCTGCCGAACGTCTGCATTCAGATCGTCCCCTTCAGCCTGCACCACGTGCCTGCGCCCAACACCCCGATGTCACTGATCGTCATGCCGAACGGGCACCGCTGGGTCTACTCGGAATCACTGGACATGGGGCATTTCAGTGACAATCCGCAGGTCCTCGCGAAGCACCAGCGGATCTATGATCTGTTGAGGGCCGACGCACTGTCAGCTCGCGAGTCGGCCGACCTGATCCGTGAAGCAAGGGAAAGGTACAGCACACATGACTGACCTCAGCTCGGCGCCGTGGCGTAAGTCCAGCTACAGCGGCGACAACGGTGGCAACTGCATCGAAGCCGCCACCGGCTTCATCCCCGGCGCCGTCCCGGTCCGCGACAGCAAGGACCCCCAGGGACCCGCACTGGTCTTCGGTGCCGACGCGTTCAGCGCGTTCGTCAGCGCCGTCAAGGCTGGCGAGTTCCCCAGCACCTGACCCAACTCCCCGGCAGGGAAAGGCAGAGCGCACATGACCGACCTCAGTACCGCTCCCTGGCGCAAGTCCAGCTACAGCGACAACAACGGCGGCAACTGCATCGAAGCCGCCCCCGGGTTCCTCCCCGGCGCCGTCCCGGTCCGCGACAGCAAGGACCCGCACGGGCCCGCGCTCCTCTTCGGGGCGGACGCCTTCCGCTCGTTCGTCACCGCCGTCAAGGCAGGCGAGTTCCCCAGCACCTGACCCAATTCCCCCGCAGGGAAAGGCAGAGCGCACATGACTGAGCTCAACTCGGCACCATGGCGCAAGTCCAGCTACAGCGGCGAGAACGGTGGCGACTGCATCGAGACGGCCCCCGGGTTCATCCCGGGGGCCGTCCCGGTCCGCGACAGCAAGGATCCGCAGGGCCCCGCGCTCATCTTCGACACCGACGCCTTCGCGGCGTTCGTCACCGCCGTCAAGGCAGGCGAGTTCCCCAGCACCTGACCAGCCCACCCCTCAAGGGAAGGCAGAGCGCAGATGACCGACCTCAGCAGCGCCCCCTGGCGCAAGTCCAGCTACAGCGGCAACAACGGCGGGAACTGCATCGAGGCCGCTCCAGGGTTCATCCCCGGCGCGGTCCCGGTCCGCGACAGCAAGGACCCGCAGGGCCCCGCGTTGATCTTCGACACCGACGCCTTCACGGCGTTCGTCACCGCCGTCAAGGCAGGCGAGTTCCCCGGCGCCTGAAGCCCGCCAGGCCCCCTGCCACCCACTGTGAGCAGGGGGTTTCTGGTCACGTAACCAGGAACAGCCACACTGTCCCGGAGCGTTCCACCGGCGTGCGCGAATCCTGATCGCGCCCGCCTCCCCCTCTATGAACTCCGGAGACCCGCATGAACCGGCGCACGGGCCTGATACTCGACTTCGGGGGCGTGCTCACCACGAGCATCGTCGCCTGCGCGGCCACCTTCGACCAGCGGGCCGGGCTGCCCGAAGGAACCCTGCTGCGGATGATCTCGAAGCACCCCGAGGGCTCCGAGCTGTACCGGCAGCTGGAGCGCGGCGACGTCACGCAGACCGAGTGGAACGAGCGCACCGGCGCGCTGCTGGGCGTCGACAGCGACAACCTGCTCGGCCGGGCGCTGTCGGAGCTGCGTCCGGAGCCCTCGGTGATCGCCGCCGCCCGCGCCGCCCGGCAGGCCGGGATCACTGTCGGGATCTTCTCCAACAGCCTCGGCCTGGAGCCCTGCGACCCGTACGCGGGCTACGACCTGGCGGAGAACTACGACGCCGTCCTGATCTCCGAGCACTACCGCGCCCGCAAGCCGGAGCCGGAGCTGTACCTGACCATGCTCGACCTGATGGGCCTGCCCGGCGACGCCTGTGTCTTCGTCGACGACACCGCCGCCAATCTGCCGCCCGCCGAGGCCCTCGGAATCGCCACCGTCCTGGCCGCCGACCCGGCGGAAACGATCCGCCAGATGGAGTCCCATCTGGGACTCTCGCTGACCGTCGGCGCCTGACGCTATAGTCCCAACCGCATTGGCTGACACCCACGTTGGGAGTAACGATGACTCGGCTTTCGATCGACTCAGACCTGTGCATCGGGTCCGGACTCTGTACTGCCACCGCCCCCGGCGTGTTCGACCAGGACGACGAGGGCTACGGCTCGGTCCGCCCCGGCAAGGAGGACGGCAGTGACCCGCTGACCCCCCAGGCGGTCAGGGGCTGCCCCGTCCAGGCAATCGCCCTCTCCGAGGACTAGCCACCACGAACCACACGGCCGAGGCCAGGCCGCCCGGTCCCCGGGCGGCCTGGCCTCGCCACTCTCAGCGAGAGTCGCGTGCTGCTCAGGTCGCCGAGGGTCGACTGACTTCGAAGACCAGGGTGCCTCTCGTGCCTTTCCGGAAGCCACCACCCTTGTCACCCTTCGGACCCTTGAGCTTCGCAAGGCCGGGGTGACCGACGCCACGCGGGATCCGCGCACCACGCCGACAGACGACCGCCTCTCACCCGGACAGCGCCATCGCCCTACCCGAGCAGGCCGCCCCTCGCGACGTCGGCCTGCTCGCCCCCTTCTCCCTCCTCGTTCACCACCTCGCCCGCGCCGTCACCCCGGAACCGTCGCCACCGGCCGATGCGCCGAGGCGAGCGGGCCCACCCCCGCACCCCGGCGACGTACGACACTGGCGGGGACGAGCCCCCACTGCCAAGCGGCATGGAGCGGTGTCACCGACTACTCGATGATGACCGACGCCCACGACAAGGGGACCGTCCGCCGCGTCGGCGGCGTGCGGCCGGACGGCACCGGCTGCACGTCCTCCGTCCCCGACCCCGCCGCCGACTCCTGGCCCGGCCAGTGACACAGCTGGACTAGAAGAGCTTTTTGTACCATTTTCCACCGGTGGACTTCCGGGCAGCCTCGCACTCCTGCGTCACGTATCCCATCAGCTCTGCTGCCGCCTGCGTATTGTTCATGGCGCCGCCCTCGGTGTCCCTGACGTATTTCGCGGCAGCCTTGCCCGCGGTGACATCCCGGTCTGCCGCGCTGGCCTTGTCGTAGCCGGTCGAACCGATGGCCTCCAGCAGGTCGGCGTGGCTGCTGAAGACATTCGCGAGGTCGGCGAACGCCGATGCGATACCCGCCCCGATCCACTCCTTGATCTGATTGACCCTCTCCGTGTCGTTCAGGATCTCCATGACTTGTGGTTTCGCCTGGTGGGACTGGGCGAGTTTCCGGACGAACCTGTCGACGAAGTAGTTGCCTGCATTGGCGGGATGGCGCAGCGAGTCAAAATTCAGCAGCTTTCCGGTCAGACCGGCATCCAGTCTCTTCTCACCCGATCGCATGGTCTCGACCCCCGCGGCCGAGAACTTGGAGTCGTTGTCGATCGCATGCAATCGGTTCGGCGCTATGGCGTTCGCCACCTGGTAGAGGAAGTTCCCGAGGTTGACCGTCGGCCCCACTATCCGGTCCCCGTTGCCGAGGAAGGCATCGGCAACCATGGTGCGGCCGATCTGCCGCAGTGCCTGGGTGTCGCCCAGGAACTGTCGCGCCTCGTCCTCGCCCGCGCCCTGAAGCGTCGGCCCCTGGACCATCTCCATGACCAGGAAGGCACTTGCGCTGCTCAGCTGCATCTCAAGGTCTCCCGTTGCCCGTTCGAGTGGATGCTCGGCCGTATTGTTCGCCCTGAGGAATTTCTTGATCGCTTTACCCTCGGATGAACCGATGTCATAGCGTTTGAACGCGGGTGCCTGTACGTCCATGTGCCCCAGAAACTTATGGGCGTATTCCACGTTGCCAGTGGACAGCAATGGCTTGACCACCACCTCCTGCCCCGGCGGGCCCACGAAATAGACCCCTGCGGCCCCTTCGCCCGAGCGTCGCACCGGCTGGCCCCGCCATGCCGATGGCGCGTCGTTGATGGCGAGGCGCTGGACGGCCGGGTCCGCCGGCGCGGGCGCGCGCTGCACCTGGCCGGCGTCCTGGTGAGCAGCCTCGCCCGGGGCGGCCTGCGCCGGGGCCGGGCCGGAGAGCGCGCGGGTCGCCTGGGCCTCGGCCGCCTTCTCGAACGAGTCCGACGGATCGCTGACGCTGAGCCCGTCGGCGGTGGGCGTGCCCGCGACCGGGCCACTGCGCTGCTGGACGACGTGAACCAGCTCGTGCGCGAGCGTGTGGCGGTCCCCGCCGCCCTCTCCGATGACGACGTGGTTGCCCGAGGTGTAGGCGCGGGCCCCCATGTCGGCGGCGGAGGCCCGGGCGGCTCCGTCGCTGTGCACGCGGACGTCGGAGAAGTCGGCGCCGAGACGGCTCTCCATGTCGGTGCGGGTGCCCTGGTCCAGCGGCTGCCCACCCCCTCTCAGCACGTCGTGGACGGCCGACCGCTGGACCGGGGCACCCTGGGTGTGACCGCAGCCGGCACCGTGCTGGTGGCGGGACTCCTCGATCATCCGGGAGACCACCGTGTTACCGACGCTGCGCTGCAAGGCAAGGACACTCTCCGGGGACATGCCCCCGACACCCAACCCCATGACGGCTGCCCTGGGCACGACGCTGTGCGGCGGCTGGTCGCGGAGCGGCTGTGCGGCCGACGGTTTGTGGGGGCCTTTGGCATGCACGGGAAAACCCTTTCTGAGGGCGTATAAGGTGATCCCTCTGGATATCCGGCCCCCACCAATGCGCGCAACAGCCGAACAGGCACCATGCGGTGCGCGAAAGGGCAATCAGAATTCGAGCCGCCGCCCGATATCACCCGGGAAATACCGAACACGCCCCGGACGCGCCAGGATATCGAGGTGCCGCCAGGCCGACCCGTGGGGGCGAATCCGGGGCCAGCGCCGGTGTCCGGGGGTGGGGGACGGGTACGGTGGCCGCTCATGGACCGCCTGCTCCTGCGCGCCGGAGGGCAGCCCGTAGGCTCGGCGCCATGGCGACGACGCACAGCTATGACGTGACGGTGGAGTGGACCGGGAATCTGGGGAGCGGGACCGATGGCTATCGGTCGTTCAGCCGGGCGCACGAGGTACTGGGGGACGGCAAGCCGCCGATCGCGGCTTCTTCCGATCCGGCGTTCCGGGGGGATCCGGCGCGGTGGAATCCGGAGGAGCTGTTGCTGGCGTCGGTGGCGCAGTGCCACATGCTCTGGTACCTGCACCTCTGCGCGGTCAACGGCGTGGTCGTCGTCGACTACGCCGACCAGGCCCAGGGCGTGATGGTGATGGACGAGAGCGGTGGCGGCGGCCAGTTCGGCTCGGTCACGCTGCGCCCGGAGGTCGTCGTGGCCGACGCGTCCATGGCCGAAAAGGCTCTCGCGCTGCACGGTGAGGTGCACGCGGTCTGCTTCATCGCGCGCTCGGTGAACTTCCCGGTCCAGCACCGGCCATTGATCACCGTCGCCGAGTAACTACTCTGGAGCGCAACCACTCTGGAGCAGGGGGAGTATCCGTGGAACTGGCTGATGAGACCCGCGCGCTGACCGGTGACCACGAGCGGTACCAGCCTGCGGGGACGGTGAGCGGGCAGGCCACGGTCGTCGTACGGATCGAGGACCCCTCCGTGCGGCCGGTGCTGCGGCTGACCCGCTACCTGCCCAAGCTGACCCTACTGCGGTTCCGCGACCTGGCCCCGGACGGCTCGGCGCTGGGGCCGGAGCAGGAGGCGGCGACCGTGGCCGGCCCGGGGCCACGGCAGGTCGACCACCGGGTCGACCCGGCCCCCGGCACGGCGACCCGCGAGTACCGGCTGGAGTGGGTGCTGGATCCGCAGGACCACCCCTCGATCGGCGTCGAGGGCGCGGAGTTGCTGCTGTTCCGGGCGCACCTGCTGACTCACGACGCCGACGGCGCCGAACAGGTACGCGACCAGTGGCTGTTCCCCCTCGCCTGGGTGTCGGAGGAGGGCCTGCTGGAGATGCGGAGCCGGAGCGTGCGGCTGCCGGAGCCGCTGAGACTGGCGCTGAGTGCGCTGGTGAGCAGCCAGGAGGAGAATCCGCCGCGCTGCGAGGTGTGCCGGCAGCAGTTCGACCTGGTCCGGCTCCAGCACTGGGACGCGGTCTGGGAACACTCGGCCGCTCCGGAGCAGGAGGCGCTACGCCGACTGCTCGTCCGGCGGGCGCTGGCCGGCCCTCTCCCGGCCGACAACATCCTGCGCTTCCGCCTCGGCCACGAAAAGCAACACGCGGACGTGACCGAGCAGTTGGCCGCGGCACGGGAGCGGCACCAGGCCCGGCTGCGGGCCTGGTCGTAGGATCGACGCCCGGAGTACAGCACGGCACAGCAAGGCAGGACGGCACAGCAGGACAGCACAGGACGGGGGCAGGGTCATGGGGCAGTACGTGACGGTGCGGGGCACGCAGACGTACTACGAGGTCGCCGGGGAGGGCGAGCCGCTGGTGCTGCTGCACGGCGGCGGGATGACGGTCGAGAGCTGGGCGCAGCAGTCCCCGGCGCTCGCCGGGCACTACCGGGTCTATCTGCCCGAGCGCAGCGGCCACGGCCGGACCGCCGACCGCGAGGGGGAGGCGAGCTACGCCGGGATGGCCGACGAGACGGCCGGGTTCATGGCCGCGCTCGGCATCGGCGCCGCCCG
>Ga0302314_10019260_pt1 | contig 11351 bp, 10 predicted proteins | sample III_Palsa_N2_3_FD_200533 | JGI IMG/M metagenome (GOLD analysis project Ga0302314, IMG submission 200533) | Peat permafrost microbial communities from Stordalen Mire near Abisko, Sweden - III_Palsa_N2_3 | ecosystem: Environmental > Terrestrial > Soil > Palsa > Peat permafrost | place: Sweden... | reverse complement strand
GGTGAGCGCGAGGAGCGCTTCGCTCACGTGGTGTGTGGCACGGGCTTCGAGCACAACGTCCGGCGGCTGCCCTTCCTCGGCCCGGAGCTCCTCAAGGGCCTGGCCCTGGTGCAGGAGCGCGCGCCGGCTTTGAGCCGCCACTTCGAGTCCTCGCAGAAGGGCCTGTACTTCGTCGGCCCGCTGTCGGCCTACTCCTTCGGGCCGCTGTTTCGCTTCGTCTGCGGCGCGGCCTACACCGCCCCCAGGGTGGCGCAGCACGTGGCGCGGCGTCAGGGCTTGCTGTCGCTCTTGGGCCGCGCGGCACCGGCCGCGGCGCGCCAGACGCAGGACGCGTCGGCGGCCTGAAGTCAGGCGCCGGACGAGACCCGCGCTACTGCGTCGTGCCCAGCGTCACCATCGACGTCTCGAGGCGGAAGCGCGCGAACCAGAGAAAGCCCAGCGCCGCGCTGGCGTCGTCCACCGCCTCCGGCGGAAGGACGCGCTCGGTGAGGCCCGAAACCTCGAGGAGAAACTGCCACTCCGAGGTCGACGCCAGCCAGTTGCCGCGCTCCGTCACCACCTTCTGGGTGAGCGCCAGCACGCCCTCCAGAAGGAGCGAGACGCGCAAGAGGTAGGCGGGCGGGACGGACATGTCTCTTTTCGAGAAGGCACGCACGCACGTCCCCCTCCCGAGAGGCCCCGGGGAGGCAGACGGGAGTGCAAGGTGCGCGGGGCTAATGGACGTCCGCCTTGGAGGGGGGTGCCGGGCGGCGCTCCAGGAGGAAACGCGCCACCACCAGGAAGCCCATCAGCGCGCTCGGGGAGTTGCAGTCCACCGGGAAAAGCTTTTGCCCGGTGAGGGCGGCCACCTCATTCAACAGGCGCCACTCCCGCTCCGAGACGGTGTCCCAGGCCTCTCGCTCGGCGATGACACGGTCGAGGAGTCGCACGACAGAGGCAATCTGTGCTTTTTGAGTCCGGCTGGTGTCACGCGCTGCGAGCATCCGACGCCCTTCGAAATCGGAAGCCTAGGCCACTTCGGCAGGAAGCCCCCCGCACACCCAGTCGCTGACACGTCGGGTGCTGTGAGCAGTCAGCGAAATCCACCCAGAGTGTTTCGCTCTGGCGGCTGGCGTGTCGGGCCCTTCGTCAGTCCGGGTCGAAGACGGAATCTCGGACGTAGCCTCGCGCGTAGCGCGCGGCCCTCCACAACTCGGCGGTGGCGTGGACGACGCCTGGAAGCCAGTCCTCGGCGTCGGCCGAGGCGTCCACCATGCGTTCCCGGTTGCGGACGTTCCACACCTTCCAGCGCTCGGACTCCGCTGCGCTGCTGGTGCCCGCCAGCCGGCGCAGGGTGAGGAGCATCTGGTGCCCAAACTGGAAGCAGTAAGCCGAGCCGGCCGTGTCATGGCCGTGGGCCTCCTCGCTGAGGGTGGCCAGCCCTGCCTCGTCCCCGGTGGCGGCGAGGTAGGCGAAGACGGGCAGGGGCAAGGCCCGGGCGCTCTCGAAGTGCATCTGCCCGTAGAAGCGGGGGTTGAAGTCGATGAGGCGGTGCTGGTCTCCGTCGAGGACGAATTCCACCTCGAAGACGCCGAAGTAGCCCACCTCGCGGCAGAGGGCGACGACGCGGTCGAGCAAGTCGAGCTCCACCGGCGCATCCTCGAAGCACAGGCCCACGCCCACGCGGCGCGGCCGCTGCAGCACCTTGAGCGCGGCGCGGGCCCCGAGGAGGCGACCGTCACGGTGGACGAAGCCGGAGAGGGAGTACACGCCCAACTGGGCGCCCATGTCGAAGGCCTGCAGCATGGGCAAGGAGACGTCGCCGAAGTCCTTCTCCAGGCCCGGGCGGTACAGGTGGCGCTTGAGCCACTCGCGGTAGCGGCGGACGACGTCGCCGCGGTCCTCAATCAATCGCCCCTTGTTGCTTGTGCTGAGGTGCACCTGCGTCCGGGGCTTGATGACCAGCGGCATCTGCAGCTGGGGCAAGAGCCGCTCCACGTCCTCGATGCCTGTGGGGAACCACGTCGGCATGGTGGCCAGGCCGACGGAGGCGCAGGCGGCGTGCAGCCGCTTCTTGTCCAGAAGGCTGACGAGCGTGGCGACGGGCGGCTGAAAGAGGAGGAAGTGCTTCTTGAGCTCCTCGGCGTGCGAGGCGAAGAGCCAGGCCAGGTCGTCCGAGGCCGGGTAGAGGAAGTGCCCGGGCTCGCGCTCACCAAAGGCGAGGAGCCAGTCTAGGAAGCGGTCCAGGTTGCGCGTAGACGGGCAGCGCACGAAGCGTTGCGCATAGCGGGACCAGCGCGCGGGCGCGAGGAACTCGCTTCCGGCGACGGTGACGGGAATGCCGCGCGCGCCGAGCGCGCGCACCGCAGCCAGCGTCCCGCCAAACGTCGGCATGGTGAGAAGTGCAGGGGGGAAGGCGGTGCTGCTGGCGGGCCGTCGGCTCATGGCCCGGCGCTCGTCCAAAATTTGGAGTGACAAGGAGGCGCTGACATAGGCCACGCGCCGAGGAAAAACATCTGGGGCTCCGACGACTCAGGGTCCGTTTCAACGGGCGCTGGCGCTGGCCAGAAACTTGGCGAAGTGAAGCACGTAGACAGCTTCTGCCTGCCATTCGACGGAGGGCTCGTTGGTGCTCCAGCTGTCGTTGTCCGTGTAGCGCGCGTCGATGGGTGTTTCCGTACCGCGCACGAAGGCTGGGTCCCCGTAATAGCCCCAACTCGGGACAGGCCTTCCTTGGGGCGTCGACACATCGGAGGGCTCCGGCGCTCGGTTGGGGCCGCCGGCCACCAGTCCGGGAAAATCCCGGGGGTGCGCGTCGAGCGTTTCGAGCCACTGGTGAAACCCCCAGTGCATGCTCCGGGTAACGCGTTGCAAGCCTGTCACGAAACAAAATTGCTTCAGGTTTCTTCCGAAGACGTAGTGCACGCTGGCCAGCGCCTGCTCGCAGTCGGCCGAGGCCGCCTCGGGGTGCTGTAGGCACATGGGGATGCTGAAGAGCCCCGCGCGCAGAAAGCCCGCGCCGAGGCTTCCCCAGTGGTAGCGGCCCGCCCAGCCAAACGGGTGCTGCGCGCCCTCGCGCAGCGCCACGTCGGCGCCCGCGCGGAGGCTGGCCCACAGCGTCGTCTTTCGCGCTGCGTCCCCCTTGTCGGCTCGCAGGTAGAGGAGGGCCGCCGGGCCGTCGAGGTGGAGAAAGCCCATCTCATACGCGGGCTCGGCGTAGGAGGCCTCGAAGGCTGAAAGGAAGCGCGCCTCCCCGGTGGCCAACAGCATGCCCGCGGCGGCGTAGCTGCGCGCGCGTCGTCCCACCTCGGGGTTGTTGTCGGCCCGGGCCGAGGAGCAACTCGGGCCGTCGGTGGTGACGTCCGGGTGCGCCTCCAGGTAGCGGACTCCCCGGTACGCCGCCTGCAGGCACGCGCTGGCGAAGCCCGCGTCCACCTTGCGGAAGACGCTTGCGGCGAAGGCCAGTGTCCCCACGGCGCGGGCGGTGGCCAGCGTGCCCACCTCCCCGTTTCGGTACGGGGGCACGCTGTTGGGGGTGTTGGTGCCGTAGGGCCCATACGTCGTCTGGCAGGTGGTGTTTTGAAAGCCCCCCTCGCTGTCCTGCACCGAGAGCAGCCAGTGCAGGCCCCAGCGCGCCTCGTCGAGGACGTCGGGAGTGCCGTTTCCGGACTCGGGAATGTGCGTGTCATCGGCCACGGGGGAGAAGTCCGCGGCCGACAGGAGAAGCCAGAAGATGGCCGGGTTGAGGTAGGCGCTGTAGACGCTGAAGTCCCCGGCATCGTGCCAGCCGCCGCGCACGCCTTGGGGGGCCTTGTCCGCGTCGGAGGCGTGCACCCACGGCCCTTCGGCATAGGGGGCCTCCACCTGAGTGAAGGCGCGCTGGTAATAAAACCAGCGCTGCACCGCGCGCAGTGGCCCGTCGAAGACGTCCGCGCCCACGGCGAAGGGGAGGCTGGTGAGGCCGTCGTCCGTCCGCACCCGGTAGCGCCCGGGCCGGGCGAGCGCGGAGAAGTCCCCGAGAAAGACGGTGGAGAAGGGCCCGAGGACGTCGGTGTGCAGGCTGCGCACCGGCCCCTGGCCGCGGAAGGCCACCTGGCCGCCCGTCTCGTCCTCGACGACGAAGGAGGTGAAGGGACGGGGAGAGGTGAATTCCTTCCGGGCCGCTTCCCCGTAGCCGACTTGCGAGGTGGCGAGGTTACCGAAGAGTGGCTCCTCGTGCCGCTGCAGCCGGCGCTGCAGCAGTCGCACCCCTCCGAGAAGCCGTGCCGCCACGCGGCGTTCCGCGTGGCGCAGCCGGGCCGGGCCAGCCACGGACAGGACGACGGCACCTAGGGCGGCGAGGAGGAAGAGGGCCGTGGCCCGTCGTGCGCGAGTGAGGGCTCTCACCTTGTGGCGAGCACGACTCCCAGCACGCGCTCTTCGCCCACGAGGGGCGGGATGGCCTGGGCGACGTCGAGCTTGCTGCGTCCGAGTGACAGAAGCAGCACCGCTGCGTCGCAGACGCTGAGAACACTCAGGGCCACCGGGTCCGCCACTGGACTGGGCACCGCCACCACGAAGCGCATGCGGTCCCCGGACTCGGTGTAGTTGCCGGCGGCCAGGGCCTGGGCGATGGCGCCCACCCGGTTGACGTTGAGCTCGAGGAGGTTGACGGCCTTCAGCACCGGCCGCTGCTGCTCACCGGCAGCGGCGACGAGGAGCTGGACGAGACGCCAGGCGAGGTTGCCGTCGTCGGGCGACACCACGGCCAGCGTCGTCCAGGGACGCACCATCAAGTCTCGCCACAGGGCGCTCACCTCCTGAGAGGGCGGCGGCCGCTCCGAGGGCGCTGGCGCGGTGGGGCCGTCGCGGGCGCGGGCCAGCTCCACCGCCTCCAAGACGCCCAGCGTCGGCAGGCGCAAGGAGTGCTCGACTTGCCAGGGCTCGAGGAGCGTCTTGGAGGAGACGTCGACGAGGGTGACGCCGATGACGGAGAAGAGGAGGCCGGCGACGAGGCTGGCGACGAGAATCTCCAGGGCCTTCGGCCGGTACGGCCCGAGCGGCCGCTGCGCCGGCCAGAGGACGACGTAGCGGTACTTGAAGGCTGCCCCGGCCCGGTCCTGCTCCAGCCGTGCGGCGGCGGTGCGGTCGAGCATGTCGTTGTAGTGGCCTAAGGCGTGACGCACCTGGGACTTGGCGAAGTCGATGTCCGGGTCCTCGTCCTCGCGCGGGTCGTCCGCCTGGAGCGTCTGCTGCAGCGCCATGTCGCGGTTGGTGTTGCCCTTGAGGGCCGCGTCGGAGTCGAAGCCCCGGCCCTTGAGCTCCGCCTCCAGCGGCTGGAGCTCGTGGCGCAGCGAGGCCACCTGCGCTGTCTCGGGACGGGCGGCCTCGAGCGCCTGCTCGGCGTCGAGGACGGCGGGATGGGTGTCCGAGTAGCGGGACTTCAACTCCTCGAGGCGGCCCTCGAGCTCCGCGACGCGGCGGCGGTGGAAGTCCTCGAGGTCAGCGATGGCCAGCCGCTTGCTCTTCACCTGCACGAGTAGCTGCTCCGTCTCCGGGTCAGGGAGGGTGGCCAGCGCCGGGGCCATGGCACGGCGCACGCTGAGGCCCAGCTTCGCCAGGCGCGCGTTGCGCAACTCCTGCAGCTGCCGCAGCGACTGGTCGAGGGCCTCGTGCGCGGCGGCGGTGCGCGTCTCGAGGATGGAGATGACCTCGCCGATGCTGGAGATTTCCGCGGCGTGGCGCGCCTCGAGGAAGTTCTGCAGCGCCGCCTCCACGAGGTGCAGCGCCAGCTGGGGGTCGTCGGCGAGGTGGATGCCGATGGTGACCGTCCCCTCGCCGGGCGTCACCCACAGCTGCTTCTCCAGAAGCCCGACGAAGCCGTCCAGCCGCTCCTCGTCGGTGGGCTTCTTGAAGAGGTGCGCCCAGAGGAAGTCCTTCAGCCGCAACAGCGGCGCCCGGTGCAGGGGCCAGTTCTTGACGAAGTCGGTCTGGCGGATGAGGTCGATGAGGTTGTCACGCCGTAGGACGGCCTGCGCCGCCTGCTTGGTCTGGATGTCCACGTCCGAGGAGCCGCTGCTCAGCCCGGCGGGGCTGAGGACTTGCAGCGTCGTCTGCACCTCGTACGTCTTGGGAAGCAGCGCCATGAGGCCCAAGGAGGCCACCACCACGGCCACCCAGAGGAGGCCGAAGAGAAGCAGGTGCCGGCGCACGGCATGGACGAGGAGAAGCGCGTACCAGCCGACGATGGCCCAGCCGAAGTTGCCCGCCGGCGGCGCCTCCTCCGGGGGCGGACGCGTGGCGGCACTCACCCCGACGGGGGCGGCCCTCTGCTGGAGGGCACTGGCGCCAGCACTGCGTCTCATGGACACGAAAGGTCCTCTCCGTACGGCCTTCGGGCGGACACGCCCCCCCGGTGTGCGCCCCCCGGAAACCCTGGCTTGCCGTGGGTGCCCTCGTGGCGCCCCTGGTTCCCGTGCGGCGTGTGCTGCCTCGGGAGAGTATCATCAAGGCCGTGCTGAAGTTTCTGCTGCTCTCCATCCTCCTGCTCACCTTCCTGCTTCCAGCCTACGCGGCGCGGATGCGGGACCCGCGCCGGGCCCTCGTCTCCACGCTGGTGTCGATGGCCTTCGCGGAACTTGGCTACGCCTTCTTCCTCTACGTCCTCTACCCGCGGCTCGTCTGACGCCATGTTTTTCCCAAAGCACTTCCCGCTCTCCGGCCCCGCCGAAGCGGAGCCTGGGTCGAGGGCGCCTCACCTCGTGCTGCTCGGCCTGGCCCTGGCCACGGTGCTGGCCGTCCTCGTCGGCGCCGGAAACCTGGCCATCGCCGTCGCGCCGTGCCTTTTGGCGCTGCTTCTGTGCGCGCTCTGGCTCCTGCCCCTGCGCATCACCATGGTGGGGCTCTTGGCCATGTCCTGGGCCATCGAGTCGCCCACCGACGTCTTCGCCGACGGCCGTCTCCACAGCCCTTGGGAGATGGTGGGGCGGCTTCTGTGGTCCAAGCTGAACCTCGTCATCCCCTTCTCGCCGCTGGTGGTGACGGGGTTTGACCTGGTCGCGCTGCTGCTCTTCGTGGTGGTGGTGCAACGGCACGTCCGGAAGTCGGCCATTGACCAGGCGGGCTGGGTGGACACGCCGGCGGCGCTCAGCACCTTCGCCTGGCTTTCTGTGCTGGCCGTGGTGTGGATGTCCCTCTTCGGCCTCGTGCAGGGCGGAAGCTTCCGCTTCGTCCTCTGGCAGTGCGCGCGCTGGCTCTACCTCCCGATTGTCTACGCGCTCATGCGGCAGGGGCTTCGCGGGCCGAAGGACGCCCTCCTGGTGGGGAAGGTGCTTTTGGGGGTGGGCCTCTTCAAGGCGCTGGAGGCCATCGCGCTGCGGCTGAAGTTTCCCTCGGTGGAGCTCATGACGCATGCCACGAGCCACCACGACTCCGTCCTCTTCGCCAGCTGCGTGGCCATCCTCATGGCCCTCGTCCTGGAGATGCCCAGCAAGCGCACGCTGCGCCTCTTCGCCGGGCTTGTTCCTGTCTTCCTGTGGGCCATGGTGGCCAACAACCGCCGCCTGGTGTGGGCGGAGCTGGCGCTGGTGGCGGTGTTTTTCTGGCTGGTGACGCCGTGGCGGCCCCTCAAGCGCAAGCTGGCCCGCCTGGCCGTCTACTCCGTCTTGCCGCTGCTTCTGTACGCGGGCCTGGGGTGGAACTCGGACGCAGGCATTTTTGCCCCGGTGCAGAAGGCCCGCTCCATGGTGGACTCCAACCGCGACGCCAGCACCCTGTGGCGGGACCTCGAGGACTTCGACCTCATCTTCACCTACGTCGAGAGCCCCCTTCTCGGCACCGGGTTTGGGCACCCCTTCGTCGAGAAAATCAAGCTGCCAGACGTGACGGCCCACTACGAGCTCGAGCCGTACATCCCGCACAACAGCGTCCTCGGGTTGTGGGCCTTCGGCGGCCTCGTCGGCTTCTCGCTTCTGTGGGCCCTCTTCCCGGTGGGCATCTTCTTCACCGTGCGTGCCTACCGCTACGCGCGCTCGCCCATCGAGCGGGTGACGGCGCTCGGCGCCGCGGCGGTGCAAGTCTGCTACCTCATGCAGGGCTACGGGGACTTGGGCTTCGGGACGTGGGGACCCGTCTTCACCGTCGCCGCGAGTTACGCGCTGGTGGGGAAGCTGTGCGTGGCCAATGGGGCCTGGAGCACCCCCGTGCGCCACGGCGCCCGTGGCCGAAAAAGTGGCGCCGTCCGGCACCCGACGCCGGTGCCCGCCGGGGCCGCTGTCCATGCGAAAGGACGTCTCCCGGAGGGCCTCGAGGTGGGTCCGGGCCCCACCGCTTGAATTGCCTGCACCGTCCTTTTATGTCCTGGGCAAAACCCATAGCGTCCGTGGTAGGGGGGCTCCCGCGCTGACGCGGCAGCCGGCGCGGTAGACTGAGAAGCCTCATGAGTGGTGCGCAGCCGAAATTCTCGCCCGAGGACACGCAGCCGTTGTCCGTGCTGCCGCTTGCGCCGGCCGGGACGGCGGCGCACGCCCTGTGGTTTGCGGTGCAGACGCGGCCCTGGAGCTCCCTGGCCGTCCTGCCCGCCGGGCCAGGGGAGTCCGCGCTGGGCGTGGCCAATGCCCTCTATGACGTGGGGGCCCTCGTCTCCGGCGGCCCCATGCGCATGCTGGACGCGCGCGCCGTCACCCTCTCCAACTCCGCTTCCTTCATCGTCAACATGAGCTCGCTCGTCTCAGCGCCGGGCGAGCGTCGTCAGGGCGGCGCCCAGCGGGCGGTGGTGGTGCTGTCGAGCGTCATCGACCAGCTGGCGGGGGTGCCCATCGTCCTGTCCGCCGATGCCGTCGTCCTCACCGTCGTCCTGGGCAAGACGACGCTCGACTCCGCCCGCCGTACCCTGGAGCTCGTCGGCGCCGACCGCGTCCTGGGCTGCATCCTGGTACCGCCCGAGCCGTAACCTTCGGGCCCCTCACCGCCGAAGAGAGGAAGGGTTTCTTGTCTCTGTCGCCCGCCCTCCTGCGCAAAGGCGTGGCCCACCTCTTTCTCGCGCACCCGGACAGACTCCTCGAGGCCGTCCCACAGCACAGAGGGTGGCTGTCGGCCGCGGAAAGGGAGCACGCGGAGAGGTTCCAGCGCCTCGGCGATGGGGCGCGGTACAGGGCCACCCGCGTCCTCGTCCGGGGGGTGCTGTCCGGGCTATTGGCCGAGCCCCCGGCGGCCCTCGTCTTCGAGGAAGGGGCGCACGGCCGCCCGGCGCTGCGGCCTGGCACGCGGCCCTTGGACTTCAACGCCTCGCGCTCGCGGGCCTGGGTAGCGCTGGTGGTGACAGCTGGCGCGCCGTGCGGCGTGGACGTGGAGGACGTCTCCAGGAAGGCCGACGTCCTGGGCATCGCCCGGGCCTTCGCGCCGTCCGAGCGCGCCCTCCTCGAGGCCGCTCAGGGGGAGGAGCGCCGGCGCACGTTTTTCGCCCTCTGGACGTTGAAGGAGGCGACGCTGAAGGCCCTCGGGACGGGGCTGACGCTGCCGTTGTCGGCCTGCGCCTTTCGCCTCGAGCCCGAGCCGCCAAGCGTCACCTTCGGAAGCGTCGTGGCCGAGGACCCCAAGGACTGGTTTTTCAACCAGCTGGCGCCGGACGAGGGCCACCTCGTGGCGGTGGCGGTGCGGGAGGAAGCTGCACCGGAGCTCGTCCTGCACGGCGAGGCCGAGACATGCGCCGCCGTGGCTTCGGTGAAGTGATTCCCTGCTGAGGGGCGTGCAAGCCGAGGGGACCTCGTGTCAGGGGGCGCGTGGCAGCACGCACTGCTTGCAGACCTCTTGGGGGAAAACACACCGACGGTGTGACGGAAGGGCAAGCCTTCCGACAACCTCTCCCTTGGGAAACCGGGGGCGAGGCACCTCGTCTCCCAAAACACACCGCTCGTGCACCCGTCGACGTGGTTCCAAGAAGAAGGGACGGCACACGTCGTACCGCACCGCCGGACAAGACGCGGCTGCTCTCCCGGACGGGCAAAGGGCCTCCTCGGACAGGCCCCAAGGGCCGCTCTCTTCTGTCTTTTCTCGCTGGCCGCCGTGGCCCTGGCCAAGCCCAGCGTCGCCATCCTCCCCTCCGGCGACCGCCCGGTGCAGCGCCAGCTTGCCCAGGCCCTCTGCGCCCGGGTGACGTGCGTCGGTGCGGCAGCGGTGACGCAGAAGGGCCGGGTGGACTGGGGCCGCGTCGCGGCGGCTCATCTCACCGCCGTCCTCACAGCGAAGGCCGGCCGGGAGGCCACCTCCAAGAAGCGCTTCGTGGATATCCAGCTGCTCGCACCCGGCCACGTCATTCTCGTCCGCAAGAAGGTGCTCCTGTCCGGCACGGCCCTTTCCGCGGTCTCCTTGGATGAGCTCGTGGTGGAGCTCGTGGGCGTCCTGCGGCGGGCGCACGGGCCAGAGCCCGAGCCCGAGCCTCCTGCCCCTGCCGCCCCTCCTCCTCAGAGCGCAGCGCCGCTGCCGGCTGAAGCCGCCCCAGCCCCCGTGCCCACCGCCGTACCCGTGCGGGTTGCTGAGCCCGCGCCCGTTGTCGTGCCAGCGCCGCCCGCGCCCGTGGTGGCCAGCGAGGCCAAGGCCCAGGTCGAGATGAAAGAGGTCGCTCAAGAGCGCGCTCCGGCACTTCTCGAGGTCGAGGCGACGCTTTCCCTCCTCAACCGCCAGTACGCTTACTCGGCCACGGCGATGAATCTCACGCTGCGCAACGCGGCGGTACCGCTCTTGCCCGAGCCCGGCCTCGCCCTGGGCTTCTTTCCTGTGCGCTCGTCGACGGGCGACCTCGCGTTTGGTGTCGAGGCCAGCTTCGCCACCGCCGTGGGAACAACTCTCCAACGGGATGGCGACACTTCAGGCACGGTGTTTCCGGCCGCTTCCTTTTCGGCCAGCGCGGCCCTCACCGTCCGGCTTCGAGTGAGTCGCAGGCTGCGCCTCGCCCCACTGCTGGGCTGGCAGATGATGAACTTCGCCGTCCAGAAGGCTTCCGACGGGACGGTGCTCTCCGGCCAGCCTCCGGTGCACTGGCGCGCGCTTCTTGTGGGGCTGAAGATGGAGGCCGACTTCAACGCCTGGTGCGCATTCTTCCTCGAGGCGAGCTACCTCTTCACTTACACCGCCGGACCGCTCACCAGCGCGCCCTATTTCACCTCCTCGTCGCCCGGGCTCAGCTTTGACACGGCGCTTGGACTCTCCTTCCGCGCCACGGAGCATCTCGACGTGCGGCTGGCCTTCGTCCTCACCCGCTTTGCCGTCGTCTTCGCTGGCCCTGGACCGGCCCCCGTCAGCGGGGCGAGCGACCAACTTCTCGGCGGCACGCTGGGCGTGCGCTACCGCTATTGAAGGACGGGTGTCGCTGCCTCCACCCTTCGCTTGTCGGTACC
>Ga0302314_10019259_pt1 | contig 11351 bp, 9 predicted proteins | sample III_Palsa_N2_3_FD_200533 | JGI IMG/M metagenome (GOLD analysis project Ga0302314, IMG submission 200533) | Peat permafrost microbial communities from Stordalen Mire near Abisko, Sweden - III_Palsa_N2_3 | ecosystem: Environmental > Terrestrial > Soil > Palsa > Peat permafrost | place: Sweden... | reverse complement strand
CACTGGAACGTGCCGCGGCGCCAGCAGAGATCAGCGTGACAAACAGCCCGGCGACCACGACCAGTGCCATCGCAGCAAGTACCCCCCGTCTAGCCACAGACAAGACTCTAGCCTGAGGCGAAGCTAACGCCCCTGTCCCGGGCAGGTAAGCTCGCCGGCGTGGTTCTCTACACGTGCGGCCAGCAGAAAGCGTTCGGGAAGTCCGGTCACTTCTGCGGCCGGGCAGCCCTAGCGCTTGATCAGGCCGGACACGAATACGAGATCCGCACCGTCAAGGGGTACCGTGCCGTCCCGTGGCACCGCCTGACACGCAAGACTGATCGCGCCGAGATTACCCGCCTGAGTGGCACCCCCGAGGTGCCGATCCTCGTCCTTGACGACGGAAGCGTGATCTCCGATTCGAGTCGCATCGTGCGCTGGGCGCACGAGCACCCCGCTGGTCCGTAGCCGCACCGCGAACAGGCGACCTCTGACAGCACGTCTGGTCGCACTATTGGTTGACGATCTCGGCGGCTGCGGCGAGCGGGTCGATCTTTGCTGCGTGTGCAACGCCGGCGCGGTACTCGTCAGTGTCGTTGAGCGGCGGGGCCAGGTTCCGCTCGTAACGGACTCGCTCGGCGCCGACCATCCGGAAGCCGATCTCGTGCTCGAGCCGCTCGGCGAGAGTCCACAGGCGACCGGCCGCGGTTGCGTCTTCGTTTCGCGCGGCGACGCAGGCGAGACCGGCGAGGCAGTACGCCGCCAACCGCACGTCTCGCTCTTCTAGGCCGAGCGCGAGTGCCTCACGGTAGTAGCGCTCAGCGGTGGGCATATCGCCCTTGTCGAGATAGAGGTCGGCGAGGCTGTGTACCCCGGACGAACCACTGCCGAGTCCGTTTGCCCGGCGAATCTCGATCGAACGGGCGAACCGCTCGGCGGACCGCTCGTATTCGCCGAGGTCTCGCAGTGCCTCAGCGACGTGGTGCAAGGTCCCGACGATCCCCACCGTCTCGTCGAGGCGCTGATAGATCGCAAGCGCCTGCTCCGCCCATGCCAGGGCTCTCGTCGGCGCGCCGGCCACCAACTCGGCAACGCCAAGGCGATGCAGCACCAGGGCCTCACCGCGTTCATCGCCGACTTCCCGATAGAGCGCGAGGGCCTCTATCAGTGCCGCCCGCGCCTGATCGATGCGCTCGAGGAATACCAGCGCCTGGCCGAGCCCGGCGAGGGCCTCGGCGCGGTCTCGAGGCGACAGTGCGGTTGGATCGGCCAGTGCCCGCTCGTACCACTGCGTGAGTTCATGAACGCGCCCGGCCGCTAACCAAGGGCTGAACAGGGCGTCGGCGAGCGGGAGCGCGGCGGCGATGTCGTGGTCGAGCGCCCAGGTGAGCGCAAGACCGACGTCGGTGGCCTCCTGGCGCAGCCTCATCAGCTCGTCGGCGTGCTCTCCGGGGCGGTCATCATCAGCGACGCCGAGCGCGAAGTACCAGCGTGCGTGACTGGCGCGAATCTCGTCACGATCGACGCTTGACTCGAACTGCTCGAGCGCGTATTCACGCGTGGTTCCCAGCAGGGAGAGCCGGCCGTTGTCGGCGTGGCGCACGAGGCTCTTGTCGATCAGTGACCGCATTGCGTCGAGATCGGCGCCGCAGATCTGTTCCGCCGCCTCGAGCTCGAAGCTGCCGACGAACACGGCCAGCCGGTTGAACAGCCGCTGCTCGGGCTCGCTCAGCAGGTCGTAGCTCCAGGCGATCGTCGCCCGCAACGTACTGTGGCGCCTGGGGAGGTCGCGGCGACCGCCGGCAAGCAGCGGGAGCCGCTGCTCCAGCCGGGCGAGGAGCTGCTGCCCGGAGAGCAGCTTGACTCGCGTCGCCGCGAGCTCGAGCGCGAGCGGGAGCCGATCGAGTCGCTCGCAGATCGCGTCGATCTCAGCGCCCGGCTCGTAGCCCGGGTCTACCTGCCGCGCCCGCGCGGTGAATAGCTCTGCAGCGTCGCGAGGCGACAACGGCGCCACCGGGTACTCCTGCTCGGCGGCCACCCCGAGCCGTTCCCGGCTGGTCACGATTACGCCGCAACTCGGCGCGCCGGAGAGCAGCTCGGCGACGGCGCGAGATGCCTCGATCACATGCTCGAAGTTGTCAAGCACGAGCAACAGGGCTCGCCCGCGCAGATACATCGGCAGATCCTCGACGTCACCGAGTGCCGCCGCGATCGCGGCCGGGACCAGCCGCGCTTCGCTGACCATGGCGAGCGGAACCCACCAGACGCCGTCCGGATAGCGGTCGGCCACGGCCGCCGCAAACGCCATCCCGAGCCTGCTCTTTCCCGTCCCACCGGTTCCGGTCAGGGTGAGCAGCTGGTGCGAATCAGCCAGCGTCATCAGCTCGGCGAGTTCTTGCTCGCGACCGATCAGTGGTGTCGCCTGCACGGGCAGGTGGACATGGCCCGGGGCTCGCCCGTCCGTCGGGGCGCGGGCCCCGGCGGGCGCGGCCGACTGGTCCGTGCGGGTTTGGAGCAGCGCCTCGTCCTGACCGAGGATCGCCTCGTGCAGTTCCCGCAGCTCGACGGACGGCTCGATCCCAAGCTCGCCGACCAGCACCGATCGTGCGGCACGATATGCGGCCAGCGCTTCCGCCTGCCGACCGGTTCGGTACAGGGCCAGCATCAGCTGGCCGCGTAGACGCTCGCGGTAGGGGTAGTCGCGGACGAGACGCTCGAGCTCGCCCAGCACCTGCGCCTCTCGGCCCAGCAGCATCTCGATCGCGATTCGCTCCTCAAGCGCCGCGGCGCGGAGCTCGTCGAGCCGCGCGATCTCCGCCTGCGCGAACGCGTCGTATTGAAAGTCGGCCAAGACGTCGCCGCGCCACAATTCGAGCGCGCCACTGAGCGCGTCGAGTGCCTGATCCCGTCGTCCCGCCGCCAGCAGCGACCGGCCGTCATCGATCAGACGCTGGCACCGCTGCGCATCCAACTCATCGGGTCCAACTCTCAACACATAGCCGCCGGCAGCCGTCACCAAGCGCTCGTTGCCCTGGTCCGGGTGGCCGGTGGCAAGGGCCCGGCGCAGGCGCGACACGTGCACATGCAGCCCCTTGGCGGCGCTAGCCGGCGGCGCGCCCGCCCACAGCTCCTCAATCAACTGGTCGCTTGATACGACCTCGTTCGCTCGCAGTAGCAGCAAAGCAAGAACGGCTCGCGGCTTCCGCCCGCCCAGCGTGAGCTCAAGCCCATCGTCACCGACTACCTGCAAAGGACCCAGGATCCCGAAACGCATCGCGTCAGCGACGGTACCGATCCCCGCCGCCGACGGGCCCGCCGCGGTTGCAAGCCCGGCCGGAGTGTTTACCGCACTGCAAGTCGGCTGCAACCAGTGCGGATCACAGTGCTCGCACCACAACCGAACACGAGGTCAGCCATGCATTCCCGACTCACCCAATTCGCCGCGCAACAGCACATCGCCGACCTGCACCGAGCCGCCGACCGCAGGCGCCTTGTGCATGCCGCCACCAGGGCCAGCAGTAGCCAGGCCGCGACGGCCACCCACCGCGACGCCGCGATGCCGGTCACGTTTCTGCGCTGGTTCCGCCGCTTGGCGTAGCGCACCCGCCGCAGGGCAAGGCTGCCAAGTTCAGGGGGCGCATGCACGCCGCGGTAGCGAAGCCGGGCCACGCTTGCCGGCCCTGAGCGAGTCGGTAGGCTGACCGCGTCGATCACTTTCGGACCCGCACTGGGAGGGCTGTATGGGACAGGATGCGTCTGAAGGGCTAATCCGCGTCGGTGAACTTGCTGTTCGCTTTCTCGTCGAGGGCGGGGCAGCGAACGGCAGCGTGGCGGTGTTCGAATGCTTTGTGCCAGCGAACGCGCGCATGCCGGCCCCACACAGCCATGACGGCTTTGAGGAGACGATCTACGGGCTGGAGGGCACGTCGACTTGGACGATTGGCGGCGAGACAGTCGAGATTGGGCCCGGCGACTCTGTGTGTGTGGCCCGAGGGACCATCCACGGGTTCAGCAACCAAGGCGCAGACGACGTGAAGTTCCTAGCGATAGCTTCGCCAGGCGTGTTCGGGCCATCGTACTTTCGCGAGGTGGGTGACGTTCTGGCGAGTTCAGCCGGCGGCCCACCGGACCTCGTCGCCGTCGGTGCGGTGATGCGCCGTCATGGCCTGACGCCAGCTCCGCCGCCGGGGAGCTAAACGACAGCACAGCGATGCTTTTGGCTCTGGGCCGTCGTCAATCCTTCGTCGCCAAGCCGCTCGCACGATGCACGGCCTTGAGCTGGCCAAGGCCCGGCAGACGCCGCAGAACTCGAAGCTCTACACAAGCTGGCTCAGACCCCGTTGGCCTCACTTGCCGCTGTGTTCGCACGGTCGGCGTCAGGGGTAGGAGTGTGCCCGGGCGATTGAAAAATCCGCACCTCCTGCGGCCAGTCACAGGCCACCGCGACCCGACCCGCCCAGTAGCGGGCCGAGGCCTCGTCTGGAACGTCGACAGCCGCGAAGCCTCCAATGACCTCTTTGGTCTCAGCGAAGGGCCCGTCCGTGAACATGGGTTCGCCGCCTACGGGCTTGACGTGGAAGACCTTTGCGTCGGGCTCGAGTCCGCCGGTGAAGATGAAGACCCCGGCCGTCTTCATCTCCTCTATCACCACTCGTACATCACGCGACCGCTGCTGCCATCCCGCGTCCGTGGCTTCGGTCACCCATTCGCTGTTGAAGAAGATCAAGTACTCAGGCATCACGGCTCCTCGGGTTGCGGGTAGGTCCGGTCGACCCCTTCCACCCGTACGACGAACGGGGGCAACCGAGCAGGACAACGGGCTGAGGCAAATTGTGTCTTCTACCCGACGAAGCGACCGCGCCGACAGTCTCGCCCATCGCTGTGGGCCTAGAGCTCGCCGATCCGCTGCAGCAGCGGGTCATGCGAGAGCGAATTGTCGCCAATCCAATAGCGGTCCTTGCGCCGCTCGAAAGGCGAAAGCAATCGCCACCGGAGGTGCGCACTTTCCGCGCAAACCAGGGCCCGGGACTGGGCCTGCGAGATACTCGCCGGGAACCGGGAGCAAGGCCGGTGCCTCGGCGTCTCGCTGCGGGAGGTGGCAGGTCCCGGCAGCCTCGCCGCCGACGGGCATTGCGGCCTCATCCGGTCTGGGGCAGTCATCTCGCCTGCTCTCTGCGCGATTAGGTTGGCGACGTCAGAGGAGCTGTCACCCTGGGTGATCGATGTCATCTGGACATACTGGTGCGACTATGAGTCAAGAGCCCTTGAGACGGCGTCCCGGTCCGGCTCCGCGGTTCACGCGCGCGGAGATCATCGAGGCGGCGCTTGAGCTGATCGATGAGGGGCCGGCGGACTCGTTCACGATGCGGCGTCTGGCGAGCCATTTGGGGATCAACCCGATGACGATTTATGGCTATGTCGCCGATAAGGACGAGATCATCGAGGCTGCGACGCTGCTGGCTGTTGAGCGGGTGCATGTGGAGCGGGCCGCGGACGCGTCAAGGCGGGACCGGCTGCGCGCAGCGGTGCATGATCTGTATCGCGTGTCTGTGCTGCACCCGAAGCTGGCGCGGATGGTGATCGGTCGGGGGGCGAGGGCTCCGGGTTTGTTTCGCACGCGCGAGGAGATTCTGCGGCTGTTGTTCGAGGCGGGGCTCGAGGAGCGCGACGCGCTGCGGTCGTTGGGCGTCCTCACCTATTACGCGTTGGGGTTCGGGATCGGTCACGCTGGCTACGAGCCGTTGCCGGACCTTCCCGTCAGCGAGTTTCCGGAGCTGACGAGGGTCGCTGACCGGTACGCAGAGCACGCCTCAGATGAGGCTTTTGACCTCGGTCTCGATCACCTGATCGAGCGGCTCCTCGTAGCCTGACACGGGTCGGTGAATCGGGCTCGGGTGCGGCACGCGAGTCGCGCGTCAGAGCTGTCGTTGGAGGCCGGAGCGCGCCGGGCCGACGGCTGTCCTCGATCGCTTGACAAGGTGTCTCTATACGCTGTATGGTGATCTGAGAGAGAGGTTGTTACCGAGGGAGGATTGATGTCTGCCGCGTCATGGGTGTGTTGCGCCCGAGTTCGCCGTTTCGGGTCGTGTCTGGCTTGCGCGATCGCGGTGCTGTCGTTCGGGGGGTCGGTGGCTGTCAGTCACGCGGCCGCCGTGCCGGTGCGCTACCTGTGCAATGTCGCGATTACGATGCCTGATGGGACGGTGTTGCGCGCGAACGTCGCGGTTCCCGCGGGTGCTGGGCGGTACCCGACGATCCTGACAGCGACGATCTATGGCAAGGACAGTCCCGTGTTCGCTACGGCGGGCGCGGCGCTCGGGGCCGGCGGGCCGGAGCCGCCGCCGGGGACCTGCCAGGTCAGCGCCGGCTCGCAGGGGATGCTCGCCGATCAGGGGTACGCGGTGATGGTCGTTGATGTTCGTGGAACCGGTGAGAGTGGCGGCTATGACGACGACTTCGGTTCGCAGGCGACTCAGGATCTGGAGGACGTGCTCGACTGGATCCAGGCGCAGCCGTGGTCTGACGGGAGCGTGGGCGCGACGGGCTGCTCGGCGCTGGGTGTCACGACGACGGAGATAGCGCAGGCCGATCTGTTGCGTGTGCAGAGCGGGGAGCCTCGTGCGGTGAAGGCGATCTGGGCCGGCGCGACGATGCCGGATCTGTATCACGACGCGATCGGGGGCCCTGGGGGCGGCGGCACGAGCCTGTTGTTTCCGGCGGTTATCGGGCTCGTCGCGGCCGGTAAGTACACGACCCTTGCACCGGGCGAGCTGACCGCGAGCCAGATGGTTCCGTTCGCGACGAGTCTGCTGTCGAGCGGGATGTTCACGCGGTCCACGATCGACTTCCAGACCAACGGTCCGCTCGCCTTCGACGGGACCTACTGGCAGCAGCGCGACATGGATACGCTCGCGCCCAAGATCACGATCCCGGTCGCGCTCAACGCGACCTTCAACGACGCGGTGAATATCCAGGCGGGTGTCAGCGACTATTTCGACCGTCTGACGAGTTCCCGGGATCGGGTGATGTTCTACTCCCCGGGCATCCACTGCGCTGCGGGCAACTACTCTCAGCTCGGCTTCGGCCAGACCTGGGAGGACATGGCCGCGGCATGGTTCAACCACTGGCTCAAGGGCGTGCCGAATGGGATCAACCGGCTGCCCGCGGTCAACTTCCTGCCGGCCAACGATAACCATTGGATCCAGTCCAAGACCTATCCGATCACCGGCACCCAGTACCAGAAGTTCTATCTCGGCGGTGGCGGCGCGCTGAGCACAACCGTGCCGGCGAGCGCGTCGCAGCAGTCGTTCCTGGCGCTTCCGGCCCGGCCGAATGGCCGGTTCGATATCGGCCTTGGTGGGGTTGGCGTGCCGTTGTCCGGGCCGCTGAGCTACACGACCGCGCCGCTGGCGCACACGACGACGATCGCGGGGATGATCACCGCCGATATCTACGCGTCGTTCAACCGCCCGCAGGGCCTGCTCGACGTGCGGGTCGAGGACGTCGCGCCCAACGGCAGCGTCACCGACGTCACGGGCGGCGCCGGTGGCTACATCAGAGCGACCGACCGTGCCGTGACCGGCGGGATCCACCTCCCCGGCGGGATCACGCTCGCGCCCGTGCACCCGGACACGCAGGCGGCGCAGCTACCGATCAACGGAGCCAACGAGTACCAGATCGAGGTCAGCCCGACCGGATACATCTTCGGTGCCGGTCACCGCATCCGCCTCACCATCAGCAATACCGACTGGAACTGGATGCAGTCGCTGTACATCACCACACAATCGCTCGGCGGGACCGACACGATCCTCGACGGCGGGACCGCGACCCCGTCGAACATCGCGCTGCCGATCATCACCTGCGGCCCAGGCTCGGAAACCGACATCGCCACCTGCCCCACGGGGCACGCAACCGCGCCCCCGTGCACGGCCACCCGCAAGGTCAGCGTGAAGATCCCACCCGGTCTCAAGCAGATCCGGGTGACGGTCGCCGGCAAGCGACACCACGCGACGGTTCGCAAAGGCCGCCTGACCCTGTCACTGCGTGGCGCGGCCGGCCGGAGGGTCAGAGTCGTGATCCGCGGGAAGACCGCCCGCGGCAAGCGCTACGTCCACCACCTCACGCTCAACCCCTGCCACGTGTGAACGATCGCAGGGGACGAATGCGACTCCTAGCCCCCGACTGCTTGCGGCCGACAACAGCTAGCGGAGCCGCGCGGGCGCTGATGCTCTGCGCGCAGGCTCTTCAGCAAACGAGAGAGGGAAGTTCATGACACATGTTTTTGATGCCCCGTCCGATGCGGGGGCTGTCCGATGAGCGTGGTGAACGACGCTCGCGAGTTCGCGACCGCGCCGGCGGAGTACTTCGGCCATTCGTGGCACGCGATGCATCACCTCGAGCGCGACGAGCTCGAGGAGCTGCAGCTGCACGCGATGCGCTTGCGCTTTGAGGAACTGCGCGACCGGATCCCGGTCCTTGACCGTTTGGCGTCAGATCAGCGGATCGACGCGATCGACCGGCGCGAGGACATCGTCGGGCTGCTGTTTCAGCACACGGTGTTCAAGTCCTATCCGGCGTCGTTGCTGGTCAAGAGCAAGTTCGCGCCGATCACGAAGTGGCTTGACCGGCTCACGACCCACGACCTCTCGCAGGTTGACGTGAGCCAGTGCCGCAGCATCGATGAGTGGCTCGACGTGCTGGACAGTGAGACCGAGCTGCGGGTCGCGCACTCGTCGGGCACCGCCGGAACGATGTCGTTCTATCCACGGGGGGCGTCGGAGTGGCGGCAGATGATGGACGGCATCAAGTGCGGGCTCTTTCAGTTCTCCGACCCGCTTGACGAGCGTGATCACTCTGAGGATTACTTCGATCTGATCTGGCCATTGTTCCGCTTGGGTCGCAGCGCCATCACCCGGTTCCCCGAGCAGGCGCTGCCGGTCATCCTCGGCTCTCCTGAGCGCCTGCACGCGCTGCGCGACGGGCGGCTCAGCTCAGACGGCATGTTCCTCGCCGGGCGGTTGGCCGCCGCCGAGGCGCGTGGCGAGGTGGACCAGGTCGACATCAACCCAGCGCTCATCGAGCGCCGCGACGATTTCGTTCGCGAGCAGCGCGAGCTGCAGGGCGCCCTCGACCGCTTCGTCAACGAGATGGCCCGCGAGCTCGAAGGCCGCCGAGTGTGGTTGCTAGCAACCTGGAACACGCTTTTCAACATGGCCCAGGCAGGCCTCGACGCCGGTATGGAGAGTGTCTTCGCCGCCGATTCGCTCGTCTCCACCGGTGGCGGTTCCAAGGGCCAGGCACTGCCTGAGGACTGGGAGGAGACCGTCAAGCGATTCATGGGCGTCGATCGCATCCAGCACGCCTACGCGATGACTGAGATGGCCGCGCTGAACCGGATGTGCGAGCACGGGCGCTATCACTTCGAGCCGTGGATCGTGCCGTTCGTGCTCGATCCCGACTCCGGTGAGCTGTTGCCCGATGAGGGTGAGCAGACCGGTCGCTGCGCGATCTTCGACCTGATGGCCGAGTCCTATTGGGGCGGCACGATCACCGGTGATCGGATCTCGCTGGACCGCTCGCCGTGTACGTGCGGGCGCACCACGCCGCACGCCGCGCGCACGATCGAGCGCTTCAGCGATCAACGCGGCGGGGACGACAAGATCACGTGTGCCTCGTCTGATGAGGCACACGCAAAGGCACTGGACTTCCTCACCGATCGGCTCGCGTGATGGCTGCCGTGATCATCCCCGCTGTTCTGCGCGGCAAGGTCGTCACCGACGAGTTGGTTGCGTTCGGCGGCCGGTCCGGCGATCAGGGCTTCCTGGCGCCTGATCCGTCCCGGCTGCTCGATCGGCTACCGCTGCGCGATCCCGCCGGGCTGCGCGATCTCCAGGAGCTACCGTTCGACGAGATCGTCGCCTTCCTTGCTGAGGTGGGCCGCAATCTCTCGCTCAACACCAACCCGGTGCTGCGCGAGGCGATGGATCAGGCGGAGGGCTTCAGCGATGCGACCCCACCGCTCGTGCGGTCCTCGTTCGAGCAGCTCGCCGGGTTCTTCACCGAGGCCTCGGTCCGTGAGATGGCCGATACGGCGATCGGCATCCCGTATCTCGAGGGCTGGGTCCCGCATCACATGGGCGACGGCCGCGTCGCCGCGATCCGCGCGATCGGCGCGCGGACCGTTCACATCGTCGCGGGCAACAGCCCGCTGATCTCGGCGTTGAGCATCATCCGCAACGCGCTGCTGCGCTCCGACGCCGTGATCAAGGCGCCGTCGAATGATCCGCTCACCGCGGTCGCGATCGCGCAGACGATGGTCGCGATCGATCCCGGCCATCCCGTCACGCGGCATCTCGCAGTCGCGTACTGGAAGGGCGGCGACACGAGCATCGAGGAGGCGCTCTACCAGCCGCGGAACATCGAGAAGATCGTCGCCTGGGGCGGGTTCGCATCGGTGACCCACGTGCTGCGCTACGTCCGGCCGGGGCTTGAGCTGATCACCCTCGATCCGAAGCGCAGCGCCACGATAATCGGTCCGGAGGCGTTTGCGAGCGAGACCGCGTTCGCCGATGTCGCGCGCCGCGCGGCGACCGACATCGGTGCGGTCAATCAGCTCGGGTGCGTGAACGCCCGGGTGATCTACGTGATCGCGGATGCGCAGGACGCCAACCGGCTCGGTGCCCGGATCTACGAGGAGCTTCAGCAGCTCCCCGAGCACCTCTCGACACCCGCTCTGCGGTTCGATCCCGAGCTGCGCGGCAACGTGCAGGCGCTGAAGGCCAGCCCGGACTTCTACGAGGTCTACGGCGGCCACAGCGACGAGGGCGCGGTGATCGTGTCCCAGCTCGACGAGCCCGTCGAGTTCCATCGCGCGCTCGCCGACCGAGTCGCGAACATCGTGCCGCTGAATGACATCAGCGGGGTCCTGCCGCGCATCAACGCATCCACACAGACGATCGGGATCTACCCGGACAGCCTGAAGACCGAGCTGCGCGACACGCTCGCGATGCACGGCGCCCAGCGCTTGGTCTCGCTCGGCTACGCCGCACATCCGAACATGGCGCTCCCGCAGGACGCGCTGGAACCGATGCGGCGGATGGCCCGCTGGGTCGTCGACGAGGACTGCGACCCGGCGCAGATCACTCCGTTGTGGGCCACCGCCGCCACGACCGCGGGGGCGTCGTCATGACTGAGATTGCCGACCGCATCGAGGACCTCACCGCCGGCTGGTTCACCGAGGCGCTGCGCGAGGGGGGCACCCTCCCCGCGGACGCGACGGTGACCGAGGCGGAGTGCCGGTTCATCGGGACCGGGCAGCTCGGGTCCGTCGTCCTGGCCGAACTGCGCTACAGCGACGGGGCCGGCGGTCCGGG
>Ga0302314_10019258_pt1 | contig 11351 bp, 5 predicted proteins | sample III_Palsa_N2_3_FD_200533 | JGI IMG/M metagenome (GOLD analysis project Ga0302314, IMG submission 200533) | Peat permafrost microbial communities from Stordalen Mire near Abisko, Sweden - III_Palsa_N2_3 | ecosystem: Environmental > Terrestrial > Soil > Palsa > Peat permafrost | place: Sweden... | reverse complement strand
AAGCGCCGCGATCCGTGCCGTAGTTCGGTTCCCCATTGGTTACGTGTGCGTAACCCGCAGATGCAAACATCGCAAGAAAGTCCAACGGGGAGTAAAGATCCCGAAGGCCGAGGATTACTTTGTCATGCGCGGTGATTGGCTGCGCCGTCCAGCCAGAGGGAATGTACTTGGAGTAACGCGCGGACTCGTGGGCGTTATTCGCTGCCTTTTTCTGGAACTTATCGTCCCCGGCCGCTTCCTCGCGGAGCATAGCGCTGGGAGCATCGGGCAAAGCCTCTACGGAGCTGCTTGTGGCACTCGCATCCGCAATCTCTAAAGGTTCGGCAGCACTCGCGAAAGGCTGGGTGTTTGCTGGCTGCGGCACGATGGTTATGTCCAAAGGCGCAGCCTTTGTGGTCGCAAGCAGGTCACTGTTCAACAACACCTGCGGCGCCGCAGTGTGAAACTGAGCGTTCGCCGGGAAGGAAAACAGCATTGCAGCGGCTGCCAGCATTGGCAGAGAAAGAATCGAGAAGCGTGAAACATGATTATTGAAAGTCAATTGAGCCATCCGTCCTACCGGCTATAGCTTGTGCAAGAGCACAGCTTTGCCCCGCCGATATGGGGGCTCCCTAACAAAAGACGCTTGTAGCGGCTTGGTGGTTGTATCTACAAGTATTTGCAAAGCATACGACAAGTTGCGCGTTTACCACCTATAGACTGCTCAGGAAAAGTTCGTTGACGCGGCCAGAAGGGGCACGAATGATCAAAGTAGATGCCAAAAATGCCAAAACGTGGCTCGATTCGCCCCTCCTCAGAAGGCACGAAGGACAAGGCACTTTGCGTCCGCATGGCCGCGCTTGCCTGTACGGCGATGCTGTCATTAAGCGGCTGTCATCATCAGAAGGCCGTGGCTTATCAGCCTCCACCGCCGGCGATCGACTCGCGATCAGGCTACAGTCATCACGCACCCGCTGCGCCAGAGCCTTCGGTCGATCTGCATAAGGAAGTCGCCAAGGCTCCTCCCGGATTCTTCGACGACACCAGCGGCAGACCTGTCTTCACTGAAGTAGGCAATGCGAGCTGGTACGGAACGGTGTATCACCACCACGCTGCAGCCGATGGCACAACGTTCGACCAGAACGATATGACGGCCGCACACCGCACGTTGCCGATGGGCTCCACCGCTCGTATCACTAACCTTGCAACAGGCCAGCAGGTGCTGGTGCGCATTACAGACCGTGGGCCGTTTTCGCCCGGCCGCGTGCTCGACCTTTCTATGGGAGCAGCGAAGGCGGTCGGCATCTATCGCGCGGGGATCGCGAAGGTTAGGATTGAGGCGTTTTCACACTCCAGTACCGATCCTGCCGGCAAGTGGTGCGTGCAGACTGGCGGCTTCAAAAGCCAGGGCGATGCGATGAAGCTGAAAGAGAAGTTGCTGCGTCGCTATCGCACGGCGAAGGTGGTCGAGTTTGAAGGGCCAACCGGCTACTGGGTTCGTATAGATCCTTCGCTGAGAAGCAAAACGCAGGCCAACGAGATTGCGGAGTGGATCGGGGAACCCGATCCCGCAACACTGCCTTATGTGGTTCGAGTCGACTGAGCCTTCGAGAAGCAACGGTGGCAAGCAGAACTAGTTGTCCAGCCCACCACGTCCGTAGGCGCGCTTCTTATAGCCGAATAGTTTTGGGAAGCGGGTGATCGGTGTCAGTTGAATGCTGATGCCGGCGCTCACGCCATAGTTCACAAGCTGGCTGTAAGGCTGGTTCGGGCTGGTTTGGAACTTTGTGGTGACCTGGTACTCGAAGTCGATGACACGCACTGCGATCATGTTGGTGAGGTGGTAGTCCACACCGGCTCCAGGCGCGTAGGTAAAGAACGTTCCCTGCGCGAAATGAAAAGGCAGCTCGTACTTCCCTGCTCCAGCGAGAAACTTCACGTAAGGCCGCAGCCGTCCGGGGAGAATCGTGACTCGCGGGCCGGCGAGATACGTGGTTTCCGTGACGTCTTCGTCAGTGTGATAGCGCAGCGACCGAACCTCGCCCTCGAGACCATAGCGCCAAGTGGGGTTGATGTCGGTGTAGAGCATGATGCCGCCGAGCTTCCGCTGGCCGTAGTCGAACTGGTAGATCGAGGCTCCGCCGCCGATATCGATGTAGGGGCCGGGGCCAGTCGCCGCAGGCATATTCTGCGCGGTGAGGCTGCAAGAACCCATACCAACAAGCATTGCGACAACAGCAAACGAGGAGAGCGATTTTTTTGTCATGACCTCTCCTCTTTACTGCGTGACGGTGAGGGTCATGACCTGCGCTGCGCTTACCCCGGTCTGTTGTCCCACTGCCGTTACCTTGAAGGTATACGTTCCGGCGGGCGTACCGTTAATCTGGAGCCCGGCGCAGCCCGTGGCTCCGAAGGTTACAGCGATAGCGCACAGCAGCAACAGCAGGGCTGGCAGCGACCGGCGACGCGAGCGGAAGAGGGCAAGTCCAGCCAGCAACCCAACAGGCAGGAAACAAAGCATCACACTCGAAGTCTGCTTGCGAATGTTGCTTGCGGATTCAGCACCAGAGCCTAATGGGTTGCCAGTATCAACCGTGATCTGCACGGTTGTCGTGCCACCAGCTACGAGCTTCGCCGTCGTACTGCTGAACGTGCAACTGGCAGCGGTAGGAAGACCAACGCAACCGAGTTGCAGCGTGTCTGCAAAGTTCTGGATAGAGTTCATCGTCAGGGTTGCAACGCTGTGTTGCTTGCTCTGTAGTGTCATGCTGGGAGGATCAAGCGACAGCGTGAACTGCGTTGCCTGACCGCCACCGACTGTTACAGACGGGGACGTCGACGTTGCGTACGCTGTATCACCACTGTAGATCGCGTAGAGAGTTTCCGTTGCCGATTGCAGGACGATAGTCAGCGTAGCGACGCCAGTTCCATCGACCGGACTACTGCCGATCGCCGTAGTTCCTTCCATGAAGGTAACGGTGCCGGTTGGAACGACTGATCCGGTCCAACGCTCTACGGAGATCAGTGTGACCTGTAGTGGGTTGTTCGCGCTTGTCTGCGTAGCAGTAAGAGCGGTCGTTGTTGGGCGAAGCGTGACGCCGACAACGAGGGCCGAAGAGGTTCCGGAGAAGTTATCGCCATCGCCTGTATAGCTAGCGAGCAGCGTGTGGTTGCCAGCACTCAGAGCGGGTACCGTGAGCGTCGCTGTACCGGTTGCGTCGAGCGTGACGATGCCGAGCTGCGCGCCGCCATCGGTAAACGTCACCGTGCCGGTTGGTGTACCTATGCCGCTATTGCTTACCACTGCGGTAAGAGTCACCGGAGCCAGCGTCTGTGCCGGGTTCACGTTAGACGCGAGCACTACGGTTGAAAGCTCCTTCACGACCTGCGTGAGCGGTGTGGAACTGGAAGGGCTGGCCCTGCCGTCGCCGGGGTAGTTCGCAACGATGGTGTGCGAACCGGGAGCGAGCGTAGAGAGTGTCAGTGTTGCTACTCCAGTGGAGCTAAGAACGCCGCTGCCGATCAAGACACCGCCGTCAGTAAACGTAACGGAGCCGGTTGCGATGCCACCATTACTCGTGATCGCAGCAGTGAGCTCCATGGGGATTCCGTAGACCGACGGGTTCACGCTGGAGGTCAGAACAACCTGCGTGTTTGCATTCTGGATGGTCTGGATAAGCGATGCCGAGGCGCCGGAGTAGTTCTTGTCGCCCGCGTAGGTCGCCGTGATAGTGTGCGAACCAACCGCAAGCGTCGTACTTGCGAAGCTGGCCGCGCCTGTTGGATCGACAGCCACCGAACCAAGTGTTGTGCCGTTATCCGCGAAGATGATCGAGCCAGTGGGGATCGTCGTACCAACACCTGCGAGCTTGGCGGTGAAGATCACGTTTGCACCAGCGATGGACGGATTCACACTGCTCGACAGGGTCGCGGTTGCAGCCTGCACAATCTGTTCGTTGACGATGGAAGACGTCGACGTCGCGTGGTTGGTGTCGCCGCTATAGACCGCCGTCAGACTATGCGTGCCAAAGCTTAGCTGCGACGTACTGAATGAAGCTGTGCCGTTGGCGCCAAGCGTTGCCGCTCCGAGCGGAGTTGTGCCATCAAGGAAGTTGACCGAGCCGCCAAGATTCGCACTAACGCTGGTGACCGTTGCCGTCAACGTAACGCTCTGGCCAACGATCTGCGGATTGATGCTGCTGCTGAGCGACGTGGTTGTGGGAGCTTGCTGAACAACCACCACAAGCGTGTTCGAGACCGCAGCCGCATTGTCCGCATCACCGGCATACGTCACTGTGAGGCTGTGCGAGCCGATGCCAAGTGCAGATGTGGAGAAGGAGAAGGAACCGCTGGCCACAGCGTTCTGTGTCGCAATTGCCGTGGTGCCATCGCGCAGCGTGAGACCGGCGGTCGGCGTAACACCGTTGCTGGAGATCGTACCGGTAAAGGTCAGCGAGATACCTGCATTCACAGGAGAGCCAGGCCCAACGAGCGTCACCGTTGGCGTTGCGAGCGAAACAATCTCAGCCAGTGGGGCCGACGTGCTGGTGGTGTAGTTGCTATCGCCTATATAAACCGCATCCATCGTCTGCGTGCCGACAGGCAGAGTCGAAAGCGAGAGGGTTGCAACCCCTTGCGCGCTTAGTGTGCCGACGCCCACGTTCACTCCGTTATCGAGGAAGTTCACGTTGCCCGTCGGAATTCCAGTGGCTGTTGTCACCGTCGCCGTAAAGGTCGTGGCTTTGCCCTCAAGCGCGTTCAGGTTGCTGGACGTAAGTACTGTTGTGGTCGAAGTCTGATTGATCTGTTCGCTGAGCGAGGTAGAGGTGCTACCTGCGTAGTTCGTATTGCCTGCGTACGTAGCCACGATAATGTTCTGGCCGACAGCCAATGTGCTTACCGCCAACACCGCATTGCCGTTGGCATCGACAATAACGCTGCCGAGTGACGTGGAGCCGTTGCTGAAAGTAACCTTGCCGCTGATTGCACCATCGGCAACCGAACCGGCAACCATCGCCACGTTCGCCGTGAGGTGTACCGTTGCGCCTGCATTGGCTGGGTTGAGATCGCTGGTGAGAGTGGTGGCTGTGGCTATCTGATTGATTGTCTCGACGAACGGCGAAGAGGAGCTTGTTGCGTTATCACTATCGCCGCTATAGGTCGCGACAATTGCATGCGCGCCAGGAGCAAGTATCGAGACAGGCAACGAGGCCGTTCCGTTAGCAAGCACGGAAGCGCTGCCGAGAAGCGTTGTCCCGTCCGTAAACTGAACCGTACCGGTGGGTGCTGGGCCGTTGGTGCTCGTAACCGAGCTGGTAAACGTCACCGTAGTTCCGACCGTGGCTGTTGCCTGATTCGAAGCAAGCGTCGTAACCGAAGTGGCGAGCTGGATCACTTCGCTGACAACGTTAGAAGTAGCAGAAGCGTTGGTCGTATCGCCCGAGTACTGTGCCGTGAGACTGTGCGTCGCTGCCGAAAGCAATGCCGTTGAGAATGTAGCAACACCGCTGCCATTCACGGCCGCGCTGCCGATGGCCGTGGTTCCATCGTAGAAAACGATGGTGCCGGTTGGCGTTCCGCTGGGGGCTGTCACAGTTGCCACGAGCGCTACGCTCGACGTCACGATTGCGGGATTCGGCGAAGCCGTAAGGACGACCGTTGCAGCCTGCTTGACGATCTGAATCAGCACCGGCGATACGCTGGCTGCATCGTCTGAATCGCCTGCGTAGCTTGCGGTAATGCTGTGCTGACCGAGGGCAAGCGTCGAGATGGCGCAGGCTGCCGTATCGTTGGCGTTGAGAGAGACGCTGCAGAGCTGGATGTTGCCATCGTAAAACGTCACAAGACCAGTAGTGGTTGCACCACCAGCAGAAACCGACGCGGTGAACGTAACAGAAGTATTGAGAAGGCTGGGGTTGAGGCTCGACGTAAGAGAGGTCGATGTCGGGTTAACGCTGAGTACCTGACCCGAAACGTCGATCACCGTGGGGCTGTTGCCAGCATCGGAGTTAACCGCGACGTCGCCTTGTACGAGGGTTCCGAGCGTTGTGGGAGCGAACTCTACACCGAGATTGCAGGTATTTGCCGAAGGAACAATAGAGCCCGTATTGCAGGTCGTTGTCGCCGGATCCAAGGCTGCATTGGTAAAGCTAGGCGCAGCAAGGGTTAGATTGGCGTTACCGTCGTTTACCAGGACTTCAACTTGCGGAGGAGATACCTTTCCAACGCGGATGGTGTTGTAGCCGAGAGTTATCGTTGTGCCTTCGATCTCACGAACGCGGTTGTGGAACATATCCGACACAAATAGATTGCCGGTTTGATCGAAGTACAGAGCGTAGGGACCGTAAATACCTGCGTTGCTGGCTGAGCCACCGTCGCCGGAAAAATCTTCAGACCCAGTACCGACAATGGTCGTGATGACGTTCGTGCTCACGTTGATTTCGCGAACACGGTTGTTGCCTGAATCTCCGATATAGATATCGCCTGCCGGATCAAGGACCACAGTTGCAGGAGCATCCAACGTGGCCGCCGTGGGCGACCCTCCATCTCCAGTGGCGTTGCGGACGCCAGTGCCGGCGACCGTCGTGATGATGCCACCTGTGCTGATCTTGCGAATTCGATTATTACCGAGATCCGCAAAGTAGAGAGAACCGTCGGGGCCAACGGCGAGATTCCACGGAGAGTAGAGATATGCGGTTGTTGCCAGAATGCTATCGCCGTTATAGCCGAACTGACTCTGCACTCCCGCGATGGTCGTGATGATGCCGGTAACCGCGTTCACTTCGCGGATTACGTTGTTGCCGGTGTCAGAGATGTATAAGTTCTGCGCTGCATCGAACGCAATGCCCTGCGGCAGGGAAAGCTTAGCGGAGGTAGCAAGCCCCCCATCTCCGAAGTAGCCCTGCACGCCGCCGGTACCCGCAACCGTGCTGATGATTCCTGTAACAGCATCGATCTTTCGGATGGCGTGATTGCCCGTGTCAGCAAAGTACAGATTGCCAGCACCATCCAGCGCCATAGCACCTGGAGTGTTGACCATCGCCGCAACCGCAAGACCTGAATCTCCCAGGTAGCCCGGAATTCCAATACCCGCGATGGTAATAATCTGCCCGGTCTGGGCATTAACGCGACGCACGCGATTGTTGTTCGAGTCAGAGATATAGATATTGCCGGATGGGTCAGTCACAACCGCCGTAGGCAGAAAGATGGGCGCATCTACAGCGAGGACACCGTCGCTATGAAAGATCCAGTCGCCATCACCGGCGACTGTGTTGATCTCGCCATCTTGTAGAACGGAGAGCGATCCAGTAGCCATGCCATAGAGCAAGGTACTTCCGAGCGGGGCTCCCAAGGTGGTTGCAATGGTGACCGCGCCAAAGCGTTGGCCTGGATACAGAGGAGCGAAGATGACGTTGACCGTACACTGCTGGCCGGCGACGTAGACCACACCCGCAGCGCAGGTACCGCCAGAAGCCAACGTAAAGTCCTGCCCGGAAACGCCCTGGAGCAACGCTTGTGGCGCCGCCGAGATGCCGTTTCCAGTCATGGTGACTGTGACGCTCAAAGGAGCCGACTGCTGACCTACCTTCGTACTACCGGAGAAGGCGGTCGGCGTCTGAGCCGCGGCCGAGGCTATGCTGAAGGCGAAAATTCCAGCAAGAAGAATACTCAGGGAACGCTTTACATATATCCAAGGTGAGCTCATGAAGGAACCAAGGGTGTTGTAAGACAGCATAGTGCAGGGGGCCGGGGTAGTCATTAGGTAACTCCAGCTTTGACACTACGGTAACCACACGGCGCACTGTAAGCACCCCAAAGTCGCAACCATTCCCCTGAAAGTGTTATAAAAGGTACCTTTTCAGTCACTTCCAACCGAGGAGCTACTCCCCCATTAGTTACCTGGGAGCGTAGTAGTCTTATCGGCAATATCTGGCCGCAGTTGAGCGATTACGGGGATAACCGGCAGATTGTAAGGGGGTTAGCGAAGAGGATTCGCTTGTTCCTTCGCCAGTACGGCGCTGCCCTTGCGAAGGTAGATGCGATAGGCTGGCGCCGAAGAATCGCCAAAATGCCGCTCTATGACAGGTACATACATGGTGCGGAGATAGTTGGCGTACCAGGGCCAGGTGTCGATCTTGTCGAAATTGACCTTCTGCACCTGAAACCATTCGTTGCCGAGAACGACTACGTCTGCGGGGTGGGAGCGGTCCTGATCGATAAACCAGTTGCGGTAGTAGTCCACTGCATAGCCGGGTGTAGGGGAGAAGAAAAGAAGATCGCCGGTTGAACCTGTGTTCTGAACCAGGCGAAGCTCATAGAGAGCATCCAGGCAACCGTTGATCAGGTCCATACACTGCACCTGTCGCTGAAGATGGTCTCCACCGAGTTGAATAAGGTCCTTCTGGAGAGCGGTGGCAAGCCGGTCCGGGGCAACTCCACTCTTTGAATCTTTGTGCATCAGCGAGACGTAGTAGGGCACTATCGCCAGGAAGAGTGTGGCAACGCCAGCAAGCGCGAGCACACGGAAACGCTTCTCCTGCCGCTGCATTGCTTCGGAAAACTCCCACCCGATCCAGAGCAGAAGGAACACGATGAACTGATACCGATGGTAGAGATAGCCTTTCTTTTGCGCGAAGAAGGAAAGCGCTCCCACCAGAGCAGCAAGTACAAGGATCGTACGTTCCCAATCGATGGATTGCCGCCGCATAACGGCGACCAAAAGACCCAAAACCAACAGAGGAGCCAGCGACGCAGGCATGAGATGCCTGACCAGATAGCCCATCCCCTTGTACTGCAGACCCGAATAAGACGGGAGTACGTGGCGGACGATGAAGAGAAAGTGGCCCAAGGCGTGGGCATGCAGCATAAACCACAACATCAGGGCACCGATCAGGACGTTTCCCAGCACGGCCCAGCCCACGTAGCTCAGGAAGCGCTCGCCGCGGCGATAAAGAGTGATGCAGCACACTACCAGCAACAGCACTTCCAGCACCAGCGCGCCGGGCTTGAGCGAAGTGGAAAGCCCAGCCAGAAGACTGGCCGGAAACAGAAGCAGAGGGAGTCTACGCCGGAGAGCGACGAACACGAAAGCGACCGCTGCGACCAGCAGCACGGTCATCAGTTCGTCCCGCTCGGTCGAAAAGAAAGGGCCTTCTGATCCGTGCATCACGATGAAGAAGGTCGCGGCAAAGATGCCGGCGAACCAGTTACGCTTGCCTCCGATGACGACGCCGGCAAGGGTGAGTACGGTCAGAAGGAAGTACTCATAGAAGCGCCAGGCAAGATCGCTCCAACCAAAGATCGCCATACCCCAGCCTTCGGTGAGGTAGCAACCGGGCAAGTTCATATCCGTGATTTGGGTATAGGGGTGGAGGCCGTGCTTCATCAGGAAGATGATGTAGTGCATGACTGGCGTGTCCCAAACCATGGGCCAGTGCAGTGTATCGGCGATGTAGTACCCAAACAGAGCGACAAAGATAAGACTGGCGAGCCAGCGCAGGCGAGCGAGCGACTGGTCAGAGAGGATGCCCGTCAAAATCTTTGTCTCCTTATTGCGGAAGGTTGGCGTACTCCTAGCCTACGATACGAGCGCGAGAGAAGCTTCTTCTACTCTCGCATACGCGTAGGGGCCATCCGGGAGAATGGCGATGCGGGCGTTAGGAGCGAGGCCGCTGAGGAGATCGCTGACAGCCGCGTTAACACTGGGGAAACACTGCGCTCCGAGCGCTCCCATGTGAGCTGCATCAATGCCCGGCATGTAGAACGATAAGGGATGTTTGAGAGCGACGAGGGCGAGCTTCTCCAGTTGCCATTGGTCGGGGACGACGGGTGAATCTTTGATGTCGTCGAGGAAGCTTTGAGCGCCTTTGTAGCCTGCTACCTTCTCTTCAAACTCAGGCGAGCCGATGCCTTCGGAACACTCGCTGAGGATGAGAATCTTCCCGCCAGGCTTGACGATATGCTGCACTGCGGTGATGCCTTTGACGGTTTGATAGAGCGTGAGATCGAGGGGAAAACCGGCAGCGCTGGTGATGGCGGCGTCGACGTAGTCGGGGACGTATTCGACCGAGGAGCGGCGCATGAAGTCGACACCGGCAGCGTGGGCGTGGACGTTGTTTCCGGCGAAAATGCCTGATATTTCGCGGCTTTTGGTGAGAGTGACGTCGAGCATGAAGTCGTGGCGGGCGAGGGCGGCGATCTCTAAAAGGTCGGCGTGGATGGGGTTTTCGTCGATGGAGCCCTCTACCGCGAGGGATTCGCGCATGAAGCGGGGGGAGTGGATGACTTTGATGGTTTCCTGCGCGGCCAAACCGGGGGCGATGAGCTTGCGACCGCCCGAAAAGCCCAGCATTAAGTGCTGTTCGATGAAGCCGAGGGTGATGTGGAGGTCGGCCTGGAGGAAGGGTTTGGCGATCCAGACGGGGGTTCCACGGGTGGTTTCGCCGAGGAATTCGTGGTCGGATTTGCGCTTCGCATCGTGGTTAAAGATGGGGTACAGTCGGGCGATTTGTGGACCGAGGATGGTGTCCAGCTCGGCTGCGGTGGCTTCACGGTGGAGACCGGTGGCGATGCAGAGGGTGATGTCCTCGGGTTTCATTCCGGCGGCGTGTAGGCGGTCGAGAATGGGTGGAAGGGTGAGCCGGTTGGGGGCGGGGCGGGTGATGTCGCAGACAGAGATGGCAGCGGTCTTTTTTCCGGCGGCGAGCGCGGAGAGGGATGGGCTGCCGATGGGGGCGTCCAGGGCGGCTTCAAGGGCGGCGGCGACGTTGGGGATGGGATTGGCGGAGTGGGCCTGAAGGATTTCGTAGCGCGGCCCGTCGGGCAGGTTCAGTTTCAGGCCGGTTTTACCGAAAGCAACAAGGGTTTCCATCATTACGTACTTCTCTCCGCAGGGCCTGGATGGCCCTGGCGATCAGGCTACCACTTCCCTATTTGGGACAAGTACTACTTTGCGTAGCCGCGATTACCGTTTTGCTGTCGCAACTACAGGGCTGAGGAAAAGCTGTAGATCGTATCCGGCGGCCTTCGCACGAGCGGAAACCGAGGTAACCGTGGATTCAGTTTCGGCGGTTGGGTCGGGTTTGGTGGCGAGTTCGAGCAGCTTTGGTAGCTGGAGCCAGAGGAGGAGCTCTTCGAAGGCTTCTTTGTTGAAGTAGGTGGTGCCGGAGGAGTCGTTGACGCCGGCTAGCCAGCGGACGTCGGGGTCGGTCCAGAAGGGTTCGGTGAGGGGGGATGTGGGGTGGTCGTGCTGGGCGAGGAGGATGCGGACGCGGGCGGCGGCGCGCCAAGCGTCTTCACCATAGAGGCCGAGGGATTGGAAGATTTCGCCGAGGGTGGTGCGGAGTTGGAGGCGGTCGAAGAGGGACACTTTG
>Ga0302314_10019257_pt1 | contig 11351 bp, 9 predicted proteins | sample III_Palsa_N2_3_FD_200533 | JGI IMG/M metagenome (GOLD analysis project Ga0302314, IMG submission 200533) | Peat permafrost microbial communities from Stordalen Mire near Abisko, Sweden - III_Palsa_N2_3 | ecosystem: Environmental > Terrestrial > Soil > Palsa > Peat permafrost | place: Sweden... | reverse complement strand
ACCGACAGCATATAGGTCGGCGAGCCGTCGGCGCGCAGCAGGACCAGATCGTCCATCTGCTCGTTCGCCACGGTGACTTCGCCCTGGACGCCGTCCTGGATCACGGTCGAGCCGGTCTGCGGCGCGCGGAGCCGCACGACCGGCTTGACGCCCGCCGGCGCCAGGGCCGGATCGCGGTCGCGCCAGGTGCCGTCATAGCGGATCGGCTTGCCCTCGGCGCGCGCCTTCTCGCGCATCGCCTCGAGTTCCTCCGGCGAGCAGTAGCAGCGATAGGCGGCGCCGGCGGCGAGCATGGCGTGCGCCACCTCGGCATGGCGCGGCGCGCGTTCCGACTGCATGACGATCTCGCCGTCGAACGGCAGGCCCAGCCATTCGAGCCCCTCAATGATCGCCTTGATCGCCGGTTCGGTCGACCGCGCCTTGTCGGTATCCTCGATGCGCAGCAGGCATTTGCCGCCGTGATGGCGCGCGAACAGCCAGTTGAACAGCGCGGTACGGGCGCCGCCGATATGGAGGTAGCCGGTCGGCGAGGGGGCAAAGCGGACGGTCACGGTCATCGGTTACTCGGGGGACAGGAAAGCGGCCGCGACCATAGCACCGCGGCGCATAATCGCCAGAGGCTCGTGGTTCAGCGTCCGATCGGGTGCATATCGACCGCGGCCCGGGTGCGGTCCGCCAGTTCGATGGTGATGCGCATCTCGTCGCCGTGATGGACACCGCGCACCATCAGGGCATCGGGCAAAGCAAAAGTGAAGGTAGCGCCATCGAACTTCGCATCAAAGGTCTTCACGCCCGGGGCGGTCTTGCCCAGCGGCCCATGGCCCCAGCCATAGATGACGCGGTTGCCAGGCACCAGTTCCAGATAGGTCTCCTGTCCGCGCGTGCTGTCGCCGAACCAGGCTTGGCCGCCGCCGGTGCCGGCATTGCCCCGAATGCCGTTGTTCTCGTCGATCAGGGCAAAGGGAATGTCGCCGCGCGCCTCCAGCACCTTGCGCGCATCTGTTCCGCGCTCGTTGCCCAGCATCTATTCGTCGGCTTCCGGAAACACCACGAACGGCCGCAATGCCGGAATCGTCTTGAGCCGGCTGGTTGTCCTGCGCTGATTGGAATAGACCAGATCGCCGTTGATGTCCGGCGTTGCGACCCCTTGGTCGCTGCGCCCGCGGCCGACACCGGTGTTGGGCGCGAACGCGACGATGCCGTAGAGATCCTTGATCGATAAAGCGCTTTCGATCGCGATGCCGCCGCCGAAGCCCTGGCCGGCGACGACAGCCCGTTTGTAGCCGCGCGCTTTGGCGTCCGCGATCTCCTGGGCCAGCGCCTCGATCAGCGGCTGGATCTGCGACTGCCATTGCGCCGCTTCGGCCAGGCGCGAATTGCGCTGCAGCCGGATGACGTCCCAGCCGAGCGCCGCCATGCCCTCGATCGCCCGGATCGGCGGAACATCGGGGCCGCGACCGGTCCAGTCGATCGGATGGTTCCAGATCACCAGCCCCTTGGCGAATTCCGGACCGAGCGCCGGGTAATCGTCATAGGCCTCTTCAAACCAGAGCGGCGTGGCGGCGGGACGCTTGCCGTGGACGGTGACGGTTTCGATCGGCGTCGCGGCGATCGCGGGCAGGGTGCCAAGCATCAAAAGAAGTGCGTAAACCAAGGCCCGATCGCACTGAATCATCTACCGCTCCGCTTTCAACCCACAATATCTGTAAGCCAAAAAATCGCGCGAATCGATGACGGTTCGCGAGCGATCGCCTATAGTCCCCGCCCGAATGCGTCCTCGGAGCGAGGCGGGCAATGGTCGATGAGGTGGCGGGAAGGGGATTGGCCGGCGCCGCGATGCGGCCGTCGATCGATCCTGCTGCGATCGCGCGCAGCCTGTTGCAGCGGCTTCTGGCCGAGCGCGAGCGCTGGATTCTGTGGCTGCCAGTCGCCTTTGCCCTTGGGATCGGAGGATATTTCAGCCTGCACAGCGAGCCCTGGGGCGGTCTTGGCTTCGCCGCCGCGATCCCGCTCGCCGCCGTCGGCCTGTGGGCCCGACGCAGCATTCATCCCTCGGCGCCGGCCGTTCTGCTGGTGGCATTGCCGCTGTGCCTGGCGGCGAGCGGTTTCGCGGCCGCTCAACTCGAAACCTGGCGGGCGACGGCACCGGTGCTGGAACGGCGGATCGGACCGGTCGCGCTCGAGGGCCGGATCGTCGATGTCGAGGCGCTGTCCGAGGGGCTGCGCGTCACGCTCGCCGCACCGCGCATCGACCGGCTCGCGCCGGAGCGCACGCCGGCACGGGTCCGGGTCCGGCTGAAAGCCGGCAGCGCCGTGCCCGTGATCGGCGACCGCCTGCAACTCTCCGCCATCCTCATGCCGCCGCCGGCACCGGCCTTGCCCGGCGGGTTCGATTTCCAGCGCCAGGCGTTCTATCAGCGGCTGGGCGCGGTCGGTTTCGCGGTTGGACCCGCCACGATCCTGCCGGCATCCGAAAGCGGCCCGACGATGGCTCTCCGATCGATTCGAAGCGCCATGACTGTGCGGATCCATGCGGCTCTGCCGGGTGCCGAGGGCGCCATCGCCGCCGCGATCATCACCGGCGAGCGCGGCGCCATTCCCGAGGCGATCAATCAGGATTTCCGGGATTCGGGCCTCGCCCATCTGCTGGTCATCGCCGGGCTGCATATGATGCTCGCGACCGGCGTCGCCTTCTTCGCGATCCGCGCGGCCCTGGCGCTGGTGCCGCGGGTGGCGCTCCGGCGACCGATCAAGAAATGGGCGGCGCTTGCGGCGCTCCTGCTGGCCGCCCTCTATCTGACGATTTCGGGCGCGGCGGTGCCGACCCAACGTGCTTTCGTCATGTGCGCGCTGGCGCTGCTGGCGATTCTGATCGATCGGCAGCCGATCAGCATGCGCAGTCTGGCCTGGGCCGCCTTCCTGGTCATGGCGCTCGATCCGGTCGCGATCGTCGGCGTCAGCTTCCAGATGTCGTTCGCGGCCGTGCTGGGCCTGATCGCGTTCTACGAGGCCTGGGGCGCCAGGCTCGGGGGGCTGCGGCAGGATGCGGGGCCGATCGGGCTCGGTCTGCTGCATCTGCTCGGCATCGCGCTGACCACCGTGATCGCGACCCTGGGCACCGCCGCTTTCGCGATCTATCACTTCAACCGCTTCGCGCTGTTCTCGGTGCCGGCCAATCTGGTCGCGGTGCCGCTCGCCGGCATCTGGGTCATGCCCTGGGCGCTGGTGTCCTGTCTGCTGATGCCGTTCGGACTGGAAAGCATCGGGCTGGTGCCGATGGGCTGGGGCATCCGCCTGATCGAGGGCGTCGCCCATTGGACCGCCGGCCTGCCGAGCGCCGCGCTCGATCTGCCCTCGATGCCGGATTGGGGCTTGGCGGCCATCGCGGGCGGCGGTCTTTGGCTGGCGCTGTGGCGCACGGGTTGGCGCCGGTGGGGCGTCCTGCCGATGATCGTCGGCTTCGCCAGCCTGACCACGGCGCATCCGCCCGACCTGCTGCTGGCGGGGGATGGCGGGCTGATCGCGGTGCGTTCGGGGCCGGGGTATCTGCTGTCGTCCGAGCGCGCGGATCGGCTGATCGCCGAAAGCTGGCTCAGGACGGCCGGCGGAATTCCATCGGGCCGGTTGCCGTCAGCCGGGGAGATGGTCGAGCAGGGCGCCCTGCGCTGCGACGCGGACGCTTGCACCCTGCTGCGCGATGGTCGGCGGATCGCGTTGGTGCGGGAGGCACGGGCGCTCGACGAGGAATGCCGCGCGTCCGATCTCGTGCTCTCCCTGGTTCGTGCGCCGCGCGCCTGTCGCAGCCGCACCAGATTGATCGACCTGGTCGACCTGCGCCGCAACGGCGCGACCGCGCTCTGGCTCGACGACCCGTTGCGGATCGAAAGCGCCAACGCCCGGCGCGGCGACCGGCCGTGGGTCCCAGGCTTTGCCGTGTGGCCGCCCAATCTCGCCGAGTTGCAAAATCTCGGAAAAGAAAGCGATTCCGGGAGCCGGAGTGAATCAGGGCGCCCCTAAACAATATATTGGATACAATCCTGGGCGTGATCCCCTGAACCGGATGCCCCATGCCCGACCTGACCCGCCGTCGCCTACTGACCGCCGCCGCCACCATCGCCACCGTCGCGACTACGGGCCTGCCTTTTCCGGACAGGCAGGCGCAGGCCGCTGGGGCCGACCCGTCCGGTTCCCCGCGCCTGGCACCCGCCGCGCCCGATGGTCTGGCTCCGCGGGAGCGCCTGCGGCTGAACGACGACTGGCGCTTCCATCTGGGGCATGCCGCCGATCCGACCCTGGATTTCGGCTTCGGCGCCGACCGCAGCACCTATGCCAAGTCCGGCGACATCGGCACACCCGTAGCCAAGGCGGATTTCGACGCCGAGAACTGGACGCCCGTGCGCCTGCCGCACGATTGGGCGGTCGACCTGCCCTACGCCCAGGCGCGCCTGCCCGGCAAGGACGCGGCGGAGGCGATGGCCTATCAGGGTTTCAAACCCCTGGGTCGGCAATTCCCGGAAACCAGCGTCGGCTGGTACCGCCGCACCTTCGATCTGCCGGCCGGCGATAAGGACAGACGGTTGTCGTTGGAATTCGACGGTGTCGCCCGTGACTGCCTGGTGGTGCTGAACGGCTTTGCCGTCGCCCGCAACGACAGCGGCTACGCCCCCTTCCGCGTCGATATCACCGACGTCGCCAACTTGGGCGGCGCCAACGTGCTGGTGGTGCGGGTGGATGCCACGCTGGGCGAGGCCTGGTCCTATGAGGGCGCGGGCCTCTATCGCCACGTCTGGCTGGTGAAAACGGCGAGGACCCATGTGCCGCAATGGGGCACCGCGGTACGCAGCCAAGTGACGGCCGCCGGCGCCGATCTGAGCCTGACGACCGAGGTGGCGAACGAGGGGCCGGCCGTCAGTTGCCGGGTGCTGTCCACCGTGCTGGCACCCGATGGCCGGCCGGTCTGGCACCAGGCCTCGCGCCCCCTGACCCTGGGCGCCTGGGAGGCGGGGGCGGCGGTCCAACAGGCCACCCTGCGCGACCCCGCCTTGTGGTCGCTGGAAACGCCCTGGCTGCATAGTCTGGTGACCGAGGTGGAGGTGGCCGGCATCGTGGTCGATCGCCACCACACGTCCTTCGGCATCCGTACCCTGCGCTTCGATCCCGACCGGGGCTTTTTCCTCAACGGCCGACCGGTCAAGATCAAGGGCACCTGTAACCATCAGGACCATGCCGGCGTGGGCTTTGCCGTCCCGGACCGGCTCCACGCCTATCGCGTCGAACGCCTGCGGGAGATGGGAGCCAACGCCTGGCGCACTACCCATCACCCGCCGGCCCCGGCGCTGCTGGATGCCTGCGACCGGCTGGGCGTGCTGGTGCTGGAGGAGACCCGTCAGATGTCCAGCAACCCGGAAGGCCTGAGCCAGTTGGAGCGCATGGTGAAGCGCGACCGCAACCGGGCATGCGTCTTCCTCTGGAGCATCGGTAACGAGGAGATCCACCGGGGCACGGAACAGGGGGCCCGCATCGCCGCCAGCATGAAGCGGCTGGTCCAGCGCCTGGACGGCACCCGGCCGGTGACCGAGGCCTTCAACGGCAAGTTCGGCCAGGGCGCCCGTCCGGTGCTGGATGTCATGGGTTGCAATTATTTCCTGGAGGAGATCGACGGGTTCCACGCCGGTTTCCCCCGGCAGCCCATGATCGGCACGGAGACGGGCAGCACCGTTTGCACCCGCGGCGTCTATGCCCATGACGACGAAAGGCGGTACGTTCCCGCCTACGACGCCGAATACCCCAAATGGGCCACCACCGCCGAAACATGGTGGCGCTTCTACGATGCGCGACCCTTCCTGGCCGGGGGGTTCGTCTGGACGGGCTTCGACTATCGCGGAGAGCCCACGCCCTTCATCGGCTGGCCCAACACCGTGTCCAACTTCGGCATTCTGGATCTTTGCGGCTTTCCCAAGGACAATTACCACTATTATCGCGCCTGGTGGCAGGCGGACCCGGTCCTGCACCTGTTTCCGCATTGGACCTGGCCGGGACGGGAAGGGCGGAGCGTCGCCGTCTGGTGCCACAGCAACCTGGATTCGGTGGAATTGTTCGTGAATGGGCACAGCGCCGGGCGGCAAACGGTCCAGCGCAACGGCCATCTGGAATGGCGGGTGCCCTACGCTCCCGGATCCATCGAGGCGCATGGCTACAAGGAGGGGCGCCGCGTGCTGGTGGACCGGCGGGAGACAACGGGTGCCGCCGCCGCCCTGACCTTGTCGGCGGATCGCACATCGCTTGCCGCCGACGGCGACGATCTGGCGGTATTCACCGTGGGTGTGACGGACGCGCAAGGCCGACTGGTGCCCCACGCCGCCGACCTGGTGTCCTTCACGGTCGAAGGGCCGGGCCGGCTGATCGGCGTGGGCAACGGCGATCCCACCAGCCTGGAGCCGGACCACGCCGACGAACGCCGGGCCTTCATGGGGTTGTGCAGCGCCCTGCTGCAGGGGACGACCCAAGCCGGCCGGGTGCGTTTGATCGCCAAAGCCGAAGGTCTGGCGCCGGCGCAGGTCGATCTGACGCTCGAACCGGCGGCGTAAGGCTAATAGCGCCGCATCAACCCGACCAGACGACCCTGCACCTTGACCCGGTCCGGCCCGAAGATGCGCGTTTCATAGGTCTTGTTCGCCGGCTCGAGTGCGATCGAGGCGCCCTTGCGGCGGATGCGCTTCAGGGTGACTTCCTCGTCATCGACCAGAGCCACCACGATGGTGCCGTTGTCGGCCGTGTCGCAGCGCTGGATGATGACCGTATCGCCGTCGAATACGCCGGCCTCGATCATGCTGTCGCCGGCCACTTCGAGCGCGTAATGCTCGGCGCTGCCAGTCAGCATGGAGGCCGGAATGCCGATCGAGCTGCTGGTGTCGCGCAACGCCGTGATCGGCGTGCCGGCGGCGATCCGGCCATAGAGCGGCAGTTGGACCGCTTCCGCCTCGCTGCCCATCGGGGCGCCGGGAAAGGCCGATTTGAAATCGCCGCGGATCACGGTCGGCGAGAATTTGCCGCCGCGCTCCGGCGGCTTGGTCTGGGCCGGCGCCGCGAAGGCGTCGGGCAGCTTGACCACTTCGAGCGCGCGCGCTCGATGCGCCAGACGCCGGATGAAGCCGCGCTCCTCCAGCCCGCTGATCAGCCGATGGATGCCGGATTTGGATTTTAGGTTCAGCGCCTCTTTCATCTCCTCGAAGGAAGGAGAGACGCCGCTTTCGGCCAGACGTTCGTTGATGAAGACCAGGAGTTCATGCTGCTTCTTCGTCAACATCGCATCGCACCTCATCTTGAGCGTCGCCCGTGACCGAAGGTCCCGATGGGCAGCAAGGGAACAAAACCTAAACACTGCTAGATGTTCTAGTTTGGTTCTCTGCGATGGTCAAGTGTCGAAGCGGGGGCAAACCGACTTTGTCAGTCGAGCACATGGTCAGACGATGGTGTGGCTGTCCGACAAACGGATGATCGTGACGCGGGCGCCGGTCGCGACCGGCGGCGCGAACGGCGGGCGCACGATCAGGCAGTCGGCCCGGGCCAGCGCCGACATCATCGACGAATCCTGCTTGGCGAAGGGCGATGCGATCAGATTGCCCTCGGTATCCCGCGTCAGGCGGGCGCGCAGATAATCCTGCCGCCCGTCATTCGCCTTGAGATCGGTGCCGGCGAGCGCCGGCTCCAACGCCGGACCGGCGCCGGGCAGCCCCTGCAGCCGCTCGATCGCGGGCTTGAGGAACAGCATGCCGCACACCAGGGCCGAGACCGGGTTGCCGGGCAGGCCCAGCACGGCCGTGGTGCCGAGCCGGCCGAACATCAGCGGCTTGCCCGGACGCATGGCGATCTTCCAGAAATCGACCGACAGGCCGATCTCGCCCAGCGCCTTGCGGACCAGATCATGTTCGCCGACCGACGCGCCGCCGATCGTTACCAGCAGATCCGCGCCGGCGGCACCCTGGGCCATGGTCTTCAGCGTGTCGCTGTCGTCGCGCGCGATGCCCAGTTGGATCGGAACGCCGCCGCACGCCGCGACCAGCGCGCCCAGCGCCGCCCCGTTCGAGCTGACGATCTGGTTCGGGCCGATCGGATCGCCGGGCAGGGCCACCTCGTCGCCGGTCGGCAGGATCGCCACGCGGGGCCGGCGATGGACCAACAGCCAGGGCCGGTTCATCGCGGCGGCCAGGCCGACGTCACGCGCGGTCAGCCGACGTCCGGCCGTGAGGCCGACCTGACCCTCGACGAAATCGATGCCGGCCTGGCGGACATGGCGGCCGGGCTGGAACGGCCCGACCGTGTCGTTGACCAGCACCGCACCGTCGAGCGCTGCCGTGTCTTCCTGGATCACGACCGCGTCGGCGCCGTCGGGCATCCGGGCGCCGGTGAAGATACGCACGGCCTCGCCGACGGCGACCACGCCGTCGTGACGGCCGCCGGCCTGGATATAGCCGACCAGTTTCAAGGGCTTCGGCAGGTCGGCGATATCGGCGGCACGCACGGCATAGCCGTCCATGGCCGACACGGCGAACGGCGGCTGGGTCCGGCGCGCGGCCAGGTCCTCGGCCAGCACCCGGCCATGGGCATCGCCGAGCTGGACCTGTTCGGCGCCCAGCGGAGCTAGGCTGCCGCGGATCTGGGCGAGCGCGTCATCGACCGAAATCATGAGACCGCTTCCCAGGTACCGGACTTGCCGCCGGACTTGTGGACCAGGCGGATCTCGCCGATGACCATGGCGCGGTCGATCGCCTTGACCATGTCGTAGACGGTCAGCGCCGCGACCGAGACGGCGGTCAGCGCTTCCATCTCGACCCCGGTGCGCCCGCGCAATTTGCAGGTCGCCTCGATCTCGACCGCATTGCGCTCCGGCACCAGCGTCAGGTCGAGCGTGACCGAGCTCAAGGCGAGCGGATGGCACAGTGGGATCAGGTCCGGCGTGCGCTTGGCGCCCATGATGCCGGCCAGACGTGCGACCGACAGCACATCGCCCTTGGCGATGGTGCCGAGCCTGATCCGCTCCAGCGTCTCCGGCGCCATGGTGACCGAGCCGCGCGCCACGGCGATCCGGTCGGTCTCGGCCTTGCCCGAGACATCGACCATGAGCGCCCGGCCTTCGGCGTCGAAATGGGTGAGATCGTTCACGCCGCCAGCCCCTGCAGCCGCAGTGTTGCCTGGGTCACGTCGTCCTGCCGCAGCAGCGACTCGCCGACCAGAAAGGTGCGGGCGCCGACCTGGGCCATGCGATCCAGATCGGCCGCGGTCTTGAGACCGCTCTCGCTGACCAGAACCCGGTCCTTCGGCACGGCCGCGGCCAGTTCCTCGGTCGTCGCCAGATCGGTCTTCAGGGTCTTGAGATTGCGGTTGTTGATGCCGAACAGGCGGATATCGAGCTTCAGCGCCCGGTCCAACTCGGCCCGGTCATGGACCTCGACCAGCACGTCCAGCCCATAGTCGCGCGCGGCGGCGGTCAGTTCGGCCGCACGGCCGTCGCCCAGCGCCGCCATGATGATCAGGATGCAGTCGGCCCCGATCGCGCGGGCTTCGGCGATCTGATACGGATCGACCATGAAATCCTTGCGCAGTACCGGCAGCCGGACGGCAGCGCGCGCGGCCTGCAGATGGGCGATGGTGCCCTGGAAATACGGACCGTCGGTCAGCACCGACAGACAGGCGGCCCCAGCATCCTCATAGGCGCGGGCCAGCGCGGCTGGATGGAATTCCGGCCGGATCAGTCCGCCGGAGGGCGAGGCCTGCTTGATCTCGGTGATCAGCGCAAAGCGGCCGGCTGCCAGCTTGGCGTCGATCGCGGCGGCGAAACCGCGCGGGGGCGTGCTGGCCCGGGCTGCGTGGTCGATCTCCGCGAACGGATGCTCCGCCTTGACGGATTTCAGATCGGCCCGTTTGCGCGCGACGATGTCGGCAAGGATGTCGCTCATGCTGGGTCCGTCGAATTGGTGATTTCGATCAAGCGGTCCAGCACATGGCGCGCGGCACCGCTCTCGAGCGCTTCCGTCGCCAGCTTGACGCCGCCGCGCAGGTCCGAGGATTTGCCGCCGACGACCAGGGCGGCGGCGCTGTTCAGCAGCACGATGTCGCGGATCGGGCCTTTGGCGCCGCCGAGCAGCGCGCGCATGACGATGGCGTTCTCCTCGGGCGTGCCGCCCGCCAGATCCTCGCGCCGGGCCTCGGGCAGGCCGGCATCGGCGGCGGTCAGAGTGAAACTCTCGATCCGGCCGTGCTTGAGCGACGCCACATGGCTGGTGCCGGCGGTGGTCAATTCGTCGAGCCCGTCGCCATGCACGATCCAGCAGGCCTCGCTGCCCAGCCGATGCAGCACCTCGGCGAGCGGGGCGACCCACTTGGCCGCGAACACGCCCATGACCTGGCGCTTGACGCCGGCCGGGTTGGTCAGCGGGCCCAGCAGGTTGAAGATCGTGCGGGTGCCGAGCTCGACCCGGGTCGGCCCGACATGGCGCATGGCGCCGTGATGGCGCGGCGCCATCAGGAAGCCGACCTTGTTCTCCCAGATCGCCTGGCGCACCAGCGGCATCGGCGCGTCGATATTGACACCCAATGCGGTCAGCACGTCGGCCGCACCCGATTTGGACGACAGCGCGCGATTGCCGTGCTTGGCGACCGGCACGCCGGCGGCGGCGATGACGAAGGAGGCCGCGGTCGAGATGTTGAACGTGCCGCTGCCGTCGCCGCCGGTGCCGCAGGTATCGATGGCGCCGGGCGGCGCATCGATCGACAGCACCCGGGCGCGCATGCTGCGGGCGGCACCGGTGATTTCCTCGACCGTCTCGCCGCGCAGGCGCAGCGCCATCAGGAACGCCCCCATCTGCGACGGGGTGGCATCACCCGACATCATCATGTCGAACGCGGCCTGGGCCTCGTGCTCGTCCAGCAGCTTGCCGTCGGCCAGTTCGGCCAGCCAGCGCTTGAAATTCGGCTGGCTCATGCGGCGGCCTTGCGGCCGGTCGCGAGCGTCAGGAAATTGGCCAGCAGCGGCTTGCCGGCCTCCGATGCGATGCTTTCCGGATGGAATTGCACGCCATGGATCGGCCGATCGACATGCTGCAGGCCCATGATGATGCCGTCGGCTGTCTCCGCCGTGATTTTAAGCGAGGCGGGCAGGCTGGCGCGCTCGACGATCAGCGAATGATAGCGCGTGACCGTGACCGGGTCGGGCAGGCCCTCGAACAGACCGCCGTTCCAATGGCGCACGGGGCTCAGCTTGCCGTGCATCGGCTCCGGCGCGCGCACGACCTTGCCGCCGAACGCTTCGCCGATCGCCTGGTGACCGAGGCAGACGCCCAGGATCGGCAGAG
>Ga0302314_10019256_pt1 | contig 11351 bp, 9 predicted proteins | sample III_Palsa_N2_3_FD_200533 | JGI IMG/M metagenome (GOLD analysis project Ga0302314, IMG submission 200533) | Peat permafrost microbial communities from Stordalen Mire near Abisko, Sweden - III_Palsa_N2_3 | ecosystem: Environmental > Terrestrial > Soil > Palsa > Peat permafrost | place: Sweden... | reverse complement strand
GCCATATCCTGCCTCCCCCAGCCACTCTTCGAGCAAGGTGCGGGTCAGCAAGTCCTCTTCATAGATGACGATCTTCAGGGCCTCCTCCATGGCGCCATGGTCGGATTGCCGGGTGGCGCGTGTATGTCAGCCCCCCGGCGCTGCATTTCATTTGAAACAAGGCCGCAATGGTCCCGATCGACGACTCCGCTACATTGCTGGCCATGCTTGCCATAGTCCGGATCGCGCTCAGCCGTCCATATACCTTCGTCGTCGCGGCCTTTTTGATATTCGTCTTGGGCACCCTCGCGGCGCTGCGGATGCCGGTGGATATCTTTCCCAGCATCAACATCCCCATCATCGGCGTCGCCTTTCAGTACACCGGATTGCCGCCCGATCAGATGGCGGGACGCGTCATCACGCCGTTCGAGCGCGCGCTCACCACCACGGTGAACGACATCGAGCATATCGAGGCGAACTCGTACACCACGTTCGGCATAGTAAAGATCTTCTTTCACTCAGGGGCCAACATCGCGACCGCGAACGCGCAGGTGACGGCGATCGCGCAGACGCTCCTCAAACAGCTTCCGCCCGGCGAGACGCCGCCGTTGATCTTGAACTACAGCGCCTCTACCGTGCCCATCATTCAACTCGCGCTCTCGGGCAACGGACTCACGGAGCAGAATCTGGCGGACTTGGGTCTCAATTTCGTGCGCACCCGGCTGGTCACGGTGCAGGGCGCCGGCATTCCGTTTCCCTTCGGCGGCAAGTCGCCGCAGGTGATGTACGACCTCGATACCGGCGCCATGCAGTCGCTTGGGCTTACGGGACAGGACGTCGCCAACGCGCTTGCCGCTCAGAACATCCTGACTCCGGCCGGCACCGAGAAAATCGGCGACTACGAGTACACGATCAGTCTCAACAATGCGCCGTCGAAGATCTCTGATCTCGCGGATTTGCCGATCAAGAGTGTGCGCGGAGCCATGGTGTACATGCACGACGTGGCGCACGTGCATAACGGCAGCGCCGTGCAAACCAATGTCGTTCACGTCGATGGCAATCGTTCAGTTTTGCTGAGCGTCTTTAAGAACGGCTCGACGTCGACGCTCGACATCGTCAGCGGCATCAAGAAGATGCTCGACGTCATCAAGCCCTCGCTTCCGGACGCGCTCGAAATCAAGCCGATCGGCGATCAGTCCTTGTTCGTGCGCGCCTCCATCCAGGGCGTAATCCGCGAAGGCGTGATCGCCGCCGCGCTGACCAGCCTGATGATCCTGTTGTTCCTAGGCAGTTGGCGCTCGACCTTGATTGTGACCACCTCCATTCCGTTGTCGGTCCTGGGCGCCATCGGTACGCTCTGGGCGCTCGGCGAAACACTCAACATCATGACCTTGGGCGGCCTCGCGCTCGCGGTCGGTATCTTGGTCGACGAGGCGACGGTGACGATCGAGAGCATCAACTATCACCTCGAGCAGGGTAAGGGTGTCGAGCAGGCGATCATGGACGGTGCGTCCCAGATCGTCATACCGGCCTTCGTGTCCCTGCTCTGCATCTGCATCGTGTTCGTCCCGATGTTCTTCCTGCAGGGTGTGGCGCGGTTCCTGTTCGTTCCCATGGCCGAGAGCGTCATGTTCGCCATGGTCTTCTCGTTCTTGCTGTCGCGAACGCTCGTGCCGACCATGGCGAAGTATCTGCTGCGGATGCACGTGGCGCATGACGGCCATGAGCCGCCGCCCCGCAATCCGCTGGTCCGCTTCCAGCGCGGGTTCGAGGCACGCTTTATGCAGCTGCGCGCCGGCTATCATGATCTCCTCGCCCTCGCCATCCGCCGCCGCGGGATGTTCATCCCCGGATTCCTGGGATTCGTGCTCGTTTCCTTGCTGCTCACGCCCTTCCTCGGCCGCAATTTCTTTCCGCAGGTCGACGGCGGACAAATCTTGATGCACGTGCGGGCGCCGGTGGGTATGCGCATCGAGGAGACCGCCGCGCGCTTCGGCGATGTGGAAAAGGCCATTCGCGGCATCATCCCCGCCAAGGAGACCGGCGCCATCGTCGACAACATCGGCACCTACCTGTCGTCGATCAACACGATCTACAACAATACGGGCACGATCAACAATTCCGACGGCGACATCGCCATCTCGCTCACCGAGGGGCACGCCCCGACCCCCACCTACGTGAATCGCCTGCGGCAGGAGTTGCCGAAGCGCTTCCCGGGTCTTACCTTCTCGTTCTTGCCGGCGGACATCGTCAGTCAGATCCTGAATTTCGGCGCACCGGCGCCCATCGACCTGCAGGTTCGCGGCAACAATCTCGATGCGGACTTCGCCTACGCCAACAAGCTCCTGGCGCAGATCCGGCATGTGACCGGCGTCGCCGATGCGCGGATTCAGCAATCGAGTCGGCTGCCGACGTTCGACGTCGACATCGACCGCACCCGTGCGCAGTACACCGGCGTGACGGCGGCCGACGTCACCAACAGCTTGGTCGTCAACCTCGCGAGCTCCAGCCAGGTCGCGCCGACATACTGGCTGAACGAGAAGAACGGGGTGACCTATCCGATCGCCCTGCAAACGCCGCAGTACCAGCTCGACACTCTACCGGCCCTGCAGAATCTCCCCATCAATGCCACCGGCGCACAGACCACCGTGCTCGGCGGCATCGCCGACATTCGGCGCGCGCATGGCAATGCGGTGGTCTCGCAGTACGATATCTCGTCCATGGTCGACATTTTCGCGACCCCCCAGGGCCGCGATCTCGGCTCGGTCTCCTCCGATATTCGCGCCATCATGGCCCGCAACGACAAAGACAAGCCGAAGGGCTCGATCATCGCCCTGGTCGGCCAAACGTCCACCATGTACAGCGCCTACACCGGATTGCTGTTCGGCCTGCTCGGCGCCGTAGTGCTGATCTACTTCCTCATCGTGATCAATTTTCAATCTTGGACGGACCCCTTCGTCATCATTACCGCGTTGCCCGCGGCGCTCGCCGGCATCGTCTGGATGCTGTTCACGACCCAGACGACTCTGTCGGTTCCTGCGTTGACGGGCGCCATCATGTGCATGGGTGTGGCAACCGCCAATAGCGTGCTCGTGATCAGCTTCGCGCGCGAGAAGCTCACGGAGCTCGGCGATGCGACACAGGCCGCGCTCGAGGCGGGCTTCGTGCGCCTGCGCCCCGTCCTCATGACGGCACTGGCGATGGTCATCGGCATGCTGCCCATGGCGCTCGGCCTCGGCGAGGGCGGCGAACAGAACGCTCCTCTGGGCCGCGCCGTGATCGGGGGCCTCATTTTCGCAACAGTCTCGACGCTGTTCTTCGTGCCCGTCGTGTTCAGCATCATTCACCGCAACTACCGTCCCCTGCCGGGGCCGGAAGCGAGCTTGGGAGAAGCACATGTCATCGCCTGATCAAAGTCCGGCTCGCCCGGATCTACGAAAACTGCGCGTGGCCGGGATTTCATTCTTGGTTTTGATCCTGGCGATCTTCGTCTACGGAGTGGTCTCGCGGGCGGCGCAGAATTCCCGGCTGCATGACCTCACCGAAGCAGAGGCCGTGCCGAACGTCGCGGTCGTCGCGCCGAGCGGTGTTACGAATAATAGCGGCCTCGAGTTGCCGGGCCGACTGGAGGCTTTCATCCGGGCCCCCATCTACGCGCGCGTGCCGGGGTACCTCAAGAGCTGGAAGCACGACATCGGCAGCAAGGTCAAGGCGGGCGAGTTGCTCGCCGAGATCGACACGCCCGATCTCGACCAGCAGCTCATGCAGGCGCGCGCGGACCTCAACGTGGCTCGAGCCAATTCGAAGCTCTCGGAGATCACGGCCAAGCGCTGGCAGTCGCTTGCGGGCACCGATGCGGTCGCCACGCAGGACGTCGATCAGCGCACGTTCACGTGGAATGCCAACATCGCGCAAGTCAAGGCGGCGCAAGCCAATGTCGATCGGCTGGTCGCCGAAACCGGCTTCAAGCGCCTGATCGCGCCCTTCGACGGTATCGTCACGGCGCGCGAAACGGACATCGGCCAGCTGATCAACGTGGGCTCCGCGGGGGGCGCGGAGATGTTCGTCGTCTCCGAGACTGAGAAGCTGCGCATCTACGTCAATGTGCCGCAGAACTACGTGCCGAGCGTGCCTTCCGGCACCAAAGCGACCATCCAAGTGCCCGAGCATCCCGGCAAGACCTACACCGGAACGGTGGAGGCTTCCGCGCAGTCCGTGGACCCGAGGAGCGGCACGACGTTGATGCAGATCATCGTGGAGAACCCCTCCGGCGAGCTGATGCCGGGCGACTACGCCAGCATCCGACTCCAGGCGGTCGCCGCGACGAACGTGCTCAGTGTGCCCTCGAGCGCCGTCATCTTCGATGCCAAGGGCCTGTCGATCGCCACCGTCGGCAGCAACGATCATGTTCTTTTGAAGCCGGTGACTATTGGTCGCGACTTGGGGGCCGTAATCGAAATCGCCTCGGGCTTGAGCGAGCACGATCGGGTCATCCAGAATCCTCCGGACGGGGTCGCCGACGGCGATGTCGTGCACGTGGTTGTACCGCGCCCAGCGGTCGCGGGCGCAGAGCACACGAACAAGAGCGACCATGGCTAGAGCCTTTCACTGGGCCGCCGCGCTCGCTCTGCTGCTCGGCGGGTGCTCACTCGCCCCGCGTATGAAGACGCCGGACGTGCCGGCCGGAGATGCGTACAAGGAGCTGGGGAACTGGACGCAGGCGCAGCCGGCCGATCGCCTGCCTCGCGACAGCTGGTGGACGTTGTACGACACACCTGAAATCGACGATCTGCAGAAACGGCTCATCGCCGGAAATCCCAGCCTGGCCGCGGCGCTCGCCGACTATGCACAGGCGACGGCGCTGCGCGATCAAGCGCGCGCGGGTCTGTTCCCCAGTCTCGGCTTGAATGCCGGCGTGTCGCGCGCCCGCGAATCCGTCAATGCGCCGCTGATCGGCCAGACGACACCGCGTTACTACGATGACAATGTCCTCGGTGGCAGCGTGAGCTACGAGCTCGACCTTTGGGGACAAATCCGCAACCAGGTTGCCGCGGCCCAAGCCAATGCTCAGGCCTCCGCGGCGGACCTGGAGAACGCGCGTCTGTCGCTGCTCGCCCAACTGGTCGACGACTACGTGCTGCTGCGCAGCCTCGATCGCGAGAACGCGATCCTCGACGATACGGTGAAGGCCTACGATCGAGCGCTCACGCTGACGCAGCAACGGCACGGCGCGGGCATCGCCGCGGGCCTCGACGTCGCGCAGGCGCAAACGCAACTCGACGCAGCCCGCTCGCAGTCCGCGCAGATCCTCGCGCAACGCGCTCTGATGGAGCACGCGATTGCGGCTCTGCTCGGCGTGTCCGCCTCGACTTTCTCCATCGCGCCCGCCCTCGTGGACATCAAGCTGCCGCAGATCCCGGCCGGTGTCCCGACGACCCTGCTCGAACGCCGCCCGGACATCTCTGCCGCGCAGCGCCGCATGATTGCCGCCAATGCAAACATCGGGGTCGCGCGCGCTGCGTACTTCCCCTCGCTCACCTTAGGCGCACAGGGCGGTTTTCAGAGCACGGGCTTCGCGAACTGGATCAGCGCGCCGAGCACCTTCTGGGCGATCGGGCCCAACGCGCTGCTGTCGGTATTCGACGGCGGACTGCGTCGCGCCCAGGTCGCACAGGCCCGCGCCGAATTTGACGAATCCGCGGCGGACTACCGCGGCGTGGTCGTCGCAGCGTTCCAGCAGGTCGAGGACAGCCTCGCGAGCCTCAATCATTACTATGATGCGGCCAAAGAGGAAAAAGCGGCCGTCGATGCTGCGCAGCGCACTCTAGATCTCTCCATGGCGCTCTACAAACAGGGCGCAGCCGACTATCTGACCGTCGTGACCTCTCAGACCGCCCTGCTCCAGGCACAGCTCCAAGCTCTCAATCTCGATACGCTACAATTGCGCGCGAGCGTCGATCTCGTCCGGGCGCTCGGCGGCGGATGGGAAGATACGCACCGTTTGGCGGCGCGCTAGGCGTCCAGCGGCGATGGCAGATTCGCGGGTGGCAAATTCGCGGGGAAGCAATGAGAGAGTTCGCGCCCATCCTTGAGGGCCGGGAAAACTGGCACGGCCGCTGCAATATCCCGCGCCACAGGCATGCTCGACCGTATGCCGCGCTCGTTCTGTCGGGCGGCTACGAAGAGAGCGGTAATCTCGGACGCTACCGCGTGCGCTCCGGCCAGGTATTACTGCATCGCTCCTTCGATGCCCATCTCGACCGGTTCGAGGCGCGCGGCGCCGGTGTTCTCAACCTGCTGTTGAAAGAGGAGCCTCTCTTTGGGCTCGCGTGTGTCGAGGATCCCGATGCGATCGCTCGGATCGCCGAGCGAGACGCCGCCGCCGCCGCCGCCGCATTGCAAGCCCGACTTGAGCGCGTCGAGCCGGTTGTTACGGATTGGCCCGATCTACTCGCGCAAGATCTGATCGAGGATCCGCAGCTGCGCCTCGACGGTTGGGCACGGCGTTACGGCCTCGCGCAGGAAAGCGTCTCGCGCGGATTCAAGAAGGTTTTCTCGGCCTCCCCCGCCGGCTTCCGCGCCGAGGCGAGAGCTCAGGTCGCACTCGCACGCATCGCAAATGACTCGGTCTCGCTGGCGCGAGTCGCCGCCGAAGCGGGCTTCGCCGATCAATCGCACATGACCCGCGCGGTGACTGCGCTGACAGGACGGCCGCCCGGCCATTGGCGCAGGTCAAATCCATTCAAGATCCCCCAGCCGCCTTAAGCCTATAAGGCGGCGGTGACGCAAAACAACACGCCCGACGCGCCCTTCCGTCTCAAGCTCGTTCCCCTCGCCGTCGTCACGGCCTTGGGCGTGGGAGTGCCCTACCTCGCGGCGTACCTCGCATTCCTGAGCAGCCAGGTCCTGCATACGCCGTCGCCTCGCGGCGCGGCGCTGCCCTGGCTGTATACGCAGCACGCCGCACAGCTCATGATCGCTCTCGGCGTGATCGCCGTGCTCAAACGTCTCGTGCCGGCCGATTACGGCCTGCACTGGCCGCGCGAGAAACCCTACTTCCGGGCTTCGATACTTTGGGGCGCGACGTTCGGCGTGATCATGACCCTGGTGGACTACGCACCGGAGCTCATCGCGCACACCAAGCCGGATGTCGGCTTTCCGCTCACCGCCGCGAATGTCGGCAACTGGCTCTTTTTCGAAAGCATCTACGTAGGGCCCACGGAGGAGATTCCGTTCCGCGCCTTGCTCGTCACCTACCTCGCCGCCACGATGCCCGGCAAACTCCGCTTGGGACGATTCACCATGAACTGGGCGGGCGTAATCGTCGCGCTGATATTCGCGCTCCTGCATGCCGGTAACTTCAATGTGCGAATGTGGCCCATCGCGCTCGGCCAACAGATCTATGCCTTCCTCTTAGGAGTCCTCTATGCGTATTGGCTGGAGAAGTCGAAGAGCGTGGTCGCGCCGATCATCGGCCACAACGTGAGCGACGGCGTCGAATATGCGATCGTTTTCTTGTGGATCGCGCTTTGAGCACACCGTGCGAGACCGCATCGACGGCTGAGATCATGTCCCTCCCTTTGTTTATGATTAAAACAATCATAAAGTTACATAATTAAGGTAGAATTTTTATGAGATAATTTCTCCTGCTTTCACGCCTGACGACTCAAGGGCATCCGGTAGCCTCCCGGGGCCGCGTTCCCGTGCTGTAGTAGACTTCGCGGCAGTCGCCAAGCGGACCCTCGAGTCGGCCGCGAGGGATAAAGAAATGAACAATACCTGGAGTCATGCCGCGGCCCGCACATTGGTGCGCCCGCTGGTAGGAACGTGGGTCAGGCCGAATCACATCACATCGCTACGCTTGGCGACGGGCGTGCTGGCGTGTGTATTGTTGGCGCGAGGCGGCGGTACGGCGGAATTGTGGTCGGGCGTGCTGTGGGTGATCTCGGCATTTCTCGACCGGGCCGACGGGGAACTGGCTCGGATCGGCAAAATGCAGAGCCGGCGCGGACATCTATACGATTACTACACGGACGTGGCGTTGAACTCGGGCTTCTTCCTGGCCGCGGGCATCAATCTTCGGAACGGTTGGCTCGGCCATTGGGCGATCCTCGCGGGCGTGGCCGCCTGCGTGTCCATGATCGCCTGCTGCATCCTGGCGGAAACCTATGAGAATTCTGTCGGGACCGGCGAGCGCGTTTTCGAGGGCGGATGGGGATTTCAGCCCGATGACGCGCTGTATCTGTTGCCCTTGTTCGTTTGGGCCCATTGGCTCGCGCCCATGCTCCTTGCGGCCGCCGTCGTCACGACGATCATCGCGCTGATCATCTGGGTGCGATATTTGCTCGAGATCCGGCGCCCGGCGGTGTCGCGGACCCAATAGCGTCGCGGGCGCACCAGGAGTGACACCGATGCCGATCACCGGAGGATGTTTATGCCGGGCTGTGCGCTACAGCGCCGCGGCGGAACCGATTGCATGCCGCGTTTGCTGGTGCCGCGACTGTCAGTACTTTGCCGCCGGCAGCGCCACGGTGAACGTCGTGTTCCTCACTTCGGCAATCACGCTCAGCGGACCGCTGCGCGACTTCAGGAGCGTCGCCGACAGCGGCAACGTGATGCACCGTCAATTCTGCGAGCGTTGCGGCACACCGCTCACGAGCAGCTCCGAGGCGCGTCCGCATCTGACGATCCTGCGGGCGGGGACGCTGGACGATCCCGAGCTCGCGCGTCCGTCTCTTACCATCTGGACCGAATCGGCGCCGACCTGGGCATGCATTAACGCGACGCAGCCGTGCACGCCCCGTCAACCGCCGCCCGCCGGTTGACGGAGCGGCGGGCCAAAAGGCGAGTAGTCCCGCCCCGCGCTACTGCTTCGGAGGCTGCGTGGACGGGTCTCCCCCCGGCGGATGGCTCGGTCTGCATGCAAGCGGCTTTCCCTCTTCACGAGCGGTGCACGTGCCGCTGATCTGGTCGCCACGGGGTGAGGTGAAGCTGCATTGCTGGCCGTTGGTCGCGCTCTTGCATGCAGCCAATGCCTCCGGCGGCGGACCGTGATGGTGGCGCCCTTGTTGATCGCTCGGCGGCTGATCGGTCGGCGGTTGGTCTTGCGGCGGCTGGGCAAGAGCGGCGCCGGCCGCGCACGACAGTGCGGCGCATAGGAGGGCCCGGATCGCGACTCTGTTCAGTGTGTTCATCTGTGGTCTCCTGTTGGATCGCGCCGGCCTGCCTCGACCGGCCCGCCCGACTATACGTGGGCAAGGCCGGTGCGTTGCGGCCTTAACATTGTCTAAACACTTCCTCGCGGCCGATGGGCGGGAAGCGTGGTGCACGTCGCAGACGCGTTAGACTCGCTGCTGCCCGATCTTCGGAATTCTGAACATGCACACCTCATCGGTCGTTCAAGATCTCTTGCACTTCGGCTCCATCATCGGGCTGGCGCTCGGAGCGCTGTTGCCCATCGTCGATCCGCTGGGCGGTGCACCGATCTACCTGGCGATGACAACTGGCTTCACGAGCGCGGAACGCGCGCGGATGGCGAAGCTGGTCGCCATCAACAGCTTCGTGCTGCTGATCGCCTCCACGCTCGCGGGCGCCTATGTGCTCGACTTCTTCGGCCTGTCGATACCCGCCGTGCAGGTCGCGGGCGGAATCGTCGTGTGCCTCGTCGGGTGGCAGCTCCTCAACAGTCCCAACACCCAGCCCGCGGTCGACCGCAGCTCGGCGCCGGCGCCGAGCCCGGAAGATTTGAGCCAGCAGGCTTTCTATCCGATGACCATGCCGCTCACGGTGGGACCGGGGTCGATCTCGGTGGCGCTGACCCTGGGCGCCAACCCGCCGGCAGGCTTCCGGCCGTTGCTGGTGACGATTTTGGCCCACATCATCGGCATCCTGTTGGTCGCGCTGGGAGTCTATTTCTGCTACCGCTACGCGGATGTCATCCTGCGCAAGCTCGGACCCACCGGAACCGGCGTCGTGGTGCGTCTCACAGCCTTCATCCTGCTCTGCATCGGCGTGCAAATCTGCTGGAACGGCGTGCACGCCCTGTTGTTGAGCACGTTCCCCGGCCTCACTTGATTTGGCCTGGCGGCGTACGGGCCTGCCGGGATCCCGCGTTAGCCGACTCTCAGGCGGCCGCGAGCCGTCCGTCGCGATAGTCGGCGAGCGCCTGCTCGATTTCCTCACGCGTGTTCATCACGAAGGGGCCGTATTGCACCACCGGTTCGCGCAGCGGCTTCGCCGCGAGGAGCAGGAAACGCACGCCCTCCCCGCCCGCCCGCACCCGCACACGGTCGCCGGCGGACAGCACGCCGGCGGCACGGTGCGTGAGCGGCTTCGCGTCCCCGTCGGGACCGATCTCGGCGCTGCCGTCGTAAGTGTATAAAAATGCGTTGTAGCTCGGCTCGATCGGCAGCGTGAGCTCCGCGCGAGCCGGAAGGTGGATGTCGACATACAGCGGATCGGTGCTGATTTTCGCACCTGCCCCGTTGACGGGTCCGTTCAGCGCGTGCCCGTCGACATCGAGCCTGCCGGCGATCAAACGAATCTGACTCCCTCCCGCCAGCGCCACCGTGGGAATCTCGCTCGACGGAATGTCGCGATAACGTGCGGGCTTCATCTTCTCGCTCGCAGGAAGATTCAACCACAGCTGAAATCCGCGCAGCCGGCCTTCGCTCTGCTGCGGCATCTCCGAGTGGATGATGCCGTGAGCGGCCGTCATCCATTGCACATCGCCGGGTCCCAGGTCGCCGCGATTGCCCATGTGGTCCTCGTGGCGCATATGCCCGTCGAGCATGTAGGTCACCGTCTCGAATCCGCGATGCGGGTGCGCCGGAAAGCCGGCGAGGTAATCGTTCGGGTTGTCCGAGTAGAACTCATCGAGCATGAGGAACGGATCCACGTGCAGACCGCGCTGGCTGCCTAAGCTGCGGCGCAGCTTCACGCCGGCACCGTCCGAGGTGGGCATCGACTCGATGACGTGTAGCAAAGTGCGAGTGCTCATTGAACTCTCCATTTAAAAGACGACCAATGCATCAGGCTGCAAGCGAGGCGATCTCGGCCGCCGCCTTGGCGAGGCCCGCCTCGCGGCTCTCGGGGCTCACCGCCAAACCCTCGGCGTAAACGAACTGCACGTCCTGCATGCCGAGAAACGCGAGAAAGTCCCGCACGTACCCCGTCTGGGTGTCGAGCGAAGTCCCCGCATAGAGCCCGCCCCGCGCCGCGAACACGTAGACCTTCTTGCCCGTGAGCAGACCTACCGGCCCGGTGGCGGTGTACTTGAACGTCACCCCCGCGCGGGCAATGTGGTCGAAATATGCCTTGAGCTGTGAGGGTACGCCGAAGTTGTACATCGGCAAGCCGATGACGATGATGTC
>Ga0302314_10019255_pt1 | contig 11352 bp, 9 predicted proteins | sample III_Palsa_N2_3_FD_200533 | JGI IMG/M metagenome (GOLD analysis project Ga0302314, IMG submission 200533) | Peat permafrost microbial communities from Stordalen Mire near Abisko, Sweden - III_Palsa_N2_3 | ecosystem: Environmental > Terrestrial > Soil > Palsa > Peat permafrost | place: Sweden... | reverse complement strand
GTCGTCGAAGCGCGCGCCCTTGAGCAGGATGGAGCCGTCCACCATCGGCGCATCGATCGCCACCCGCTTGCCGCCGGCCTTCAGCGCGGCGTCGCGGCTCATGTGGGTCTAGCCGCCGGCAATGCCCGGCAGCACCGGCGCGGAGGAGGGGGTGGTCTTTTCCTGATGGGAGAGGGTGGCCTGGCGCGCCTGCTCGGCCTTCATCGCCGGGGTGGCGACAAAATATTGCCAGATGAGCAGCACCGCAGCCGCCAGCGCGATGGCGAAGATGACGTTCTTGTTGTTGTTCATGGATGTTGCGTCTTTGAGAGAGGAACAGGATCGAAGCCCGACGAACCGCCGAGCCAGGTGATGGGATGGCAGCGCGAAAGCCGCCGGACAGCCAGCCACAGTCCCTTGACGGGACCGTGAAGCTTCAAGGCCTCCAGCGCATAGACCGAACAGCTGGGGGTGAAGCGGCAGACATGCGGCATCAAAGGCGAGATCAGGGCGCGATAGGCGCGGATCGGCGCAGACAAAAGTGCGGCGAGCAATTCAGCCATGACCCTCTCCGGCTTTCGCGTCCAGCTTGCGGTGCGCCGCGTTCAGGGCCGTGGTGATGTCGGACAAAAGGGCCGGAAACGGACGCGCCACGGCGGTGCCGCGCGCGACCAGAACATAGTCATGGCCTTCCCGTCCCAAAAGGGGCAGCAGTTGCGACGCAGCGGCGCGCAACCGCCGCTTGGCGCGGTTGCGGGTGACGGCATTGCCGACCTTCTTGCTGGCGGTGAACCCGACGCGCAAGGCGCCAGGCTGGGCATCCGGGGTGGGGCAGGTTTCCAGGGTGATGGCGCCTTCGACACGGCGGATGCCCCGCGCCGCCCTTAAAAAGTCGGCGCGCTTGGTGAGGCGTTTCACGATGGTTTTTTCTATTGGTGGCGCGACGTCATCGCGCTCCGAGGGTTTGTCTCCCGGCTGGCCCGGAGGGGCTGTCAGGCCGAGAGCTTCCTGCGGCCGGACGAGCGGCGGCGGTTCAGAATCTTGCGGCCGCCGGGGGTGGCCATACGCGAACGGAAGCCATGGCGGCGCTTGCGCACGAGTTTGCTCGGCTGATAGGTGCGCTTCATAGTCTCAAGGCTCCGAAAAGACCCATGTGGGGCCGAAAAGAGCGCGGTTTTTAGGGGGCGAGGCTGCCCCTGTCAACGACCACCAGCCAGCTCGGGTTGAAATATTATTTCAATCGCCTCGGCTGGCGACAGCGTAGCGCCTAATCCCCCAGGGCGATGCCGTCCCGGCGCGGGTCGGCGGCGCCGATATAGCCGTCCTTGGTCTTTTCGATGCCGTGCAGCCCGCTGCCCTCGACCTGGGGTATCTGGACCGTATGGCCCATGGCGGTGAGCTGGGCGGCCAGCGCGTCCGAGGTGGGGGATTTCTCCAGGTAGGTGGGACCGTTCATGTTGAGCTCATGGGGCATCGCCAATGCTGCCCCAGGGGCCATCTTGGTATCCAGGATGCCGATCAGGATCTGGGCGACATAATCAATGATCGCCGGGCCGCCGGGCGAACCGACCGAGACCAGGAACTTCCCGTTCTTGTCGAACACGATGGTGGGCGACATGGCCGACAGCGGCAGCTTGCCGGGCGCCGGCGCATTGGCCACGGGCTTGCCGTCGCGCACCGGCTGGAAGGAGAAGTCGGTCAGCGTGTTGTTCAGCATGAAGCCCTTGGTCATGATCTCGGCGCCGAACACCGACTCCACCGAGGTGGTCATGGCCACCACTTCGCCGGTGTCATCCACGATGGTCATGTGGCTGGTGCCGTGCAGGACAGGCGAGACCTGCGGGGAAAGCTCGGCATGTTTCTCCGGCGGATTGCCGGCCACCGCCGTGCCCATGTCATGCGCCGGATCGATCAGCGCGGCGCGGCTGGCGATATAGCTTTTGTCCAGCAGGCCCTTGACCGGCACGTCCACAAAGGCCGGATCGCCCAGATATTGCGCACGGTCGGCATAGGCCAGCCGGCTGGCCTCGGCAAAAAGATGCGCCCCGCTCGCCGTATTGGGGGTGAGCTGGTCGGGCGAAAACCGCTGCAACATCCCCAGGATCTGCAGCACCGCGATGCCGCCCGACGACGGCGGGCCCATCGAGCAGAGATGATATTCGCGGTAGTCGCCGCACACCGGCTCGCGTTCTTTGGGTTCGTATTTTGCGAGATCGGCCAGGGTCATGCCGCCCTGCAGGCGCGGGGCATGCTGGACCGCATCCACGATCGCCTGCGCGATCTCACCCTTGTAGAAACCGTCAGGGCCTTCCTTGGCGATCTTCTTCAGGGTCGCGGCATATTCAGGGTCTTTGTAGATTTCGCCTTCCTGCAGCGGCGTGCCGTCGGCGTGATAGAAATGCGCCTTGATGTCGGGCATGTCGGCGCCGCGGGTGAAGCTCTTGATGGTGCGCGCCAGCTTGGGCCCCACCGGGAAGCCGTTCTCCGCCAGCACGATCGCCGGCTCGAACAGCTTTGCCCAGGGCAGCTTGCCGTATTTGGCATGCGCCAGCCAAACCATCTTCACCACGCCGGGAATGCCCACCGACAGGCCGCCGGGAATGGCGTCGGCATGCCCGCGAGGCTGGCCGCTCGCATCCAGGAACATGCCGGGCGTGGCCGACGCCGGCGCCATTTCGCGGCCGTCGAAGCTGGTGGTGTGCTTGGTCTTGGGATTGTAGACCAGCATGAAGGCGCCGCCGCCGACGCCAGAGGATTCCGGTTCCACCAGCCCCAGCACCATCTGGGTGGCGATGGCGGCGTCCACCGCGCTGCCGCCGGCGCGCATCATCTCCAGGCCGGCTTGCGCGGCATGGGGATTGGCGGCGGCGATCATGTGATGCTGGGCCGCGGTCTCCGTCACCTGGGCGCTGGCGGGCAGCGTGCCGGCGACGAGTGCAGTGGCGCACAACAGCTTGAGGCTGTTTTTGAAGAAAGACATTCCCCCGACCCCGGCAATAATCCGCAGGCGCAATCGTAAGCGCCTTCTTTGGCTTGTCACAAACGAAAAAAGCCCCGGCTCGCGACAACAGCAGGGCTTATCGTTTTTCGATTGCCTAAAATTAGCGCACGAAGACGCGAACTTCGCTCACACTGGTGGCCGGATCGGTGGTCGAGGCCACGCCCATACGGGTGGCGGGCACGCCCATATCGCTCATGGAGCGCATGATATCTTCGGCATGGCGGCGCGCGGTGCTTTGGGCGATCTGGACCGAAGCCGCGTTGCCGCGGGTGGGCGAAACCGCCACCACCTGGAAGCTGGCGCCGGGCCGGTTCTGCAGCGCCTGGTTCAGCGCGGCATAGAGAATCTGCTGATAGTCCACATTGGGGTGATCGAAACGCACCACCACCAGCGGCGTACCGGCGCTCGCCATCTGCATGCCACCGCTGCCCAACGCGCCGGTGACCCCGCCACCATAGAAGTCGCCGCTCTTGATGGCGGAGGCCAGGGTGGTGAGGTTGGCGCGTTCGGTGGCGACATAGGCCGTCTGGCGCTGGATGACAGCGGAGACTTCGCTCAACAGCCGGTCAACCATCACGATGGTCTGGCTGGTTTCGTCTTCCAGCAGCTGAAGCTGGCGATGGTCTTCATCCACCGCGCCCGAGACATTGAAGGTGGCGCTGATCTGGTTCAGCGCGAAATGGGCGGTGGAACTGTCATTGGTGACATCGGTGCCCAGCGTGTTCAGCGAATTCACATTCGCGGAAAGAGCGTCGAGCTGGCCCTGGGCAGTGTTCCATTCCGCGACAAGTTCGGGGTTGCCGCGGGTGGTGCCGACCTGAAGCCGGGTGGTGATATGGGCCTTGGCTTCCTGATAGGAGCCGGCAGCGCCCGCGCCCTGATTGCGCAGGTCGGCCAGGCGCTGGGAGTTGGAGGCCAGCTTCTGCTGCAGGCCCGCAACCTGGGCGCGCAGGGACTGAATGGTCTTGTTGACCGCGGTGCCGGTATCGGGACCGGTTTCGATATTGACCGGGGTGATGGTGGCCACGGGTGCGCCACCGGCGCTGACCGGCGCGGAAACGGGCGCAGCCGCAGTGGGCGGCGCGCCGGCATCGGCCACGGGGGCCTCGGCGCTGTCGTCACCACCAAACATGCTGTCTACGTCCGAACAGGCCGCCAGACTAAGGCCGGCCGTCAGCGCAAAGGCCAGAACCAGGCTCTTTTTGAGCCCGTTTGATGCCGCAATTCCCCTCATTATGCTCTCCGCAGCGCGAGCGCCCCTGCCCGACAAAGAGATATGGCGCCAAAACCCAACCCCGTCCGCGACCTTGAACGCGCGCGGACCTTGGCCGCCAGTCTTAACCAGCGGGGCGGGAGGGGACAAGGGAGCACAATGCCGCTTGGGAGGGAAATCTTTGCGTTTCCACGGGGACTTGGCGGGAATGGCGGGGGTGTCGCGTCCGTGCCGCACCGGCCGGGCGGTAGACCTTGCCTTTGGCAAGGCTCCCCAATATAGCTTCGCGCCTCCAAAAGCGCCCGTAGCTCAGCTGGATAGAGCACCAGACTACGAATCTGGGGGTCAGAGGTTCGAATCCTTTCGGGCGCGCCACTTTTTGTTAGCGCGCGCTTTGCGCGCTTGAAAAGAATGAGCGCCCCTTCGAGCGGTCGGTAGCGACAGCGTACCGACGGGGCGCCACCAACCATCCGCAGCTCTGGCGCCAGGCATCCCCACCAGCCGCGGAGATTCTCTTTCTTTAATGTCCGCCTCCGGCACGCCCGACCGCCTTGCCAAAGCGCCAACCCCAGACTTAGATGACTTTATGTCGTCGAGTTCCGATGAGAGGGCGCTTTGGCTGGGGCGGCATGTGCTGCCGCACGAACCGCATCTTCGAGCCTGGTTGCGCCGCCGCAGCCTGGGCGGCCTCGAGATCGAAGATGTCATCCAGGAGACATATACCCGGCTGGTTGCCGCCGAGAGCATTGCCCACGTCCATGACGCCAAGAGCTACACCTTCCAGATCGCGAGTTCGGTGGTGATCGATCATCTCAGGCGCATGAAAGTGGTGCCGATCTCCTCGGTGCCCGATCTCGATTACCTGGAAGTGGTCAGCGACGAGCCGTCGCCCGAGCGTCAGGTGATAGACCGCGACGAGCTGGGCCGGCTGGCGCACATGATCGCCGGCCTGCCCGGCAAGGTGCGCGACGTTTTCACGCTGCGCCGCGTCCATGGCCTGTCCCAGCGCGAGGTCGCCGAGCGCCTGGGTCTGTCGGAAAGCACGGTCGAAAAGCACATGGCCCGGGGCTTTTTAATCATGCTGGAGCTGGCCAGGCATGGCGGAAACCAAACCCCTCATCCGTCTAGCTCCAGATCACGGAACAACGGGACCTTCAGGTTCGATGACAAAAAAGACCGCGCATCAGATTGATGCCGAGGCGGCCGGTTGGGCTGCCCGGATCGATCGCGGGCCGTTGGAGCCGCCTGAAGAACAGGTGTTCCGCGCCTGGCTGCACCAGGACGTACGCTGCGCGGGCGCCTATGCGCGCATGCGGGCGCTGGCGCTGACCACCGAGCGCGCCCGCGCTCTGGGCCCGGATTTCGATCCCGCCGCTTTCAGGCCTGTGCCCTTCATGGCGCGGCGCACCGTGTTGCGGGTGGGTGGCGCGCTCGCAGCCGCAGGCCTGATCGCGGTGACGGGGACTTGGGCTGCCCTGCGCCATCGCGGCCGCTTCTCCACCGGCAAGGGCGAGACCAAGGTCATCGCGCTGAAGGACGGCTCGGTCGTCACGCTCAACACGGCATCTGAAATCCAGGTGAATTATTCCGACACGCTACGCTCGGTCGAGCTGATCGGCGGCGAGGCGCTGTTCGATGTCGCCAAGAACAAGGCGCGACCCTTTGTGGTAGCGGCGGGCGACACCAGCGTGCGGGTGGTGGGCACCAGCTTCACCGTGCGCCACCTCGATGCGACGCCGGTGCAGGTGCTGGTGCGTGAAGGCATCGTTGAAGTGTTCAAGCCCGCGACCGGTGCTGTGCCGGTGCGCATCACCGCCAACAATATGGCGGTGGCGTCGTTCGACAGCGCCATTGCCGCCACGCCCGTGCCGGCGGCCCAGGTTCATCGCCAGCTCGCCTGGCAGAACGGCCAGCTCGCCTTTGAAGGCGAGACCCTGGCCCAGGCCGTGCAGGAATTTTCCCGTTACAGCGACACCAAAATCGTTGTCGACGATCCGGCGCTGTCCAGGGAAGAAATCGCCGGCCTGTTCAATGCCACCGATCCGGTGGGCTTCGCCCAGACCATCGCCATCAGCCTCAACGCCCATGCCAGCATCGGGGAAGGGGAGGTGCGGCTCACGCGCTGAGCGTCCGTGGGTGATATGCAAATGACTTGAGCCGCGGGCGTGGAGAGCCTACGCGTGCCCCAAGTCCGACAAAGCTTCCGGATAAGGAGGCAGAAAAACAGAATTGTCAGGGGGTTTATGGCATCAAAGCGCAAGTACTGGCTTGCCTGTGGCGTGGCGATTTCCACGCTGCCCGCCTTACCCGCAGCCGCGCAGCCGCGCGCCATCGACATCCCTTCGGAAGAAGCGGCCAAGTCCATCCCCGAATTCGCGCGTCAGGAAAATATCCAGATCATTGCTCCCGTCAGCCAGCTGCATGGCATCAAGACGCCGGCGGTGTCTGGTGGCATGCCGCTGGACGAGGCCCTGAAGACCCTGTTGGTGGGCACCGGACTGGAAGTGGCCAGCAATGACGGCGCCACCGTGGTGCTGCGCCGCGCCGAAAGGGCAGCGTCCGTCGTGGAAGGCGATGCCTTCACCGACATGGAGCCGCAGATTCCCGAAACCATTATCGTCACCGGCAGCCGCGTCATTTCCGACGCCGCCAATTCGCCCACACCGGTGACCCTGATCTCGACGAAGCAGCTGCATGACACCACCCCGGGCAATCTTGCCGATGGCTTGAACAAGCTGCCGATCTTCCAGGGTTCGCAGTCCATCGGCCGCCCCGGCGATGGCACCCAGAACTTTTCCAGCAATACGCTGAACCTGCGCAATTTCGGCGACCAGCGCACCCTGGTGCTGCTGGACGGCCACCGCGCCACACCGTCGAACGCCGACGGCTCGGTGGATATCGACACCCTGCCGCAGATGCTGGTGACGCGGATCGATATCGTCACCGGCGGCGCATCCGCCGTTTACGGCTCCGACGCGGTGACCGGCGTGGTCAACTTCGTCCTCGACAAGAAGTTCGACGGCCTGAAGTTCGACGTCAATTCCGGCATCTCCACCTATGCCGACGCCATGAGTTACAATCTCGGCGTGGCGGCGGGCTCCGACCTGTTCGGCGGCCGCGGCCATTTCGAAGCTTCGGTGGAATATCGTCACCGCGATCCGGTCAACCAGTCGGCCCGCCCCTATGGTCCCACGCTCCTCACGGCTTCGAACGGGGAAGCGGGCACCGGCACAGCTGCCGATCCCTTCAATGTCATCGCCAATGCGCGGCGGCCCAATTCCAGTTTCGGCGGCCTGGTGCAGGGCTGTGTGCCGGCCTGTCCGCTGGCCAACCAGCAGCAATTTGCGACCGGTGGTGCGCTCGCGCCTTTTTTTCCCGGCATTCCCGGCGCCACGGATGCCAACGGCAATCCCACCGCCGGCACCAGCAATTTCAACTCGGGCGGCGACGGTGCCTACAACCCCTACGGCCAGGTGTTCGACGGCTATCACCAGGGCACATTCTTCAGTCGCTTCAGCTATGACCTGACCGACGACATCCACTTCTATGCCCAGACCCAGGCCTCGGAAGCCTACAGCTTTGGCTGGTACTTCCCGCAGAAGATCCAGCCGGGCACGGGCCAGGCCGACTTGTTCTACAAGAACAACGCCTTCCTGACGCCCGCGGTGCAGACCCAGCTGGGCAATAACGGCACCAATCCGCTGCAGACAGTGGTCAACGGGGCTGCGGTGCAGCCTGCCAACACCTTCCAGCTGGGCGAATTTCTCACCGGCATGGGCCAGACCGAGATCAACGCCACCGGCAGCGTCAACCGGGTGCTCAGCTTGCAGACCGGTTTTGACGGCACGATCCTGAACGGCCGCTTCAACTGGAACCTGTTCTACACCCATGGCGAGAATCGCCTGGCGGTCGACCTGATGAACAACCAGAACCTTCAGCACATGTATGCGTCAGAGGATGCGGTGCTGACGCCCAGCGGCACTGTGGCCTGCTATGCCGCAACCCAGGCGGCGACAGCGGCCCAATACGCCAACTGCGTGCCGATCAATCCCTTCGGCCCCACCGCCGTGACCTCGGCGGCTTTCAAATATGACTTCCAGGAGACGGATTTCCACGAGACCAACGTCCTGAATGACATGGGCGGCAGCATCGCAGGCAAGGTGCTGGACGACTGGGCGGGTCCCATCACCACAGCCTTGTCGGCGGAAGCGCGCTTCAATGCTTATGACGTCGGCAGCAACGTGCCGAGCAGCACTTTTGTGAACTGCACGGGCCTGCGTCTGTGCAATCCGTTGTTGCCCAGCTATTCCCAGTCGGTGACACAGCCGGTCCATGCCAGCCAGAATGTGTGGGAACTGGCGCTGGAAACCGAAGTGCCGGTGCTCAAGGATCTGCCGCTGGTTCAGGCGTTCGACCTCAACCTGGCCGGCCGCTACACCGACTATTCGACTTCGGGCACGGTGCAGACCTGGAAGGTCGGCTTCAACTGGAATGTTGTGGACGGCTTGCGCTTCCGCGGCACCACCTCGATCGACATTCGCGCGCCCACGCTGAACGACCTGTTCCAGCCGGCGACCATCCTGGAAAACGTCTTCACCGACCTGCATATCCCGACCGGCCCCAATAGCTTCGAGGCCGGCACGACCGCCTTCAGTACCCAGGGCAATCCCAATCTGGTGCCGGAAGTCTCGCGCACTTATACGGTGGGCGCGGTATGGACGCCGGACTTCATCTCCGGCCTGACTATGTCGCTGGATTATTTCCGTATCCATATGGCCAATGCGATCGTGCAGATCGCGCCCAGCACCACGATTCAAAGCATCTGCGAGGCTTCGAACGGCACTTCGATCTATTGCGCCAACTATCAGCGTCCGTTCCCGTTCAGCGATCACTCGACCGACAATTACGCGACCCAGCTGAACAACTTCAACCTCAACACCGCTTCCCAACAGACCGAGGGCTGGGACTTGGAAAGCAATTACGGCTGGCAGATGGCGGACCTGGTGGAGGACTGGACGGGCTCGTGGACCGCGCGCTTGCTGGCGACCTATCAGCCGGTCATCCAGAAACAGGTGCTTTTCCCGGGCTCGGCTTTCACCCGCGTGCCCGATTCAAGCACCCGCATCACCGCTTTCCTGAACTACACCCTCGACGACTGGAGTCTGGGTCTTGAAGATGCGTGGACTTCGGGTTTCAGCCAGGTGGCGGGTCCCGTCACGCCGACCATCAACAACTGGGTCAATCCGCATGTGAACTCCTGGAACCAGGTGGACCTGAACATCTCGCGCAACTTCGCGCTGGATGGCGCCGACATGACGGGCTATTTCGTGGTGCAGAACTTCCTCAACGCCCAGCCTGCTTACGTTCCCAACGGCACCATCGGTCAGTGGTATCCGGTCTATAACAACGGCTACAGCGTCCAGAGCCCGATGGGCCGTTACTTCACGCTCGGCGTCCGCGCGAACCTGTAAGCCAGCGGCGGCCACGGCCAGGTGAGCCATACCGGCAACAGTCGCTACCAATACTCAAAATGTATCGCTGGCGATGGCGGATTTTTGAACGCCACCCCGTCTAGGTCGAAAGGGCCCTCATCAGAGTGGGCCCGTGACATGTTCAGGGGGATACCATGGCTTTGAAGATCAGATACTGGCTTGCCTGTGGCGTTGCTTTTGCTGCACTGCCGAACATGGCGCAAGCGCAGCAAACAGCATCCGCAGGTGTGGAAAGCGTTGTCGTCACCGGTTCGCGCGTCATTTCCGACGCCGCCAATTCGCCCACACCGCTGACCATCATCTCGGCCGACGACCTCAGGGCCACCACCCCCACCGACATTCCCGACGGCCTGAACAAGCTGCCGATCTTCCAGGGTTCGCAGTCCCTCGGCCGTCCCGGCGACGGCACCAACAACTACTCGAGCGATGCGCTGGACCTGCGCAATTTCGGCGCTCAGCGCACCCTGGTGCTGCTGGACGGCCATCGCGCCACGCCGTCCAACGCCGACGGCACGGTGGACGTCGACACCCTGCCGCAGATGCTGATTTCGCGGGTGGATATCGTCACCGGCGGCGCATCCGCCGTTTACGGTTCCGACGCGGTGACCGGCGTGGTCAACTTCGTTCTCGACAAGAAGTTCGATGGCCTGAAGTTCGACGTCAATTCCGGCATCTCCACCTATGCCGACGCCATGAGCTACAATCTCGGCGTGGCGGGCGGTACGGACCTGTTCGGCGGCCGCGGCCATTTCGAAGCTTCGGTGGAATATCGTCACCGCGATCCGGTCAACCAGTCGGCCCGCCCCTATGGTCCCACGCTCCTCACCGCCTCGAATGGTGAAGCGGGCACCGGCACGGCTGCCGACCCCTTCAATGTCATCGCCAATGCGCGCCGGCCCAATTCCACCTTCGGCGGCCTGGTCCAGGGCTGCGTCCCGGCCTGTACGGCGGCCAATATGCAGCAGTTCAACACCGGTGGCCAACTCGTGCCCTTCAACCCCGGCATCCCGGGTGCCACGAATGCGGCCGGTCAGACGACTGCCGGCACGAGCAATTTCAACTCGGGTGGCGATGGCGCCTACGGTCCCTATGGCCAGGTGTTCGACGGCTATCACCAGGGCTCGTTCTTCAGCCGGTTCAGTTATGACCTGACCGACGACATCCACTTCTATGCCCAGGCCTCGGCTGCGGAAGCCTACAGCTTCGGCTGGTACTTCCCGCAGAAAATCCAGCCGGGCGTCAACCAGGCCGATATCTTCTACAAGAGCAATCCGTTCCTGACGGCGGCAGAGCAGACCCAGCTGGGCAACAACCTCGCCGTGCAGACAAACCAGTTGAGTTCGACGGTGCAGGCCGGCAACAGCTTCCAGCTGGGCGAATTCCTGGTCGGCAATGGCCAGACCGAGACCAACGCCACCGGCACCGTCAATCGCACGCTCAGCTTCCAGACCGGCTTTAATGGCACGGTCATGAACGGCCGCTTCGCCTGGGACCTGTTCTACACCCATGGCGAGAACCGCCTGGCGGTCGACCTGGTCAACAACCAGAACCTCCAGCACATGTATGCGTCGGAAGACGCGGTGCTGACGCCCGCCGGCACCGTGGCCTGTTATGCCGCGACCCAACAGGCCACGGCGGCAGCCTATGCCAATTGCGTGCCGATCAAT
>Ga0302314_10019254_pt1 | contig 11352 bp, 11 predicted proteins | sample III_Palsa_N2_3_FD_200533 | JGI IMG/M metagenome (GOLD analysis project Ga0302314, IMG submission 200533) | Peat permafrost microbial communities from Stordalen Mire near Abisko, Sweden - III_Palsa_N2_3 | ecosystem: Environmental > Terrestrial > Soil > Palsa > Peat permafrost | place: Sweden... | reverse complement strand
CGAGTTCGCGGCCCAGCTCGCCTGCCAGCGCGCTGCGCATCTCGAGCAGCTCACTGACCGCGGCATCGTGGGGAGTTGCCACGGCGAGCATCGCGGTCCTTGCGGGGTCGAGCAGCATCGCGCTGATCTCCCGGCCCTGGCGGGCGATCGGCCCGGCCTGGGCGGCGCGCGCAAACGCCTGCGGCGCGGCGAGCAGTGCCAGCGAGTGTCCGCTGGCCGGCGCGTCGACGATCACGCGGTCATAGGGCTCGGCGCCCGGGACCTTCCGGACCGGCTGCGCGAGCTCCCAGATTTTGCCGACGCTCAACAGGTCCGGCAGCCCCGGTGTTGCCGCGGCGAGGAAGCCGAGTGTCCGAGTCGCGCCGAACAGGTCCGCGAGCACGCGCAGTGGTAGCTGCTCGCGGAGGTATTCGTCGAGCGCTCGCTGCGGCTCGATCTGAATCGCATACAACCGTTCGGCGATCTCGACCTCGTTACCCGCCGCCGCGGACGCCGCGGCGCTCGGCGGGCGGTCGAACATCCGTGCCAGCTCGCCACGCCCGCTCAGCTCGGCGACGATCGTGCGGGCCCCACGGCGCGCGCACAGTACTGCAAGTGCTGCCGCCGTCGTCGATCTGCCGACGCCGCCCTTGCCCATCACGAACAGCAGCGGCTGGGGCAGCGGCGCACTGCCGGGGAGCCGCGGCGCGATGGCTCGATCGTTCATCGGCTCCGATGCTACGTGCTGCGCGGACGATGCAGGATTCCCTGGCCGGCGTACGAATAACGCGGCGTGCTGGTCTGTAACCAACAGTTCGACGTCTCATGAGCCCGGTGAAGATCATCGCGTTCGCCAACCAGAAGGGCGGCGTGGCGAAGACCACCACGACGCTCAACCTGGCCGCGGCATTCGCCGAAGAAGGCCACCGCGTGCTCTGCGTCGACATGGACCCGCAGGGCAATCTCACGATGTCCCAGGGAATCGATCCGGACTCCCTGGAACGCTCTATGTACGACGTGCTGGTGCACCAGGTCTCGATCCGGGAGGTGATTCGCAAACGTGAGGTGGACGTCGCCTGCGCGTCGATCGACCTCGCCGGCGCCGAGATCGCGATGTCGGCGATGATCGGTCGTGAGCGCGCGCTGGAACGCGCGCTGCGCCAGGTCAGCGACGACTATGACTTCGTTTGCATCGATACGCCGCCGAGCCTTGGGCTGCTGACCGTCAACGCGCTGACCGCGGCGCACAAGGTGATCGTGCCGGTCCAGTGTGAGTATCTCTCGATGCGGGGACTGATCCAGCTACAGAACACGCTGTCGATGATCCGCGAGAACCTGAACCCCGACGTGGACATCGAGGGGATCCTGCCGACGCTCGTGGATTCGCGCACGATCCACGCCAAGGAAGCGATCGAGATCCTCGAAGAGAACTTTGGCGACCGCGTGTTCGCCTCGCGTATCCGCAAGACCGTGCGCTTCGCCGAAGCGCCCGTCAAGGGGATGTCGGTGCTGCGTTACGACCCCTCCGGGAAGGCGGCACAGTCCTACCGTGACCTGGCGAAGGAGGTCCTCGATGGCCGGCCCTAAGAAGCGCGCGAGCATGCGCGAAGGACCGCTCGCGGCACTGTTCCGCAAGACTGAGGAGCAGGCGCTCGGGTCGCAGGCGGAGAGCGACGGCGCCGAGTCGATCGAGTCGCCGTCCGCTGCGATCGCCGAGCCCGTGAGCGCCGAACGGCTGCTGCCAACGCCGCAGGATCGCCTGCGCGAGGCCTTCAACTCGGATCCGACGGGCGCGATGCCCGAGATCCGTGCGTCCGCTCGGCGGCGCGGGAAGCTCGCGGCGGAAGAGGATTCGGAGGCGACAGAAGCCGCCGCGAACGGGCGTGGCCTCGGCCGGCCCAGGCTGCGGGTCGTCGGCGTCGGTGGCGCCGGCGTCAATGCTGTCAACCGGATGATCGAAGCCGAGGTTGCGGGCGTCGAGTTCGTCGCGATCAACACGGACGTGCAGTCGCTGCAGCAGTCCACGGCCGATCTGACGCTGCACATCGGTGCCGAGGTGACGCGCGGGCTCGGATCGGGCGCGAACGCGGCCGTTGGACGCGAGTCGGCGATCGAAAGCTACGACGAGATCAAGGCGCTGATCAAGGGCTCGGACATGGTGTTCATCACCGCCGGCGCTGGTGGCGGAACGGGAACCGGCGCGGCACCGATCGTGGCGAAGATCGCCCGCGAGGTAGGCGCTTTGACCCTCGGCATCGTGACCAAGCCGTTTGGCTTCGAAGGCACTCGGCGAGCCAAGCAGGCAGACATCGGGATCGAGGCCCTCGCTGATGAGGTCGACACGCTGATCGTCGTGCCCAACAACCGGCTGCTCGCCGTGCTCGACAAGAAGACCTCGATGGTCGACGCGTTTGCCGTCGCCGACGACGTGCTGCGCCAGGGCGTGCAAGGCGTCTCCGACCTGGTGACGCTGCCCGGCTTGATCAACCTCGACTTCGCGGATGTGCGCACGGTGATGTCCAACGCCGGCAATGCGCTGCTCGGCATCGGCATGGGCGACGGCGAGGGTCGGGCCGTCGAGGCGGCGATGACCGCCGTGTCTTCGCCGCTCCTGGAGAGCACGATGGACGGTGCGCGCCAGATTCTGCTGTCGATCACCGGTGGGCCGAGCCTCTCGCTGTGGGAGGTCAACGAGGCGGCGAAGGCCGTCAGCGCGGCGGCTCATCAGGATGCCAACATCATCTTTGGCGCGATGATCGACGCGAACCTGACCGATCAGGTGTGGGTCACGGTCGTGGCGACCGGCTACGGAGATCGTGCCCGGCCGCGGCCCCTGGTCGTCGATGCGCCGGACGGCGAGCCGCGGATCCAGCGCACAACAGCGACGCGGCCGCGCTCACGCGCCGCCTTGACGATCGCCGAGATCGAAGTTCCGGAGTTCGCGCCCCCCCGCAGGTAGACCGGCACTCCGCGCCTAGCTAGCCGAAGCGGACCTTGCCGTTGGAACGTGCCCGTGCTTGCGCTCGGTCGACGAACTCGAGCCGCTTCAGCGCCGCCCGCAGCAGGCGCACGAGCAGGCGTAGGCGCGCGTTCTCCGAGCGCAGCTCCAGCAGCAACTGTTTGGCTGCGAGCCCGAACTCGACGGTCGCCGCCATCTCGTAGGCCGACATCTGCTCCAGCGTGTGGGCCTCGAGCTGCTCGTCGGTGGCCTGCTCGACCAGGGCTGCGTAGCTCTCTCGCGCTGCCGCGGCGGCAGCGTCGTCGGCTGGCTCCTCGACGTCCGGCACGAACTCGATCGTGCCCGCGGGGTAGGCGAGGCTATCGTCGCGCGCGACGAGCCGGAAGGGGCGCGTCGCCCGCGCGAGGATGTTGAGGCGGCCATCCTCCATCCGTTCGAGCACGCGTGCGATCTCGCAGGCGCAGCCGACCAGCTTCAGCTCGTCCTCGGCCAGCCAGACGATGCCGAACTCGCGCCCCTGTTCGAGACAGGCGTTGATCATCGTGCGGTAGCGGTCCTCGAAGATGTGCAGGCGAACCTGCTCGCTTGGCAGCGCCACCAGTGCCAGCGGGAACAGCGGGAACTCGTGCTCGAGCGGCATGGCCATCAGCGCTCAGCTCGCTGCGCGCAGAGCAGCAGGTTGTAGAACAGTGCCGCTGGCAGCACGGGTTCGAGCAGCCGCCGATCGACCGCCTGCAACGCGAGATAGCCGCCAGCGGCGAAGCGACGCCACCACCACGGGATCTCGCTCGCCGTAGCCGAAGCCTCGAGCACGCGGCTGGTCCAGCCGAACCAGTTGGCGAGCAGCTCCTCGCCCCGCACCGCCACCCGCGCGAAGCCGGCTGAGCGCGCGAGCCCGGCGAGCTCGCCCGGGGAGAAGGTGCGGATGTCGACGAGCGCTTCGAGCATCCGGTCCGTAGCCGGGCCCGCGCCGTGGTCGTCGCCGCGCGCCGCGGCGCTCGCACCGATCGCCGCTCGCCACAGCGGCGCGAGGGCCGCCGCGGCCCGTTTCGGCGCCCGCGCCAGCAGATCACCGCTCACCGACGGCTCGCCGAGGAACACGACGGTGCCGCCCGGGACCACCACGCGTAGGCACTCACGCAATGCGCGGCCCGGATCGGGCAGGTGATGCAGTACCGCGTGACCGATGACGAGCTCAAAGCTCGCGTCGGCGAACGGCAGCGACTCGGCGTCGCTGCGCACGGTTTCGACCGCCAGTCCCAGGCGCTCGGCGTTGGCCCGCAACGCACCGAGCATGCCGGCGGAGATGTCGCTCGCGGTTGCCCGGCCGATTACGCCGTCAGCCACCAGGTTGAGCGAGAAGTAGCCGGTGCCTGCGCCGAGCTCGAGCGCTCGGGCGTAGTAGGGCGCCGGGGTGCCCAGCGCTTTCTCGAGCTTGCCACGCGTCTGCGCGCGCGCGCGTGGGCCGAAGTCGATGCTCCACTTCGCGTCGTAGTCCACCGCGGCCGCATCGTGGTAGCGGATGTTGACGTCGCGGATCTCCGCAGGCGAGAGCACCGGCATCGCGAGGAACTGTAATCCCCCGCCGTGCGGGCGCGGACCGTAACCTTGGCCGTCTTGTGGACGGCGAGCTCCTGATCCAACGCAACCAACCGCCCGGAGTTCCGCCACTCGCGCTGACCGGTGAGCGCACGCTGCCGGACGTGCCCGAGGAGAACTACTGGTTTCGCCGGCACTGCGCCGTCTACAGCTGGATCGCCAGGCGTGTCGCCGGCCTGCGCGTGATCGACATGGCCTGCGGCGAAGGCTACGGTGCCGAGCTGCTCGCAACCCGCGCCGCAAGCGTGATTGGCGTCGAGGCAAACCCCGCCGCCTATGAGCACGCCCGCCTGCGCTACCGCCGGGCAAACCTGCGCTTCGAACGTGCCACGATCGAGACCTTCGCCGCGCCCACCGATGCGATCGTGCTGTCGCAGACGATCGAGCACCTCAGCGATCCGCAGGCGGTGCTGGCACGGTTTGCGGCGCTCGTTGGGCCAGCTGGCACGGTCTTCGTCTCGACGCCGAACCTGCTGACCCTCGCTGCGCCGGGCGCGGTGAAATCCGACAACCCGTGGCACCTGCGGGAATACCGCCCCGAGGAGTTCGCCGAGCTGTGCCGCCGCGTCTTCGCCCGCGTCGAGCTCTACGGTGTCTATCACGCCCGCAAGCTGGCGCTGCACGAGTTCGCGCTACGACTGGGATGGCAGCAGCTGCACACACGGCTGCACCTGACGCGGGCGTTCTATGACCGCTTCGTGCCGACGATCTCGACCTCCGACTTCCGCGTCGCGCGAGGCTCGCTCGAGCACGCGCTCGACTTCGTCGCGGTGCTGCGGCCATGATCGGCCGGTCCCGGTCGCGGCTGGCCGCCAAACGGGCCGCGCGGCCGGCTGGCGAGCTCGCGATCGTCCTGCACACCCATATGCCATACGTCGAAGGCTTCGGCACCTGGCCGTTCGGCGAGGAGTGGCTTTGGGAGGCGATCGCATGCGCCTACCTGCCACTGCTGGGGTTGCTCGATGGCGGCTGGCCACTGACGCTCTCGCTGACGCCCGTGCTGGCCGACCAGCTCGCTGTCGCGGGCTTGGCCGAGCGCTTCGAGCGCTTCCTCGTCGAGGTCCGCGCGGAGACGCACCGGGGTGACGTCGCCGCGCTCGAGCTCGCCGGCGAGCGCGAGCTCGCGCGCGAGGTGCAGCGGGCCGGCGGTGACTACGAGCGCGCCCGGGAGCAGATCACGGCGCTGGACGGCGGCCTGTCTGACGCCCTCACCGCGCACGCGAGCTGGACCTCGGCGGCGACCCACGCGGTGCTCGCGCTGTGCGCGACTGACGCCGGCGTACGTTTGCAGCTCGCGAGCGCGATCGCGTCCCAGCGCGCGCGCTGCGGCCGCTGGCGCGGCGGCTTCTGGCTACCCGAGTGCGCCTACGCGCCCTGGCTCGAGCCGTTGCTGTGGGCTTGCGGTGTGCGCGCCTGCTGCGTCGATCTGACTGACCAGTTCGGCATCGGCGCGGCCAGCCAGCTCGAGCCGCTGCGCTCGCCGATCGGGCCGACGCTGGTGCCGATCGACCGCCAGACGATCGAACTGGCGTGGAGTGATGGCGGCTACCCGGCGCACGCCTGCTACCGCGATTACCATCGTCTCAGCGCGTTTGGCAACCATCCCTGGGCCAACGACGGGAGCCCCTACGACCACGCGCGGGCGCTCGCACGGGCGCGCGCCGACGCCGAGCACTTCGTCTCTTGCGCCCGCGCGCGGCTGGAATCGGGCGGGCTCCTGGTCTGCGCGTTCGACACCGAGCTGTTCGGGCACTGGTGGTATGAGGGGATGCACTGGCTCGAGGCCGTGCTCGAGGAAGCGAGGCGCCAGGGGTTGCCAATCGCCACGCTCGACGAGGCGCTGGCCCGTCACCCACCCCGATTGATCGAGCACGGCACGCTGCCGGTCAGCAGCTGGGGAACGCCGCGTGACCTCTCGACCTGGGACTGCCCGGCGACGGCCGAGATCGTCGCAGCGGCGCGCGAAGGCGAATTGCGCGTGCTGGCGGCCGGGCGCACTGCGTCCGCTGCGGCCGTGCGTGAACTGCTGGCGCTGCAGTCGAGCGACTGGGCGTTCATGGCGAGCCGGAGGATCGCCGCCGTCTATGCTCGCGAGCGCGTCGAGGGGCACCGGCAGGCGCTGGGCGAAGCGCTGACAAATAACGGCGCAGCGGCAGCGGCCGCGCACCGGCTCGCTCCGCTCGCCGGCGTCGGCCCGGCGCTCGAGCCATGACCCGTTGCCTGATGCTCTCCTGGGAGTACCCGCCGATCATCGAGGGCGGGCTTGCCCGTCACGTCAAGAAGCTGTCCGACGCGCTACCGGGATCTGGTGTCGAGGTGCACGTCCTGACGCGGGGCGACGAGCGCAGCCACAGCGAGGAGGAGCCGCGTGATGGCCTGATCGTGCATCGCGTCCGACAGCCGCACCGCCCAGAGGAGCTCGGGCCCTTCGTCGCCTGGGTCGAACACATGAACGCCGATCTGTTGGCCGCAGCCGTTGAGCTCGGTGACCGCTACCGCTTCGACCTCGTGCACGGGCACGACTGGCTTGTCGCCGTGGCCGGTGATCACCTCGCGCACCGCTTCAAAGCGCCGCTCGCGATGACGATTCACGCGACCGAGTACGGGCGCCATCAGGGCTGGGTGGCTGAGCATCCGCAGTCCTACATCCATGCCGTCGAGCGCTGGATCGTGGGTCGCGCCGATCACGTCATCGCCTGCTCGCACTACATGCGCGGCCACCTTGCCGACGTCTTCGATCGCGACGAGGACTCGATCTCGGTGATCCCGAACGGGATCGATTCAGACGACCTGGGGGCGGTCGAGGACCTCGAGCACTTGCGTGCTCGCTTTGCTGGCGTCGACGAGCGGATGCTCCTGCTGGTGGGGCGCCTGGTCTATGAGAAGGGCTTCCAGCTCGCCCTGGCGGCGCTGCCGGGCCTGCTCGAGCGCCTGCCCGATCTGCGCTTCGTCGTCGCCGGCTCTGGCCCGCATGAGACCGCGCTGCGGGCCCAGGCGCGTGATCTTGGCTTGCTCGACCGGGTCACCTTCATCGGCTGGATCGGCGATGACCTGTTGCACTCGCTCTATCGCATCGCCGACCTCTGCGTCGTACCGTCGATCTACGAGCCTTTCGGCCTCGTCGCGCTCGAGGCGATGGCGTGCGGCTGTCCCTGCATCGTCGCCGACACCGGCGGCTTGCGTGAGGTCGTCCCGCACGATGCGGTGGGGCTGCGCTTCCGCGCCAGCGACCCAAGTTCGCTGGCCGAGATGGTCGAGCGCGTTCTCAGCGACGACGCGCTGCGCGGCCGCCTCGTCGCCGAGGCGTCGGAGCATGTGCTCGGCTTTGACTGGAGCGAGATCGCCGAGGCGACGGCCGCTGTCTATCGCTCGCTGATCACTGAGCCTGTCTGAGACGCGGCGTCCTTCGCCTGCTCCCTACCTAAGATGACCACCAATGTGGCGGTCGCACAGATCCGAGCGCCGGCGCGTAGGGAGGGCGACGCCGGCACGATCAACACGGATCTCGGTCCGCTGGCTGCTGCTCTGTTCCTACGCCGTGCTCGGCGTATCGTGGGTCTTCAGCGACCCCCCGTTCTCAGGCCCAGACGAGGCGGCGCATTTCCTTCGCGCGGTCGGAATCAGCAACGGCGCCCTGATCGGCCCGCCGGCGCCCGGGCCGCTGATCGGACTCGATCCGCTCCAGCAGCAGACGATCGACGCCACGACGCGGGCCGTGACCGTCCCGGCCGGCCTCTCACCGGACGACTACTGGTGCGAGGTCGACGATCCCTACCTCTCCGCGGCCTGCCTTCTGCATCCGACGTCGAACGCCAACAGCATTCGCGACGCTTCCTACGTCGGGACGTACGAGCCGTTACCCTACCTGCCGGCGGCACTCGCGTTGCGCGCGGCGCTCGTCGTCGATGCGACCCATCACGCGCCCAGCGCGCTGCGGCTCGCCAGGTTGGCAACGCTCGCGGCCTGGCTGGCACTGCTGGCGGTCGCCATCTGGATGCTCTGGGACGCGAGCGTCGGCGCGCCATCGCTGATCGGGCTGATCCTCGCCGTCACGCCGATGGTCGTCTTCCTCGGCGCCACTGTGACCGATTCGAGCGCCGAGATAATGGCCTCACTGGCGTTTTTCGCCACGCTCCTGCGGATCGGGCGCGACGGCGGCCGTGGGGCGTCGCAGAGACTCTGGCTGCTCGCGGGGGCGTGTGGTCTCGTGCTGGCGCTGAGCCGGCCACTGGGTCCGGCATGGGTTGTGCTCGATCTCCTGGTCTGGTCCGTCTTTGTTGGACCGCGGGTCGCGTGGAGGGCATTGCAGCGCGGCGGGTCGGCCATGTTGATGAGCGCAACGGTGGTCTTCGCGGCGATCGCTGCCAATCGCTACTGGGAGACGACCTACGAGCCGCGCACGACGCTGACGCTCCTGCCGAGCTGGTCGAATGTCTCAATCGCGCTGACCCAGTTCCACCGCGCGCTGAGCGATCTCGTCGGCAACTTTGGCTACCTGACCAACCCGCTCAGTCCGATCGCCGTGTGGGCCTGGGCGCTGGCCGCCGCACTGCTCGCCGCGGTCGCGATTGCTGTCGGCGATCTGGCTGCGCGCGTCGCGCTGATCGGCGGCCTGGTCATCGCCTTCGTGTTCCCGGTCTACTTTGTCGCCGCTTCATACATTTACACCGGCTTCGGCTTGCAGGGACGACACTTCCTGCCGTTCGTCGTGGTGTTGCCGCTCGCGGCGGCTGAGACGCTGCGCCGCCGAAGTCATCGCCTCGCGGCGGCGCGACCGCGACAATTGCTTGGCCTCGTCGCGGTTCTCGCCGGCGTGGTGCAGTTCGCGGCATGGTGGACCAACGCCCATCGCTATGCCGTCGGTATCGGCGGCCCAACCTGGTTTCTCCCGGTTGCGCAGTGGAGCCCACCGGGCGACTGGGTGTTGTGGATGCTGCTCGCCGGCGCGGCCTCGTTGGCGCTTGCCTTGTGCTGGCTGCGCCCGCCCGATACCGAGCTGGGGCCGCTCACTCAAAGCTGAGCGTCACAGGAGCGTCGCGCATCCGGATCACTCGCGCCGGGATGCCCGCCAGGACGGCGTTCGCCGGCGCGTCCGCGGTCAGCACGCTGGCCGCTCCGATGACGCTGTTGTCGCCGATCTTCACGCCCCGCAGGACGCACGCGCCGTAACCGATCCACACGTTGTGGCCGACCCGCACCGAGCGCTTGCGGATCCCTTGCGTGCGCGTCGGCTGCTCGACATCGTCGATCACATGATCGAAGTCGATCATCATCGTGCGGTCGGCGATCATGCACTCACGGCCGATCGAGATCTGCTGATAGCAGGAGATCGTGCACTCCTGACCGAGCACGCTCTTGGCGCCGATCGAGACCTGTCCCTCGTGGACGCGGATCTTCGTGCCGTCCCCGAGCCAGGACCAGCGACCGAGCGCAAGACTCGCGGCGGGTCCGATCTCCAGCCGCACGCCAGGCCTGATGAAGGCGATGCCGTCGAGCTGCAGACGGCGGCCCAGCCGCGCCTTGTGCCAGGCGAGTCTGATCAGCATGCGGACGTAAAGTGGGCGCAGCATCCCGTGGGCGCCCATGAAAGCGAGCAGCGTCACGACGTTGCCGTGTAGTGGCTCCGGCGGCGCCCCGGGTGTTCGCTGCGGAGGCTCCACCGCGTTGAGAACCCGCCGCTACGCGAATGCGCGCACGTGCGCCAGGCGCGCCGCGAGACGTTCGAGGTAAGCGCTGAGGCGCTCGCTTGGTGTGAGCAGTTCGCGTCGCAGCGCGGACCTGAAGACGCCGGCGACGATGATGTCAGCAACCGTGAAGTGGTCATCGACGAGGTAGTCGTGTCCGTCGAGCGCCTGGTCGACGACGCGGGCTGCTTCGGCGAAGCGCTCGCGCGCCGCAGCGCTCGCTGGCGTCGCTGCGTCGCCAGCGCCCGCCGCCTGGATCAGTGGCGGTTCGAGCTCGGTCATCGCGAACAGCGTCCACTGATAGACGAGCGCCCGCTCGCGACTGCCGAGTGGTCCGATCAGCCGCGCTTCGGGGTGCGTATCGGCGATGTGCAAGCAGAGCGCCGCGGACTCATAGAGCGTGCCCTCGTGATCCTCGAGAACGGGGACCCGCCCGAGAGGATGGCGTTCGCGGTGCTCGGGCGACTCGGTCTGCTTGCGCGTCAGGACCACCCACTCGTACGGCGCCCCGACTTCCTCGAGGGCCCAACGGACGCGCGGCGGACGGCCTGCGTTTTCGCGGTGGAACAGGCGCACGGCTGTCTCAGTCTACGTTCGGCGCGCGGCGAAGCGCAGCGCGGACCAGGTCGAATCGATCGCGCAGACCTTGTTGTCGACCAGCCCAGTCGCCAGCACGCTCTGACGTACGACGTTGTCGTCCAAGTCGCTTGCTACGCCCGAGCTGCGCTTGGGCCAGGCGATCCACAGGCTCGTCCGTGCCTCGCGCGCGGCCAGCAGTTCCGGCAGTGCGAGCCCGAGCGCGCGATGGGAGGTGGCGAAGAACACGATCAGCTCGAAGCGGCCGCTCAGGCGATCGCAGACGACCGCGCCCTCCAGTTCCTCGGCGAAGTTCTCAGGGCCGCCCAACACGGCGACGCGCGCGCCGGGCTCGACGCCGAGCTTGCGGGCGAGTGGTGTCCCCGAGTAGCCGGCGGCCGCCACGCGCCTTGGGGGTTTTGGCCTGTTCAGCGCTGCGCGCTGGCGAGTTCGACCAGCAGGCGTAGGCCAAACCCGGAGCCGCCCTTCTCGGCGTAGGAGCGGCCGAGGTTCCAGGCCGTCCCGGCGATGTCCAGGTGCACCCACGGCGTCTCA
>Ga0302314_10019253_pt1 | contig 11352 bp, 11 predicted proteins | sample III_Palsa_N2_3_FD_200533 | JGI IMG/M metagenome (GOLD analysis project Ga0302314, IMG submission 200533) | Peat permafrost microbial communities from Stordalen Mire near Abisko, Sweden - III_Palsa_N2_3 | ecosystem: Environmental > Terrestrial > Soil > Palsa > Peat permafrost | place: Sweden... | reverse complement strand
TGTTCGACCCGGAGGTCTGTACCCAATGGAACGCCAGCTGACGTTGATGGCCGTTCACGCCCACCCCGATGACGAGGTGCTGTCCACCGGCGGGGTGCTGGCCAAGGCCGCCGCCGAGGGCATCCGCACCGTCCTGGTCACCTGTACCAACGGCGAGCAGGGGGACGGCCCCGGCGGGATCAAGCCCGGCGATCCCGGGCACGACGAGGCGGCGGTCCGTGCCCTACGGCTGGAGGAGCTGAGCGCCTCGGTGGCGCTGCTGGGCATCTCCGACGTGGAGCTGCTCGGCTACCACGACTCGGGCATGGTCGGCTGGGAGGGCAACCAGCGTCCGGATGCCTTCGCCAACATCCCGGTGGACCAGGCCGCGGGCCGACTCGCCGAGCTGATGGAGCAGTACCGGCCGGACGTCGTGGTCACCTACGACGAGAACGGCAACTACGGCCACCCGGACCACATTCAGGCCCATCGGATCACGGTGGCTGCGATCGAGCGGACCGGAATTCCGGCGAAGTTCTACCACACCGCCATCCCCCGGTCCGGCATGGCCGAACTCTTCGCCTACCTCAAGTCGACCGGCGTGGAGCTCGGATTCGAGCCGCCGGAGGACTTCGGCACCCCGGACGAGCTGATCACCGCCATCGTGGACGTGTCCGCCCATGTCGTCCGCAAGCGCAAGGCGCTGGAGGCGCACGCCAGCCAAGGCGACAACATCTTCATGCTGCGGATGCCCGAGCAGGGCCAGCAGATGATGTTCGGCCGCGAGGCCTTCGTCCGGCAGTTCAGCAAGGTCGCGGCCCCGGAGGCCCCGGAGCAGGAGGACGACCTGTTCGCGGGGCTGCGCTGACCGGACGTCCGGACGTCCGGACGGCGACCGGCCTGGCCGCCGCTTGCCGGGCGAACGCAGAACTCCCGCTCCCGGGGCCTCGGATGGGCGCTCGGGAGCGGGAGCAGGGGGCGTTGTCGGGCAGCGTCGGCTCGGCTGAGGGTCGGCTCGGTCAGTGGCTGACGCAGGCGTTGCCGAAGCCGGGGGCCAGGCTGCCGATGGCGTCCAGCGTTCCGCAGGCGGAGGCGGCGGTGGAGCAGGCCAGGACGAGGCCGCAGAGTGCGGTGGCGACGAACAGGATGCTGCGGGTGGTGCGCACGGTGGGATTCCCTTCGAACGGTGGAGACGCCCTGCTCAACGCCCTGGAGCGAGGGAGGGTGCGGCCGCTCACCCGCACGGTGGCACGTCCGTCACCTCCACGCTTGGCTTGACATCACGTACCTTGATATCAAGCTGGTTCTGCGCGCAGGGTGGTCCCGGACTCGTGAAACGGGATCGGAGGGCTGCCATGCGGGGTGGGAACGGGCTGGTGGAGCAGCTGCGCCGGCCACCGGGCGGGCGGGACGCGCGGGTGCTGCTGCTCGCGCGGTTCCTCGACCGGATCGGCTCCGGGGTGTGGACCGCAGCTGCGGCCACCGGGTGGGCCAACTGGCGCCCCCGGTGGCCGGACTGTGTCAACGCCGCGCGCCCCGGCCGTCGCTGACGGCCGGGGCACAGTGGCCGTGGGAGTGGCCGTGGAAGTGGCCATCGGAGTGGTCAGAGGCGGACGCCGAAGTCGGTGGCGATGCCGACCAGGCCGGAGGCGTAGCCCTGGCCGATGGCGCGGAACTTCCACTCCGCGCCGTTGCGGTAGATCTCACCGAAGACCATGGCGGTCTCGGTGGCCGCGTCCTCGCTGAGGTCGTAGCGGGCGATCTCCGCCTCGCCGCTCTGGTTGACCACCCGGATGAAGGCGTTGCGGACCTGGCCGAAGCTCTGGTTGCGGTTGTCGGCGTCGTAGACCGAGACCGGGAACACAATCTTGTCGGCCTCCGCCGGGAGCCCGGCCAGGTTCACCTTGATCTGCTCGTCGTCGCCGTCACCCGCGCCGGTGACGTTGTCCCCTGTGTGGACGACGGTGCCGTCCGGCGTCGAGGTGTTGTTGAAGAACACGAAGTGCTTGTCGGACAGGACCTTGCCGGTGGCGTCGAGCACGATCGCGCTCGCGTCCAGGTCGAAGTCGGCCCCGGTGGTCGTGCGCACGTCCCAGCCGAGGCCGACGGTGATGGCGGTGAGTCCGGGGGCCTCCTTGGTGAGGGAGACGTTGCCGCCCTTGGTCAGGCTGACCGGCATGGTGGTGCCCCTTCCTGCGTACATCAATGGCTGTCGTGGGTAGGGACGACCGGCCGCCCCGGACAGTTCCCGCGCCCAGATCCGGTCGGCCACGTCCGGCGGGCGCCGGAAGGCGGCGGTCTTGGCCCGGTTCCGGCGGGCCGTCGAGCAGAACCGGCGGCCGCCCGACCCACGCCCGCAGCCTCGAAGACCTGCCGCAACCCCCCTGCGGTCCGGGCGAGATGCGCCGCCCGCGCGGCCTCGCCGGCGGTCAGGGTATTGACGAGCCGGACGGCGGTGTCCAGCATGAGCCGATTCGCCAGTGACGGGGGAGAGCGGTCAGGATGGGCAGGGCACTCATGACACGCGCCAGTCCGCTGCCGCGCACCCTCTGGCTGCTGCTCGCGGCCCGCACCGTGAACCGGCTCGGGGCCTTCTCGGTGTCCTTCCTCACCGTCCTCATCAGCACCGACTTCCGGGCCGGTGTCGAGACGGCCGGGCTGGTCACCGCCGCCTTCGGGCTGGCGACGATCCCCTCGCGGCTGATCGGGGGCAGGCTCGCGGACCGGATGGGACGGCGGCGCACCATCGTGCTCGGCCTGACCGGCTGTGCCGCCGCCCAACTCGGGATAGCCGCAGCGCAGTCACTGGCGCAGGTCACCACCTGCGCCGTGCTGCTCGGACTGGCCTTCGAACTGTACGAACCGCCGAGCCAGGCGATCATCGCCGACTCGGTGGGACCTGCCGAGCGGGTCCGCGCCTACAGTCTGCTGAACGCCTCGCTGGCGCTCGGCGGCATGGGCGCGGGACTGCTCGCCGTCGCCCTGGGCCGCTGGGGCCTGCGCTGGCTGTTCGTCGCCGACGCCGTCAGCTGCCTGGTCTGCGCGGTGGTCATGCGAGCCACCCTTCCGGGCGACCCGCGTCGCCTCGGCCGGACCTCCGCCGGGGAGGTCGGGGAGGTCGGGGAGGTCGGGGGAGCGGTCGGGGACGCCGTGGAGGTCCGGCCGTGGCGCGACCGCCGGCTGCTGGTGCTGCTCGGCTTCGGCACCCTGTACGCGCTGGTCTACCTGGTGGTGATGATGGGCCTGCCGCTGTCCCTGGCCCGTCGCGGCATGGCCCCGGCGGACGCCGGAGTGCTGTTCACCGCCTCGGCCGCGACCGTCGTGGCGACCCAGCCGCTGCTGCGACTGAAGCGGCTGACCGAGCTGTCCGCGCCCGCCGCGCCGGCGCTCGGCTACCTGCTGCTGGGCACGGGCCTGGCCGGGTACGCGGTGGCACACGCGCCGGCGGCCTCGCTGGCCGCCACCGTGGTCTGGAGCCTGGGCGACCTGTTGATGCTCGGATACGCCTACGCGCTCGCCGCGAGCCTCGCGCCGCCCGGCGGCATCGGACGCTATCTGGCTGTCTACGGCATCAGTTGGGGCATCGCGGGCGTCGCCGCGCCGATTGTCGGCACCCAGCTTCTGGAGCGCGGGGGACCGGTGGCACTGTGGTCCACGATGGCCGTGCTGTGCCTGGCGCTGGCTCTCGGTCAGCTCCTGGTGGCGCGGGTGGTCGTCGGGCGGCAGCAGGTCAGGGTGAGCGGGCGGTGAAACAGTGGGCGGTGCCGTGGTCGGGGGGGACCAGGCAGGCGCGGAGCAGGGTGCCGGGGGCGCGGACCGAGACCATCGGCGTGTACAGGAACGTCTGCGCGGCATAGGAGGTGCTGACTCGGACGCTGCGGGTCGGCTCGCCCGGTGCGGAGATGGTGAGCTCGTCCCCGACCTGGGTGCTCCAGGCCCGGGTCCAGGCGGACTCGCACCGCGCGTTGTAGCGGATCTCCACTCCGGCTCCGGTGCTGGTCCGCGACTGGAGCAGGGTGTCCGGCTGCACCCCGCAGTTCATCGCCCCCGGGTCGGCCCCCTGGCAGGAACTGCCGGTGCAGCCGACGTGGTAGGCGGTCAGGCTCGGGCTGGGGCTCAGGACGGCGCGGCCGGTGCGCCCGGCGTCCCACTGGCGGGCGGCCCCGGCGGTCAGCGTCGCGCAGATCAGCACCGCGCAGAGGACCGCCGCCGCGACCGCCCAGTTCCGTTGCGGCGCGGGCCGCTCGGCCGGTGAACCGGGCGCGGCCAGCGGCTTCGGACCGGCTGTCGGCTTCGGCGCGGCTGTCGGTCGCGGTGCCTCGCGTGGTACCGGGTCGGGTTTTCGGGGCCGGCCACCGCCCACCGCCACCACGTCGCGACCGCGCCAGGCCGACTCCGCCAGCTCCCACAGGGCCCGCGCCTTCGGCACCGGCTCGTCCGCGAGGCGGCACAGCGTCTGCACCGCCTGCCACGGCGGCAGCGCCTTGCCGTTGAGATAGCGCTCCCAGGAGGACTTGCTGTACGACGACTCGGCCCCCAGCGCGGACAGGCTCAGTCCGGCGCGGGACCGTAGGACGCGCAGTTCGGCGGCCAGCCGACCGCACTCCGGGGGGATCTGGTTCACCGCCGCAGCGCCCCCCAGGTCTGTGGGCCCACCTGTCCGTCGACGATCAGGTGCTGCTCCTGTTGCTCCTGGATCACCGCGTGCTCGGTGAGCGGGCCGTAGTTGCCGTCGATCCCGCCGGGCGAGATCCCGGCGTGTTGCAGCAGGCACTGCAACTCGGCCACCTCGGGCCCGGCCATCGTCACTTCGAGGGTGTCGGTGGTGGTCGTGCTGTTGCCCGCGTACCAGAGCCCGTCGCGACGGGTGAAGGCGCAGGTGTAGTGCACCGGCGTCGGGGACGCGGCCGCGGCGGCCCGGCCGGCCGGGGGACAGGTCTGGGCGCTCTGCGCGGGCTGCACCGAGAGCAGGGCGATCGCGGCACCCGCCGCCGCGGCCACCACCGCGGTGATGACGTACCGCAGCCGCTGCCGGGGACGCCGCTCGGGTTCCGGCCCGGCAGCGGGGTCGGCAGCGTCGGCGGCGGCGGGGTCGGCAGCGTCGGCGGCGGCACCGTCGACAACGGCGGCGGCGTCAACACGGTCAGCCGGGTTGGGGTCGGCGGCCGGTCCGGAGCGCCAGGCGTCAGCCGCGGCCTCGTACAGCACCAGCAAGCGGACCTGGTCCGCTCCGACGAGTTCGGCCAGGGCCTCGGCCGCCTCGCGTGGAGGGAGCAGCCGACCGCCGAGGTAGCGCTCCCAGGACGACGCGCTGTAGCCGGTCCGGGCGGCCAGCTGGTCCAGGCTCAGCCTGCTGTCGTCCTTCATCCGGCGCAGTTGCACCGCCAACTGGATGACCGCTGGATCGAGCCCCTCCGGCAGTGCCTTCCACCGTGCCATGTGCCGTCCCCCCGCCGCCCCGCTGGACGGGTTTCCGGGCCCCTCCCGGAAGTCCCATCGCGGTCATGCTAGCGGAACGTCCATGTACATGCACGTAAAAACCAGGGCGCCGCACTAGCGCCCTGTTCCCAGCCATTTCCGCAGGTCAGGGCGGGTCGATGAGGTCTGCGGCGGCCCCTGCGGAAGGTACCGCAGGGGCCGCCACGCCATGCTCTGCCCAGCCTCGGATCAGCGTCGGCTCGGCGTCGGCTCGGCGTCGGCCGGGCGTCGGCCGGGTGTCGGGTCGGCCTCTGGTCAGCCGCGCGCGACCACCGCCGTCCGGGCTGCGGTCGAAGCCGCCGAGGCTGCCGCGGCGGCCCGGGCCGCGGCCACCCGCTTGGCGATGTCCGGCAGCGAGTCCCCGCAGTCCGAGGAGAAGTTGCCGGTGCCCCACGACGAGTGGCCGACCGCCACGGCGACCGCGTCACACTGGGCGTCGTTGCTCGACGACGGGTTCTGCAGGGCCGAGATGATCGCCCCGTAGCCGTACTCGGAGGCCCCGGCGACCAGCGTCCCGGCGTTCGCCCGGACGCCCCAGTACCAGCAGGTCTCACCGTCCGCGTTGGCGAAGATCTTCACCCCGACGCTGTTCCAGGTGCTGTCGCCCGGCTCGCTCTGAGTGGTGTTCAGCGGGTTACCGGCCGGACCGGGGGAGTACGACCACGGGGAGGTACGGGCTGGCTGCCCGGGGCAGCCGGCGCCGCCGCCCTCGGCCAACTCCCAGACCTCCAGGGCGTACTCGTTGCTCGCGGTGACCGGCGCGCCGATGCCGGAGTAGGTCAGTACCGCGTCGGCGAAGGTCTGCGGGGTGCAGTTGTTCGCCGCCGCGCAGCCGGTGCCGCTGCCGGGCGGCGGGGTGACCGTCCCGCCGCTGCCCAGCCTGCTGTACAGGGACGCCTTGGTCTGCGAGCCGACCTGACCGTCGACGCCGATCCCGGCCTGACCCTGGAACGCCTTCACCGCGGACTCGGTCAGCGGACCGAAGCTGCCGTCCACGGCCAGGCCCTGGCCGTAGTAGTTGAGCAGTTCCTGCAACAGCGTGACGCAGGCCCCGGTGTCGCCCTCGACCAGGTTCGCCGGGCAGGAGGAGGCGGTCAGGCTGAACGGCACGGCCACGCCATGGCCGTACAGCGCGCCCTTGGTCTGGGTGCCGACCTGGCCGTCCACGCCGATCCCGGCCTGAGTCTGGAAGGTCTCCACGGCCGCAGCCGTGTCCGGGCCGAAGGAGCCGTCGACGGTGATGTTCGCGCCGTACAGGTCGAGCAGTCCTTGCAGCGCCTGCACGCAGGCCCCGGTGTTGCCCTCGACCATGTTGGCGGGGCAGGTCGAGGAGTCCAGGCTGACCGGCAGCACCGCGTTGCCGTACAGGGTGCTCTTGGTCTGCGTGCCGACCTGGCCGTCCACGCCGATCCCGGCCTGGGTCTGGAACGCGGACACCGCCGAGGCGGTGGCCGGGCCGAACGAGCCGTCGACCGAGACGTTCGCGCCGTACACGTTGAGCAGCTGCTGCAACGCCGACACGCAGGAGCCAGTGTCGCCCTGGACGAGGTTCGCCGGGCAGGAGGAGGAGTCGAGGCTGATGGGTGCGCCCGAGGGGGCGGGCGGCGGCGTGGCCGCGCCCGCCGCCGGCGCTCCGCCGAGGGTCAGCGCCGCCAGGGCCACGACCGTGGCCAGCCCGGTACCGGCGCGCCGCAGCAGGCGCCTTCGTGGCAGTTCCCTGAACCGTAGTTCCATGTGTGCTTCTCCAACGTGCTCGCACGGCCTTCCGCCAGGCACGGCCCGGCTTCCCCGCGCACCCCGTTCGGCGCGCGGTGCGAGCAGCGTCCCGGGAGCACATCTCAACCGCCTAGCACCGGTCTCTCACGGCCGGGCGGGCCGGCGGTTCCAGCGGTTCCAGCGGTTCCAGTGGTTCCAGCGGTTCAGTGGGAGGGGGTGGGCGTGGGGCCGGCCATGTGGCTGCTGATCCACTCGATCGATCCGGTGCCCATCGCCGGGACATAGGTGTAGGCGTTGTGCCGTCCGCCCTCGATCAGGTTCAGCTCGGTGTGCACCGGGCCCCGGCCGTAGTCCGCGACAAAACGCTCCACGTCGGCGATGGTGCTCCGGTCCTCCCGGGTGCCGACCTGGAAGGCCAGGTACACGTCCGGGCCCTTGCGCGCGATCAGCTGCCGGGCCAGCAGCTCCGGGTTGTTCTGCTGCTCCTGCTGCTCGTGCCCGGCCCACAGCGGCGAGTCGGGGACGATGTCAGGGCCGGAGACGACGGCGGCCTTGAACCGCGAGGGGTACTTCAGCACTGCCTTGAGCCCGGCGAAGCCGCCGCTGGAGGAGCCCAGGAAGCCCCACCCGTCGCGGGACCTCAGCGTGCGGAAGTTCGCCCGCATCAGGTCCGGGACGTCCTGGGTCAGCCAGGTGCCCATCCTCGGCTGGCCGGGGATGTCGCTGCCGTCCCAGTACAGGCCGCCCGCGTCGGTGGCCGGGTTGAGCACCGGCATGGCCAGCAGGAACGGCCTGCACTTGGCCGCCCGGTACCAGCGGCTGATGCTCTGCTCCAGATCCAGGCTGGGGTCCGCCCAGTAGTTGTCCGGGTAGCCCGGGCCGCCGGGCAGGGCGATCAGCACCGGGAAGCCGCTGTCGGCGTACGTCCGGTCGGTGTACGCCTTGGGCGCCCAGACCCACACCTGGCCGGTGAAGCCGGACTTGCGCCCGTGCAGGGTCACCACGCCAATGTGGGTGCCGTCGTCCAGCGTGTGCGCCACCCGGAAGGCCGCCGCCGGTCCGGTGGGCAGCAGCGTCCCGGGGACGACGGGGATCTTGGGGGTGGCGCGGTCCGCGCTGCGCCCGGTGGCGTGGGTGGCGGCGGCGACCGGCTGCCCGTAGCTGATCGGGTCACCCTTCTGGCTGAACGGCGGGATCTCGTAGTGCCGCATCTCCGGCACCGCGACCGCCACCAGCGCGGCCGTGCACACCGCCGCCGAGGCCCAGATCACCACCCGCCGCCGCAGTCGGGCCCGCCCGCCGGGGCGCGGTGGCGCGGGCTCCTCGGGCGCGGGCTCGTCCGGCGCGAGGGCGGGTGCTGGTCCGGGCACGAGCTGGTCGGGCATGGGGGTCCTCCGGAAGGCGGGCGGGGTCCGGCTGCGGGCTCGATCTGATGGTCACTCAGATTCTGCCGCGCTGCCAGTCGGGCCGTTGCCGGAAGAACCGAACCGTGATTCAATCCTTGGTATGGCGTACCGCAGGACGGAGCAGGTCGAGGCGCGGCTGAGCGCGTCGAGGGAGCGGATCCTCGGCGCGGCGCTGCGGCTCGTCGCCGAGCAGGGCTACGCGGCCTGCTCGATCGCCGCCGTCGCCCGGCAGGCGGGGGTGGCCACCGGCAGCGTGTACCAGCACTTCCCGAACAAGGCCGCGCTGGTCGCGGAGGTCTTCCGGACCGCGTCGCAGCGCGAGGTGGACGCGTTCACCCGGGCCGCAGAGCTGGAGTCCGGGGTGCTGGACAAGATCACCGCCGCTGTCGAGAGCTTCGGCCACCGGGCGCTGCGGGCGCCCCGGATGGCCTTCGCGCTGATCGCCGAACCGGTCGACCCGGCCGTCGACAGCGAGCGGCTGATCTTCCGCCGGGCCTACGCCGACGTACTCTCGGTGCTGATCGCGGACGGCCTGGCCACTGGCGAACTGCCGCCGCAGGAGCCGGAGTTGACCGCCGCCGCACTGGTCGGCGCGCTCGCCGAGGTACTGGTCGGACCGCTCGCCGCCGGTTCGGCGGACGGCCGCACCGTCGCCGCCATGCTCACCTTCACCCGACGCGCCCTCGGAGCAGCCCCGTGACCAGCGACAGCACAGCCACCCATGACGTCTTCAACCAGGCGCCGCCGCTCGTCGACTACGACGCCGCCGACGATCCCGCGCTGCTGGACGGGCTGGTCCGGGAGGGCGGCGGCTGGGCGCTGGAGGAGGTGCACGAGCTGGGCCGGCTGACCGGGAGCGCGCAGGCGCAGGACTGGGGCCGCCAGGCCAACGAGAATCCGCCGGTGCTGCACACCCACGACCGCTACGGCCATCGGGTGGACCAGGTGGAGTTCCACCCGGCCTGGCACGAGCTGATGAACGTCGCGGTCTCGCACGGCATCCACGGCGCGCCGTGGTCCGACCCGCGCCCGGGCGCGCATGTCGCCCGCGCCGCCAAGTTCTACGCCTGGCGGGTGGACGCAGGCCACGGCTGTCCGATCTCCATGACCTACGCCTCGATCCCGGCGCTGCGGCAGACCCCCGAACTGGCCGCCGAGTACGAGCCGTTGCTGTCCAACACGGTCTACGACCTCGGCCTGCGCGCCCCGCTGTCCAAGCGCGGGCTGCTGGCCGGCATGTCGATGACGGAGAAGCAGGGCGGCTCCGACGTCCGGGCGAACACCACCACCGCGCAGCAACAGCCGGACGGCAGCTACCGGTTGGTCGGCCACAAGTGGTTCACCTCGGCGCCCATGTGCGACGTGTTCCTGACCCTGGCGCAGACCCCGGACGGCCTGTCCTGCTTCCTGGTCCCGCGGGTCCTGCCGGACGGCGGGCTCAACCCGCTGCGGCTGATGCGGCTCAAGGACAAGCTGGGCAACCGGTCCAACGCCTCCGCCGAGATCGAGTACGAGCACGCTGTCGCCTGGCGGGTCGGGGCCGAAGGCCGGGGCGTGCGCACCATCATCGAGATGGTCAACCTGACCCGGCTGGACTGCGTCATCGGCGCGGCCTCCGGCATGCGCCAGGGCGTCGTCACCGCCGCCCACCACGCCGCGCACCGGCAGGCGTTCGGCCGGAACCTGGTCGACCAGCCGCTGATGCGCAACGTGCTGGCGGACCTGGCGGTCGAGTCGGAGGCGGCGACCGTGCTGATGACCAGGCTGGCCGGGGCCACCGACCGGTCCGTGCGCGGGGACGCCGGGGAGACCGCGTTCAAGCGGCTGGCCCTGGCCGTGAGCAAGTACTGGACCTGCAAGCGCTGGCCCGCCCACACCGCGGAGGCGCTGGAGTGCCTGGGCGGCAACGGCTACGTCGAGGAGTCGGACCTGCCCCGGCTGTTCCGCGAGTCGCCGCTGAACGGCATCTGGGAGGGGTCGGGCAATGTGGCGACCCTGGACGTGCTGCGGGCGATGGCCAAGGAGCCGGAGGCGGTCGAGGTCTTCTTCGCCGAGCTGGACGCGGCGGCGGGCGCGGACGCCCGGCTGGACGCGGCGGTGCGCGCGGTGCGGGACTCGCTGGTCGACGCCGGGACGCTGGAACTGCGGGCCCGGCGGGTGGTGGAGGGCATGGCGCTGGCGCTCCAGGGCTCGCTGCTGGTCCGCTACGGCCACCCGGCGGTCGCCGACGCCTTCTGCGCGTCGCGGCTGGGCGGGGACTGGGGCCGCGCTTACGGGACGCTGCCACCCGGGGTCGACTTCGGTGCGGTGATCGAGCGGGTGGTGCCCAAGGTCGGCTGATCCGGGTGGCGTTCCGGTACGGGTTGATCGTCAACTCGTGGTTGACGGGCGAGCGATCGTCAACTTATGGTTGACGCATGACGAATGCAGACCGCACGGCAAATCCCGTCCGGCTCGACGACCTGATCGACGCCATCAAGCGGGTTCACACCGACGCCCTCGACCAGCTCTCCGACGCGGTCATCGCGGCCGGCCACCTCGGCGAGGTGGCCGACCACCTGATCGGCCACTTCGTGGACCAGGCGCGCCGCTCCGGCGCGTCCTGGACCGACATCGGCCGCAGCATGGGGGTCACCAAGCAGGCGGCGCAGAAGCGCTTCGTCCCGAAGGGGGCCGGGGAGCGGGACCTCGACTCCCGGGAGGGGTTCGCCCGGTTCACCGACCGGGCCAGGAACGTGGTGGTGGCCTCGCAGGAGGAGGCCAGGGCCGCGGG
>Ga0302314_10019252_pt1 | contig 11353 bp, 6 predicted proteins | sample III_Palsa_N2_3_FD_200533 | JGI IMG/M metagenome (GOLD analysis project Ga0302314, IMG submission 200533) | Peat permafrost microbial communities from Stordalen Mire near Abisko, Sweden - III_Palsa_N2_3 | ecosystem: Environmental > Terrestrial > Soil > Palsa > Peat permafrost | place: Sweden... | reverse complement strand
GGCAGGGACTGCTGCTCGTTGAAGACCGGGATGATGATGGAATAGGTGGCCGGTGCCGTCCCGACCTGCTGCCGCGGTGCGCGGGCGGTGCGGCGACGTGCAGGGCCGGTGGGAGGGGCGACGGGTGCCGGCATGGGGAGGTCTCGGTCGGTGCACGACCATTCCACGCCGATCGGCCTGCCGATCCAGGATGGTAGGGTCGCGCACCGGGCGGGGGCACCGCTCAGGCCTGGGGCGCAGGGAGGCGCAGGGATCAGCATCGTGCCGAACAACCGGGCCTGGAACCGCCACGATCAGGTGCTAGGATGCCGGGATCATGGAATTGCCGATCCTGATCCGTCGATTTACACGCCCCCGCACCCTGATGGGTCCGCTGGGTCGTCGGTCGCTGTAAGCACCATTCGTCCCTGATGCGCCGTTGGTCGGCGCGGGTCCTGGAAGTGCGGGGTTCAATCCTTCCGCAACCACCCCTGCCGAGGACCACCATGCCGTACCACCTGCTCGCTGCGGACGCCGTCCGCAGCGCCCTGTCCCTGCGTGACCTGAGCGATCCCGCCCAGGGACCGCACGCCCTGCAACAGATCTGCGAGCGCGCGATCACGCCCCTGCGCACCGCCTGGGGATGTCCGCTGATCGTCCATCGCCACCACCCGGTGGTGTCGATCGCCGACAATTACGATCATCTGGGCTATCCCGCCGACGGCGCCGCACGCAACGTCCGCTACACGCGCTATGTCAGCGCGACGACGCTGCTACGGACGCAGACCTCGGCGATGATCCCCCGCGCCCTGCGCGAGCTGGCGGCTGCCGATGCGGCGCCAGCCGACGTGCTCCTGCCTGTCCGGGCCTGACCTACCGCCGCGATGTCATCGATCGGCTGCATTGCGCGGAACCGCATCAGCTCGACCTGTGGCGCATCGCGGCCACGGCGCGGCTCGGTCCTGACCAGCTCACGGCGATGGTCGGGCTGGTGCTGGCCAGCGTCCTGCCCAGCCACCGCTGGCGGCTGACCGCCACCGACCATCCCTACACCGTGGACGGTCGGCAGATCGATGTCCTCTGCGACGGGGACTGGGTCGAGATCGGGGAGTGCGGTCTCGCCCGCCCGGACCTGCTGCAGGCGCACGGACTGCCGGTGCCGCCGACCACCGGCCTGGCCATGGGCCTCGGCCTGGACCGCCTGCTCATGCTGCGCAAGGGCATCGCCGACATCCGCCTGCTGCGCTCCTGCGATCCGCGCGTCGCCGCGCAGCTGCTCGACCTGCGGCCGTACCGGCCCGTCTCGAGCATGCCGCCGATGACCCGCGACCTGTCGCTGGTCATCGCCCCAGGCAGCGATCCCGAGCTGCTCGGCGATGCGGTGCGCGAAGCCCTGGGCAGCCGCGCCGACTGGGTCGAAGCGGTCACGGTGCTGTCGCAGGTGCCGTACGAGTCGCTCCCGGCGGTGGCGGTGGCGCGCCTGGGCATCGCTCCCGGCCAGGTGAATCTCCTGCTGCGGGTGGTGCTGCGGGCGGTGGACCGCGTCCTGACCCTCGCGCAGGGCAATCAGGCGCGCGACGACATCTACGCGGCGCTGCATCGGGGAACCTGCTGGCAGTGGATCACGCCCCGGTGATCGCCCCGGGCACGACCGGCTTCAGGCCCCGGCGGCGGCGAGCGTGGCCGGTGCGGCGGCTGCGATCAGCACCGGCGCCGCGCCCGGCACCAGCATGGCCACCAGCCGGGCGGGCTCGACGACGCCGAAGGCCAGCAGCTGGCCCTCGGCCGCGGTGAGCGCCGCGACGCGCTCGGGCGACGGCTCGCGCAGGTAGCCGACCTCGGCGGCGCGGCGTCGCGCCGCCAGGTGGTGCAGCTGCATGCCCAGGGACTGGTAGGCGTCGGCCGCCCGCACGTAGCAGGCGACCGCCTCGGCCGCGCGCCCCTCGGCGCTGAGCGCCGCCGCCTCGGCGGCCTGGGCGTGGGCGGTGGCCCAGGACAGGCCCTCGGCGGCGAGGCGCCGGCCCTCGCCGCGCAGCCGCGCGATGTGCTTGCGCGCGCCGCCGGGCTGGTGCGCGGCCATGGCCAGGGCGCAGGTCTGCAGGTGGATCTCGAAGACGCGCTTGATCTGCAGCTTGTTCTGGAAGCTCGAGGCCATGCGCTTGCGGATCACCGCCAGCGCGCTCAGCGCGGTCTGGCAGTCGCCGCCATAGAGGTCCGCGCGGCAGTGCGCGAAGGCCGCGAAGAGGTGCTGCAGGTGCCAGTGCTCGCGCGACCAGGCGTCGATCGCCGCGCTGGTCTCGGCGCGCGCCAGCTCGGGCTTGCCGGCGGCGAAGTGCAGCAGCGGCTTGGCCACGGTGCGCATGGTGGTCAGCGTGTAGCGGTCGCCGAGCCTTTCGAACTCCAGCTCGACCTCCTCGCAGAGGCTCTTCAGCGCGGTCAGGCTGCCCTGCGCGGCCAGGGCCGGCGCCAGGCACCAGGCCATCACCGAGCCCAGCTCCCAGGCCACGTCGTGACCCTCCTCCCGGTAGCTCGCGGCCGCGGCGATCGAGGCGTCGATGGCCTCGCCGAAGCGGCCTTCGCACCAGTGCCCGTAGCCGGCAGCGGCCTGTGACCAGGCGCGCAGATGCTCCTGGTTGCAGCGCAGCGCCAGGCCGGCGCTGCGCTCGACCAGCTGCCAGCCGTTGGCCAGCTGCTTACGGCCGCCGAGGGCGAAGGTCAGGATCGCCTCCCAGGCCAGGCCCTTGGAGGAGCGGGTGATGTCGCCGCTGCGCAGCGCCAGCTGCAGATGCCGGGCGTGCATCGCCGCGGCGCGGATGGTGTCGATGCCGCCCAGGCCATGCGCGATCTCCCACAGCGCATCCATGCGTTCAAGCAGCGCCGGCTCGACCTCGGCCGGGCTGGGATTCAAGGGCTCCTTCCAGGGCGGATGCATCCAGCGTCCGACGGTGATCGTCCACATCGCGCGCGGGGTCGAGCCCATGCGCTCGCCGACCACCGCCAGCGCGGCGTGCGCGGTCTCGAGGCCTTCGCGCATCTGCCCGGAGCGCAGGTACTGGCCGGCGGCGCGGCACAGCGCGTGGCGGGCCGCGGCGCCCTGCATCGCATCGCCGGCGCGGCGGTACTCGTGCGCGGCCTCCGGGCCCCGCCCGGCCGCGGCCAGCACGTCGGCCAGGCGCATGCGCACCTCCGAGCCGCGGTCGGCGATGGTGAAGGCGATGCGGTACAGCTCCACGGCGCGCTCGAAGGCCAGGCTGGCGGTGGCGCGCCCGGCCGCGACCAGCGCCCAGTGGCCGGCGGTGGCCATGTCGCCGCTGGCGAAGGCATGGCGGTGCAGGGCCTCCGCCTCGAGTTCCGGCTCCTTGGCGGCCTTGAGCTCGATCAGCAGGCGGCTGTGCCAGTCGCGGGTGGTATCGGGGCTCAGGGCGTTGAGGACCGCATCGGCGACCTGGTCATGGAAGAGCGAGACCTCCTCGTCATCGGCCATGGCGCGGGTGCGGACCAGGCGTTCAGAACGCAGCAGCGCCATGGCGTCGAAGGTGCCCTGCTCGATGCGGACGGTGCGCCGCAGCATCAACAGCGGCCGCGGACGGCCGGCCACGGCGAGGCAGCCGAGCAGGCCGAGCGCCGCATCCGGCAGCTTCTTCAGGCGCCCGGCCAGCAGGCCCGAGACGGTCGGCGGCTGGCTGCCCTCGCTCAGGCCGGTGCGCGACAGCTCCAGCAGAAGCAGGGGGTGGCCATGCGCCGCGTTGCGGATGCCGGTCAGGACCGGCTCCGGGCCGTCGAGGCCGCCTTCGGCGAGCGCGGCGCGGGCGAGCTGGTCGCAGCTGTCCTCGGAGAGCGGGCCCACGGCCAGCTCGATGAGCGGCACGCCGGCATGCCCGAGGGAGGCCTTGATGTGCTCGAGCCCGCCTGCCGCATGGTCGGTGCGGCAGCTGCCGATCACCATCAGGGGGGGAGGATCGGGCACGCCGAACACCGCGCCCATCGCCGTCAGCGAATCGTCATCGCTCCACTGCAGGTCGTCGATGACCACCACCAGCGGTCGCGACTCGCCGAGCCGGACCAGCAGTTCGCGCAGCGCCAGCAGTCCGCGGCGTCGCGCCTCGGAGGGCTCCAGGGTCGTGGCCTGGGCCTTGGCGGCCTGGATCCCGGGGATGCTGGTCAGGACCGGGAAGAGGTGCGCCAGCTGCGGGGCATAGCGCGGCAGGAGGCGCGCGATCACCAGCGGCGGCTGGGCGGCGAGATGCTCGGCCAGGGCGTCGACCACGCCATCGAGGGCCTTGAAGGGCACCGCCTCGCGCTCGTAGCAGCGGCCCTCCAGGGCCACCGCACCCGGCTGGCAGCGGAACGCGGCGAGATACTCCTGGATCAGGGCGCTCTTGCCGATGCCCGAGGCGCCGTGCACCAGCACCAGGCAGCCCTGCGTGCTGGAGGAGATGCGGGCGGCATGTTCGCGCAGGGCGCCGATCTCTTGCAGGCGCCCGACGAAGGGCAAAGTCGCGCTGCTCACGCTGTTCGCGCTCTTCGGGCTGGTCGGCGCGCCCACCAGGAAGCGCGGCCGGTGCGCGGGATCGGGCTGCAGCAGGGCCAGGCAGCGTTCGCACAGGTCGGCCGGCAGCGCCGGCCCGGCGAGGCGCGGATCGGGCGGCAGGCGCTGGCTCTTGGCCTTGATCATCTCGGTCGCCGAGCCGACGTAGGGGGGCACGCCGGTGAGCAGCATGTAGAGGATGACGCCGAGCGAATACCAGTCCGATGCCGCCGTGGCCTGCTGGCCCTGCGCATGCTCGGGCGACATGTAGCGCAGCGTGCCGACGATCTCGGTGGTGGCGTTGGGCTGGTCGGAACGGCCGGCCAGGCCGAAGTCGAGCACCACCACCCGGCCGGTGCGGTCGACCATGATGTTGGCCGGCTTGAGGTCGCGATGGATGAGGCCGCGCGCATGCAGGTAAGCCATCCCCTCCTGCAGCTGCGGCAGGGTCTTGCGCAGCTTCTGCACCTGCGACGGCGTCAGGGCGATCGGCGTCGACACCGCCTGCCGGCTGGTCAGGAAGTTCTGCACGGTGGCCGTGGCGATGCTGGTGTCCGGGAGCTGCGCGAGCACCGTGCGCGTCGAGCCCGACTCGCCGGAGAACGACTCGTCGCGGACGAAGCTCTGCAGGTCGACGCCGTCGACGTACTCCATGACCAGCCACCACTGCTCGCCATGCGTGATCAGCTCGTGGTACTTCACCAGGTTCGGATGCACGCAGTCCGAGAGCAGGCGAAACTCCCGTTTGAACAAGACCAGGGCGTAGGGCTCGAGGCGCACCAGGTGCTTGAGGGCGACGCGCTCACGGGTGCGCAGGTCGATCCCGGAGAACACCTCGCCGAACCCGCCCGAACCGAGCGAGGCTCCGACCTGGTAGCGGCCACCCAGTACCGTGAGCGGTTCCTGCACGCCAACACCCTACAGTTACCAGGGCCACCGCAATACGATGGAAGGGCGACGCCCTGCAGCAGGTGGGGCGCATCGCCTGCCGCGCCAGGCCGGATCAGGCCGCAGACTGGCATGATGGGAGCGGCAGCGCGCATGTTGCCGGCCCATGCAGGGGGCGTACAAGGTGCCCCCTCCCGGGAGCCCCCATGCCTGCCACGATGCGTCTGCCAGCCCTGTTCACCGACCACATGGTCATCCAGCGCGAGCGGAAGGTCCCGATCTGGGGCTGGACCTCGCCCGGGGTGGCGGTCACGGCCACCATCGGCACGGTCACCGCCTCCGCCACCAGCGACGCTGCAGGACGCTTCCGCATCGATCTGCCGCCGCAGCTGGCCGGCGGACCGCACCTGCTGGTCCTGGTCTCGGGCGATGGCGCGCGCTCCACCATCGCGGATGTGCAGATCGGCGAAGTCTGGTTGTGCTCGGGCCAGTCGAACATGGAGTGGCCGACCAAGATCTCGGGCTACTCCGAGTCCGAGCTTGGTGCGATCGACGATCCCCGGATCCGCCTCTTCCAGGTGCCGCAGACCACCGCGCTCGAGGTCCAGGAGGATGTGCGCGCGGCCTGGAAGCGCTGCGATGCGCAGGGCGTCGCCGAGTTCTCCGGGGTCGCTTACGCCTTCGCCTGCGACGTCGCGCGCGCCCTCGGAGTGACGGTGGGACTGGTGCAGAGCGCCTGGGGCGGCACCTGCGCCGAGTGGTGGACGCCGATCGCCGCGCTCGAGGCGCATCCCGACCTCAAGCCGATCGTCGACCGCTACCGCGCGGCCAACCCGCTGCCCAGGCCGGGCACGCCCGAGCACGCCGCGGTGATGAAGGAGTGGGAGCTCAACGCGGTCTACCAGGATCCGGGAAACCAGGGCGAGATCTGGGGCTGGGCGGCGGCCGACTGCGCCATGGGCGAGTGGAAGACCATGACCCTGCCGCAGTACTGGGAGGCAACCGGCCTGAACATCGACGGCGCCGTGTGGTTCCGCCGCACCGTCGAGATCCCGGCTTCGTGGCTGGGCCAGGACCTGCGACTGGGCCTCGGGCCGATCGACGACTTCGACACCACCTACGTGATGGGCGAGCGGATCGGCTCGACCGGCAAGGAGACCCTCAACGCGCATACCGCGCCGCGCATCTACACCGTGCCGGGCCGCCTGGTGAGCGCGACGACGCTGTCGATCGCGGTGCGGGTCTTCGACCACATCGGCAATGGCGGCATCTACGGGGCGGCCTCCTCGCTGCGCCTGAGCCGCGTCGCCGAGCCCGACCACGGCATCCCGCTCGCCGGCGGCTGGCACTACCGCATCGAGCTCGCCCTCGAGCCCAAGGCCTGGACGCCGCCGCCGGAGACCACGGATTCGCCATCCGCTCCGGAACGCCTGTGGAACGGCATGTTGCGGCCGCTCGCGCCCTACGCCGTGCGCGGCGCGCTCTGGTACCAGGGCGAGTCGAACGCCGAGCGTGCCGAGCAGTACCGCGCCCTGCTGGGGACCATGATAGCCACCTGGCGCACGGCCTGGGGCTACGACTTCTCCTTCTACCAGGTCCAGCTCGCGCCCTTCATGATGCGCCGCGAGCAGCCCCAGGAGAGCGCCTGGGCCGAGCTGCGCGAGGCGCAGGAGCAGGTCACCGGGGATCTCGCCGGCTGCGACCTGGCCGTCATCATCGACAGCGGCGACGAGACCGACATCCATCCGCGCAACAAGGCCCTGGTCGGCCGCCGCCTGGCGCGCATCGCCCTGGCCCGCGACTACCACCAGGAGCTCGAGCACAGCGGCCCGCGCGTCGTCGAGACGACCATTGCCGGCGACCGCATCATCATCCGCTTCGCGCACTGCAGCGGAGGCCTGGTGGCCTGCGGGGGGACGCCGCTGCGCGGCTTCGCGGTGGCCGGGAAGGAGCGCGCCTTCGTCTGGGCCCAGGCCACCATCACCGCCGACACCGTGACCGTGCTCAGTCCGGAGGTCTCCGCGCCGGTCGCGGTCCGCTACGCCTGGGCCGACTGCCCGTCGGGCAACCTGGTCAACCAGGACGGGCTGCCGGCCCGTCCCTTCCGCACCGACCGCTGGCCGGGCGTGACCGCCGGCAAGCGCTGACGGCGCGGGGCCGCGCGCGGCCCGCACCGTCCCGTGCAGTGGCGTTCACCGCCGGCCCGATCACCCAGGCTGGCGTGACCGGGGCGCCATGCTGAAATAGTGAACTGCTGCCCTCGTGACCCCGACAAGGATTCCATGCGCGTTCTCACCGCTGTTGCTCGTGCTCGTCTCTGCCGCGCCGCGGCCTTGCTGCTGCTCTGCCTGGGCTGCGTCCACGCATCCGAGGAGGCGATCTGGATCGAGGGCGAGCAGCCCACAGGCGGCGTGGTCGCGCCGTGGACCTCCAACCCGCCCAGCCATCCTGAATAGCTCTCGGGCGGGCAGTGGCTGAGCCTGATGGTCGGTGCGGGCGATGTCGCCAGGACCATCCCGGCGGATGGCCTGACCATCAGCTGGGACTTCAGCGCGGCCAGCGCCGGCCATTATCAGGTCTGGGAGCGCTACGGCTTCGAGTCGATCCGCAGCCCCTGGCAGTGGCGCATCGATGGCCAGGCCTGGCAGGCCGTGAAGCCCGCGGGCCAGCAGCCCTTCACCGACCTCATGGACCCGGACTTCTGGGCGGAGCTGGCCTGGACGCAGCTCGGCGAGGCCGATCTCACCGCGGGCAGCCATACGATCTCGCTGAAGATCGATCGCGACGCCGACAAGGACGGCAAGCCCAAGACGACCATCCACGTCGTCGACTGCTTCTGCCTGTCCCAGGCGCCCTTCCTCCCCAATGGCAAGAACCAGCCCGGGGCCGCGTGGCAGACGGATGCCGACCGCGCCGCCGCGACCGGCGGCTTCACCATGCCGGACGCCGGCCCTGGCGGCGAGCGCTCCAGCCTGCCCCTGAAGGGCACCTGGCAGATCACCCGCTTCGACGAATGGGCGCCTGCGGACCGCGCCGGCGTCGACCAGGCGCTGCCGGCCCCGCAAGCCTGCTTCTGGACCGCGATCCCGGTGCCCGGCGACAAGTACCGGGCGCGCCCGGATCTCGATCTCTGCCACCGCTTCGTCTACAAGACCGCGATCGGCGTCCCCAGATCGCTGGCCGGACGCTCCTTCATCATCCACTTCCCGTCGTTCAACATGATCGCCAGCGTCTTCGTCAATGGCACCTACTGCTATGCCACCAAGGCGATGCTCGCCGACTGGACCTGCGATGTCACCAAGGCCATCAAGCCGGGCGCGTCGAACGAGCTCGCGGTGGTCATCAAGGACACCTGCTACGCCTTCAGCCCTGAGAAGGGCGGCCGCCCGTGGTGCACGTACGCCCTCACCCCGCCGGACTGGGTGACCCGCAACTGGTTCACCCCGGCCATGGACTTCCCGGTCGCCAGCCATCCCGAGGCAGGCATCCTCGAGACCCCGGTGATCAGCGCCTGCGGCGCGGTCTACGCCCAGGACATCTTCGCCCAGCCCTCGGTGAGCACCAAGAGCCTGAAGCTCGACGTGACGGTGGTGAATCCCTTCCCGGACGCCCTGGACGCGACCCTGCGCCTCGAGATCGAGGACGTGGCGGGCGGTCCCGCGGTGAAGACCTTCGCTGCCCAGCAGGTCTCGTTCGCAGGCTCGGGGCAGAAGGTGGTCACCATCAGCGAGCCCTGGACGGATGCGAAGCTGTGGTGGCCTGAGGAGCCGAACCTCTACCGCTGTGTTGCGCATCTCGAAGTGGCCGGCAGGGCCACCGATGCGTCGACCATCACCTTCGGTTTCCGCGAATGGGGCTGGAACTCCAGCCAGTTCACCCTCAACGGCATACCCTGGCACTTCCATGCCGACACCACCGAGGTGCCGGGAGGCCCGGACGCAAACCTGGCGATGCTCCATGACCATGCGCAGAACATCATCCGCCTGTGGGGCGGGATGTGGGGCCTGTCGCCGCACGCGGTCTTGGATTTCTGCGACCAGCACGGTCGTGCGCTATACCGGCATCTTCGACGGCGAGGGCGCCAATTACATGGGCGGGCTCAACGACCAGAAGCTGTTCGACAACTGGTACCCCCAGCTCAAGGCCTGGGTGATCTCCGAGCGCAACCATCCGTCGCTCCTGATCTGGTCGATCGAGAACGAGATCACCTTCATCAATTCGCGCAACCTCGGCCTGAGCAAGTCGGTCGAGCCGATGGTCGCCGCCGGCGGCAAGCTGGTGATGGCCACCGACCCGACGCGGCCGGCGATGGTCGATGGCGGCCGCGCGCTCATCAACGAGGACATGCCGGTCAACGGCTGCCACTATGACGAGGCCGCCTGGCGCGAGTATCCGGACGAGGCCTACACCTACGCCCTGGCGAATGTCTCGGACAAGATCAACTACAATGGCTGGGGCAAGAGCATCTGGCGCCTGGTGCCTGACCGGCCGATCTTCCACGGCGAGACCTACTACCTGACCGGCAACCGCCCCTCCGACCTCAGTCAGATGGGCGGCGAGGAGGCCTTCATCGGCTGGTCGGGCGCCAAGCATGGCGCGGGACTGCTGGCCAAGATGATGTCCGAGGGCAATCGCTGGCATCAGACGGCGGCCTTCCACTTCTGGCTTGGCGAGGATTCGGTCGACCCCTACTACAACTCCTGGAAGCCGGTCTGCGTGCTGGCGCGCGATTGGAACTCGACCTTCGCCAGCGGCGCGACCGTCAGCCGGACCCTGAAGATCTTCAACGACACGCATTATCCCGACCCCATCGAGATGACCTGGGCGGTCACGGTCGCTGGCAGGGCGGTCGCCGGCGGGACCAAGACCTACCAGGTCGCTCCAGGCCAGAACCAGGACGAGTCGATCAGCTTCCAGCTGCCGATCGTCACGCAGCGCACCGCGGGCGAACTGGTGTTCAGCTGCAGCCGCGGGGCCAAGGAGGTCTTCCACGACCTCAAGCCGATCGCGGTCATCGACACGCACGGCCTGACGAAGGGCATGGCGCTGACGGGTCCGATCGCGGTCATCGACCCGTCGCGGCTGGTCATCGACCACCTGCGCCGCCGCGGCCTGCCCTTCCAGGAGTTCACCGATGCCGACCAGATCCCGGCCGGGGCCTACCTGGTGATCGTCGGGCCCGACGCCCTGACGCCCCTGACCGCGACCGGCACGCAGTGGCTGTCGGTGGCGGCGCGCGGCGGCCGCGTCCTGGTCCTGGACCAGGCCAATCCCCTGCAGTCTGCGGCGCTGCCCGCCGACATGTCGGTCAATCCCGTGCAGGGCCGCATCGCCTTCTCGGAGAACCTCCTGCACCCGGCCTTCAATAGCCTCGACCAGTCCGACTTCATGTGCTGGTCCGGCGACCACATCGACTACCGCAACCCCTACACCAAGCCGACGCGCGGCGCGATCTTGCTGGCCGACTGCGACCAGGACCTCAATGACACCTGCCTGGCCGAATGCCGCGTCAACGACGGGTTGATGGTGCTCAGCCAGCTGCTGGTCGAAAGCAAGCTGGCCACCGACCCGGTGGCCTCGCGCCTGTTCGACAACCTGGTCGCGTATTGCGAAAGCTACCAGCCTGTCCGCAAGGACACGGCCCTGGTCCTGGACGAGAGCTCTCCTCGCGGAAAAGTGATCGCGGGCAGCGGCCTGGTCTACGACAAGCAGTCTGATCCCATGGCGGCGATCTCGGGCCACGACGAGATCGCGGTGGTCGACGGCTCGCCTGCGAACCTCAAGCTCCTCGCCGCGCACCCGCTCGAGATCCAGGCCTACACCGCCAACGGCGGCTGGCTGTTCCTGTGGGGCGTGACGCCCGAGGGCCTGGCCGACTTCAATAAGATCGTCGGCGTCGAGCACATCATGCGCCCCTTCCGCCGGGAGCGCGTGACGCTGCCGGCCGTGCGCGACCCG
>Ga0302314_10019251_pt1 | contig 11354 bp, 8 predicted proteins | sample III_Palsa_N2_3_FD_200533 | JGI IMG/M metagenome (GOLD analysis project Ga0302314, IMG submission 200533) | Peat permafrost microbial communities from Stordalen Mire near Abisko, Sweden - III_Palsa_N2_3 | ecosystem: Environmental > Terrestrial > Soil > Palsa > Peat permafrost | place: Sweden... | reverse complement strand
GTCGGGAGTGCCCCAGAGATTGGCGGAGTAGAACAGCCAATACGTGCCACCCGACTCCACCATGGACGGGCCCTCCACGAGCTTCCCCTCCCACGCCTGTGAGGCGCCGATGAGACGATGCGGGGGGCCCGCGACCGAGAGCCCGTCGGCGGACAGCTGTTGGGAATAGATGGTGGTCGGGAGCCCACAGCAGTCCCCATCGGTCTTCCAGAGCAGCCAGGGGGTTCCGTCAGATGCGACGAACACGCTCGGATCGATGGCACCACCTTGAGCCGTGGGACAGATGAAGGCCGAGGCCGAGTCGTCGACGAATGGGCCCGAAGGACTCGAGCTGGTCGCTCGCGATATGCACATCGCCGAACTCGATCGCTTGACGGTCTGCACGCACCCCGCGGTGCGCGGGTTGTACACGCAGTCGAGCGGGTCCACGGCAGGGGTTGCGTAATACAGCACGTAGGTTCCGTCTGGCCTTGCCCAGACCGACGGTCGCCACTGGAAGCCAGGGACCGTCCAGTGCGGGAGCACCGGCAAGGCGTCGCCGAGATAGGTGCCCTCGAACCCGGACGCCGCAGGCAGCTCGATCACAGGAATGTGGGCTCCCGCCGCGTAGGCCGTGCTGACCGTGCTGCTCGAGTAGACGTAGATGGAGTCGGTCGTCGGCAGTGCGGAAGGGTCGGCGAAGTCCCCGTTGAACACCGGCGTGTCGTCGAGTAGAGACGTTACAACGCTGAGATGCACGCCGTCGGCGGTGGACGGATTGTGACTCAGGGGACCGAGGGTGGCCGCGTTGCCCGGGGGGAGCACGAGTTCACCGGCGCGGGCATCGGGCTGGATCGGGTTCTTGAGTGGGCCCGTCGACGGCTCACTGGCACCCGAGACATATCCGCACGCCACGATGCACAACGAAACGAGGACGAGCGACAGCCCTTCGATGGAGCGTCGGAACTGCGTGACCCTCGACTCCATGCGGCCAGATGATAGGGACCCCCGGCGTGCCGCTCCGGCCAATCAGCCGAGGAATCTCCCGTAGTGGATGTCGGGGTGCCTCAACTGTTCCGGCAAGAGTCGTCCCAGGGCTGCTGGCCATCGGCGTCGTACAGCGCAATGGCGAGGTCGTCCTGCTCGTCCGGGGTCGCGTCGTTCGGGGGGACGTTGATGAGCTGGGGCATGCCGGCGAGTTGCGCGGCCTCGTTCCAGGTCGGCTGGCTGAATTGGAACCCGCCCATGTACGTACCCCCCGGTGAGACGGCGCCGTAGTTGCCGCCTGACTCAACTCGGAGGACGCACTGCAGGAAAGGGGGAAGAGACGGGTCGCCGGGCGACGCGCCGGCAGCGCTCCCCTGCGCTGCGGTAGGGGCGGCCGCTGTCCCGGATGGGGACGCGCCGACCGGATTCGGTTTCGACGACGTCGCAGCGACCGCGGCCTGCGCCGCCTGAACCGCTTTGGCGGCGGCGACAGCCTGCGCCGCCTGCTGCTGAGCCACGGCCACGGCGAGCTGGCCCGTAATCTCAGACTGCTTGGACTGGAGCTCGGCCTCAGTCTGACTTGCGTCATTGCCCTGCGCCGCCTCCTGGTTGGTCGTTGCTTGGTCCTGAGCCTCTTGCTGCTCGAGCGTGGCTTGTTCAGCGTGCAAGCCACCCTCGTCCGTATGGAGGACGTCAATGGCAAGGTTGATGTCGCCGCTCGTCACTTCCTCGTACTCCGTTTTGACAATCGCTTGGGTCTGGTTCCCAGAGAAGAGGACCTCAGCGCCGCCTGAGTCGGGATCCATGTTGACGTAGGCCGACACCGCTTCACTCTGGAGCCGCCTGCGATCGCGATCCACCCGCGAAGCGTCGGATTGGATTTGGTCCTGCGTCGACGCAATCTCGGACTTGTCGCGTTGCACCCTGGCGCTGTCGACGTCGTACTGCTGTTGGAATGCGCCAATCTGGAGTTGCTCGAGCACCAGATCCTGGGCGAGCTGAGTCGCCTGCCCTTTGAGACTGGACACCTGATCGGCCGCGACGGGTCCCGCAGCCACGACCACCATGGTGGTGAGTGTGGTTACGAGCGCCAGGCCCACCATCCTCGCCCGAACCGTGGCGCGACCCAGGGCTCGGTATCGGAGACCTGACCTCGTCGTCGGGTACTTCTCGACGGCGGTCACGATTGACAGGTATTTTTGTCGTTGCTGCGCCGATGGTGCAACCCGAACCCGTGCCTGTCGTCCCAGGAAATCGAAGGCCGACGGCCGTTTTCTTCCTGCAACCCTCAAGGAGGACAGTCTCGGAGCTGTGCATCGAGCTTTCTCGTCGGCTTCCCAGATGCGGCGATCCTAAGTTGAACGAGTGATCATTTTCGATTCTGGGCTCCTGCGGGTGGCGGTGCACGACGATCCTTGGGCGGTCTCATTTGGGGTTCTCGAACAAGCGGCTCCCATCGCGTTCGACGTGGAGCCTCGATGGCGCGGCACTCCCTCTCGTGACGGCGATGGCGATCCCGCTGCTCCGGGTCGTCACCACGCCACCCGTGCCGCCGACCACGGCCACAATGGGGATGGCTATTGGGCTCAGCTCGAAACCGATGATCCAGAGGGGCGGTCTGCCCGTGTGGAGATCAGGCTGCACGACGAAGCCACCGTCGCGGTTTCCATCAAGGTCGACGGAGGCGCAGTGGTTGGCCAGAGCTTTCGAGCCGAACCGGGTGAGCGATTCCTCGGATTCGGTGAACGCTCACACCTTTTCAGCCTGGATCGGGGCGTTGTCGAGAACTACGTGGGTGAGGGCCCGTACCAGGCGCATGAGTACCCGTTCCTCAGCGACACCATTCCACCCTGGGGCATACGCAACCGGCCCGACGCCACCTATTTCCCCATGCCTTGGGTGTTATCGAGCCGCGGCTTCGGACTCCTGATCGACCGGGACGAGCTCAGCTATGAACGCTTCCGAACCGAAGCTGAGGAGCAATGGAGCGTGGAGGTGGAGTCCGATTCCTTGCAGTATCGGTACTTTGCCGGACCGACTTCCCTCGACGCCCTGCGGCACTTCACCGCCGCGACGGGCCGGCAGCCCGAACCGTCTCGTTGGTTCTTCGGTCCGTGGTACCAGAGTGGGCACTCCAACCACGTTCCCCTGGAGAAGGAGAAGCGCCAGGTCGAATTGCTTCGCGGCTCGCCAGCTTCGGTGGTCGAAACCCACTGCCGCTACCTTCCCCGCGGTGAGGACCGTGGTCACACGGAAGAAGAGCGTGCCCGGACCGAGTTCTTCCACTCCCAAGGGCTCGCTGTCCTGAGCTATCTCAACCCACTGGTGAGCTGCGACTACCACGAGGCGTTCGACGTGGCCGCGGCAGCAACGGCGCTCCAGAAGGACGACGCCGGTCTGCCTTATGTCTTCCAGGCTTACGTCGGCGGCAGAGTGCCGCCACACACCGACGAAGCTCAATACGATTTCAGCAACCGGCAGGCCGTGCGGCGTTGGGGTCAGGTGGCGGCTCGCCTTGTCTCGGCCGGGTATGACGGCTGGATGGAGGACTTCGGGGAGTACACCCCCCTGGATGCGTACGCCGCGGACGGTGCGACCGGCTCGGCCCTCCACAACCGCTACCCCACCGAGTACCACGCGGCCGCTGCGGAGGTGGCGGCCGATCTGGAGGTCCGACAACAGCGCACACTGGCTCGTTTCGTGCGGTCCGGCTGGACGGGCACCGCTCCGGTGGCACCAATCGTGTGGGGCGGCGATCCCACGACGTCGTGGGGTTTCGACGGGCTCGCCAGCGCTCTGGTCGAAGGTCTGTCCATGGGCGCCAGTGGGGTCGCCATGTGGGGCAGCGACACAGGCGGGTTCATGTCGACGGAGGACCGCCTCACCCCCGACCTGTTGCGGCGTTGGATCCAGTTCTCGGCGTTTTGCCCCGTGATGCGGACGAAGGCCGGCGGCATCGAGATCCCGCCGTACGAGCGTCCCCAGATCTGGGACGAAGAAGTGCTGCCTTCATGGCGACGATGGGCTCGCTGGCACACCCGCCTCAACGATTACCTCCTTGCCGCGCACGCTTCCTATCGCAGCAGTGGCCGGCCCATCATGTGCGCCCTCGAGCTTGCGTATCCGGACATGCACCCGGTGACGGATCAGTATCTGCTGGGAGAGGATCTCCTCGTCGCACCGGTGTTGTCGCCAGACTGCAAGCTGCGCCGGATCGTGTTTCCCCCAGGTGGATGGATCGACCTGTTCGACCCGTTGGCGTCGTACGAAGGCCCTGAGACCGTCGAGGTTGGTGTGGGCCCTGACGACATCCCGGTGTTCGTCCGCGCCGGCGCCGTCCTCAGCCTGCTGCCGGATGACGTCGACAGCTTGAGCCCATACGCAGCCCCACTTCCTGACCGACGTCACGTCCTCGCCTTCCCTCGGGCCGATTGGGCGGGCGCACTCGGTCCTGATGCCGCCGGCCGTAGCGTGGTCTCGGGCGACTCGTGGACATTGGAGTTGTCGGCAGATCGTCCCTACACCTGGGACCTGTCGGCATGGCTGCCCGAGCCACCCGGCACGATCGACTCCGACGCCGCTTGGACACTGGAAGGAGGAGTCCTCACGTGCTCTCTGAGCGGGTCGAAGACGGTGTTCAGCACAACGGGCACGGCGTGATGAATCGGACCCTGGTCACCAGCGCCTACGGAAAAGCGCTGACGCCTGCGGCACCGTCTTCAGGCGCCTCGACGCATCGGAGGAATCCGCCGCTCGCAGTGGCCTTCCCAGATTCGTTCAGCCGCCTCGTATGACTCGACGGGATCGCCGATACAGGCGGGCTTCGCCGATCCACGCTCCCTTCCGCAGTCCTCGCACACGACGATCCATCGACCATCAGATCGCTGCACGATCTTGGGATGATGCACCTTCCGCACCGCCGAGCACCTCCTCGCCTGACCCTCCGCAAGAGCGGACATTAACGAGCGCCCACCCGGCGCCGCTAGACGGTCGGACAGGCCCAGTTCGCACGCGAACACTGTGCGAACTGAACCTTGGCACCCCCGTTGCACCAAGCAGTCGGATCGGACGGCACCATCCACGGACGTGGATCTGGGCTCTCCGGTCCCCGCTCGAGGCCTGCGCTGTGCAGCAAGTACCTCGACGACCAGTGGAGCATCGGTGACTGGGTCAGACTGGTCGGCGCCGCGCCGAAGAAGCTCGTCGCGAGGCTTACCGACAGCGTGGCGGTCCCAGAACTCCCGCCTCTCTGTGCTGAATGCGGCGCCGTAGCACCAGCGCTCCACTACCGTTCCATGCCGGTGGTGAGACCGAAGAAGATTCAGTACGGGCCACACCGGAGCAATGTGGGCGATCTCTGGCTTCCGGTCGACCGCGGGGACAAGGTCCCAGTTGTCGTCCTGATTCATGGTGGCTTCTGGCGAACCGTTTACACCAAGAGGCTCATGAACGCTCTCGCCAAAGATGTGGCCCGGCGGGGATGGGCGGCATGGAATATCGAGTACCGACGAGTCGGGCCTCTCGGCGGAGGTGGAGGCTGGCCCAACACGCTCTCAGATGTTGCCGCCGCGATCGACCACCTCATCACTCTTGACCGGAGCCTGGATCCGACGAATGTCGTTACCTGCGGCCATTCTGCTGGAGGGCAGCTTGCATTGTGGGCAGCAGGGCGTGGTCGGCTCCCGGAGGGGAGCCCCGGAGCCGACATCGCCGTGGCGGTTCGAGGTGCCGTCTCCCTCTCTGGCGTCGTTGATCTCGAAGAGGCAGATCGCATCGGATTGGGCGCAGACGCGACGGCCAGATTTCTTGCTGGACACTGGGAGGAGGAAAAGGAACGATACCGATGCTCGTCGCCCATGGCGCTGTTGCCACTCGGAGTGCCCCAAGCGCTCATCCATGCCGGGAATGACCGTGTCGTGCCGTCCTCCATGAGTGAGGACTACCAGATTCGAGCCACTGAGCTCGGTGACAGCGCGCGTTACCGCCTGGTCGATGGGATCTCACATCGAGAGCTGATCGATCCAACGAAGGAGGGTTGGACAACAGCCGTGTCCGAATTGGCGCACCTCATCGGCTGACAGAGTCTGCGGCCTTCAGGCTGCGGCTCATGGTGACGATAACGGTCCCATGACGTCGAGTCTGGACGGGGAAGGGCCCACACCGACGAGCGCGGGCGCGGCGTCCAGTTCCAGCCCCCGAACGAGGTCCGTACGAAGTACAAGGCTCTCATCGGAGGCACAGATTCGTAATCGCCTTTTCCCGAAGACCCGGTCATGGTTTGCCCTCGAAGCTCCGTTGGAGCTCTTGAGCCCGCTCTCGGTCATCCGCATCCTCTTCGCCCTGAGCATCGTCACGTGGACATTGGCCACCCTCCTCCTCCCAAAGGGGTCGGTGAGATTGTCCGCAGTCGCCGTCATCATCGGCACGGGGCTGATCATCTGGCTGCTCCTCCTCAAGCTGGTCCATCGGCTCGATTCCCGCTGGCTCTTCATCCTCCTGACGATCAGTACGGCTCAGATCGCTCTCTTGACATGGGCAGCATCGGGTACCGCAATGTCCTTTGTCTTCGCCTTCTCCTCCATCCAGGTGGGTGTTGCGGCCGCACTCTTCCTTCCCTTCCGATCTCTAATGATGCTGCAGCTCCTCGCGGTTGTCGGTCTCATCGTTGGCCTTTCATTCGCTCTCGGCTACGTCACCGCCGCCATCGTCGCCGCGTCCGTTGGCCTGGTCGATCTCTCGACGACTCTGACCGTCTCTTTTCTGACACGAACAGCGAAACGCCCACGTTCCTTCGACAACGACACCGGACTGCCCAACGGCGTGGGTCTCTCCGAGCGAGTTGGAAGAACGGAGAAACGACCCTCATTCGTCGTGGCTGTGATCCGACTCGAAGGCATCGCCGATGCCCGACAGGCGTTGGGCTACGAAGTGGGAACCGAGCTCTTGAGGAGAGCGGTTGAGGACCTTGGCCAGGTCCTTCCCCCCACCACCTTCATCGGCCGAGTTGACGGTGACGAGCTGGTCGTCACGCTGGGGTTGGGCCACGGAGAAGGCGAGCAAACAGCACGCGTTGGAGACGACGCTGAGGCTGTCGAGTTGGCTCGGACACTGGCCGGAGCAGTGAGTGCCGGCAGATACCTTGTCGACGGTATTGAGGTGTCGCTGCGAGCACACGTAGGCCTGGCCATCGCTCCATGGGACGGCTCCGAAGTTCCCGAGCTCGTGCGCCGCGCGTCCCTGAGCGCCGGCCGCGCCGCGACGCAAGGTCAAGTCCAGTTCCTCTGGGACGGCGATTTTGGCGCCATGACCGCATCAGATCTGGCGCTTTTGTCCGACCTCCGACTGGCAATCGACCGGAGCGAACTCTCCCTGGCCTACCAACCCCAAATCACGACCGCTTCCGCCCGATTGGCGTCGGTCGAAGCCCTCCTCCGCTGGACGAGCCCAATCCACGGTTCCGTCCCGCCGTCCCGGTTCATCCCGCTCGCAGAGCGCACGGGGCTGGTGGGACGCCTCACGGATTGGGTTCTGAGCGAGGCGCTCGAGGCACAGGTTCGGTGGCGATCTGTCGGGCTCGACATCCCTGTGGGAATCAACCTCTCCCCGACGACCATCAATACACCAGATCTCCCCGACCGGATACTCGATGAACTGGCTCGGCGACGTCTTCCTGCCGCGTGCTTGACCATTGAGGTGACTGAGACAGCTGCCATCGATCTTCTCCAAGCGGTGAGCTTGCTGCGACCACTCCACGACGCTGGCATTCGCATCTCGATAGATGACTTCGGGACGGGCTACACCTCTCTGACGGCTTTGCCAGATCTTCCACTCGACGAGCTCAAGGTCGATCAGAGCTTCGTCATGCGCTCGCTCACTTCGACGGCCGACGATGCCATCGTGCGTACCGTACGAGAGCTCGCACTCCGGCTCGGCCTCGATGCCGTAGCGGAAGGCGTCGAGACCAAAGACATGTTCGACCGTATGTGCGCCTATGGCTTCGACCTGCTGCAGGGTTACTTCCTCTCCAAGCCCCTGGAGGAAGCCGACCTGATCGCCTACGCAGCTCAACGGGCCGAGAACGAACATGTCTCTCCGCCGAGGGCACCGCAGCATCGAGTCTCGAGCGGAGACCCGATGACTCGCCTCCCACGCTGAACCGGACCCCTTCGTAGGGCGTTTTTTCCGACCAAGGTGACCGGCAGCCCACGGTGACGAAAGGGGCGTCCCGCCTTGCGACGTTCAGCTGGGCCTTCGGTGCCGCTCGAGCCCAGACGCCAAATCGGAGCCCAGATGCAATCAGGGTTGCCCAGCCATCAACTGCGCTATTAGTTAGCGTAAGTAAGTATAATGTGACCATGAGCGCATCCCGCCCAACGGCCCTGGCTGAACTGCACGTACCCGCTTTCGAAGCGGCGGCGTCTGAGGATGAGCTCGCGACGCGCCTCCGCGTCGCCGTGACTCGACTTAATCGCAGGTTGCGCCAGCAGTCCCTGGCCGGGTTGTCCCCTGCGCAGGCCTCAGCCCTGGGCACGGTCAACCGGCTGAACGCGCTCACCTTGGGCGAGCTGGCTGCCGCGGAGCAGGTGCAACCACCGACCGCGACCCGTTTGGTGACCTCCCTGGAGGGCGCTGGCCTGGTGGCCCGGGAGACCGACGATATTGACCGGCGGGTGGTCCGGGTGAGGATCACGACCGAAGGTCGACGAACCCTGCAGCGCATCCGGACCCTCAAGAACGCCTATCTCACCCGCCGACTGGCCGCCTTGGACCCTGCCGAGCAGGAGCTCGCCGAGGCCTTGACCAGTCTCCTCGAGCACCTGGTGGCCGACGGATGAGTCCGATTACCAAGGCAGCCCGCCAGACCTTCATGGCCCTGCGGGTCCGCAACTATCGCCTCTTCTTCGTCGGCCAGGTGATCTCGGCATCGGGCACCTGGATGCACGCAGTGGCGCTGGGCCTGTTGGTGCTCTCGGACCAGCTCCACGGGAACGGCTTCAACGTCGGTCTCGTCACAGCCCTGCAGTTCCTGCCGATGCTGCTGCTCGGCAGCTGGGGTGGACTGATCGTGGACCGGGTCGACAAGCGCCGCCTCCTCTACATCACACAGAGCGCGTCCGGGCTCTTGGCCCTCGCCCTGGGCCTGTTGGTCGCGTTGGGAACCGTCACCATGTGGGAGGTCTACCTGATCTCCACGCTGTTCGGCGTGGTCAACCTCTTCGACAACCCGGCTCGCCAGACTTTCGTCTCGGAGATGGTCGGCCGCGACCTCATGCCCAACGCCATCAGCCTCAACAGCGTGGTGATGAACTCCGCTCGGGTGATCGGGCCGGCCATCGGGGGCATCCTCATCTTCACCGTCGGCCTGGCCGCCTGCTTTCTGTTCAATGCCGCGTCCTACGTGGCAGTCCTGGTGGCCTTGTGGATGATGCGCCCGGCCGAACTCCATCAACGCCCGGTTGTCGCCCGGGCCAAGGGCCAGGTTCGCGAGGGCCTGCGTTACGTGTGGTCGACGCGCGAGCTGCGCGATCCCCTGTTGGCCATGGCGGTCGTTGGGATCTTCGCCTTCAATTTCACGACCACACTCCCGCTCCTCGCCACCCGCACCTTCCACGGAGGCGCCGGCACCTACAGCCTGCTTGTGGCGTCCATGGGGATCGGCGCCGTCATCGGGGGTCTCATCGTCGCCCACCGGAGCCGTCCGAGCACCGCCATGCTCAGCGTCATCGGCCTGGCCTTCGGCGTCATGCTCCTCCTGGTCGCCGGAGCACCGACCGAGGTGGTGGCCATCATTGCTCTGGTCTTCATGGGGGTCTGCAGCATCTCGTTCATCTCGACCGCCAATGCCACCATCCAGCTGCGGGCCGACCCGGCTATGCGTGGCCGGGTCATGGCGCTCTATGCCATTGCCTTCCTCGGCAGTACCCCCATTGGAGCCCCGTTGGTGGGTTGGATCGCCGACATCAGCAGTCCACGGATCGCCATCATGGTCGGAGGAGTCGCCACTCTGGCCGCCTGCATCCCCCTCGCCCTGCGCTATCGGCACCAACGCACGCCCCATGCAAACCCGGCGGTCAGCGCGGAGGTACCCGATGCCGAACCGGGCGATGTGGTGGACTTCGCTCCGCGACTCATCCTGGACAGCGGCTCCGGAGACGATCAGGCCCAGACACGCCGGGCTGAAACCGCCTGAGCGGTCGCCAGCTGCGGCCTCGTCTACGACAGAGTGAGCGAACCGGCGTCAGGCCTTCGTGCATCGCAGTGCAACGCGGAGCAAGGTTCAATCAGTTGACGCGAGCACCAGAGACCGAGTGGTGTCGCCGCGCCAGCCACAGCGGTGCAGCAGGGTGCTCGCTTCGTCCTCGCTGAAACTCGATCGCGCGTGCTCACCGAGCGCCGCGACGCGTGCGCGGAACTCAGACGACCGGCCGCGGGAGATCGACACTGCGAGCCGGCTTTCCGGCGCCGCCCGTGCTCGCAAAGCCGAGAGCAGCGAGACAATGACATCTTCGGGCAGATAGATGAGCAGCCCCTCGACGAGAAAGAGTGTCGCCTGGCCAGCCTTGTGTCCCGCCGCGGCCAGCGCGGCGCCTACGTCGTCGACGGTGAAGTCGGCCGCAGCATACGCCACGCCGGCTACATCCACGTCCATCTCATGGAGGATGCGTTGCTTGTCGGCCTGGGTTGCCGGATGGTCCAACTCGATGAACCGGACTCCTGGCGTGCGAAAGCGCAGAGCCCGACAGTCGTAGCCAGCGGCAACGATCACGACCTGGCTCATCCCTTCTTCGATGCAGCGCAACGTCACTTCGTCGAACCACTGTGTCCGGCGCTCGAGCCGCTCGGCCATCGGACTGCGGCCCCGACCGGGAAAACGCTCGACGAGTCTGCGCTCAACGTCGCCATCCCCGTCCTCCGTCACCGGCCGGTCCATCGTCGCTCGAACCTGGGCTACCACCCTCGCCGTCTTTGACGGTGTCCCCGGCTGCACACCGTCAAATTAGCGCAACGAATCTTCCTGAGAGTCGGGATTGTTGTCGGATTGTCCCCTAGAGCCGGTAAAGCTTGCGGGCGTTATCTCCCATGACCCGAGCCTGCGTCTCAGGGCGTAGCGCACCCATCTTCTCGGCCACACTTTCGACCGGCGCAGGGTAGAGGCAGGTCGGGTGTGGGAAATCGGTTTCGAACAAGATCCGATCGTCACCGACGATGTCCATGACGTTCTGCAGTTGGCCATGGCTCTCTTCGAACCAGAACGTGGCATACCAGTTTCTGGCGAAATACTCGGAGGGCTTCCGCTTCATTGCCTTGAAGTGATCGGGCGCGTTCTCGGACAACTCGTAGTCCATGGTCTCGAGGATGAACGGGATCCAGCCGATGCCGCTCTCGAC
>Ga0302314_10019249_pt1 | contig 11355 bp, 6 predicted proteins | sample III_Palsa_N2_3_FD_200533 | JGI IMG/M metagenome (GOLD analysis project Ga0302314, IMG submission 200533) | Peat permafrost microbial communities from Stordalen Mire near Abisko, Sweden - III_Palsa_N2_3 | ecosystem: Environmental > Terrestrial > Soil > Palsa > Peat permafrost | place: Sweden... | reverse complement strand
GAAACCCCCGGACGCTGTTGAGTCGGCGACACTTCCCCACCCTGGATGCTTCGCATCCTGTCCCTCCCCATAAAGGGGAGGGAGGGAGGAGGAAAACCTTGGCCTCACCAGGCGTCCACGAACCGGCGCTTCGGCGCGTGCCTTGTCTTGCACGTCTTCAGCCCCTGGGCGATCCAGTGCCGCGTATCGGCCGGGTCGATGACGGCGTCGATCTCCAGCATGGCGGCGACGTTGATCGCCTTACCCACCGAATAGAGATTGCCCAGCAGCTTCTCGAACAGCGCCTGCTTCTCGCCCGGATCGCTCAGCGCCTCCAGCTCGCGGCGATAGCCCAGGCGCACCGCGCCCTCCAGGCCCATGCCGCCGAACTCGCCGGTCGGCCAGGCGGCGCAGAACACCGGGGCCAGGGTCGAGCCGCCGGCCATCGCCTGCGCGCCCAGGCCGTAGGCCTTGCGCAGCACGATCGCGAACATCGGCGTCCCCAGCCGGGCGGCGTTGATGAACAGGCGCGAGGTCTTGCGCACCGCCGCCGCCGCCTCGCTGTCGGGCCCGACCATGAACCCTGGCGTGTCGACCAGCGAGAGCACCGGCAGGTCGAAGGCGTCGCACAGCTGGAACAGGCGCGATCCCTTGTCCGCCCCGTCGCAGTCGACCGCGCCGCCCAGGTACATCGGGTCGTTGGCGATCAGGCCCATCGGCCGGCCCTCGATGCGCACGAAACCGGTGATCAGGCCCGGCGCGAAGGCGCGGCGCATTTCCAGGAACGATCCGGCGTCGACCAGCGTCTCGATCACCGTGCGCACGTCATAGACGCGCAGGCGGTTCTCCGGGATCGCACGGCGCAGCAGGCGCTGGTCGGCGGCGGTCCATTCGGTGGTCTTGCCCTGGAAATACCCCAGCGTCTGCTTGGCGATCCGGGTGGCGTCGGCCTCGTCCTCGGCCAGCACGTCGACCACCCCGTTGGCGGTCTGGATGTCCATCGGCCCGATGTCCTCAGGCGCGAAGACGCCCAGGCCCCCGCCCTCGATCATCGCCGGACCGCCCATGCCGAGGTTGCAGCCCTTGGTGCAGATCAGGATCTCGCTGACGCCGGCGAACGAGGCGTTGCCGGCGAAGCAGCGCCCCGACACCACGGCGATCTTCGGCACCACCCCCGCAAGTTGCGCGAACGACTTGAAGCTCGGTGTCGCCAGGCCGGACGCGCCACCGCCGTCGGTGTCGCCCGGCCGCCCGCCGCCGCCCTCGGCGAACCACACCACTGGGAGTTCCTGGTCGGCGACCACCTCCAGGATACGGTCGGTCTTGGTGTGGTTCATGTGGCCCTGCGTCCCGGCCAGGACCGTGAAATCATAGGCCAGGGCCGCGCACCGCGCCTGCTCGGGCGGGAAGAGGGCGCCGTTCACCGAACCCACGCCGCAGACCAGGCCGTCGGCCGGGCTCATCACCTTCAGCTCCTCGACCGAGCGTCGCCGGCGCTGCGCGGCCAGGGCGAAGGCGCCGTATTCCAGGAAGGTGCCCGGATCGATGAGGTCGTCGATGTTCTCGCGCGCCGTGCGCTGGCCCCGCTTGCGGCGTCGGGCGACGGCGTCGGGCCGCGCCTCGTCCTTGGTGATATGCCAGCGCTCCAGCGCCTCGGCGAGATCGGGGCGGATGTGGTCGAGATCGACCTGGGCGGACTCGTCCGCCTCCGCCGCCTCGACATCCTGCGGCGCGATGAACATCAGGGGTTGGCCCTTGTTCAGCACCTCGCCCTTGATCGCCGCGATGCGCGCTACCCGGCCGCCGACCGGCGCGACGACGACGTGCTCCATCTTCATCGCCTCGAGGATGGCGACCGCCTGGCCGGCCCGCACCAGCTCGCCCTCGGCCGCGTCGATCGAGCCGACCGTGGCCTGCAGCCCGGCGGGAACGGCGACCGCGCCGTCCATGGTCTCCACCGGCGTCGGTGCGGCGTGCGCGCCGGCGTGTCCAGGGGCATGTTCGTCGAAGGTCCGGGTCTGGAGGGAGGCGCTCGCCGCGATCAGGGCGCCGGCATGATCCTCGATGAAGCGCGTCGTCGCGCGGCCGGCCAGGACGGTCGGGTCGGCGAGCAGGGCGCGCAGCACGCCGGCGTTGGTGTCCACCCCCTCGATGCGGAACTCGGACAGGGCCCGCGCCGTGCGCGCCGCCGCTTCGGGCAAGCTCTCGCCGCGCACGATCACCTTGGCCAGCAGGGAGTCGTAGTTGGGACTGGTGTGGTAGCCGGCGTAGCCATAGCCGTCGACGCGAACACCCGGACCCGAGGGCGGTTCGTAGGCGGTCAGGACGCCGCCGGTCGGAAGCGCGCCACCGTCCTCGGTCAGGGTCTCCAGATTGACCCGCGCCTGGATCGCATAGCCACGCGGGGCCGGTGTGTCGGTCAGGCCCAGCTCCGCCAGGGTGTCGCCCGCCGCCAGCCGGATCTGCGTCTTGACGAGATCGACGCCGGTGACTTCCTCGGTGATGGTGTGTTCGACCTGCAGGCGGGCGTTGGCCTCGATGAACGCGAAGTCGCCGGTATCGGTGTCGATGAGGAACTCGATGGTGCCCAGCGTGCGGTAGCGCACCGCCGCGCCCAGGGTGACGGCGGCGTCGAACAGCGCTTCGCGATGCGCGGCGGTGAGGTTGGGGGCGGGGGCGATCTCGACGATCTTCTGGCGACGGCGCTGCAGGGAGCAGTCGCGGTCGCCGACCGCCAGCACGCCGGTGCGGTCGCCGGCGATCTGCACCTCGATGTGGCGGGCGCGCTCGATCAGGCGTTCGGCGTAGAGGGTGTCGACGCCGAACGCGCTCTGCGCCTCGCGCGCGGCGGCGGCCCAGGCGGCGTCGATCTCGCCGGCCTCGCGCACCACGCGCATGCCGCGACCGCCGCCGCCGGCCACCGCCTTGATCATCATCGCCGCGCCTTCGGGCAGGCTGGCGAAGAAGGCGTGCACGGCTTCCAGGCTGGAGGGGCCGTCGGCGCCGGGGACGATCGGCACGCCCTTCTGCGTGGCGATGGCGCGGGCCTTGGCCTTGTCGCCGAAGGCGTCGAGCGCCTCGGGGGAGGGGCCGATGAAGGCGATATGGGCGGCGGCGCAGGCGCGGGCGAGGTCCGCGTTCTCCGACAGGAAGCCATAGCCTGGGTGGATCGCGTCGCAGCCGGCGCGGCGGGCGGTGTCGACGATCGTCTCGATGTCCAGATAGGCCCGTGCGCCGGAGCCGGGCAGGGCGATGGCGTGGTCGGCGGCCTTCACGTGCAGGGACCGGGCGTCGTCGGTCGCGAACACGGCGACGGTGGCGAGTTCCAGTTCGGCGGCGGCGCGGGCGATGCGGATGGCGATCTCGCCGCGGTTGGCGATCAGCAGGTTTTGCATGGTCATGACGCCACCATAAGGAGGCCCGGCTTGACTCTCCAAGCCCCAAGACTAGAACAAAAAGAGAACTTGGGAATTTGATGATCATGTCCTCCAAAGCGCGATTGCAAGCGGCGAGAGCTCTCGTATCGCCGGCTTCCAGCCCGCCAGGTCCGGTATTGCCGTTCGGCGACGACCGGATCGACGGCCTGCTGCCTGGCGGCGGCCTCCCCCTCGCGCGCTGGCACGAAGCGGGCGGGGAGGGCCTCGACGTCGAGACCGCGGTCAGCGCCGCCGCCTTCGTCGCCGCCGTGATCACGCCCCTGGCGCGCAAGGGGGCCGTGGTCTGGGTGATGCGGCGCGACGACCTCCATGCGCCCGGACTGTTCGGTCTCGGCTTCCCCACCCGTTCCCTGGTCCAGGTCAAGGTGCGCGATGAAACGCAGGCCCTCGCCGTCCTGGAGGACGCGCTGGGATGCGCCGGCATCGTCGCCGCCGTCGGCGAGATCGATACGGTCGACTTGACCGCCGGCCGGCGCTTTCAGCTCGCTTGCGAGCGGCACGGCGCTCTCGGCTTCGCCATCCATCGCCGGCCGTTCGGTGGCCAGACCAGACGGTCGGTGTCCGGCTCCTCGTCGGCGACCCGCTGGACCATCGCCCCAGAGCCCAGCGAACCCGAGTCTGGCGAGTTTGGCCTGGGCGCCCCCCGCTGGCGGGTCAGCCTGGATCGCTGCCGTGGCGGGCGGAGCGGGGCATGGATCATGGAGAAGACCGATGAGCCGTATCCTCTGCGTGTGGTCGCCGACCTGGCCGATCGCCAACTGGCGCCGCCGCAATCCCTCCGCCTCGTCGGCTAAATCTCTTCCTTACCCTCCCCCTCTGGGGGACCCCGAAGGGGTGGAGGGGGCCGCCGCTGCAACGCACACTGGCGGCGTCGCCCCCATCCCCGGCTTCGCCGGTACTTCCCCCAGGGGGGGAAGAGAGAATGAAAAACGTCCTTTCGCCCTGATCGCCACGGAGAGCGGCGTACGCCGGCTCTTCGCCGTCGACGAAGCCGCCGCCGGCCTCGGGCTGTTCGTCGGCCAGAAAGCCACCGACGCCGCCGCCCTGGTCCCGGAACTGGTCATCGCCGACGCCGATCCGGCCGCCGACCAGGCCGCGCTCGAGGCCCTGTGCGACTGGTGCGCCAGGTTCTCGCCGGCCGTGGCCATTGCTCCGCCCGACTGCCTGTTCCTCGATATCACCGGCGTCGATCATCTGTGGGGCGGGGAGGGGGCCATGGCCGACGATCTCGTCGCGCGGCTGGCCGCCAACGGCATCCCGGTGCGGACCGCCGTCGCCAGCACGCCCGGCGCCGCCTGGGCTCTGGCGCATTTCTCGCAAGGCGAGGTCATCGCCGCTCCCGACGCGACCATGGCGCGCCTAGCGCCGTTGCCGATCCAGGCCTTGCGTCTGGAGGCCGCCACGGCCGCCCAGATCGCCCGGCTCGGCCTCGTCACCATCGGTCGCCTGGCCGGAACCCCGCGCGACCAGATCACTCGCCGCTTCGGGGCCGGCGTCGTCCTGCGCCTCGACCAGGCGCTCGGCCGCGTCGAGGAGGCGCTGGTGTTCCGCCGCCCGCGCAACCCGTGGTTCACGCGCCTGGCTTTCGCCGAGCCGATCAGCACCCCGGACGATCTCGCCCGGATCGCGACCGATATCACCGCCGCGATGTGCGCGCGCCTCGACGCCGAGGGCCGCGGCGCCCGGCGCTTCGAGCTCTGTTTCCACCGGCTCGACGGCCTCGCCCAGCGCATCGCCATCGGCCTGTCCCTGCCCGGACGCGAGGCGGCCCGCATCGCGCGCCTGTTCATCCCTCACCTGGAGACCATCGATCCGGGGTTCGGCATCGAGGTCGCGACCTTGACCGCCGACGAGGTGGAGACGCTCGCGCCACGCCAGCAACGCCTGGACGCCGCTGCCGAAGTCGCGCCGGAAGACGGCCTCGCCCCCCTGATCGATCGCCTGATCGGCCGCCTGGGCGCCAAGGCGGTCTGGCGTGCCGACCCCTGGCCTAGCCATACCCCCGAACGGGCGGTGATCCGTCGGCCGCCGCTTGCCGCCTTCCCGGGCGGCGGCTGGGACCTCGCCCGGCCACGCCCCCTGCGTCTGTTCCGTCGCCCCGAGCCGATCGAGGCGATGGCCCCCATCCCCGACGATCCCCCCGTCTCCTTCCGCTGGCGCGGCGCCCAACACCGCGTCCGCCGCGCCGAGGGCCCCGAGCGCCTCGCCCCCGAATGGTGGCGTTCCCCCCGCGCCCGCGTCCGCGACTACTATCGCGTCGAAGACGACACCGGCGCCCGCTTCTGGCTCTTCCGCGCCGGCCTCTACGGCGAGACCCCCGCCCCCAAATGGTGGCTCCATGGCCTGTTCGGTTGAGAAGCAAAACTCCCCTCCCTCCCCTTCTTCATGGGGAGGGACAGACGGCGAAGCCGTCAAAGTGGGGCTCTCCCCGGAAAAGGCGCAAGCAGTCGTTGCGCGGCCGCACCCCACTCTGGATGCTCCGCATCCTGTCCCTCCCCATGAAGGGGAGGGAGGAAGAATTGCGCGAGCCCGGAGCATGCGCAAGTCGCTGACGCCTCAGGAGGCACGCTTGTGGCTGCACCTGCGGGACTTGCGCCCGCTGGGTTATCACTTTCGGCGGCAAGCGCCGTTCCGCGGCTATTTTCTGGATTTCGTGTGCTTCAGTCGGCGGCTCGTCGTTGAAGTCGATGGCGGCGGCCACTATGAAGAAGCCCAGGCGCAGCATGACCGCGTTCGCGACGCCGTCCTCCGCCGCCACGGCTTCCACACCCTCCGCGCCTCCAACGCCGACATCAACACCAACCTCGAAGGTGTGATGGACATGGTCCTGAGACTGTTGGTCCGATGACCTACGCCGAGCTCCAGACCACCACCAACTACGGTTTCCTGCGCGGCGCCTCGCGGCCGGGCGAGCTGGTGTTGACGGCCAAGGCGCTGGGGTTGTCGGCGATCGGGATCGCCGATCGCAACACCCTGGCCGGGGTCGTGCGGGCCTGGTCGGCGGGCAAGGAGGCGGGTCTGCGGGTGCTCACCGGCGCACGGCTGGACTTCGCCGACGGCACGCCCAGCGTGCTCTGCTATCCCACCGATCGCGAGGCCTGGGGAAGGCTGACCCGGCTGCTCACGGTCGGTCAGCGGCGCGTGAAGAAGGGGGAGTGCCACCTCACGAGCCCCGACCTCGTGGCCCATGGCGAGGGGCAGCTGATCCTGGCTGTCCCGCCCGCGAGCCTCGACGAGACATTCGAGATCGGCCTGAAAGGCCTGGCGCGAGAGTTCCGCGACCGCGTCTGGCTCGCCGCCGCCCGGCCCTACGCCGCCCAGGACCTGAAGCGGCTGGCGCGGCTGGACGCTCTCGGACGCGCCGCCGGCGTCCCGATGATCGCCACCAACGACGTCCTCTATCACGGGCCCGAGCGCCGCCAGCTGCAGGACATCCTGACCTGCATCCGCGAAGGCTGCTCGATCACCCAGGCCGGCCTTCGCCTGGAAGCCAACGCCGAGCGCCATTTGAAATCGCCGGACGAAATGGCCCGCCTGTTCAAACCCTGGCCGCAGGCGGTGGGCTGGACCGCCGAGGTGGCGGCGCGGATCGGCTTCGATCTGGGCCAGCTGAAATACGAATACCCCGACGAGCCCGTGCCGCCGGGCAAGACCGCCATCGCCCACCTCATCGACCTCGCCTGGCGCGGCGCGGCCTGGCGCTATCCGGACGGCGTGCCGGACAAGGTGAAGAAGACCCTCGCGCATGAACTGGTCCTGATCGAGGAACTCGACTTCCCCAACTATTTCCTCACCGTCCATGACATCGTCCACTGGGCGCGCGAACAGGGCATTCTTTGCCAGGGGCGCGGTTCGGCCGCCAATTCGGTGGTCTGCTTCTGCCTGGGGGTGACGGCGGTCGATCCTACCGAGCCCGATCACGACCTGCTGTTCGCCCGCTTCATCTCGAAGGAACGCGACGAGCCGCCCGACATCGACGTCGATTTCGAGCACGAGCGGCGTGAAGAGGTCATGCAATATGTCTATGAGCGCTACGGTCGCGAGCGCGCCGCCATCTGCGCCACCGTCATCCATTATCGCCCGCGCAGCGCCATCCGCGACGTCGGCAAGGCGCTGGGTCTGACCGAAGACATCACCGCGGCTCTGGCCAACACCGTCTGGGGCAGTTGGGGCGACGAGATCCCCGAGGATCACATCCGCCAGGCGGGCCTCGATCCCGAGAGTCCGGATATCATTCGCGCCACCGGCCTCGCCACCCAGTTGCTCGGCTTTCCCCGCCACCTTTCGCAACATGTCGGCGGCTTCGTGCTGACCAAGCGACGGCTGGACGAGACCGTGCCGATCGGCAACGCAGCGATGAAGGACCGGACCTTTCTCGAGTGGGACAAGGACGACATCACAGCGCTCGGCCTGATGAAGGTCGACGTCCTGGCCCTGGGCATGCTCACCGCCATCAAGAAGTCCATGGACCTGCTCGGCATCGCCGACATGGCCGACATCCCGGCTGAGGATCCGGCCGTCTACGAGATGCTGAGCCACGCCGATTCCGTCGGCGTGTTCCAGGTCGAGAGCCGCGCCCAGATGTCGATGCTGCCGAGGCTGAAGCCGCGGCGGTTCTACGACCTGGTCATCGAGGTGGCGATCGTGCGGCCGGGCCCGATCCAGGGCGACATGGTCCATCCCTATCTGCGGCGGCGAGATGGCCTTGAGCCAGTGACGTTTCCCGAGCCGGGTCCCGAGCACGACAAGAATGAACTCCGGGACGTGCTCGGTAAAACCCTCGGCGTGCCGCTGTTCCAGGAACAGGCGATGCGTCTGGCCATCGAGGCGGCGAAGTTCACACCCGAGGAAGCCAACCAGCTGCGCCGTTCCATGGCCACCTTCCGCAACCTCGGGGACGTCAAGGATCATCGCGACAAGTTCGTCGGCGGCATGGTCGCTCGCGGCTACGATCCCGGGTTCGCCGAGCGCTGCTTCCGTCAGATCGAAGGCTTCGGTTCCTACGGCTTCCCCGAAAGCCACGCGATCAGTTTCGCCAAGCTGGTCTACGTCTCCGCCTGGATCAAATGGCGCCACCCCGACGTCTTCCTGGCGGCCATGCTCAACAGCCAGCCCATGGGCTTTTATCAACCGGCCCAACTGGTGCGTGACGCACGCGATCATGGGGTGGAAGTGCTGGCGGCTGACGTGATGCTGAGCGGGTGGGACAGTGGGTTGGAGGAGACTTCACTTCCTCCCTCCCCCTTGTGGGGAGGGACAGGACGCGAAGCGTCCAGAGTGGGGCATGGCCGCGCAACGACTGCTTGCGCCTTTTCCGGGGAGAGCCCCACCCTGACGGCTTCGCCGTCTGTCCCTCCCCATGAAGGGGAGGGAGGACGCACCCTGCAACCCATCCGTCTCGGCCTGCGCCAGATCACCGGTCTCAACGAAGATGAAGGCAAATCCCTCGTCGCCGCCCGCGCATCCGGCGCCCGCACCCTGCGCGACCTCGCCGCCCGCGCCGGTCTCTCCAGCCGGGCTCTGGAACTGATCGCCGAGGCCGACGCCCTGCGCTCCCTGGGCCTGGACCGCCGAGCCGGCCTCTGGGCCGTCAAGGGCCTGGCCCCGGAGGTGAAGGTGGAAAGCGAGGCGCCGCTGCTGGCGTTGATGGGCGCGCCGGCGGAGGGCGCGGTGGACCTGCCTGCCATGGCGCTGCCCGCCCATGTCGCCGAGGACTACCGCACCGCCGGCCTGTCGCTGAAGGCCCACCCCTGCGACTTCTTCCGTCCGTTGCTGGCCAGCCTCGGGGCCGTACCGGCCAACGCCTTGAGGACCATGAGGGACGGCTGTCGCGTCACCGTCGGCGGACTGGTGCTGGTCCGTCAGCGTCCCGGCACGGCCAAGGGGGTGGTGTTCGTCACCCTGGAGGACGAGACCGGCCCAGCCAACGCCGTGGTCTGGCGCGACGTGTTCGTTCCCAACCGGCGGGTCGTCATGAGTTCTCGGTTCCTGGTGGTGCACGGCCGCCTGCAACGCGCCGGCGAAGTCATCCACGTAGTCGCCGAACGCTTCACCGACCTGTCAGGCCGGTTGGATGAGATGAAGCGGGAATCCGCCGATGGTGTCGGCCGCCTCGTCCGCAGCCGGGATTTCCATTGACCCGCCCGTTTACGGAAGGTCGGTTTTCTGGATGCGGCGTTCGTTGGCCGCCGGGTCGTCGGCTTCGACGACGCTCACCAGGCTATCGGGACCGATCCTGCTCCAGTCTCCCACCTCGCCGTCCACCTGCGCCGCCGCCCCCTCCGGGCCGGCTGACGTCACGGTGTAGCGGACCGTCGTGGAACCATCGGGAGCGGTCGCGTGCACGATCGTGCCGAGCGTCAGGAGCGGCGATCCATAGTTCAGCTGAATGTTCTTTCCGTTCGCGCCCACCACCTTCAACGGAACGATATGGAATGCTACCAGCCGGGCCACCGCCAATGCGGCCTGGTTCTGGATTTCGGTGTAGATCGCTTCTCCCGACTGGGCGCTGCCGGTCTCGACGCCTTGGGCCCGACCACTCGATCCGATCTCCATGTGCTTGGTGAAAAGGCCGCCATAGACCGTGCGCCCCGAGGGATCACGCAGGGTGACATTCATGCTCACGAACATCTTCTGCGACGAGACCGAATAGCCGGCCGACGACACGCCGCCGTTCTCTTCGCCCGCCTGCGAGATCGCGCCCGAAAGCGTATAGCCGGACCCTGCCGTCTTGACATTGAACTTGCCCGTCGACGCGAGCGCGGCCTGGAGGCTGCCGCGTATGGTGGCGAAATTGTCCACGCAGTCCTTGACGAGCCAGGTCCTCCAGCTTTCGCTCGCCGCGACCATGTAGGGCGTGGCGGCCATCGACGCCGTCCCCGCGGACTCCTGGTAGAGCGTGCAGGACTTTTCGCTCGAGATCCGGGCGACGACGATGGAGGGCATGGACGACTGGGCCTGAGCCGCGGAATGGCCCAGCAGGCCCGCCGCGACCGCAAGCGCCAAGAGTTTGTAAAGCCCGCTCATCGCCTTTTGGCCGAGGAGATCATCCGCATCTGTTCGGCGGTCGCCTCACGCGCCACTGAACCGGCCGCGGGGGGAGCCGCGAACGGCGTTATCATCGTCGCCTTGGAATACTTGGGCGTCACCTCGGCAATCTGGACGAGGCCAAGCAGACCTTCCTTATGTCCAAGGACCGCGCCAGTGTCGGGATCGACGATCTCCTTGCCTTCCGCGAACAGGGCGAAGACATCGCCGGGTTCGAGCAGGCCTTCACCATAGTTGAGCAGGATCTTGCCGTCATCGTCCACGTCGATGACCTTGACCGGGTAACTCATGGTGACGAGGCCCATGGACACTCGCTCGGCCGCTCTGCGCATGAGGCCGGCCGTATCGACCTGGCTCGCGCCGCCGCCGCACGTGGTTCCGCTGCGGTCAGACTGAGTCACATGTTTGGCGTATTTCAGTTCACCAGTGCTGGCGTCGGTGATGCGGATGTCCACCGCCAGGCTTGCGGAACTCTGACTGCAATTGGAGTTGGCCGACATGGTGTTGCCCACGGCTCCCCCGAATAGTCCCCCCAACGATCGCGCCATCGCGCCGCCGACCTGCATCGCGGATGAGGCTCCGACATCGCGCGAAGTGCTTGCGCCGGCCGTCGTGATCGTACCGTAGACCTTATAATCGACGCCTTCGAAGCCGCCGACCTTGCCGGGCGTGTTCGACGTCACCATCCCCTGCTTGGCGAGATTCTGTTCGTTAACGAGAACGCCCATGCCCTGCTGGCCGCGCTCCATGATGCGGAACTTGCCGGTGTTGACGACCGTGGTCTCGATCATCTCCCGCAATACGGCGGCCTGGCCGGTGTTCGCGAGATCCTGTATGTCGTCGATTGAGACGACCGGCTTTCGCACGGCCGGGCTTGACTGGGCGAGCGCCA
>Ga0302314_10019248_pt1 | contig 11355 bp, 7 predicted proteins | sample III_Palsa_N2_3_FD_200533 | JGI IMG/M metagenome (GOLD analysis project Ga0302314, IMG submission 200533) | Peat permafrost microbial communities from Stordalen Mire near Abisko, Sweden - III_Palsa_N2_3 | ecosystem: Environmental > Terrestrial > Soil > Palsa > Peat permafrost | place: Sweden... | reverse complement strand
GTCAGTCCCTCGGTGCTCGCCCTGGTCGTGGCTTTGGCGCAACCTCGCCGCGCCGACCGGCTCCGCGACACGTACATGTCCGAGGCGCAGACGCAAGCCGCACTGGTGCAGCTTTCCCGCAGCGGTGTCATCCACTGCCTCGTCGGTCCGACGAAGGAACAGACCGTTGACTGAGCGGTCCAGTGCCCTCTACATCGAGGAAATCCCATTCCCGGTCGACCCGGCTGACACAGTTGCAGGACTCCGACTCGATTGCGAGACCTGCCGTGCCTGCGGCGTGTGGAAACTCCGTCACTTCGTGGAGTCACAGCGCGCCGAGAGAGGAATCGAGTAATGTCCGAAGCGATTGTTCCCGGATGCCGGAGAACGGCGTCAGCCCTGGCGTTCAACGGCGCCGGAGTCGGTTATCGCGGGGAGATCTCCGACGAGTTGGACTCCCGGCCCGACGCATTCGACGTCCTGGAGATCCTCAGTGATGCGTGGATGACCAGGATGCACCTGCTGCGGGAGGTGTGCGGGCGGCACCGTACCGCTCCGCACGGCGTCGGCCTGTCCGTTGCCGGAGGCGGCCGACCGGGAGCCGGATACCTGGGACGGGTCAAGCAGGTCATCGAACTCACTGGGGCCGACTACTACAGCGAGCACCTCACCGCGACACATGTGCCCGGACTCAACTCGGGCCACCTCTGCCCGCCGTTGTTGACCGCTGAGAGCCTGGAACGCTGCATTGACAATGTGCGGTACGTCCAGGAATTCCTCGAAGTTCCGTTGGCTCTGGAGAACATCTCCTACACGGTCGGGATGTCGGCCGACCCGATGGACGGGGCCGACTTCCTGGCGGAAGTGGTCGAGCGGGCCGACGCCCTGCTGCTGCTCGATGTCGCGAATCTGTACATCAATTCCCGGAATCATTCGTTCGATGCGCTGGATTATCTGCGGCGGCTTCCCCTCGACAAGGTGGCCCACATCCACTTGGCGGGTGGGATCGTGACGAGTACGGGGAAATTCGTGGACACGCACTCGGAGATCATCAGCAAGGAGATCTGGAACCTCGCTGAGGAGGTGGCCGCTCGCTGTTCGCCTCGGACGGTCATCATCGAGCATGATCAGAATTTCCCGGACTTCGACAAACTCATCGCAGAGTCGGACCAGGCGCGATCGATATTCTTTGAATCCGGAGCATCCAGCCATGCCAGATGACAATCACGCCGCTGCTGAGGTCGGCGCTGAAGAGCACGTTGTCTGCGTGGTCGGCGCCGGCCCGTACGGTGCCTCCGTCCTGGAGCGTCTCTGCGCGAACTGGTCTGCTCTCGGGCAGGCCGGACACTCGCTGCACATCCACGTCTTTGACCCTTATCTGGAGAAGGGCGGTCGGATCTGGCGAAACGACCAGTCGCCCCTCCTGTGGATGAACACGTTGCCCAACACGGTCGGGCTGTTCACGGATTCCAGCGTGCGCTGCGAGGGGCCGATCCGTCCGGGACCGACGTTGTGGGAGTGGATTTCCACGCGAAGGACGAGTTCGCTTGGGAACGACGCGCTCGAACGGGAACGGGAACGGATCGACGCGCAGGACAAGTGGCCATCGCGGGCGCTCATGGGAGAGTACCTGCGTTGGTTGCTCTGCGAACTGGCAGCGCACCCACCGGAAGGCGTACGGGTGTCGCTCGTCAAGGCATCGGTCGTCGACGTGACTGTACGGTCGGGAGCGCAGCACCGGGCGGAGCAGGTTTGGACCGACATGTCGGACACTCCCGTCGCCTGCGACCGAGTCGTCTTCGCACAGGGCAATCTGGACACTCTGGCCACGACCCGTCTTCTGGGCCCGGCGGACGTCTCACACCCGTCCGCGGGCAGTCTCGTTCCGGCCGGGTACCCCGCGGAACTCGATCTCGGACACATCGGGCCGGGTGAACCCACCCTCCTACAGGGCCTGGGTCTGGCGTTCTTCGACCTCCTCCAACTCCTGACGGTGGATCGCGGGGGCAGATTCACCCGCTCAGGCAACGGTCGGCTGGTGTACCACCCTTCCGGCGCCGAGCCCGCCCTGCAGGTCTCCTCCCGCAGGGGCGTCCCGCTCGGCCCCGTCCCCTCCTACGGGTTCAAGACCCCGACCGCCTGCCCGGTCCCCGCGCTGCTCACGACCGAAGCCCTGCTGACGGAGCTCGACACCTCCAGGTGGTCGCTCGTGCGCTTCGAGCGGCTGCTGGGACATGAGCTGGAACTCGCCTACTACTCGGAGCTCGCCAGGGTGGAACCCCACCGGCTGCGGATGCCCTGGCAGGAGTTCCGCTCCGCGTACCTGCGAGCGGCCACCGGGGATCCGGCACCGACATCGGCGGATCGAATCGCTGAACTCATTGATTGCGCCGTCCCCGACGGTGCGGCAAGGTTTTCGCCGAGCCACTACCGAGCTCCGCTCGACGGCCGGGTGTTCGAGAACAGCGACGACCTGCAGAGCTGGATGCGAGGGTACATAGGCGATTCCATCCGCAGGCTGCTGAACGCGTCCGAGAGCCCTCATCGTGCTGTCGTCTCGACCTTGAGGAGGCTTGAGCAGCAGTTGCGCGACCAGATCCCCCAGGACTTCCTCACCCGGAACCCGCTGCCTGTCGTCAGTGCGCGCAGCGCTGTGCGCGCTCGGATGAGGTTGTTGGTGGGCGGCCCTCCCTGGCGACGCCATGAGGAGCTTTTGGCTCTGTCCCGAGCGGGCGTGGTCACCTTCCTCGGCATCGCCGGTCCGATGGCCCGAGCGGCGGAGGACGCGGCGGGCACGTGCTTCACGGGCGAGTGTCCGTCGTTGGCCGCGTCGCACCGCGTGCGGCATGTGGTCGAGGCGAGAAACCCGTTCGCCGGTATTTCCGAGAGCGCCGATCTGCTACAGCGCAGCCTTTATGCCCGAGGCGACATCGTCGAGGGAGGTTCGGGCGCCAACGGCACCACCCGTCCTGGCATCCCCGGACGGATGCGAGTCAACAGCGCATTGGCCGTGGTCGACAGGAGCGGCGACGCGACAGGGACGAGATTCGCCGTGGGTGGCAACACGTCGGTGCTCACCCACCCTGGACTGCCACGGGTCGGGACGAACTCGGGGTTCCTCCGACTGACCGATCAGGTCGCCCGTTCGGTTCTCCGCTCCCTGCCCCAGGCCGAACAGAGGTCCGCATGAGGTCGTCACGGTGGCGACGCCGCAAAGGGGAGCCTGCCGCAGAGCCGTCTGCGGCAACGCCGATCCCGTGGCGGCGATTGGCGACGCGGTTCCGTCCGCAGCGACGTCGGCTGTTGGTCTCGTTCGCGCTGGCGCTCCTTGGTGTCGTCCTCGGCGTGGCCAACCCCCTGCTGTTGCAGCGCATCATCAACACGGCTCTGCTCGGTCACAAGCCGACTCAGGTGTCGCTGCTGTGTGGCCTCATGCTCCTGGCCGTTGTCGCCGGCGGCTTCCTGATCGTTGCTCAAGCGATGGTCAATCAGCGCCTCGGGCAGGAGTTGGTGCACGCGCTGCGGGTCGATGTGCACAGCGCCGCGCAGAGACGTTCCGTCGAGGACCTCAGTCGGCATCCGGTCTCGGATGTTCAGACGCTGCTGTCCAGCGACATCGGTTCGGTGAGCGACGTGTTGACCTTCGCCATGCAGACCTATGTGGGGGCGGCGACGTCCTTGGTGGCGTCGACGGTGGCCATGATCGTCATGAGTTGGCAGCTGGCGGCCTTCTCCGTGGCTCTGTCCGTCCTGCTCAACGTGTTCAACAACAGGTACTCACGGAAGCGGGCCCTGCTCTCGCGTGAGCAGCAGAGCCGAGCAGCGGGGTTGCTCCAGGTGGCTGCGGAGAACCTGTCGCTGCCCGGCGCCCTGTTGGGCCGTACCTTGGCGCAGGAAGCCTGGCAACGCGACCGGTTCACGGTCCTGTCTGCGGAGATCCGCGAAAAGACGGTGGCCCTGCGGTTGGCGGGTCGAACAAGCCTGGCCGTCATCAATGTCGCACTGGGCGCCATTCCGGTCTTTGCCTACTGGGCCGCCGGGACCGTCCTGCCGGGCTTGTCCATCGGCACGGTGGTCGCTCTCACCGTGCTTCAGTCGCGGATATCCATGCCGGTGCAGCAACTCATGCAGACCACCTCGGATGTCCAGGCAACCGCCGGCCTCTTCGGGCGGATCTTCGGATACCTCGATGAGGCGGGGCGAACCAGGCCACTGCCGGTGACCGCGAAGCGCGTCGTCCCAGCCATCGACCGGCTGTGCTTGGACCGCGTGTCGTACGCCTACCCGGGCAGTCGTCAGCCGGTGATCGACGCGTTGAGCCTGGAAGTCCCCGGAGGGACGACGCTCTTCGTGGTCGGTGATTCCGGCGTCGGCAAGAGCACGCTCACCCTGTTGATGAGCGGTTTGGTCAGTCCACTGTCCGGGAGGGTGCGGATTGTCTGCAACGGAGAGACCTACTCCGAGCCGGCGGAGTTCGCCGTGCTGATCTCCCAGGATCCGGCCATGGTCAACACCTCGATCGGGGAGAACCTGAGACTCGCCCGCCAAGACGCCACGGTCCCCGAGCTCTGGGATTCCCTTGCGCTGGCCTGTCTTGAGGATTTCGTTCGCGGTCTCCCGGACGGCTTGGACACGGCAGTGGGTGAGCAAGGCGCGCTGCTGTCCAGCGGCCAGCGGCAACGTCTCTCACTCGCCCGTGCGGTCCTCACCCGTCCCCCGCTGCTTGTGGTCGACGAAGGGCTCAACGCGGTACCCCTCGATCTTGAGCAGCAGATCTACGAGAACCTGCGCCGATGGAGTCCGAAGACCACCCTGGTATTCGTCTCCCACCGTTTGCCGAAGCTGCACGGCGACGAGGCCGTGTGGCGTCTGACCGGACAGACGTCCGGTGTTCTGGAGGAGGCCGATCACGCGCTCATGGTGGCGGCTGGGCCGGCTGAAACGGAGCCGCTGAACGTAGCCGCTCTTTCGCGGGGGGTGTGGGCGGGATGATCGAGAAGCTGGTCTACTCCGCCGGACCGCAAGCGCTTCTTCGGGCCGCGATCCTGCCGAAGGAGCGGACACTCGAAACCAAGAAGCCTCTCGACGTGGCCGACGCTGAATCCATGATGGTGTTCTTGGCGGCGCTCACCGCCGATCCCATCGTGTCGGAGGCGCTCCAGGTGGCCAACCCCCCGCTGAGTCGAAGGCTCCGGGCGGTGCTTGCGGGGGAGCCCGTCTCCACCCATCGGATCAGGAGCCTGGTCTTCTCTGTCACCCGCTACCTGCTGCGGATGACGACGCGGACCACTCCCTTCGGATTGTTCAGCGGTGTCTGTGTCGCGAGCTTCGCCGAGTCGAGCACGTTGACCTGGCCGACTACCGTTCACAAGGGAGTCAGACCCGACGCCGAGTGGCTCCTGAACGTGGTGCGCGACTGTGAGCGGGACCAGGCGGTCCTGGGCAGACTCCGGGTTGTCGTCAACAACCTCGGCCACCAGCGAGGTGATCGATGGGTCATGCCGTACCTCGTTCAGTCCCGGAACGGACTCACCCGGAGCACGAATAACGCTGAGGCTTCGGTCCGGCTGACCGCAGCGGTACGCCAGGCGATCGACGAGGCTCGGCGGCCGATCCGTTTCGACCAGCTCGCGGAGAGGATCCAGCAGGTCTTCCCCTCCGCGTCGTCCCGGGCGATCTCCGGCATGTTGGGGCAACTCGTCGACGCCCAGATACTGCTGACGGAACTCCGGCCCCAGCCGGACGAGGCCGAACCGTTGGAACACGTCCTGAACACCCTGGAGTCCATCGACCAGATGTCGGTCGAGCCGCTTCTCCGTCAGCTGAAGGACATCCGTGGATCCATGCAGGGCTACGGGGCATCGCCTCCGGGCGCGGGCTGCGACACCCTCAACGAGCTCACCGAGCGGATGAACAAGCTGAGCGTGACGGCGAATCCCGTCCGGGTGGATGCGCGCCTCGGGGCCGAGGTGCAACTCCCGGTCACTGTGGTCCGCGAAGCGGAGCGCGTGGCCACGGCGTTGTGGCGCATGTCGCCCAGGGCCGTCATGTCACCTTCCCTGCGGCGCTTCCACGAGGCATTCCTGGAGAGGTACGGAACCAGGTCCGCCGTACCGGTCATGGAACTGCTCGATCATGCAACCGGGTTGGGAGTTCCCCAGGGCTACAGCTGGCCGCCCACCGGCCGCCTGCGGGGGACCTGGGCGGTGGACCAGACCAGCCAGGAGGAGGCGCTCCGTCACGAGATCGTGACCGGCCTGACGATGGCAGCCCTCCTGGACGGCAGCCGTGAGATCTCGCTGACGGACGAGGATCTGGACGCGCTCGCGTTGTCATCGGATTCCCCGCCCTCACCGTCGATGGACCTCTCCGCCACGCTTGTAGCCGCCAACGGAGGGGCTCTTGACGCCGGGGAGTTCCATCTCGTGCTGAACCCGCACGGTCTGTCCCGCCTCGGCGGATCGATCACGGGACGGTTCGCCCACCTCCTCCGTTCGGACGGCACGGACGGCACGGACGGCACGGAGGGCACGGAGGGCACGGACGGCAGGAACCAGATGAGCGGATGTCGCGATCTGATTCCGATCGATCGCGAGTGCGATCGCGACAATCTGGTGCGTGCCACCCTGACGTACCGATCGCCGAGTCCGGGGCGGGAGAGCCTCATGGCGGTACCCCACCTCTTTCCCTACCGCGTTGCGGTGGGCTGCTTCGCGGACGACAGTGACCCAAGCGTCCTGGCCCTCGACGATCTGGCGGTCGCGGCCGATCACCATCGGCTGTTCGTCCTGTCGCGGCGTCTGGGCAAGGAGGTCCTGCCGACGGCCGTGCACATGCAGACCCAGGTCAATGCGCCGAATGTCGCCCGTCTTCTGAGGGAGATCGGCCTCTCCGGCACACGCGCTTGCCGCCCATGGGACTGGGGGTCGTTGGAGGCGGCTCCCTACCATCCTCGGGTCCGCTCAGGACGGACGATTCTGGCCCCCGGCCGGTGGCGAACGAGCGATGGGTTCTTTCACGACTCGGAACTGACGGAACCGCAATGGACGTCCGCGTTGCGCGCCTGGAGCGAACGTTGGCGGGTGCCCGACCGCATCCGGGTGGGGTTCGAGGATCGGCTGATCGAACTGGACCTGACGGTCGCGCTGCATACCCGGCTGCTCCGCGAGGAGATCCGTCGCCAACCACGATCCGTGGTCTACGAGACACCCGAGGAGGCAGCAGGGCCGGACGGCTGGCTGAGCGGCCCCGAAGGCCGACACGCCAGCGAGATCGTCATCCCGATGACCGCCCGCGCCGCAGAACCCGCGAGGGCGGCCGGAGCACCCCGAACCGCACCGACGTTCCGCACCAGCAGGGTCGGCCACCTCCCCGGCGGGGAATGGCTCTATGCGAAGGTCTACTCCCCGGAGGAGAGACACAGCGAGCTCCTGGCGGACAACCTCAGCCAGCTGGTGTGCGGTCTGCCGGACGGAATCGACCGGTGGTTCTTCGTCCGCTACCTGGATCCGGAGCCCCATGTACGCGTGCGGTTTCACGGCGCCCCGGAGACGCTCCACGGCGTGCTGCTGCCCGAACTCAGGCGATGGGTGGGCGATCTGTGCGATCGGCGACTTGCCGCCGGCCTGGTGCTGGACACGTACGAACCCGAGACGGAGCGCTACGGTGGGCCGGAGGTGCTCACGGCGGCCGAGCGGGTGTTCCATGCGGATAGTGTCGCTGCCCTCGCACAGTTGGCAGTGATCCGACGCAGCGGCATGTCCCTGGATCCGTTGCTCCTCGGGGCGATGAACTACATCGACATCGCGCGTAACACCTGCCCCTCGGGCTCCTGGGCGTCCTGGTTCACCGAGAACCACGACCGAAACGAGCCGCTGCACCGGAGCGTCCGCCCGCAGCGACAAGCCGCCCTGTCGCTGCTCAACGACACCGACGAGCCGGTCGGGCTGGGCCTGGGGGCAGCGGACAACACGATCCTTTCCGTGTGGGCCTCGCGTGCGAAGGCCCTGGCGTCCTACCGGGACACAGTCGGCGGCAAGGCGGCTGTGGCGAGCCTGCTGCACATGCACCACAACCGGCTGATCGGCATGAACCGCATGGGCGAGCGGCGTATCGAAGCCGTCGTCCGAGGAGTCGCCGAAGCGCACCTGACGCGGCGACGTCTGAGTCGAGAGGACTGAGTGGTGTCGGGGGCTGGCGCGGTGCGCACGGTCACGTTGCCTTGGCGATAGCGCGCCTTGTCGTGCCGTGAAAGGGGACGCAGTCCTGGAACACCTGCATCCGGCGGCGCTCCGTGCGGACCCAGCGGTGGGAGACCCTTCACTCCGATCACGGGGCGCAGGACGGAGGCCCACCGCGAGTTCAACCGTGAGCAGGCGCAGGCGCAGGCGCGGCTGCGACGGCTCGACGAGACCTGGGCGGGGCTGTGAGGGCCAGGGACGCCACGACGAGGCGGTGCGGCGGTGAACCGAGGCGGCGGAGCTGGGCTCCGCCGCCGGCCTGACCAACGTGGGGAACCTGGCGGCCGCACGCCAGGACTGGCCGAAGGCCGAGCACTGGTTCCGTGCCGCCGTCGCAGCCGGGTACCCGGGCGGCAGCGCCGACGCCGAGCGGTGGTGGACCGAGGCGGCGGACCAGCACCATGCCCCCGCGCTGGTCTCGCCGGCCCACCTGGCGCGGCCCAGTTGCTCTTCACCCTGCTCTGCGAGACCGGCCGGTTCCCCGAGGGACGGCGCCGCCAGACCGAACAGCCTGGCTGACCGGCTACCTGGGCTCGTCGGCCTGCGGTATCAGCAGGGTGCGCCGAGCGAGCCACCGAGGATCGGGCTGACGGTGTGGGGCTCGTCGACGTTCACGGCCCAGCCGTCGCCGCTGCCCAGGCGGTCCGAGAAGTGGTACTGCTCGTGCGGGTCGGCCACCAGCGGCTTGACCAGCGAGACGTACTGGAAGGGGCTGTCATGCCCGGCCGCGACCAGGATGCGGTACGCCTCGGCCGGGTCCATGGTGATCGGCAGGCTGATCGGAAGCACGCCGCCCCACCGCTGTGCGTGCGGGGTGATCGCGGAGATGCTGCCGTCGAGGTCGGCCTGGACGTCGACGCTGCCGATCGGGCCCTGCGCCGAGTTGTTGACGACGAACTCCCAGCTGCTCACCTGCGCCATGTCGCGGGTGGGGCCGCTCGGTGACTCGCCGCTGGCCAGCATGAGCGTGGTCACGGTCGGGTACTCGGTCCGCACTCGCTCCAGGACCTCCTGCGCGAGCAGCGGCAGTGTCAGCCGCTGGGCGGCCACGGTCTGCGAGCCGACCGGTGATGCCGTCCTTGAGGGCACCGCGGCTTGAGCCGCGCTCAGCCCGCTGCCGCCGAGCGCGGTGAGGGTGAGGGCGGCGACGGTGCAGCCAAGGCTCATTCGAATGGTCACGACGGATCCTCCACGTTGCGTTCGGTGACCCCCCAACGCAGTCTCGAACGCCTGCGCTGATCCGGCTCGCTGGACGGGCATCCGGAGGACCGGTCGAACCGGTGCCGCCCATTGCCCGCTCGCCGCCGCCCATCGCCCGCTCATCGCCGCTCGCTCGGCGGCCCGGCGCCCCGACAAGCCGGGACCGGACATTACGACGGGCGACGGCACCCGGTGAGGAGGCAGGTGACCATGTGCTTCGCGTCGGCTTGTTCGTAGCCCGGGCCGAGGATGCACAGGTTTCCGATGGCGCGCATCAGCGTGTAGGCGGTGATGCCGGGGCTGAGCTCGCCGGCGGCCGTACCGGCGTCGAGCAGCGTCGCACAGGCCGGCACCAGGGTGTCGAGCATGAGCGCGTGCAGGTTCTCCAGCCCCGGGTCCTCTGACCCCAGCGCTGCGCCGAGACCGTGCTTGGTCACGAGGAACTCCACGAAGGCGTCCACCCAACGGGTCAGCGCGGCGAACGGGGAGGCGGACTCTTCCAGGAGCCTCGGCGCGAGCGCGGCGCAGGTGTCGATCTGGTGCCCGTAGACGGCGGCGACGAGGTCCGCCCGGGTCGGGAAATGCCGGTAGATCGTTCCGACGCCGACGCCGGCGCGTCCGGCGATGTCGCGGATGGGTGCTTGAACCCCCTGCTCCACGAAGACCGATGCCGCCGCCGCCAGCACGCCGCTGCGGGTTTGCTGCGCTTGCGCTTGACGTACTCCGACCGCGTCCGACATGAAGCCCTCCTGGCTCGCGGAACAATGTTCCGCTATATTGGCGGAACGGCGCTCCGCCAAATTATGGCAGAGCATCCCTGCCGAGAAAGCCAGGTCACCCATGTCTCTCAACCAGCTCTCTCCCACTCAGCTCTCTCCCACTCAGCTCTCTCCCACTCAGCTCTCTCCCACTCAGCTCGACCGACGGATCGTCGCGGTCAAGCCCATCACCGTCCCCTCGCCCGACCGCGGCATCGACCTGCAGGTGAAGGTCACCGCCCCGATGTCGGGCGAGGACCTGCCGGTCATCGTGTTCTCGCATGGCAACGCGTGGTCACTGGATGGCTACGAGCCGCTCGTCGATCGGTGGGCCGCGGCCGGATTCGTCGTGGTGCAGCCCACGCACCTGGACTCCCGCCGCAACGGCATCGGATTCGACGACCCGCGCTTCGCCACCATCTGGCGCGTCCGGGTCGCGGACCTTCATGCGATCCTCGACAGCCTCGATGACATCCTCGTCCAGGCCGGCGGCCTGGAGGCCCGCGTCGACCGGGAGCGCATCGCCGTCGTCGGCCACTCCTGGGGCGCCCAAACCGCGGGCGCGCTCCTCGGCGCGCGCGTGTTCGACGCCGACGGCGTGCCCGGCGAAGACTTCTCCCACCCCGCGGTCGCGGCAGGTGCGCTGATCGCGGCGACCGGCACCGGCGACACGCTCACCCCGTTCGCCGTCGAGCACCTTCCGTTCATGAGGCCCGACTTCTCCACCATGACCACCCCGGCCCTGATCATCGTGGGCGGCAAGGACCAGTCCCGGATGTCCACCCGGGGACCCGAGTGGTTCACCGACGCCTACCACCTCAGTCCCTCTCCGAAGAGCCTGCTCACCATCGCCGAAGGCGAGCACACCCTTGGTGGCGTCGCCGGCGAGGCGGTCGCCGAGACCACGGACGAGGACCCGGCCCGCGTCGCCCTCGTCGCGGACGCGATCTCCGCCTACCTCCTCGACGCCTTCAAACTCAGCGGCACCGAGTGGACCGCCCTCGACGGTGACGCCGGTGCCAGCGACGGAACTTGGGCCATCGACAGCAAGTAAGTGGCTGTTTTCATTCCGATCTTGAGGGGTGTTGGTCGAACGGGGGTCTCGTTCGGGTGGTCGTGGCGGTTGCCGGGCATGGAGAACAGGGCCTCTTGGTAGCTCGTTAGGTGTCTACGCCAAC
>Ga0302314_10019247_pt1 | contig 11355 bp, 14 predicted proteins | sample III_Palsa_N2_3_FD_200533 | JGI IMG/M metagenome (GOLD analysis project Ga0302314, IMG submission 200533) | Peat permafrost microbial communities from Stordalen Mire near Abisko, Sweden - III_Palsa_N2_3 | ecosystem: Environmental > Terrestrial > Soil > Palsa > Peat permafrost | place: Sweden... | reverse complement strand
ACCGACATCAGCAGCGACCTGTGGAGTCTGATTGAGGGAATGTCACGGGACCCGAAGTCTGATTGAGATTGCAGCCCACGGCGCCGCGAGAGGGGTTGGACGGCGGTCTCCAGCGCGGGCGCTCTCAGCACTCGGCCCGCTCTTCGTCGACGATTACCCTCGGTATTTGCGCTCAGAGCCCAAGCAGAAACTCGACACTTGAGCTGCGCCTGCAGGTGATCCTACGTCAGTCAACTGGCCAATCGCGCGCCTTGGTCCGTGCCGCCCTGAACCGCCAGCCCTGCCGTGACCAAAAGGCACTGCGGGTGAGGCGGGACATAAATCTGGTTATGTCCTAGGATCTCGGACGCTTCCCGTCAGCCTCGCCCATGTCCGACCTCGTCCCGCTCGACCGCCTGGCCATCCCCGCCGCCCTGACCGGGGAGGCCGGGCGCAACCGCGTACACGGCACCCGCCAGGTCGACGCCAACGACGATCGGTCGGCCGTGCTCGCCTGGTTGGCGCGGTATGTGGATTCTCCGGCCACGCTGTCGAGCTACCGCAAGGAGGCAGAGCGCCTGCTGCTGTGGTGCGTCCACCAGCGCAAGAGGGCGCTGTCGGACCTGACGCACGAGGACATGCTGCTGTTTGAGCGATTCCTCGGTGACCCCCAGCCGGCCGAGCACTGGATCATGGCTGCGGGGATGAAGGCCAGCCGCCAGTCGCCAGGGTGGCGGCCGTTTGCCGCCCCGCTGGGGCCGACGAGTCAGCGACAGGCCATGTCGATTCTCAACAGCCTGTTCAGCTGGCTGGTCGAGGGCGGCTACTTGGCAGGGAGCCCGCTCGCACTGCGCAGGCGGCGGAGGCCGGCAGCCCGCTCCCAGCAGATGCCACGGTTCCTACCGCAGGCTCATTGGGCGGCCGTGCGTAAGACGATCGAGGAGATGCCCGCCGAGACCGATCGCGACCGCCTGAAGTCTGCACGGGCGCGCTGGCTCTTCTCGCTGCTGTATCTGGGTGGGTTGCGGGTCTCCGAGGTTTGCACGGCAACGATGGGAGCGTTTTACGCTTTGGTTGGCGACGACGGCAAGCAACGTTGGTGGCTACAAATCACGGGCAAAGGCAACAAGACTCGCTTGGTGCCCGTCACCGACGAGCTCATGGCCGAACTGATGCGCTACCGCCGAGCAAATGGCCTGAAACCGCTGCCGACGATGGGGGATCCGTTGCCGGCGCTGCTGCCGCTGATCGGGCCGCCGACGTTCATGGTGCGTACTGCCGTCTACGAGTTGGTCAAGGAAGTCGTGCGCCAGACGGCCGAGCGCGTACGGCGGCTTGGCGCAGAGCACGAAGCCGCGGCCGCGCACATCGAGCGCGCGTCGCCGCACTGGATGCGCCACACGGCCGGTTCGCACCAGAGCGGCACACTCGACCTCAAGGTCGTGCGCGACAACCTGGGCCACGAGAACCTGGCCACCACGAGCCTGTACCTCCACACCGAGGACAACGTGCGACACGACGCGACCAACGCCGGTCACCGGGCAGGGTGGACGCCAGAGGCCGGCCGCGAGTCCTGACGCAGTCTGCCCGCGTCCGATCGAGCCCTACCGCTGAGAGCGATCAGCCATCGATCGCCGACCAAGGTGCAGGTGGACGTCTGGCAGGTTGCGGAGTTTGAGGTCGAGCTTCTTCATGAAGGGCAGGAAACCAACCTCCAGTGCGCTCAGCCAGGCGCGTAGCTCGATGATGTCCAGGCGGCGTTCGCCGGTCTCGACGCGGCTGACCATGGCCTGCGTTTGCCCCAACTTATGCGCAAGATCGGCCTGACGGATGCCCAGCGCTTCGCGCCGGTCGCGCAGCAGGGAGAGGACGACGTCGTGGTGTTTGGTGGCGTGGAACGATTTCATGGGAACCATCGGCTGATTCTTGCCCAAGCTCGCCCGTATACAAACGGCGCATCCGGCTTCAGCGCTGTCGGTGCCACGGAATATGCTGACTTTGAGTAGCGGGATTATCGGCGAAGAATCGGGACTCCGAAACCTTCGCAGGGACGCCCCGGTGCGCGCCCCGCCCGCCTCAATGTTCGTCTCGATGCCCGAATACCAGTTCTACATCCCGCCCGAAATCGCGCCTCCCGACGCCACGTATTGGCGCACCCTCGGGATCTCGACCTGCGCTGCGTGGTTCGTTCTGAGCGTGCGGTCGAGAGAGCCTGACGCACTCCTGGACACGTTCTTGCTGGCGTGGGATTCCGATGTCGTCAGCGCCGTGACGTCCCTGGACGCGGAATTGGAGTCCTTGCTGCTTGTGGCCCCACATGTCCGGGGCAGGAAGCGAGGATGGTTCTCAAAGCAGATTCGGGAGATCTGGGAGGCGACTGACCCCGCAGAGCCAGAGAATCCGTGCATCCTGTTCGTCGGCGAAGACGGGCTGGACTATGCCGGGCTCTTCATGGATCGGGCCCGCGGCTTCAGCCGGGAGCGTCTCGTAGCTCGTGTGGGTCTCTCGGCGAACGCCCACAAGTCGGCAACGGCCACCTGAACGAAGGACAGGCAAAGCATGTTCTTCACATTTCCTTCGTTCGAATACGTGGTGCCGCCCGAATTGAAGCAGGCGGGCGAGACCCGTTGGCGCACGTTTGAGCACATTGGACAGGGCTTCTTCGTCGCTGTCATGAGGTTGTCGGACGACCCGCCGGAGCATCGACGGACGTTGCTCGTGACTTGGGATTCCGATCTCGTCCACATGCTCGAGAGCCCCAAGATTGCCGCGACGCTGCACTCACTGCACTATCTATCGCCGTGGCAGGACGGGGCAGGGGAGCCCCTGTGTCGAGAGGTGCGCGAGATCTGGCGCGGTGTCGATCGCGACGCCGATGACGTCGAGGTCATCATCTTCAAGACGGCCGATGGGACGGCGTTCTGTGGTCAGGATGCCATCCCCGTTCCACCTTCCGTGCAGCAGAAAAGCTTGCTGGCTACGATCGGGGCGCGCTGATCCAGCTTGCAGCATTGAGGGATTGGATCATTGCGTTCGCGTTACTTTCTCTTCGCGTTCGTCGCTTGAGAGGAGACAGGCGGTATGGGCATAGTCTGGGAAAAACGGATCAGGCACGTCGATCGACCGATCAAACGCCGACATCGGCGACGTGCAGCCAAGTGGCTTCGCGAAGAGGCCAGGAGAAAGACGAAAGGTCTGCCATCGCGAAACATTGATGGTGAACTCCTTTTCGCCAGGCTGCGCCTCCAGATGCCGAGCGGTGTCGGACAGACCGACGATCCCGAGACCGCGCGCCAACTCGCGCGCTTGGACTTCGAGGTACTGCGCAGTCGCCTTCTGGAGCGCAAGCGCGAGGAACGTGCACGCGTTCGGGCTCGCAAGATAACGGCGGACAGAACCTGCATCAATCTATGGCGGCGACGCCGCGTGTGGCTGGACCAAGTCAACGCCGTCCGAGAGCCATCTTGAAGATCCGCGCACGAAATCGCCCCAACCGACCGACACGACGCGCTCAGTTGGGTCTCTACGAGCGAGATGACGGTCCGCTGTCGGACGCGGCGTTCAGAGCTCTCCTTCAGAGCTCTCCGAGAGTCGATTGAAAGGCTGCCGCTTGGGCCGATGTTGCAGTCGCAGTCACTCTTTGGATCCAGATCTGTTCTGTGCAGTACCGCACAGACTGCAGGCGCCTAGTAGCCCACGCTCGAAGAGGATCAAGCCGATCCAGCCCGAGGAACAGACATGGGTTACAAGAGCTTGCTGGTGCACCTCGACTTGGGGCGGTCGAACGCGAACCTGCTGTCGTTCGTGGCTGAACTCGCCGATCGCTTCGACGCCCGGGTGATCGGAATCACCGCCTGCGCCCCGCCGGTGATGGCCTACGCCGACGTCGGGGTGGACGGGGAGACTTTTGAGTTGGAGCGCAACCAGATCCAGGATGAGATCGGTTCGGCCGAATCGGAATTCAGCGCTGCGTTTCGCGATCGCAAGACCCATGTCGAGTGGCGCGCCGCGGAGGACGATGCAGACCTGGTTCGGTACGTCTCCCGCCAGGCGAGAAACGCCGATCTGCTGGTCACCTCAGTCGCGCAGGGAGACATCTTCGACGGGACGCGCGCGATGCACACCGGCGCGCTGGTGATGCAGATCGGGCGTCCGGTACTGCTGGTGCCGCTTGCAGCACGAACGGCCAAATTGGATCGCCTGCTGGTGGGATGGAAGGATACCCGTGAGACCCGCCGCGCCGTAGCCGACGCCTTGCCGTTGATGCGCGGTGCCGAAGTGATCGTCGTGGAGGTTGCCGCAGAAGGGCATATGGAGGCGGCACGCCGTCATCTGGACGATCTCGTCGCCTGGCTCATGCAACACGGCGTGGCCGCCAAATCGTATCCCGTTGCCTCGACGGGCGACGACGCGGCCGATCTTCACGCGGCCGCAGATCGTGAGCGCTGCGATGTCATCGTGGCGGGCGCCTACGGGCACAGCCGTGTGCGTGAATGGATGCTCGGGGGCGTCACGAAGGATCTGTTGATGAGTCCGCGCCGCTGCTCCCTGGTGTCACATTGAGCCATTGCGACGGCGCCGAATGGATCATGAACCATGTTCGGTGCCAACCAGCGGATGTGCCTTCGGGTGCGCGTGACTGCATCCATTCCCGGGCCAGTGGAACCTTGAGCAACGAACATGCGCTCCCCGCGGCTATTGCTTTCACCGCGCCAGACACCTGGATCTTGTCCGGGAGTTGGACGGTGCTGTGCATCGGCGAACTCGCTCGGACGGCCGAGAAGATGGAGCAGAGTCATCCCGCGGGCAGGCCAGTGATCGACGGGACGAGCGTCGATGCGCTGGACACCATAGGTGCGATGCTCATCGATCGCTGGCTGGTTCACCCCGGCGAGAGTCGGAAAACGTACGCGGACGTGGACTGGCGTGGCTGGGCGCCAGGGCATCTTCGCCTGATCGAGCGCGTGGACAAACAGGGCGTTGCGTCGTTGGCGCAGCCGCCGCGGCCGCCGTCGTGGCTTGCACACCTGGGCATGTCGACGATGGCCGTCGGCGGCGAAGCGCAAGCCTTGCTGGGCCTGGTCGGCGAATGCGCGCTCGCGTTCGCGACGATCGTCCGGCACCCAGGTCGTGCTCGCTGGCGCCCGTTCCTCCACCACATCGCCGTCGCCGGCCTGAGTGCGATGCCGATCGTCGGGCTGCTGTCGTTGCTGATGGGTGTCGTCATCGCGTTCCAGGGCGCCGACCAGCTCTCGCGATACGGCGCCAATGTGTATGTGGTCGACCTGGTCGGGCTCTCGATGCTGCGGGAGTTCGCGCCGCTGGTCACTGCCATCATCGTCGCCGGGCGCTCCGGGGCGGCGTTCGCGGCGCAGCTCGGCACCATGGTGGTCACGGAAGAGGTCGATGCGTTGCGCACCCTGGGCATCTCGCCCGTCCAGCTACTGGTGCTTCCGCGCTTGCTGGCACTGCTCGTCGTGATGCCGTTGCTGACGATGTTCGCCGATGTCCTGGGGGTCGCTGGCGGCATGCTGATGGCGCGTGCCAGGCTCAACGTCGACTACGCGGTCTTCATCGACCGGTTGCCTTTGGCGGTCGATCCAGGCACGTTGGCGGTGGGTATCGGGAAGGCCCCGATATTCGCTGCGATCATCGCCATCGTCGGATGTGTCCAGGGGCTGCGCACCCGCGGGGGTGCGGACGCGGTGGGAATGCAGACGACGCGTGCGGTCGTCCAATCGATCTTCCTCGTGATCGTGGCCGATGCGCTGTTCTCGGTCGCCTTCAGCCTGCTGGACCTGTGACGTGTCGGACGACGCCGACCGCAACAAGAACGCCATCGAGGTGCGCGGCTTGACGACGCGCTTCGGCACGCACCTCGTCCACGATGGGCTCGATCTCGACGTTCGGCGCGCCGAGACCTTCGCCATCGTCGGCGGCAGCGGTTCGGGCAAGTCCACGCTGCTGCGCGAGATGATCATGTTGCATCGTCCCGATGCAGGCAGCATCCGGATGCTTGGCTTCGACGTGCTCGCGCTCGACGAGCAACAGGCGGTGCCCTTGCGACAACGCATCGGCGTGATGTTCCAGCAGGGCGGCCTGTTCGCGTCGATGACCGTGGCCGAGAACGTCGGCATGCCCTTGCGCGAGTTCACGCGGCTGGACGACAGGCTGGTCGATGACATCGCCGCCTGGAAGATCGCAGTGACCGGTCTCGAGGCCGATGCGAGCCTCAAGTACCCGTCCGAATTGTCCGGCGGCATGCACCAACGCGCGGCGCTGGCGCGCGCACTCGCGCTCGATCCCGAACTCCTGTTCCTCGACGAACCCACGGGCGGGCTCGATCCGGCGAGCGCAGACGGCGTCGGTGCCCTGATATGCGACCTGCGCCACCTGTTGGGTCTGACCGTGGTGATCATCACGCACGATCTCGACCTGCTGTGGCAGGTGGCCGACCGCGTCGCCGTCATTGGCGGCGGCAAGGTGCGCGGAGTCGGAACCATGGCGGAACTGTCGGCCATGCTGCATCCGGACATCCGGCCGTTCTTCGACACGGCGCGCGGCCGCGCCGCCCAGCAGGACGCCGCCAGGCGCGGCGACGTCCAGCGAATGAGGGAGGGCGGCTGACATGGACAACAAGGTGAACTTCGCCGCGGTCGGCGCCTTCGTGCTCGTGCTCGGCGCGGCGCTGGTCGCGGCCGCCCTCTGGCTTGCGGCCGGCGGCGAGTTGCATCACAAGGTCGATCTGTACCGGGCCGTCAGCGATGAATCGGTCTCTGGTCTGAACATCAACGCGCCGGTCAAGTACCGTGGCGTGGACGTCGGCAAAATCAAGGACATCCGGCTGGTGCCGGACAACCCGCAGCAGGTGCAGTTGACGTTTGCCATCGAGCGCGGGACGCCGGTCAAGACCGACACGGTCGCCACGTTGTCCACGCAGGGGCTCACCGGCATCGCGTATGTCGAACTGAGCGGCGGGAGTAAGGGCGCGCCGGCGCTGGTCTCGACGGACGGCCAACCGCCGCTGATCGTGACCATGCCTTCGCTCAGCGCGCGTCTGGAACTGGTGCTGACGCGTGTTCTGGGCAGTGTCGACAAGACTTCGCATGCGCTCGACGGCGTCTTCACCGAGCAGAACAAGCAGGCGCTGACAGCGGCGTTGGTCAACATCGCGGCCATCACGCAGACCGTGTCCGACCGCAAGGGTTCGATCGACCTGGCGTTGAGGAATGCGGACAGGACGATGGCCAACGCGGCGGTCGTCAGCGCCAGGATGGACGCGACGCTGGCACGTATCGACAAGGCAGCGGACTCGTTCGACGGGATGTCCAGGCAGGTCGACAAGACCGCCGCGGGCGCCGGCGAGACGGTCACCGCGGTCGGATCCGACCTTCAACACCTCAGCGGCGACGTCGGACCGCAATTGGAGACCTTGATGAACAACTTGAGCACGCTGTCCGCATCGCTGCGGCGGCTGACCGAACAGACCGAGCGCAACCCGAAGAGCCTGGTCTTCGGCAAGACACCTGTGCCCAAGGGGCCGGGAGAATGAGCCGACGCCAACGGGGTCCCGGGCGGCGGTGGTCGAGCAGAGTCGTCGTTGCAACCGTCGGCATGAGCGTGTTGGCTGCGATGTCGCTGCTCTCGGCCTGCGGCACGTTGTTGGCGCCCAGCCCCCCGGCGCTGCATTTCTACACGCTGGACGGGCCTGCGCCGATGGCAATGCCTGCGCAGCAGGCCGCGAAATCGCCGCAGGCGGACTCGGTGCTGGTCGTCGCACTACCCCGTGCCGGCGCCGGCTTCGATACCGACCGCATCGTCTACATGCTGGACGAACATCGGCTTCAGCCCTATGCCGACAACCAATGGATCGACACGCCGCCGAAGATGATGGCGCCCTTGATCTCCGGGGCACTCGATCGCACGGGAATGTTTGCTGCGGTCTTGCCGGAGTCGAGTCCGGTCAGCGGGCGTTGGGAGTTGCAGTCCGACATCGTGCGTCTTCAACACGAGGTCTCTGCCGCGCGATTCCGCTTCACCTTGCGTGTGACGTTGATCGAGACGCGGACCCGAGCCGTCGTCTTCACGCACGAATTCGACGGCAGCGCACCAGTGGCCGCTGCGACCCCGGCTGCGGCGGTGTCAGCGGCCAACGTGGTCGTCGCCGATGTCCTGGCGCGGATGGCCACGGCCTGCGCTGCCGAAATCGCGCTGAGGCGCTGAGGCGCCGCCCCAGGCGAGTCTCCTTGGACAGACTCAGAAGTCGATCTTCGAGAACTTCGAGCCGTCGATGCTGAGGTTGGCCATGAGCCCGCCGTTGGTCAGCGCGAAGCCGACGATGGGAGCTTGTACCGTCTGGGTGTCGATGGCGCCGTCCGCGCCCACCTTGAGCAGCGTCACCGACGCGTCCGCACCTGCCGTCCAGCCCTTGCTCGCCCTGAACTTGTCGAGCGAATCCTCGGTCATGAAGAGAACGTAGACGGCCTTCGACTCGGCACCGGCGAGCAGACCTACCGAGATGGCCGTGCTGCTGTAGTAACCTGCGGTGACGCCGTTCGTCAGCAGGGCACCGCGTCCATGGGAGCCGCCGATGACGAGCCCCGCGGAGACCACGCTCGGGAACACCAGGACGCCGCGTGCCTTGCGGACCAGATCGCGCGAATTCGGAACTTGCGTGGACAGGCTCGCCAGGGCGCTCTGCACGTTGGCATCGAGGCTGACGCGCTGGGCATCCAGCGAACCTTCGGTCACGGTGTTGGGCGTGGTGGTGCAGCCGGCGGTCAACATCGCGGCGACGGCGATCGTGACCAGGGTCTTGAGCATTTTCATGAAGGTTCCTTGAGAGGCAGTGGGATGGGACTCGGGCGTCCATCGGGGGCGCGCGGCGCATGGATCAACTTCAAGAATGGGCGTTCGACGCTGGACGGTCTGTGCGCCAGCGCGCGTACCTCGCATCCTTCGCGACCACCCGCATTCAGGACTGTCGCAGCGACTTGCTGGCTGCGCGGTGGATTTCCGTCTCGATCGGCCAGGCAGGCGCAGGGTCGACATGGGCAAGCGAGGACCACCCGGTCGATGGGCGCCCGTTCTGCGCCGCCGTTCCCGGCACAGCCTTCGAATGCAACTCGTAGGCTTTCCACCAATGCGTGTCATCGCCCCTGCGCGCTGCCGCGGAATTCTCGGGCGTCGCAGATTTCTCGATGGTCATGGCGTTCTCTTTTGGTTGATGCATGGGAGATCATGTGACGAAGGGCTGACTGCCGTCTGTTCGCTGAAGCACTCGCGGAGTCTCATGTCGCTTGCGCTTTCAGGCCGTCGCCCCACTTCCATTCGAGGATCTCGGGCAACTCTTGGCCGTGGTGATCGCGGCGATCTCGAGCTATTTCGGCATCCGGCGCGTTTTGAAGATCGAGCCGTTCGATATCTTCCGGGGATAGATCGCCGGCGTGGTATCCCCCTCAGGGACAGTTGCCGCAAATGGTCAGCCAATGGCGGCAAGCGGCTACTAAGCGCGCCAACGCACAGCGGGCGAGGTTGTGGCTTGCTACCTTCGACGCCAGTCATCCCATGCTTTGACACGACCATGTTCGCCGCACCAGACAGCCAGACCGAAGAGAAGAGGATCGTCGAGTTCCTGGCGAGGGAGTCCAGCGTGCCGGTCGACGAAGTGGCGCGAATCTATGCCGCCGAGCGGGCGGGACTGGCCGAGGGCGCCCGTGTCGCCACCTTCGTGCCCATATTTGCGACGCGCAACGTCCAGGAGATCCTGAGGCACCGAATCCAGATCGCGCCGCAGGTCGATCCTCGCGGAGACGTCTCGGTCTCGAGTCGAGCAAGCTTGACGTGACGAACCGCAGGAGGCTCATGCTCGGAGCGGCCGCGTGCGGTGCGGCGCCTTTCGTGGGGTGTTCGTCAGAGCCGACCTATGAACGTATCGCAGCGGGATTGCGCCGGCAGGTAGCGGTGGACAGTCGTGATCGCGCCTCGTTGCAACGTGAACTCGTGCGATGTGCAACGCTGGCGCCTTCGAGCCATAACACCCAATGCTGGCGATTTCGTCTGCAGGAGCGCTCGATGTCGATCGAGCCCGACCTGAGCCGCCGCTGTCCGGCGGTCGATCCGGACGACCACCACCTGTTCGTGTCGCTGGGCTGCGCCGCCGAGAACCTCGCCCAGGCCGGGCTCGCGAACGGGCTGCAAGCCTCGATCCGCTTCGATCCTGAAGGAGCCGGCAGCGTCGATGTGGCTCTGGCGCCGACCCGCGCGATCCTTTCCATGTCGTATCAGGCGATCGGACAACGTCAATGCACGCGGGGCGACTATGACGGCCAGGCCGTATCCCCGCAAGACCTGCGGCATCTGGCCGATGCGGCGGCCGGCCCCGGCGTTCAGGCCGTTTTCCTGACGCAACGTCCGGACATGGAGCGCGTCCTGGAACATGTGGTGGCCGCCAACACCGCGCAGATGCAGGATCCCGCCTTCGTGGCCGAACTCAAGGCCTGGATCCGGTTCAGTGAAGGCGAGGCGGAGTGCTTGGGAGATGGCCTCTACACCGGCACTTCCGGCAATCTCTCCACACCACGTTGGCTGGGCAGCCGGATGATGGACCTCGTCTACACGCCCGGCAGGGAGAACGACCGATACGCCAGACAGATCCGCAACGCCTCGGGCATCGTCGTCTTCGTCGCTGACCAGGCCGATGCCGCGCACTGGGTCGAGGTCGGACGGTGCTACGAACGCTTTGCCTTGCGCGCCACGGCGCTGGAAATCCGGAATTCCTTCGTGAACCAACCTGTCGAGGTGGCGTCACTGCGACCCTCCTTCGCAAGTTTGCTGGATCTTGGCACCAGGCGTCCCGATCTCGTGGTGCGCTTCGGGCGCGGACCGACGATGCCGTGGTCCTTGAGACGCCCGGTCGATGCGGTCGTGATCTGAAGAAAGGCGGGTGATGAGCAGTCACTTCCGCCGTTGAACGGCCGGGCAGCGCCGAACAATGGGGATTCGAGCTCGCCGCGTGCACTGCGGACAGCCGCCTCCTCTGGAGTTCCATGGGCAACCCCGTTCCTTTCCCCGGTGCTCCGGCCTCAATCGGCTGGGACATGGCGTTCACGCGCCTTTCGAATGCGATGCAGGAGCGCGTGAGGTCGCTGGTTCAGGACTTGACGTCGAGATTGCAGGCAGCGGGACTCGGATGCGATGTCCAGGTTCGCCAGACCCCGAGAGGTGTGTCGACGCTTCTCGCCGTGGTAGGGCAGCGTGGCCTGATGTTCATCGTGGACATCACGCTGGTCGATGGGATGTCCGTCGGGCGGCAACCGGGGGCGCGACTGGATATCCGCCTTCTCGACGCTTGCGGCGACGTTGCCGCGACGTGCT